>Ga0214542_1003442_pt1 | contig 32312 bp, 18 predicted proteins | sample CNSS1metaG_FD_160096 | JGI IMG/M metagenome (GOLD analysis project Ga0214542, IMG submission 160096) | Root nodule microbial communities from cowpea collected in UCLA plant growth center, Los Angeles, California, USA - CNSS1 | ecosystem: Host-associated > Plants > Roots > Nodule | place: USA...
TGGCAAGAACTTTTCATAAACCTTATCCACTTTTTTGATTTGATTAATGATTACAAACTGTTTGACATATGCAAAAAATTACCATAAAACAAATCATTAATATATGGAATTAAAGTGCAGAAATTGTACCAAGATATGGAAAGTCGAATAGAAAATGCTGCAAAGATGGGTAGAGTACCAAAAGAAGTACACTCAAAGCATAAAGGGTTTTCACAGTGGGATTCATATTCCTCTCGAAGAGACCATGACACAATTCTTCAAGTACTACACTTTCTCCTATGCATTTTTGGTTTATTAAACTACCTCTTCTCATAACCAATGTATAATTTTAACAATATTTAATGTTCCTCATTGGTCTCATTAACTAATATTTAATTTTTATTTATAGAGGCTAACATGATACTTCACTTAACTTAATATTATAATATTAAAAGTAATGTTTGAATATTAATGTTTTCTTTGTGTACTGCTATACTTATGCCAAGTATAATATGCATTACTTTCTTTATAGATATTACTACATGAAAAGGACTCGATTGCCAAAGATGTAGATGGGAATGTTATGCCCCTATTGGTATATTTGGCTCGTGAGAAGAGACCTCAAGTTGCACATAATTTCAAAGCTGGAGCCATGAATTCATTGGTGTTGTATATACCTTTCATTTATTAACATTTATGATAAGGTTTGTGCATGATGCTGTGAAATTAATCATTTGTTGTATTATGTGTTTTTGGTCCTAAATGCAGATAAGAGTGTCATCAATGATTAGCAACGGGGAAATTATCCTTAATGTAGATTGTGACATGTACTCAAACAATTCTCAATCTCTAAGGGATGCTCTCTGCTTCTTAATGGACGAAGATAAGGGTCATGAGATTGCTTATGTGCAGACTCCACAGTGTTTTGAGAATATAACGAAGAATGATCTATATGGTGGTGCTCTACGAGTAGTTTATGAGGTAAATTAGTTGATGATTTTTGCTTATCAAACCAAAGTTGTTCATGATTAATTTGCATTGTTTTCTTTGACAAAAGGGCACTCTGCTATGTAGATTACCTAAATGAAAGTTTGTGATGGTTTGAATTTTGAACATTGAAGGTGGATTTCCATGGTTTGGATTCACTTGGCGGGCCTTTGTATATTGGAACTGGCTGCTTTCACAGAAGAGAGATACTGTGTGGGAGAAAGCTCAGTCACCGATACAAGAAAGATTGGAATGAATACAAAAATATTGGTGATATGAAAGAAGCAAGCTTGGATGAACGGGAAGAACAATCAAAGGCTCTTGCTAGTTGTACCTTTGAGAAAAACACTTTATGGGGAAAAGAGGTCACATTCTTTCTCCTTGTGATAGCGATTGTATCATATTTAAAATTAATAAATAAATGTGTTTGGAAATACAATATAAACTAGAAATAAGATGAATTTAGAGTATATAAGTAGGTGTAAACCTCATTTTACAAGCCAATTTTGTTGGATTGGGTCAGGCTTAGAGTCTATTTCTTAAGATGGTATCAAAGTCATTCAAAGTTTATCCTACTAAAATTTTTTGTTTGTTGGACACCTATTAATGTCTAGTCTCACACTCGAGATGCATATGTCTCGGTGGGGTATGTTGGAGATTTTACATTAACTAGAGATAAGTTGAATTTAAAATATATAAGTGGATGAAAACCTCGTCTAACAAGTTAATTTTGTAAGATTGAATTAGGCTTAAAGTCAACTTTTAAGAAAATAAACATCACTTTCTTAATACATAATTTAGATATATAGTTTTTTTCACGATAACAAAGAAGTTATCTATAATAGTGTAACAATGGCTAATCTATTGAAGATATATGAATATTTGATTGCAGATGGGACTGCTATATGGTTGTTCATTAGAGGATGTTATGACAGGATTGTCTATTAAATGCAGAGGATGGAAATCAGTGTTCTATAATCCTCAAAAGAGAGCATTCTTAGGTGTAGCTCCAAACACCTTGCCACAAGCACTAGTTCAGCATAAGAGATGGTCTGAAGGATGCTTTCAAATTTTGCTTTCCAAGCACAGTCCTGCATGGTATGCTTATGGATTCATCAGTCCAGGCCTCCAAATGGCATATTGTTACTATAACCTATGGGTGTTTTTAAGTTGGCCAACTCTATATTATTGCATCATCCCTTCACTCTATCTCCTCAAAGGCATTCCCTTGTTTCCACAGGTATGAATGTGATGTGAGAGACCTTATTCACAGGACTGAATCTCTCTTTTAAGATATTAGATAAAATCATGTGAATGTTTGTGTTTTTAGTTTTTGACATGGCATCACAATTTTACCTTGTTGCATTGATCAGATGTCAAGTCCATGGTTCATACCTTTTGCATATGTGATTCTTGGCGATTCCTCTTATTGCTTGATGGAGTTTTTGTGGTCAGGAGGCACGATAAAGGGTTGGTGGAATGAGCTACGGATATGGCTGTACAAGAGAACAAGCTCTTACGTCTTTGCTTTTGTTGATACGATCTTGAAGTGTTTTGGCTTTCAAGAATCAAGCTTTGTAGTATCTGCAAAGGTAGCAGAAGAAGAAGTTTCCCAACGATATGAGAAAGAAATCATGGAGTTTGGAAACCCATCCCCAATGCTCACTCTGCTAGCAACACTTGCATTGCTCAATTTGTTTTGCCTTCTTGGCATGTTCTTCAAGCAAGTGTTCATCAATGAAGAGGGTCTCAGAATTTTTGATGCAATGGGATTGCAAGTTCTTCTTAGTGGGGTTTTGGTTCTCATCAATCTACCTGTGTACCAAGGACTCTTCCTAAGAAAAGATGAGGGAAGATTACCAAATTCCGTTGCAGCAAAATCCACAGGATTGGCTCTAGCTGCATGTGCCTTCTTTATTTCCCTTAGTTAAGATGTTTCATATTTTCAGTTTTAGTTTTCATGTTCTTGATTTTTACAAAGTTCTACTTTTTACTGAAATAATTTAGAAAATGTGTACCCTAATCATGACAATTCACCAGTAGTGTTGTGCCTTTTTATTCAAGTGATGAACAATTTGACCTTTTTTATTTGTATTTGTCATTCAGTATTACAAAATACACAATTTTCTCCCCTGTATTTAACCTAATGGTTTAAAAAACACTATATACCAAGATCATTACATATTACACTAACTTTTTAACTGTTTGAATAATGGTACACCGTTTAATTTTATTCATGAGGGATATTAATGTAAACCTTGAAGAAAAATAATTATGCAGATTCATGAAACTTAAAATGGTGATAAGTGGAATTTGCTCAATATATATTAATTTTAAATATTTTTTTTGCAAATTAAAATAAGAGAAATTAGTAGAAGATGATCATTGAAAAAATTTCTTATTCAAACAATAACATAGCATATGAACTACTACAATCAAACAAAAGCAGCTTCTTCTTCAACTTCCATAGTTTCAACAAGCTCCCAATAAACTTCAAATTTTCAAATTTGCTTTTTAATTTAGGATATTTATATTTAATCTAGAGACGTTTTAATATAAATCTCTATTTCAGATTTTGAAATATAGAATGGTATTGAAAGAATGAGAATGACGATTGAAGGGAGCACGTTTGATAGAAGAGAGACAATGGCGCGACCTAGGTTTTTTGCTCTCCTGGGTTCAATTCACACCTCATTTGCGCAATCAAAAATTTGGGATTTGGTTCAATTTGGGATTCCAGCGTGGACAACAAATGTCTAAGTCAGTAACTTAAAAAAATTATTGAAAATTATATTTAAAAAAGCCACATGTGTCAAATAATTGTGTCAAAATATCATTGTTGTTATATATAGATATAGACAAAAAAAATATCTCTTATATATAGATATAAATATATAGGTATAGATTCATTGTTTCTTATTATGTTATATCAATACTTTACAATCTCCTATTCCTATCTCCTCCTACATTATAGTCCAACACGTGTCGTCTAAATTCGAACATGATTCACATAATCGTTAAAAACTTAGACCTCGAACTTTCAAAACTGCTCCACAAAACAAAAACCCGTTTGCGTTCCTCTATAACTTTTCCTCGTACAATCCTACAATTTTCAAATTCGTTTGGGAGCAAAATATTGATAAAAGAAGGTAACATTCTTCAAATTTGATCCTTGCATGTATGTTTCTAATCATGTTGATTGATTGTTATGAGATCCGTTGATTGAATGGTTAAATTCTTAATTTGGAATTCATTTTCGAGAGATATCCATTGTTGTACGTTTTAGAAGTTGCTATGATGAATGTGAAAATCATGGAAATCAAAGGACCAGTTCATCATATCAAACAATGTGGCTTTTCAAAAACTAATGGATGAAAAAATTATGATGGCAATGGTGGAAGTGCAAAGAAAGTTTTAAGCTTACTCACTTGAGTCTTGTTGAATATGTGTGAATGAAGGTGGTGATAGAGATGAAGGTAGGGCTATCAAATTTTGCGACTGCAATGGTAATCTTTTGCAGCATGAATGCAGTGCTTGGGATCAGATTTGTGATTGACAGACGTGACTGTTTCTCTCATAATGTTCAGTACGAAGGGGATAGAGTTCATGCTTCATTTGTTGTCATCAAGATTGATGCATCTTGGCAATATACTGATGATGGTGTAGACCTTGAGGTAAGCACTGTCAAAGATATTTCGGTGAAAATGTTTTCTCAATAAGTATTATCTACGATTCTGACATGTGAGAACAAAATTGTGAATTACCAGAAATTATTACATGTCCTGTCTGTTTGCATTATAGTTGTTGAGAAATGAAGTGTTGACACAATAGCTTTTGTTGGATATTCAGGTGAGGGGACCTGGTGGTGAACCAATTCGGGATTTTCTTGACATGACAAGTGAAATATTTGAATTTGTGGCTCGAAGCACCGGACCGTATCGCTTCTGCTTCAACAACAGGTCTCCCTATCATGAAACAATTGATTTTGATGTCCACAGTAACCACGTTGAGTTTTCTGATCATCATGCAAAAGATGGTGAGACATACATGAACTAATTAATCAATTTCATACATTTCTGCAACTGTGGACCCTCCTTAATTGGTGAGTGTTCACATGTTGATCTTTGCAGAGCATTTAACTCCTCTGTTTGAAGAGATACTAAAGTTAGAACAAGCTCTTTTCAACATTCAGTATGAACAGCATTGGCTTGAGGCTCAGACAGAACGCCAGGCAATAGGTACATCTCGTATCATGTTGAGGTTCTATTGGTTTAATTTGTTGGATTCATGTCTATAGACCTGATTAGCGTGGATGCAGATAACATATCTAAGATTTGAATTTATTTGTTGACTTGCAATTACAGTAGGCAGTGCAATGAGCTCGAGAACGCTTCACAAGGCGCTACTTGAATCGGCAGCACTAATGGGGGCCAGCGCCCTCCAAGTTTATCTTCTTCGTCGCCTCTTTGAACGAAAGCTTACTACTACTGTTTAGAATCAATTTTGTTGGCCTTTATATATAGGCTACACTCACATACCAGATTGTTGTAATAAATAGCAAGATATAAAACTTGATCAATCGGAGGAACGAAATCAAAGGGGAATAAAATGAGTTCATAAAATAGGATTTGTTTGATAATACAAGCAATACAATGTGACAAGCAACGCTCTAGCTCATAGCGCAAGACAAGGCAAAACAGGAAGCAACCCCAGCTCCTAATAATAAACCACAACACTGATACACACACAAATAATAGTTTGTCTCCTTCCCTTTACCCCATTGCAGCTCACTTTTACAGCACATAATATAAATTCCGTAGAATTCGCTCATGGCTCTACAGCCCTTATCTTTGAGAAAATACTGTGAAGCTAGTTACACATAAACATTGTTCCTGTTCAGGCTTTTCAAAGGAGCAACCATTGCTATCTGTCATTCGGCAGAAGGTTGCATGCAGCAAAACCATTTTTTCTGAAACCACGTAAAATCATTCATCAGGAGAAAATCACAAATAAACTGACTGGATTAAAATTTGACTGCTCCACATCTTAATAACATCTCAGTATCACTATCTAAACCTACCACAATCTAATGCAGATCAATTTCTGAGCAATCTGCTCAAACATACTTCATTTCAAAGGTTCACAAATAATCAGTGCTGGCTGGCCAACCATAGACAAATTATTAGTCCAAATAAAATATACGCACATCTTTTCCTCTTTTGTTTTGGATTTGGACAATCTAATCTTTTTAATTTCATCTTAATCAGAGTTTGATACAAGACCAAATATATTTTAAGCAAGAGTGAAATACTAGAAACTGATAAGAAAACCCAGCCAAGGTTATAACTCAAACTAAAAATCATGGTTTCAATACATCTGGGATTAAGTAGGCCAGATTAGTCTAGCATATGCACATCTTGTCAACATATATATGGAGTTACTTTGCCGTCCAACAGTTTCTCAATTCATGCAAAAAACACAACAAGCATATATATATGGCACATGGTGAACACACATCACAATCAACATTTTTTTGCAAGGTTAAACTTACTCTTGTAGATGGGCAAAAACATGCCATGGTTAGATTATGAATAAAAAAAGTTATTTGTGTGTCAGGTTAGTGAGAGAAGTTTACTAAACAACATCTTACAGTCTGAGTTTTCCCAGGATCTACTGCAGGTTTGCTGTGAGGATCAGCGGCAGTCTTTGCTGGTGACTCAGGATTGCCACCTGTCTTTTTTTCATCCCTTGCCTTATTAAATATCACTGTGAACCCCTCAGCTGAGGCTGGATCATTGACATCCCATTCGCCAAATTTTGGTAGTGGCCGACCCTTTTCCTGTGTGATAATTAGATTAGCCAATGCAAAATAAAGACTAAAATGCATTGAATTAATTCCTTAAGATTCTTTTGGACATGATAATTATAAACTCTAGACAGAAAGCTGATAATATAATAGGTTTTCTGCCTACTGTAAATGTTTGATGTGAATACTAGTATAGATTATATGGGTGTTTATTAAGAATAGAAGAACGGAGATCAAACACAACACATAAAAACAGAGAAATTTAACTAAATGCTAGACATGATGCCATGTGGATAATTCTGAGGTCTATTCACAAAAATTGTTCTTCCGAATTCTTATTCAATCTCCAGATAGATTGGTTCTAATTACAATACTTTTTTGCTTATCCATGATACACCACTCCCACTAGGTCAAGTCCTCATTTTTAATTTGAACAGCTTTCTTGGTATAACTAATTACATATGATTTGCAGCTCGTCCACAAACCACATGTGTTCCCTCTACTTTCTGGTTTTTCCGTATACTAACAGTCATTCATTCCTTCGCTGCCCACTGATTTAATATCTGTAGTTTGCAAACTGGGCATCCATGGAAAATATTGGATTTGTCCTGCTAGTTAGGAAACTGGAACAAATTCTATAATCTATACCTTCTGTGAACATCAACCAGGGTAGGGCTCTTTGAAATTGACAATTTGTTAGTTATTTGTCTAGTTTTCCCTAGCTCCTTTTCACTTTTCTATGGTTAGTTTTTTTAGCACTCTCGTTTCCTTTACTCGGATTACTTATTTTCAAGTGATAAACTTCCCTATCGCCCTTTCTGATTAAATTCTATTATTCGCTAAAAGAAAAAAAAAAAGCCCTCTGGCCAAGTTGTTTAAGCAACAAGAACAGAAGTGCACATGTCGTAATTCATGAAAAAATACAGGAGGAAAAAATACAACAAACCATGAGATAGTAATTCAGAAAAGGCCATGTTGTGCCAGAACAAAACAACTGAAAATACAGTAACTTAACCCACTCAAAAGAAAAAGGAAATCAACTAGAAATCACAACACCTCCGATCTACGAATTCCGATACTGATAAGCAATAACAGCCTTCACGATTGAGAAGTTAGTAGAAAAGAAATCAACCAAAGCACTCGGTGATCCAAATATAGAAATAGAAAGAATATAACAGTTAAACCACATATTCAAAAACAAAATTAAAGGCAAAACTAAAATATCTAAAATATTTACTTAACCACCACTCAGCAGCAACATCCCAAGACTATTCAACTCTAGCACACAACCTACAAGGATCGAATCAGAAAGGCACACAAGCTCCACGGAAGACTAAAAGCATGCTAATCCGAATAATTCAAAGACACGAAACCAAAACTCAAATAATCGAAGAAGGATCACAGCATCAAAATCCAGAAATGTAAAACAAAAAAGGAGAGAACAAACAAAAAAATATAGCGGAAAAGGGGTAAAATTAACAAAAAAACAATATGGAAAACGCGAATCAACGACTACTGAGGAATCGCATACAACAGCTCAATACAATGATCAGAGAGAAAATCAAATCAATTGAGAAAACACAAATCATTGCAAAAACAACAAAGATAGAGAGAGAACAACACATACCGACATCAATACTACGAGGAGGTGTTTTCAGGGAAGAGAAGAAGAACGAGAAAAATGGAATTAATAAGAGGAATCGGAGAGAGAAGAAAATTCTGAGAGAGAAAAAAAGAGAGTGGGAGAGATAAAAAGAGAGAATGTTGGAGAGAGAAAGTGCGCGATGACGATGAAGAAGAGAGATAGAAGCTGTAGCAGAAGAAGAGGAAGAAGACCTTGTTGTGACTTGGGGTTGGGCCGAAAGTGGGCCTTACGGAGTTCGTAACGCCATTGGCGGAACGTCGTTACGTGTTCCGCGGGGACAAACAGATGCCGTTAGAATAAGCGTCATTGCTGACGTGGCTTGGGGAAAGGAACGGAAGAATGAGCTGGCAAACGGTTACGGCGTGAGGTGCCGTTGCGTTCTTTTTTTCGATGCGTTTTCTTTCTTGGTTCTGAGTTGGTCACTTTTTTTATGATGAGCGTATAAAGATACCTTTTCAATTAAGCAAATCTAAATGCACTATGCTTCATTAATGTTGATGAGTGTATTTCAATTTAAGAAAATGTGATCATTTTAATCATAATTATTAGATGCATCCTTTGTAATTTTATTTCTTCTCTTATAATTAAGCTAATCTAATACTATATTATGATATGAATATCATGTTATTACAGCAGCACTATGTCAGTTATTATAATTAAACCTTTAAATCTATTTTAAGATTCATTTTCTTTAATGATATAGATTTCATCTTAATTTCTTTAACGTATTCCATACTCGCCAGCTTTTTTTATTTGGATGTTATGAGGGTTTCACACATGGACGATTTATTAAAAAAAAAATCTTAGTTGAAATATAATTAAATATTAACTGTAATTATTTTTTGGAAATTTAAATTATTATTTGCTACTTTGTTGAAGGATATTACTTTAAGTATGAGAAAATTTTGAATTATATTTCTAGTTGAAGTAGTTTATGATGTAAGATTATATACGGTATGGATTTATTTCTTCATGAGGTGGAATATGAAGACAATGAATGAATTAAAGGGAAAGAAGGAAAAATGAAACAATTAATATTTTTGTAATTTTGCACATAGAAGTTCTCCATATAAACATAACATTTTATATATATATTTTGTAATTTTGCACATTTACTAATTATAATTTAAATCAATATAGAAAATTTTCTTAATTCTATAAATGTGTCAATCACAGGGGTGAATTATATTGTCACAGCAAGTAAGTTGTAATTGAATTCTATTTTTTCATTAATGTCATATCCATATTAATAATTATTACTTATTTAATATTTTATTGGCATCGAATTTCAAATACAATAAAATAACATTTTTTGTCAATTAAAACTTCATGTAATATTAGTTAGAAAATCTAAAATTTACTTTTAATTCATGAATATGATTAAAATAATTAAATTCTCCCATAAAATATTTTAATAAAATTCCTTTTTTATTAATTAAATTTTTAAGAAAATAATTATTATGGCTAATGTATAAGTAAAAAAAAAACTATGAAAAACCTTTTGAGACCCACGAAAATAGAAGGTGTGATATTATTAGTATGGATAAGAAACCCACTCCAAAATATTAATACAATTTTCCCATAATAAATCATTCCAAAATGTTTTCATTTTATGGTAATCATAAAAAAAAGAAAAAAAAAACCATGACATGTTAAGGCACATGGGAAAAAGAGTTACAAACCCTATTTTAATCATTCAAAGTACACAAAATAAAATAATTTATTTCTTCTTTTAATTATACCTACTGCTTAATACACTCTCCTCCAATAGTTTTTTTTTTTTTCTCAATTAAAAAGACAAATAGCCCAAAGTAATGGTAATTTGGCACTTAAAATCAACTTTCCCCTTTGCAAGCTTCACCAAAACTCAACAACTAAACTATTATTGAATGTAAACAAGGAGTGGAATTCAGCATTGATTTTTCGTATTTCAATGATTATGTTGATGGATAATCCTCTAAACCTCTTTACTTTGTGATAAATAATGTTTAAATTTTCTTACCTTGTTTAAATTAAGCTACTTTTTGTCTAGTTTAAATTATGTCGTATAATTCTATTTATGTTTTCTTATTTAAATTATATTTTACATCAAGTTTATGTTGATTTAAATTATGTTAAGAGTCTGACTTAGTTATTCAACAATAAGTGTAAGTTGATGTGAACTAATGTTTATGGATAAAAAATATATATAATACTAAATTTAGGTTCTTATATGAATTTGCTTGCTTTTAATTAAATTATAAGTATATATTAAAAAAATGTTATTGAATTAATATGAGATAATAATAAGTTTTTTTTATTAACAGGCTCAATATTTTTAGATTAAGAGCATACGATATAGGTAATTAGTAATTTAAACTTTCTAAACATACATGGATTCCTAATATTAACTATAAATCTGAGTAACACATTTTTTATAGAAACTCTTTCTTAATTAACATTAATATGATAAATATAATGGAAAAAAAATGATTTGAAATATTTAGTAACAAATTATGTGGAACATAACAAATAAGTTCAAATTGACAATAATAGAAGTGATTAAGACTTCCTATTAGAAAATGATACCTTACCAACTTATGTATAGGGATAAGAATGTAAGGTGTTGAACACTTAAGTAGTCATTTAGTATTGCTCCACCTTACATAACTCATAACATACATGAGTCAAAGAATGGACTAACTCATCCATCCCATAATGTGTTTTAATTATTCTATTATTTTATTATCATATAGCATTGTTTGTGTGTTAAATATGATATGACTAAATATTTTTATTTATGAATATAGTAATAACCTAAATACAACAACACTAATGCAATTGTTTGTTATTTATGCAAGTTTTCTATATTGAACAACATTATTACATCATCACCCATCTCTCTTTTCTTACCCTCCACCCTCCACGACTTTTACCAATCATAATTTTCCCTCTTAATTGAAGTTTCCATAAAATATATTATTTTGGTTCAATTTTTATTATTGGACCTATCAAACTCATTTATTGAACTTCCTACAGGTGTATATTTTTTTCAAATTTTACTCTAGATATTTTTTTTGGCTTGAATCATATGGTTAATTTTAAATATAAGGATACACTTGTTTATATTCTGTCAATTATGAATTTGGAAAATGGTTGACCCTGACAAACTAGAATTTACTCATAGACTTTGTTGTTGACATTAAAGCTGCTCATAAGAGAAACAATTTGAATTCCTTCTATTTGTCATCAAAGATCGCCTTATTAGATTCACTGACAATGAATAAAGTTTACATTGATTCTCTCATTCTTTACCCTATAGTTAAATGTATGTGTCCATTCAAATTTGGTTATATAGATGATTACTTAATTTAGTTGGATTTTAGTTGAATTAGTTCCATTTGAAATTGGAAGGTTTATGTGCTAAACTTATAATTAGTTTGTGATTGTTGGGCAATTGAGAAACTTTAGGGATGTGTTAAAGCATAATATAAAGTAACCCACCATACACAAGACACTCTAGACTCAAGTACCTAGATTTAGGCATTAATGTACGATTCGTGGTGGTTTTTGCACTTGTGGTGATAAAAAAAATATTGCTCGACACCCATTATACTGTACATGAGTCTTGAATGGGTATTAGAGTATCAGGATATACCTACTAACTGCTTACATCAATGCATACACTAAAGGAAAACTTGTCAGGTTTTACAGAGGGGGTTTCACTGGGGAGAACAACACCAATAAGATATAAGCCTAACCACATAAGACACTGACACCACTCTCAACCCAAAACCTTAAGGCAATGAGTTTATGAGTCTTTATCCTTATATAGTGCTCTACTTTCTCAATTCTGGTCAATGTGGGACTTAGACTCACACTTGGATTCCTAACAACTATCATAGAATCTCCCCACGAGACCCTTGGAATTACCTCAATCACATACTTAATTCATCATACTTATCTTGTATAACTCAACTCATCACACTAAAACATACAACATCCTTATTCCCCAACCATTCATCATTCGCAACACAACACATCATTGGCATTTCACATAATTCCCTTCAAATAAAAATAATATATATATATATATATGTATATTTTACAATCCCTATATCACCCAAATGGTTCATAAGCTTTTATTGAATCCCAAATTAATTTGCACATTCTCACACAAGTATTTAAATATGCAAAATTGTAACTTAACAGCATAGGTACAAACTATTTGGGATTTTAGAAATAAAACTATAGGTTATGCAAGCGTTCAAAATTTATGTTCTTATATTCAAATTAAATATAATTGAGTTGGGAACGTAACGAAAAAAGAATCAAATTAATTGGATAGCTGAAGAAAATGTTATGCAACGAACAAGCAACAAAGCTCAGAGTTGTCAACAACCTAATATAAGGGAATCTTACAAGAAAAATGCTCTCACTACAGACAACAAATTCAAGATTTGACTAGTCAAAGTGAAGAACTTTGTGCCTAGGACACACTATTAAAATTGTAGCTTTATCTGACGATTAACGAAATGAGAATCACAATTTTCAAAAGATTGTTCAAGGTTGAAAAAAGGGTGGCGCCTAGCGGCCTAGAAGTGGCGCACAACACTAACAAGTCAGTGAGTTCACTATCTGGATTGCACCTAACAATATCAATGTCACCCAATGTTATACCAGAGCAGAAAAACATTCCTCTTTGAGCTTAATTTGTGTAATTTGACACTTCGTAAGTTACTTCCACTTGGTAAATGTTCCCACACTTAAAATCTTGAATTTTTTAACTCAATCTGTGTCATTCTACTTAATTTAAGACTCTCACTAAGGCTTTTGAGGACAACAACATACCATAATTTCTATGCATACAACCACTTTAATGAAATTTCATAACATCAAACAAGTTCAACAATTGAAACATAGTGTAGACAAGAGTAAGCTATAATTCACAATTCAAAAATCATAGCATCCAAATTACATTCAATAACTAATAATTAGAACAAACACAACATATAAAAAAACACAAAATTAGCTTTCCCCCCTTCAAAGACAACTAAAAACTCTAAGAACCTCGAGGTTGTCTCTAAACTTGCGAAAGCTCTACCCCTAGGGACAACGTAAAGATGACCATATCGAACCATACATACCACAAATTCGCAAAGAGTGAAAACAAGGACCTTGGGGTCATATGCAATCTAAGAAAAAATCGCATGTTTCCAAAATAAATTAGGTATTGAAGGACCTAGAATTTTGACTTACTTAAATGGAGATTTTGTTCGATTGGATTTGAAGAGGGTTTCATGATGATCGGAACCCCAACCTTCGATCACAAAAGCGATGAAATTTGAATAAGAAAGGTTGAAAAACAAGTTGAGATTTAAGAGGAGAAACGAGTTTTTCGAAAAGAAGCTTTGCACTATCCTTTTACCGTGACTGAGTTTTTGTTTTTAAAAGAACAAAGTTTTACATCGAGCATTATGTATATGAATTTGAAATCCTTCGCAAATATGACATAAGGTTATGCTCTTTATCATTTTTCTTTTGGATTCCATTTTTTTATGTGGTTAAATTTTCTTTTGCAATTTATTGTAAAAACTTAGGATTCTTCAATCGAATAACATATTTGAAGGATATTTCCTTTCTAACAAATTAACTTTTCACATTTGTCTTTGTCAAACTATATATAGTTTTTTCTAAACAATAACAGTAGTTTTTGATATTTTAAATTTAAATATTTCAAGGCTTTTGCATACGTTAACAATAATAAGAACAATATTTTTTGGTAAAAATTATATGTTTTGTTTGCTTTATCTTTCCTTCATGTGTTGATTATAAAAATATTAAATATTAATCCAATATCTCTCCACTTTATTATTAAAACATTAACAAATTTGGTGCATTACACAAGTATACTAGTGTAAATACAAAAGAAGGTATGACAGCATGAAGTGTTAAAAGAAAGGCTTTTTCTTCATTCATCCTATAATTTTTAAATGTATCCGTATAATTTAGATGACATTTTCCATCCGTAAAGGTCATTTTTGAATTATTTATTTTAGAAATCTTTCAAAACAAGCTTTTGAAAATTTGGGGACAAGATTTATGAAATAAAATTTTTAGAACATGCTTTTCAAAACACATAACATATATTTTAATACGTTATAGAATTAACTTTTCAGAACAAACTTATCAAGAGTGCAACTATGATAAAGAAGGGAGGTGTAGTTAGAAGAAGTGGGAGCGACAGAGGTGGCATGGTACAACAAGAAGGAATTTTAGCTTTTTTGCAATTAATATGCGGTGTAGGTAGTAATCACGGGGTTCACGAAGAAAAAGCCTGAAAGAAATTGTCCTCGATCCAAGTATGCTGGGCCGATCCAAAAAATTAGCCCATGCCCAAACGACGAATCGTAACCCCTCAGGCAAAACGACGACGGTTTAGATCTGCGCCTTCCTCTATTCTTTTCCGTTATCCCTCTTCTAAACCTCTGACCCAAAAAATGCAGCACAAACAATGAAGCCATACAAACTTCCCTCACCGTCACTCTCACGTGTGCTTGCACGTGCCCTATCCCCCGCCACCCCCACCACCCCCACGCAATGCGATTCGGCATTTCCTTTGAAGACGGTGACCACCGCAAACTTCGAACCGTCGCTGGCGGAGCTCCGGCGCCACGTCCGGTCGTCGGACTTCGTGGCCATCGACCTCGAGATGAGCGGCATCACCAGCGCTCCCTGGCGTGAGTCCTTCGAGTTTGACCGCTCCGACGTGCGCTACCTCAAAGTCCGAGACTCCGCCACCAAGTTCGCCATTGTTCAATTCGGCGTTTGCCCCTTCCGTTGGGATTCCTCAAATCACTCCTTTGTCGCGTATCCGTATGTTCTTTCATCCATTCTATCTGGACTGTAAATTTTTATAGTATTAGTTCTGTTGGTGATTTTTGCGTTGGATTATTTGTAGGCTAAGTATATTTGTACATTATTTTTAAGGCTGGTTTGAATAGAGAATTGCTCCTTGGCAGGCACAGTTTCTATGTTTTTCCTCGACAGGAGCATGCAGGTCTGGGTCCGTGCGATGAATTTCTCTGGCAGACTACTTCGATGGATTTCTTGGCTAAATACCAGTTTGATTTTAATGCTTGCATACACGAAGGTTGCTTAGTGTTCCTTTTATTTCGTGAATTGCATTTGATACTAACTGTTAAGCTAATGGAAGAAAGGAGTTTGTCCTTGGATGTTTTATTTCTATACATGGAAAAAGTAAGATATGCGTGTTTCATTTCTAGGCCTGTAGCCTAGATGTTTAGTGGTTCAATGGAAAAAGAGGTAATGTTCATAGAGCTCTGCGATTTTACTCTTTAGCTTATTTGCAAACTGGAAGTGCTCTTTATATATGGTTTTTAGAGTTATAGGAAATTATAGAACTATGGGGACATTAAAGATGACGAAGGCCTATGACCCTTAACCAGTAGCCACCATAGTTGAATTGCTGGTGATGTTTTGGTGTTGGTTGATCTTCCATTTCTGTCACTAACTCATAAGATTGGTATTTGATTGCACGTGTAACCTCATCATGACATTTATGGTTTCTATGGTTTGAGAATTTTCACCCTTGATAACTGTCAGGAATATCTTATTTATCCAGAGAACAAGAAAGGGAAGCCTTAAGGAGTTTGAATTCTGCACATGATAGTGAGTGGTCAGACATTTATAAATTAAAAGATGTCAGGGACATGCCGTTGCTTAGTGCAGCAGACATTTTGTTCACTGCACGAATGAAAAACAAATTCCGTGGATGGCGTGATGGGTTATTACATGAGCAAAATCTAGAAGACCAGATTCAAGGAATTACAGGGGACTCAAAATTTCAAGAGATTTTTTTTGAGATGCATCCGGCTCTTAGCCTTAATGGATTCACCTCTCACCAGCTTAAATTGATTCAGTCGGTAATGCTTATATATTTTGTGCCCTAAATGATACGTTCACATTTTTGTTTCTTTTCATATTGGTATTTGATTGTGTCATTTATCAGTATTCTTTTCCTCAAGACGTAGCAGTACTATACATCTATGAAGTTTGTGCTGAGTTTTTCTGACTATTAGTTTAAATACTTTCAGGTCATCAGAAAACAATTCAAAGATCTTTCTTATATCAGTGTAAACAGTGAGGCTTCCGGTTTACAGCATTTAGTTGTGTATACAGACTCAAAGGATGAGTTAAACTTACTTCTGGTAATAAATCTTGATATTGTTTCGTTTCCTTTTAAATTGTCACATGTGATTTTACATTGGAATTCAATATAATTGTTCCTTCTGCACTTTAGAAATAATGATGGTGGTGATCTATGTCTTTTGATTACCATTGAAAGAATGGACCTAATATTATCCTTCATTTCTAGTTCAGACTGTAAATGACTGAGCATTTTCTTAAAACAAAGCTTAACCCTAATTATAGTGATATTGCACACAATTAATATTAAAAAAATTAATATGTTTATGCTAATGTATTTTAAAAAAATAATGTTTGTGCTTTGTTAGTATATAATTTGGTATATTATGTCTAGGTCTAACATTAGAGAAAGCTAAAATATAATGTGGTAGCAGAGTTTTGTTGATATACCACAGCCACCTATTAAACTGTAAATGACTGAGCATTTTCTTAAAACAAAGCTTAACCCTAATTATAGTGATATTGCACACAATTAATATTAAAAAAATTAATATGTTTATGCTAATGTATTTTAAAAAAATAATGTTTGTGCTTTGTTAGTATATAATTTGGTATACTATGTCTAGGTCTAACATTAGAGAAAGCTAAAATATAATGTGGTAGCAGAGTTTTATTGATATACCACAGCCACCTATTAAATTCTTCAATTAATCTCACAGAAAAAAGTGAAAGAAGAAAATCTCGGCGTAGAAAAGATGAAAATTCAAGGTGCTGTAGGACTTCGCCACGTTATTGATCTCCTTTCATCGGAACAGAAGTTGATTGTTGGTCACAATTGTTTTCTAGGTAACAACGACTTTCTGAATCGTTGAGAAGCTATTTAATTTTACACAACACTAAAATGTTATATACCATTCCGTCATACAGATATTGCTCATGTCTACAGCAAATTTATAGGCCCTCTTCCTGGTACTCCTGAAGAGTTTGTTACCTCAGTTAACAAGTGCTTTCCGCACATTGTTGACACCAAGATACTTCTGAACACTAATTTTATGCTCCAGGAAAAGATGAAAAGATCCAGAAAATCACTGGCAGCTGCATTCACTTCATTTTGCCCACAAATTGCAGCTGGCTCAAGAACCAGTTATCTAGGTTCACTCTCACATGTGAAAGTGGACGTTGAAGTTGATGATGTGAGGTTTGTCTCTGCTTTTTTTAGTCCTGGCCTGGTTATTGTGATTTAAATTTATCAATCTAATGCTGCAATATCAGCGACTCTTTTTTTGATGACAGTTGAGTTTATGTTTCAACTATTAGTTTTCAACAGTTTTCATACATGACAGAGTTCTTTCCTTTTTTCTATACATTTTTTCTTTTTTTGATGCATACTCCAAGAATGCAAAGTTTATAACTAAAAGGTAGACACATTTTTTCTCTCTCTTATTTAATGGTAGGTAATATTATAAATAATGGTATGTGGGAACTATGCTGTTCAATGGTAGATAACATTTTAATTTCCCTTGTGACTTTTTGTCGTCTACATATGTCTGCACATAGCTTGATATGATTGCTTCAGAATTTGGACTGCTAAGTCTAATGATTTAGTGTCCCATTTGTCTTCTTTAAGTATTGTTCTCTTGCATTTCATATTTTGTCCAAGCTCTCTTTAGATAAAAGTACTTCCCCGTACCAACATTAGATGTATATATGCAGATCATCCAGCTGGAACCCTGGAGGCAAGCATGCGGCAGGATATGATGCCTTCATGACTGGATGCATCTTTGCCCAGTTATGCAGTGATTTAGGTATTGATTACAAACTCCACGATTCTTCAAAACAATTAGCCCTTGACGAGAAACTACAGAAATATGTTAATCGTTTATATCTTAGTTGGATGCATGGGGACATTATTGATCTAAGTACTGGTAATAAGGTTGCGGATTCTTCACCCAGCCATAGCCTCAGGAAGCGGTACCCAACAATTTTGTTTGAGAACATTGTTATTATTTGGGGATTTCCTTCTACGCTGAAGGCAATTGAAGTAAGAGAGTGCATATCTAAAGTATTTGGACCAACTTCTATAGTTTCTGTCTTCCACCTGGATGCAACTGCAGTATTCGTTCAGTTTAGCAAAACAGAACTAGTTTCTGATTTTCTTTTATTGAAGAACACCTTAGAGAGAAGTGATGGTGCACTATTGGTTTTGCATCCACTGTCAAAACTTTTGGAAGGTGGAAATACATGTGCTGTTAATTATGGTACTTATAAAGAAATTTGTGGCTCACCCTTATCAGAATGTCTGTTTGCTGATCAGGCAAAGGCAGTTGGTATAAAGTGGAAGACCAAATTGCCAGAAAAGGTAGTATTGGGGGCCGAAGAACATGAAAATTCAAGTGTAAGAGGTAATGTAAATATTGCTATGGAGGATGTGGAAAGGACCAAGCAGAACACAATTGATGAATTGCGAAATGCTCCATCTCGGAGACAAGTCTCCCCATATGGGGATGAAGATTCTTGTGTTGCAGAAGCCAACTTGTGATTTCTGGCTAATGACTTCTTGTACAAGGTCAGGATGAAGATATAATATTATATCTAATTAAACTTTTACATAGCAACCTATACTGGGCTAGTATTGTATCATCAAAAAAATGTAACCATTTTTGACTGTTACAGGATCATGAATATTTGATTAAACTCACAAATTTTCTTATATAGTTTTTCATCTATGAAAATTCTATACTTTTTTAACCCAGCTTAGATTTTCACTTAGTGTCTTGGAAGGTTAACTGTAGTCAGTGGTGTGGTTATTCTGTCGAATAACATCAAATTGTAAGAAAAAAAAGAAATTTCTTCCCTTCAATTTGTCAAAACTTGATATAATATTGCTTCATATGTTCATAAATTTGTTTCAAACTACTACAATTCTAATTCAACCAAAAAGTAATAGGTTCAATCACCTTATTTTTGAAACTCAGTTACCTATTCTATTGGATTAAACATAGTGATTAGATTGATTGATATTAATAAATTTGTCTTAAATTTAATTTTGAAACTGTATATGTGAGTAGTGCTCTTTTTTACTAATTATTTGTTAGAATAATTTTTTTATAGTTAATAATATTTTAATATAAATTAATTAATATAAGAGAGTTTATTTGTTTTGTGAGAAAAAAAGTGATCGATGAGTGATTATTTTATAATTGTAAATTAATGCTCTTCTGTGAATTTTTTAAAAGTTTCTCTGTTTACCACATTTTATTTTTTATGAAAACTTCAAGTTATATTTTTTGTAAGAAAATTTGAAAATTGTTTCTATCTTTTTAAATAATTTTACTCAAATATATTAAAAGATTATGTTATTTAAAAAAAAGTTTTTTTTTTTACGCCAGAACTTTTATGGTACATATTAAAGGGAAAAACTGGTCCTAATAGAGAAATATGAGTCAAAAAATTGAATTATGACATTAAAGATACTTCGTGTGTGCACAATTATAGTAATCAGGATTGAACTACAACTCTGAGTAAATTATATAAATATTTGGTTAAATTAGATATATTCTTGTACATATTTAACACAAATAATATTAAAACTAATAACTATTAATATACCATTATATAATATTAAAAATTTTAATAAAAAAAAGATATTTCTAGGCTTTATTAATATAGCTTGCACATTACATCTATACAAATACAATAATATGTGTGATGGAAAAAACTTAGTTTCCACAACAAAGGTCATGTGATGGGGTCCATTACTACTATTTTCCACACCAATGATTCCATTTACATTCCTTGTTTAGTGACCGTTGCAAATGTTTCATTTGTGACATTTTATCGTTATTTGCTTTTAATGTCACATGCTGTGTTTTTTTTCTTCATTTCACATGTTTGATTTATGAAAGCAATACTTAAAATATCTATATATTTTTTTGGTTATACAGACAGAGTATTACAATGCCAAGCCATAAAATTTAACCGTGTTTATACATTAAAGTTGCACGTTAAAAAAATCCATTACAATGATTAAATTTTATAAAGTTTTTTTTTTCAGTATATTATATTGTTTGTGGGTATTTCTCTAACAATACAAACCAATTTAGGAGACTTCTTTCTTCGGACAGCTCAATCTTTTGTTGTGACTTTATTTCTTGTCGTGTTAGTCAATGGTGATGATAAGTTTCAGAGTTTGCCTCAAATAGCCGTTGCATAAGTCAATCCCATATGGGTCCAGTCAATGCTGCCAATAATGCAAATTAACATATTATTCAATCAATCAGTTACCAAATCTTTGTGAACGTTAACATAATCTCAAATAACAAATATATACTTTTCTACACAATATTTGGCACAATATACGATGATTGAACCATTCAAATAACCATTTTTTACTACATCAAAGTCACAAAAAAATTGTTCCCTGCACTGAATGCATAGAACAGCAAACCATTCAAATAATACAGCACACCATTGAACATACACCCACCAACACATGTTGATGCTTTGGTGTCAGATTCAGAAGCTAAAACATAGGAATGATAAATGTTTTGTTTAATGAACAGATTTTTCTGTGTGCACATTGAACATGTTTCACTCCAAAGTTGCAACACCATTCAAGATTTAAGAGAGAATATATTTCACTAGAAAGTGGACAATACAATTGTTTCAGAGAGCAAGTTTGAGAAATACTCATATATGACCAGAAACAAAGTTCATTTCGGTATAATATATAACAAACTTGCTCTGTCTTAATACATTATTGTCACCATGAAGTTCAATGTAATAGCTTGAACTCCAACCAATGAACCCTATATATGTCAGATTACAATAACAAATACAAATGTCATTGTTCATACAGAAATAAAGAATCAAATGAATAATTAAAATAACAGTAACAACAAGAAATTCAGCATCTTCAATCAATCTTGATCTCACACACAACCTGGCCAGAGTTCAACTCTTCCTCAGCATCAGAAACAATGTCTTCAAGACTCAAAGGCAAGCCAGAAGAAAAAGTAAGTGTTGGTTTTTCTATAGGTACCACAAGAGACACTCCTCCTTCATTGTTGAGAATCTGCAACACTCTTCTCATGGAAGGTCTCTGAGCACTATCAGGGTTAGCACAACTCAACCCCAACAGCAAAAGCTTCTTCATTTCCCCTTCTTTAAACTCCCCATTCAACTTTCTGTCAGCAGCTTCAATGATCCTCCCCTGAGAGTGCAACCCCCAAACCCAATCCACCAAATTCACCATCTTTTGCTCCTCTCTCTCAATTGGCCTTCTCCCACAAGCCACCTCAAGCACCACCACCCCATAGCTGAACACATCAGTCTTCTCATTTGCCATTCCACATTGAAGATACTCAGGAGCAAGATATCCCATTGTCCCTGCAGTTAGTGTTGAAACAGGACTCTTGTCATGGTCCATAAGCTTGGCCAACCCAAAATCACCCAACCTAGGGTTCATGCTTCCATCTAGCAATATGTTTCCTGTTTTGATGTCCCTGTGAATCACCCTCTGCTCACACTCTTGATGCAGATAACTCAAAACAGAAGCCAATCCGACAGCAATGTTAACCCTATGAACCCAACTCAACACATTGTTAGTATTCCCACCTTCATGTTCTTGGTAAAGTACCTTGTCCAAGCTTCCATTTGGCATGTACTCATACACAAGCAGCAACTCACCCTTCTCAACACACCAACCTAGGAGTTGAAGCAGATTCTTGTGCCTCAAACTAGCTATAATTGATAATTCTGCCAAAAACTCGGTTTTTCCATCGTACTGTCTTGACCTTTTAACTGCAGCTACTGTTCCAGAAGACTCAAACAAAGCCTTGTACACTGTCCCAAAAGATCCTTTTCCAATTACCCTTGAAGCATGAAACCCCTTAGTGGCCAACTTCACCTCCTTGTAACCAAACTCTTTTGGACAACATCCCACTGTCCCAAAACCTTTCTTCTTCCTCAAACCACGCCACTTCAGAAAAGAAAAATACCCCAAAACCACAAGCACCACACAGAAAAAAGCAGGACCAACAATGGCAACACAGAGTCCGAACAAAAATCTCTTGCCACCATTCTTACTACCCTCAGTGGAATTAGAAGAAACAGGAATGCCCTCAACAGCAACATTCGAAGGGCTGCTAGAACCATTGATCAGAGGGTGCGAGTTTGACTCAAACTCCAGACTCCAACTCATGACTTGGATAAGCTCGGTGCTTCCTTGCGTGGAACCAGAAAACCCCAAGTAGAGATTATCCTTAAAGTACTCATAGAGGTCAAGGTCAACGCTCAAGACAGGGTTTTGAGGCTTGGAAGAGGCTAGTGACGAGCAGTTCAAGAAAACTTGAAGCTTTTTCTTGTCAGCATGATGATAATCAACCCAAGAAGTGATGGGAGTGTCGGTGCTGAGATCAACTGAAGTGGAGTTAGTAATGGAGGAGTTTGAGGAGGCGGTGAGGTCGAGGGTGAGATGGTTTTGGTTGGGGTGGAAATGGAGGGAGAGGAGGGTGTGGGAGGAGTTGAGGAAGAAGGAGAAGGTGGAGGAGGGGGTGGCGGAGGTGGTGGTGTTGGTGATGGAGAAGGTGAAGTTGGTGGAGAGAGAGAAGGAAGGGGTGGTGGTGATGGGGTGGTTGAAGAGGAGGGTGCCGGAGGAGGAGGCGGGGACGGTGGTGGAGAGGGTGAGGCCGACGAGGCCGTTGCGGAGGAAGGAGTCGCCGAGGAGGGTTATGTTGCGGAGGGTGAAGGAGGGAAAGGAAAAGGAGAAGTTTGTGTTGTTCTGAGAAAGAGTTGATGTTGCTGTTGTTGTAAAGAAGAAGATTGTGATGATGAAGATGAAGAAGATGGTGGTGGTGGTGGTGGTTCTTAAGAACATGGTGTTTTTGTTGTAAGATTGAAGATGAATGTGGGAAAATAGAGAAAGTGTGAAAGTGGTGATGGGATTTAAATAAGGAATGGGTGGGAATGTGGGAACATAACGGTTGTGCAAAGTTGCAAAGTGGGAAAGTGGAAAAGAACAACTAAGAAAATAACAACTTAGGTTGTTATTATGTCACAAAAGTTATATGTTCATTAGAAAAGGATTGAGGATTGTGGGCAAAAATTTAGTTACCTAATTATCTAGATATTAGTGAGATTATTATGAACGTGTGATGTTTTTTCGGATCATTCATTAATAATTTACTTTGAATTAAAAAATTTGAATATATGTGACAAAAACTAATAGAGATGGTGGATTATGAGAAGTTTGGGATTACTTTAACATTTTTGAAGTAAATGAATTAGAAGGTCTGAAAAAAAAGGTATAGAGATGAAGAGTGTTAGTTATGAAAATTTATTCATTAAATAACTCATTTAATTTTTAAAATTGTTCATTATTGATAGATAAGGTTTTGAAATGAAAACATTAAACAAGCCTTTGAATTTTTTTTCTTAAAAAATAGAATATTAAATTTATATAATTATCATAATCAAATAACTGCAGAAGGAATTAATTTTAAGGGTATAGTTAAATGAAATCTTAAAGGTTTCATAAATTTATTTAATTTTTCTTAACTAGTGGGGTATAATCTGAAAGATTAAATTTATATTTAACTTAAAACTATGTAGTCCTATCCCAACTTTTACTACATAGACAACCATTTTTTTTTTTCAATCTACTAAAAAAACAGTTAATAAGGTCTTATTTTGTGTAATAAAACTTTTCATGAATGAGATTGATGAAAAATGAAACTTTGGGGGTTTACATTTCTTGAAACCTTTCTTTTTCATCAAACAGGTAGTGGTCAAAGTATGATAAATATGTAAAGTGACAGAAGCAAAATCCAGCATTTTCCGATGTGAAATCATTGAAATTTGAAACCCATGTGAGTCACTCTGGTTTCTGACCCACCAAGTCCTCAAAGTACAATTCAAAACAAAGCATATTAATGCAAGCCACTTCATGGTGAACAACATAGCCGTTATAAATGTGAGATTCATCATCATTAAAGTAAACAAAAATAAATGCACTCAATCTAAAATTATTTCATCCAAAACAAAGCTTGAAGCTTTGGTTTTCCCATATAAAAAACATTCATAGTTGTATCCCTAATTGAACAATGAGAATGACAATTCAACTATATTGTCTTTGATTTTAAACAAGCTACTTATTCTTTATTTATTGATTATTATCATCTCACAGCTGATCCTGTTGGAAGAGAGAAAAAGGATCAAAGTTGATAAAACCACTCACACCATTTGGGTCAAACATCTCCGCCGCCGGAGGCGGTGGCGGTGGCAGTGGCGGCGGTGGTGGAGGTGGTAGAGGAGGGTGGGGCATTTCCACAGCGTTAAGGGGCATTTCCACAGGGTTAAGCTCAGGCTCAAAAGTAGGCCCAAAAGCAGGCCCATTACTACTACCTCCTTCAATGTGGCGACAACGTTGGAGAAAAGTACTGAGAGGCCCAATGTATTCATCAAAGCCCACATTTTCAATGGCCCATAACAAGTCATCTGCATTCATAATCTTTCTGTACTCACTCTGGCACTTCTCCTTGGCCTTTCTTGTTACATGTGTTATGTAATTTGTAGCACTCTGTTGAATCATCTCTTTGGCTCCATCAGAGACTTTTGCAGTGTTTGGAAGAAATTTTCTCATGATTTTTGTCACATTTGTAATTGGCATTTTGCTCTTATCTCTCCCAATCAAATTAGGGATTTGAACTGCATTAGGGATTTGAACTTCATTTGAGTTTATTGCTGCTGCAGTTTCTGTGTTGGCATAGTTGTTTTCTTGCTCCAATGGATCATTCAACACTTCAAGAAAGAGATTCATCATTGCATTTTAGAACTCAGATCCAAAACTATGAATTAAGGAAATTAATATAATTTATTAAATAACTAGTTAGTAAATATGTGTGGAATTATTTTGTGTACTTTAGAGTAGTGTAAAAATTTAAGGGTATAAGCTTTGCAAATTTTTCTTACCTGCAATTCAACAAATCTCTTGGATTAGTGCAAGGTAGTGGCTAAATAAAAATGGTGCAATTAGTTTGAGAAATTAATTTTTTACTATTTGTATACGTTAATTACAAAATATTACTTACTTTTGTGATATTTTCTTTTTAAGCATTTGTTAAAAAATGGTAAAATAAAATTCATTCAACTATTGTAGATGCATTCTCTTATAAAGGTTCATTATAAGAAAAAAATTGAAATAAAAAGTCTTCAACAAAGACCAACTACACATTGAAATCATGTTTCAAGTGCAAAAGCCAAAGTTATTTATAAATAAAACAAATATATTGGAATAAGAAAAAATATGAAAAAAAAAACTTTCTATCCTTCATGAAAAACAAACTCAATAGTTTATATGTGGCACAATTATGACATTAGATTAACACATAAAGAAAGTACTATAGTTGAATTAGGACTTTATTCAACAGAAGTTTTAAAATAAAATAACACAAACATTACCATTTAATTGATTTTTACTAAAATAATTATGAATTTAGCTTAGCAAAAATGCCCCACTTGATTTTAAATTACTTTGTGTATAGACCATTAGATATAGTTAAACAAATTCTTAAATTTAGAAATTGACCAATGCAAACATTAATTATTTAAATAACTATTCCCTTAATATACATTTACCATCATCACTTCAATACAAAATTTGCAATAATCAAGGTAACATAAATATAAATGTAAGTATACATATATGTTAAAACTAAATAATACAAGACATTGTACATGATTATGACACCAAACTCAAATGAAACTTCAAATCTATATAATTCACACTATAAAAACACTTTTTTTAAAGACTCTCAGAATAAAATTTAAGAAATATCTTATTAATAATTGAAATAATTGGTTGATGCTTATAAAAAAACACCATAAAAAGTATCAAGATGTAACAAAATTTGTAAAATGAGTTGTTTTTGTTTAAATTTCTTCTTATTTTTGGTAGGATAATAATGTCTAAAGAAAACTTTAGTTAAAAAAACAGTTAGACTTCCTTTCTTTACTCAACTTCAAATTAGTTTGGATAAATGTCTAATATAAATATATATATATATATATATATATATATATATATATATATATATATATAATATGACAATGCTAAAGAATGTTAAACATGTATTAAGAAAAGTATCAAACATTGTGACATATTATTACACACTATTCTATAATCTTTAAAATATTAAACAATTATAGAAAAACGTGTTCAAAAAAGTGTGGAACAAAACAATACCCTATACTATTCTAAAGTGATATAAATATAAAAATATCAAACATGTGTCATAAGGTGTTAAAAAGTCTCTATGTTTTATAACTCATAACTTTATCAATATTTTTTTCCCTTTACATTCATATTTACTATTCCTCACAATGACAAATACTTATATATAACAATTTGTAATTAAACAAGACAAATATAAAATTTTCGAAACTCTTGATCAGTTGTTTTTATTATAATTTCATCAACAATTTCCTTCTTTAACATCTCATCTTCTATTCCTCACAACCACAAATAATTATATGCAATAATTTTTTTCATTAAACATCTAAGACTAAAATAAATTTGAAAGGAAAAACCTCTCATTTATCATAGTTTATTTATTTTTATTATTTGAACAACTAATATCAAAAGACAAATCTCCATAACCATTATTTTTAATTTACACTTAATATAGTTTCTTTAAAAGTAGATATTTCAACAAGTTATGTATTTTTTATGTGTTTTAGATAATCCAAAATTATAATATGTTAGAATACTCTTTAAAAAAAAATAACAAAGAGTATATAGTACCATAAGTATACTTTAAGAAAAAAAAATACTTATTTTCTTAAATAGTTTTTCATGAAATACTAAGTTATCTAACCACTAAATAATGTGATAACATCTTAATATATGATCATGTTCTTAATGTTCTTTAATAACCTAACAATAAAATTTAAAACATATATCTCACAATAGTAATTCAAATAATTGGTTAAGTCTCATGAAAATAAGCATCATAAAAATATTACAAGCTCAAGTTTATAGTATAAGTTTTCCATTTCTAATTTCTTCTTACTTTATTAAGATAACAATGTTTAAAAAATGTTTAGTAAAAAGTAAGAGTTTGTTTATGCACTTTAAACATATCCAAATGAGATTGAAACAAACGAGTCTTTGATGTCTTTCAAATACTATTTCTTTAAAAAATAAAGATATTTTAACAAATTATATTTTGGTGTTTTAGATAATCTAAAATTATAAATGTTAGAACACTCTTTAAAAATAAACAAATAAATATAATATATTAAAATAAGTATACTTCAAGAGAAAAATGTTTATTTTCTTAAATAATTTTCCTTTTACAAATTTAACCATTAAATCATATATAACTTATTAATGATCATACTTAAAGTTTCTTAATAACCTCACAAAAATTTTTAAAACATATATATCTCATGATAATTAAAATAACTGGTTATGTCTTATGAAAAGAAGCATCATAAAATGTATTAAAAGCATTAAGTTTATAGTATAAATTGTTTCGGTTTTAATTTCTTCTTACTTTATTAGGATAACAATGTTAGAAAAATGTTTAGCAAAAACAAATTTGTTTATTCTTTTTATACATATTCAAATGAAGTTGAATGAATATCTAATATTTATTTGAATCCTGTGAATGTCAAACACTTGTCAAAAGTATGTTTAAAAGGTGTCAAATAATTACATGATATTTTATAAAAGTTATACTACTTCATTACTCAAAATCTCACCAACTATTTCATTTTCTCACATCTCTTCTATTCCTCGCAATCACAAATAATTATATACAATAATTTCTTTTACCGACAAAAGTTTTACAGTGACCATCGATAATTCGTCGATAATGTTGATTTAACGACAGATTTTGACCATTATCAACAGATTTTGACCGTTGATAATATCAATTTTTCTTATAGTGTAAGATCCAAAAAGATAAATTTCAATAACCATTATTTTTAATGTGACTTAACTCGTTTTTTTTTATATAAATGTATTTAAACAAGTTACAATTTTTGTGTTTGTGTTTAGATAATCAAAATTATAACATGTTAACATATACCCCTTATGAAAAGATAAATTAGTTTAGTTTAAATCAAAAATTACACATATCTCAAGAATAAACTTTTACTTTTATTTTCTTAAATAATTTTTCATAAAATATGAAGTGTACACAAACCTAACCAATAAAACTTTAATGATCATGTACTTAAACTTTTACATAAACTGAAAATATGCAAATACATGCATATTTAATGAACATGAAATTAGATCATTAGAACAAAAAGAGGAATTAGATAATTATTTCCTTAAATTCAACCCAATCCCTTGGTATACGAAAACTATGCTCATCAATAGTAGAAATATATGATAACAAAACTATATAAATTTTGATTGAATATGATGAAAAAAAAAGTATTAGAATGGTATCTTATAAAGGTTATTGCAAACATAGATACATATACATAAAAAAAAAAAAGAAAAAAAACTCATATTATTTGTGATAAGAAGTTTTGTTGGTGTGTTGAGAACTTACCAGAACTTGATTTCACATGTTGATCAATGTGAAAGAAGGAACCTCCATGCTCCATAGCCTTTGAAAACACTAAATTTTTTTCTTCCTTAAAAACCACAAAAAAAGGGGTCAGATTTTTGAGGTTCAATGCTTCAATCTGACACCATGGAAGTTCAACTACTGAATATTTATAAGTGCATAGTTATGAGAAACACAGTATTTGGTTGTGTAAAGAGTTACCTTGTAGGTTTTTTATGATTAATGCAATATAAATAATGCTAAATTTATTTTCACCCTAATTTTTTTTTGGTAGAATTTATTATCGGAGTAAATATTTTCATTGATTTAAGATTCAGAAAAAGTAATTAATTAATTCCGTGTATTGTTTCTCAATTAGTATTGTTAAATTAAAGATTAATTGACATACCAAATTTTGACGTGTCTAAATTTGTAAAGTTCTACACGTTTTAATTAAATTAAATTTTATATTTAATGCTCATCTAAGAAAAAAAAGTTTTATTGTTTTTGATGGAGGAATTTGACTGATTTAAAGTGTTGGGATTAATTTTTCTTTTAGAATTAAGTTTTGACTAATTTGACGCATTCAAAGGAATACTGAAAATTTTAATTATATTGAAAGACAAGAAGATAGATAAATAACTTCACTATTTATTGCTTTCAAAGACTATTTATTGTATTTACATATTTTTTATAATTACAATATCTTCTTGTTTTGTTCTACAACGCTTGGAAATATCTTTTTTTTTTCTTTTCTCTAAGATCATAAAAATTATTTCCTTTTTTACCATTGGGGAGAATGGTTAAATGCAACTAATGACTCGACTAATCTTACTTTAACACATAATTTTCTTTTTTTGTGAGAACAAACTGAATGATGAAGGAATTTCTCTTTTGTTTTGTCTGTTTACTTTTGTTAAATCTAAAATAACTTGTTATACATGTTTATCTCTCTATATTACAAAAGAAAAAAAATGAACAATCAAAATAAATATTAAATTTGTCTTTTGGTTCCTAATGAAAAGAAAAGAGAAAAGGCCGACAAAAGTGACACAGGAATAACTTTGAGAAATGTGAATAAAAAAATGAAATAATAAGGTGTTTGGGTTATTTGGAAATATACAGTCCCATTTTTGTTTTTACCATTAAAATAATTTTTTATATTGTATATTCATTTCTAGATAACTACTATGAAACATCATCTTTATTAAATTTTTCATTAAGGATAAAAGTTTGTTAATTTAGAAGATATGTTATCATGGGTGAAGTATGCTCAAGTGAGTTATTTTTCTCGACATAAGTATTTGATAAGTATTAAAAGATTTTCTTATAATAATAATAATAATAAGTATTATTAGTATTGTTAAATTTAATTATTATAATTACCGTACCTTGTTTTGTCCTTCAAAGATTAACACAAGTAAACATGATAAATAAACTTGTTTCGTGGATATTGTCAGATTATGTTCCTCTTTTAATGATTTTAATGGAGAATTTTTATTTTAATTGGGTATGAGTATAAGTATAGAGAATATTCGAGTTTTTCAATTGAATATTGGGATGAGATGTACATACTTGTCTCATTCCTATCTTCATACCCACTATAATATTCATTTCCGTTTAAATTTTTTAAAATACTCACAATCTTTTAAGTAACTTTATATATATATATATATATATATATATATATATATATATATATATATATATATATATATATACACACACATATATACACACACTACAACCCTTTCTGTTTTTTGTTTATTTCTTTTAATTGTTTGGTTTGTCATATCATTCACATTCCCAAGATGTTTTTTTATCTCATCACAACTTTTATGCAATTATGTTTAAATGATGTATGCCAATTAATTACTTTTTATGTCTCACATTTTAATACTATTTTTTAATATTTTTATTTATTGTATATTTTTTTTCACATGAGAATGTTTAACACTCTCAATTGAAGTGTTCAATAACATAAACCTTTCATCTACTAGGGATAATATAAGAATAATGTCACCCACTTCAAAAAAAATTATAAATGAAAATTCATTTGAAAAGTATAAAAAAGCTTAGTACTTAGACCATAAAATTTTAATAAAGACTTGAAAATTTTAAATTTATAAGAGAGAAGAAATTTAATTAAACCTAAAAATAAATCACATGAAAAAGAGAAGGAAAAAAACCATACAAATTGTAAAAAAAAATTGTATGACAAAAACTCAAATTCAAATTCTTTGTTCGAGTTTTTATATTATATCTGTGTTGTACCTTCAAAATATATTAATGTACCTTGATTTTAATGTTTTAAAGTATATTAAAAAATATATTTTTTTTTAAGATACAACAAAGAGACAATATAAAAAAAATTAGTAGAGAACTTAAACTCTAAAATCTTATTTTACAAGATTTTGTTAAAATTACTTGATATGTATCGTGTTGCTTTAATGTTTTTCTTAAAATAATCCTAGTAAACTTAAAATGATAATAGTAAACGCAAGAGATTTATAATTAATTTTAATTTAAATGAGAAGTTGCTTACAAGGCGAAACTTAAATTTAGATTAAAAGCGACATTTATAACTAATAAAAATAATTTTATTAATTGTTTCTTTAAATTTATCATTAATCTAAAATTCATATCATGTAAAGTGTCTTTTATATCTTTTTTCATAAAATTTTTTAATCATTTTTTATATTGTTCTCTAGTATTTTTTGTTGGTTGAAGTCATTGACCACTAAAAGAGAAAGAATAAGTCAACTTTTGTATCTTTTTAAACGTCAAATAAATTTAATAAAATTTGATTAAAAGGACTAAATCCAAACATTTCTAAATAAATTGAACTAATGTTTCCAAGATGAACTAATTCTAATTTTTCATGAAGGTTAAGGAACCAAAAGCATATTTACCTTTAATATTTTAATGAGTTCTTTGTTTTTCTCTATCACCTTAATTTGTTTTCTCATGCATATCAACACACATATACATACATATATATCTACTTACCTACCTACATATATACATACATACATACACACATACATACACATACATATTTTTCTCTGGCATCTTTCTTTGGTTGAAGTCATTGACCATTAAAACATAAAAAATGAGTCAACACACACACATTTCTCTGGCATCTTTCTTTGGTTGAAGTCATTGACCATTAAAACATAAAGAA
>Ga0214542_1003443_pt1 | contig 32310 bp, 14 predicted proteins | sample CNSS1metaG_FD_160096 | JGI IMG/M metagenome (GOLD analysis project Ga0214542, IMG submission 160096) | Root nodule microbial communities from cowpea collected in UCLA plant growth center, Los Angeles, California, USA - CNSS1 | ecosystem: Host-associated > Plants > Roots > Nodule | place: USA...
TAAATTTTATAAATAATTTTAAATAAAAAAAAAAAAAAAAAACTGAGTGGAGGAGAATTTGTTTTTGCACATGTGCGAATAATCGATTAATTTCAAGTTCCAACCGTGTTTATCTCTTTTTGCAGCATGAATGACTTTACTCACTAACGTTAGACTTGTTTTGTTCATAATTGGAAAGAATATTCATTTGCAACGAGTTTATTTTTGGATTCCGTGTATCTTTTTGTTAAAAGAAAAAAAGAGAGAAAAAAATAATAAACGAAAGAGACGAAACTAACGACATAAAACTTTACGCGCAGAGTTTTTGACGGGTTTGGTCCTCAACACCACTTATTTGAAAAACATGATTGGTGGAAGTTAACATGCATATGAAGAGGACTTTATGTAATAGATAGAATCATGTTAATTATGATTTATGGGAATTATCAAATTGAATAGATTAATTGACTAATTACTTTTCTTATAATGGCTGTGGTTGTTAGGGAAAAATGTGAGATTTTTCATGCACGAGGAACTAAAATTTAATTAATCAATGATTGGAGTTTTCTCCTTTCCTTCATATGCATGTGTATGTTGAGATTTTATATATGAAGAAAGAACTTTTAATCGAGAAATAGCTTTCGTGAAAAAAATAAAAAAGCATGGTCCTTTGAGGTGGCACAATATTGGACACATTTTCGTACCTTCTTCGCACCTTCTTCACTTATTTTGATATATTTGTTAACAGTTGTTTGGTGTGAAGTACACAGATCACTCATATAAAGGGGAACTTTTTTTTTTTTTTTGGTTTTCCAAATGTGGTCAACGTGATGCTTATGTATTCTTCAAATCGTTTCAAAAAAAAATAAACAAGAGTGGTTGATAAGTAGTATATTGATTTTGCTTTTGCTGCAAATTACTACGTTCCACTTTTTTCACATTTAAAACATTGTGTTTGTGAGAAGTTGTTTATAAATTATTTGCGAAGGACGAGAACATAGAGTTTGTAGTGTCGTATTCTTCTCCACTTATGATTGATCATGCAACGTAAAACTTGAGGGCAAATTTTGGTGGCATCACATTTCATCCATATCCAACCTTAATTATCAAAACTCAACCACATGCATTATGTCTCTTAAATAGAAAATATCCTAAATGAGAAACTCGTGATATATATACATAGAGAGAGAGAGAGAGTTATGTCAAGAATTATGCTAACAATAAGTGCACTAAAATGTTGATTGAGACCATTTAGTACACCAATCAAATTTTCAATTATTTTAAAATTAAATAATATTAGACTATTTTTGTTTTTTAATATAATAAATACTTTTTTTATATTTTTAACCTTTATAAACTAGATTCAGGGATGCTAATGACTTTTTAGGTTTGTCTAACAAATAATAAAAAAAATTGAAGCAGAATTTTTTTACTGAAATTCATAATATTGACACAAAAAGTTTTAATATTTATTTTTTACAGTAATTTAAAACATATAAAGACTATTTTAATATGTCTACAAATACGATTGTATAATCACACAATATCGAAACACATAAAAGTTTTAATATTTTTACATTACGTGTAATGTATAAACAAATTGGAGTTCAGATATATCAAAAATTGACATTGGAGAACAAAAAAACCATAAAGAGTTATGATAATAAGTGTTCTTACAATATTGTTTAAGGTATAATTAATGAATATTATATTTGTAAGGGTTTATAGATAATTGAAAACATGTAATAGACTATTTAATATGTTTACAACACGTTTGTATAATCACACAATGTCGAAACACACAAAAGTTTTAATACTTTTACAATTTGTGTAATGTATAAACAAATTGAAATTTAGATATATCGAAAATTCACATAGAAACGAAACGAGAACAAAATACATAAAAGGTAATGTTAATCAATGTCTTTAAGATACTATTTAAGTTATAATTAATAAATATTGAATTTCGTAAAAGTTTATAGATAATTAAAATATTAAATGAATTTTCACTTAAATAATTATTTATATATTTTTACTTTATTTAAAGTACAAAATACTCATAAATGTTATATATTTATAATTGATAATTTATTTGTTATAAAAAAAGGTAATTAAATAATAATATAATTATATTTTAATATTGTTAAAAATTAAAATATAATTAAACATAAAAAGTTTAAATTAATAGAAAATAAAATATTATTTATTTTTTAATAAAAAATAATTAACATAATACTCTCTATATTAAAAAAACACTATTTCTTTTTTATTAATTTCTTTTTATATTTAGTTATATTTTAATTTTTAATAATATTAAAATATAATTATATTAGTTTTTAATTTTTTTATTAAATAAATTATCAATTATAAATATATAACACAAATGAATATTTTTGTCGTCTAAATAAAGTAAAAGTGAATTGATAATTACTAAAGTTATGATTCATTTAATATTTCAGTTATTTATGAACTTTTACAAAATTTAATATTCATTAATTACACTTTAAAGGCACTGTTTAACATTCTCCAAAGATAAATGATAAGAACATGGTATGGATGGTGTGAATATGTGCACTTAAATTCATTAGTTAGTTGAGGATTAAATAGTTCATTTCTTTATGATAACAAATTTTGATTTCAGTAAATGAACTGAATATCCACTCATTCTATTAAATTAAAGGTTAAATTATGTTTTTGGTCACCATTTTTAAAAAAAATATATATTAATTTGGTTTTTTTCTGTTAATACTCTACCAACGAGGTTAAAGAAGTGTAACGGCATTCCAACCTTTCTTCTCCTTTCAGGGCCTATCCGAAAACAAAAATAAAATTCAATACTTCTTGGTTGTGAATATCTGAATAGGACAAATCGCCTCGTGGATCTCTTTGCTTCGGAACAAAACAATTCGAATTAAGCTCAGTCAACTGGAAGGTGTATTATCGATATAGGGGATCTTTCAAGTGAGAAGATCCATCGACCTGAGACGAAGAGAAAGAAAGGTCTATCTATTTTTTTTTTTAGTTATTCAATTAAACCAATGATTCGTTATTGGAGCAGCTAGCAACAACTATCTCATCTGGGACCGTTCGTGATTTTATTTTATTTTTTTGATTAATTTTAATTTTACTTTATCTTTTTTAAATTAAAACGTTGTTGATTGACGTTATACTACGTAACAATGACAATGACAGTCTAATATAACAGTTATAGTGACACGTGTTATTGTTAAGTCAGGTATTATTTTCTGATTCTCAATTTAATCTTTATATCATCTAACCTGATAATAAATGAAAGATCGAACATATCCAAAAATTTGGGTTTATAGACAGAATGGTTAATTGAATAATTTAAATATTTTTAATTTACATTTTTTTTTCAATTATGATTCCCTTTAAAACTGTTTTTTTTATCCTATTCCCAAAAGCAAATGGTCATTTGTTATTAATCGTGTTTTTCTATTTATTATATTTTATGTCTGAAAATGATAAAGACATTCTGCAGCATAAATTGTGGCTTTAAATGGTCACCATTGATTAGAAAGCACTTACACATAGGATGGGGACTACCTACACCTTAAGTAGAATTTTTATAAAAATTTAATAATGATGAGCTTAGTATATAAAGAACAAAATGAAAAATGTGTCTGAAATCTACTTGAATAAAACAAAAATAATGTACAAAAAGAAAAAAGGAGTTGAGTACGTTCACTGTATGTAGACAATTTTTGTAAGATATTATTTTGAAATTCTATACTATTTTCTCTTTTAAGTTTTCCCATGTTGCATAAAATATAAGATTTTCAATTTTTATTTTTGCCAATATAATTTACTATTTTACTCTTAAATTTTGTGTGACGTATTTTTTAATCTCACAATTTACATAGGTTTAATATTATTTATATATTTATAACAACGATTTAATTTTTTTTCTTTATTTATTTTTTATTTAATATGATTCATATATTTAAATCAATATTAATGTCATTCAGACACTAACTTAGCGTCAATATTATCATTGATCATGAATATTTTTAAATAATATAAAAATAACGTAAAAAACAAATTAAAAAAATCTATTGTAGGCTCTTTTTTTTGTGTAAATGTAATATTTGTTTTACAAAGTGCATATTTTCTCTTATTTTCTGTTACCATTACAGTCCCTCCAATCACTTAGTGTAGAGTAGTAGCATTTATACAAAAAAAAAAAATGCAAAAATGGCAGGGTTTCTAAGTTACAGTGTTTTTTAGTTAAAATAAAATGTAAATGGATTTTGTATAACTATTTAGGATTGTTTTTGTTTAGGGAAGAAGATGTAATAAATGGTAATTCTTGAATTTAGAAGATATAGTTAGCTCTTCTTGACGTATCAGCATCTATTAGCTTTTTTTCTTTTCTATAATTATTTTTCATTATGTTTGCTTTACTTTTGGTCGGAAAGATATGTCATAAATCGTAATCAATGAAAAAGAGAAAAAACATTTAATGGATACTAAACTAAGGAAAAGAAGAAGCCGTCTCTGATGGCAAGTTGGAAACATATTTTAAACTTGTCTTCGCAGTCGCATGTGGTGTGTAAAAAAGGCTGCGTCTTCATCTAGAGTGATATTTATAAATTATCCTCTCTTTTTTTATAAATTCAAAAACTATAGAAATTAATCCAAGATTAATAAAATATTTCTATTTATGAAATAATTATTAAAAAATGATCGATATTATCATCGATATGTGAATTAACTAAATGAAGTTGTTTTAATTTTATTAACATGTTATAGTTTACATTGAATATATTTAACTATATTAAATATTTCAATAAAAAGGTTTAATTAATGGTCGGTTGTGGAAGTTCGAGGAAATCCATTGAACTTTCAAAGTTGTTTTTTTTCTTTATGTTGAACAAACTCTAATATCAGACCATCGAGAAAGTATGCAGCAAATGATAAAGGAAGGTTGAAATATGTGGTGGAGATATAAAATGGAAGTGTGAGAAGATTTAGATAAAGATTATAAATACGTGCTCTTTCATAAGTGAATAAAATTTATGATAGTATTAAATTATAATATAAATTATTTCTGATTTTGTCCAAAATACATTAGCAAAACATGATTGTGAAACTTGATACATACCTATTTCAAAGAATTATGTATTTTTGTTTGGGTTAAATATGTTTTTTGTCCTTTAACTTTCAATGAATTTTGAAATTAGTCCATTTCAAAATTTTAGATCAATTTAGTCTTTCATCCTTCAAAATACGTGGATTTAGTCATTTTAATCAAATTTTATTAGGTTTATTTGATATTTCATACGCATTTCAAGATTGTATTTGAGTTGTTTATACGGTTTGACATATTTTTGCTTTAATGTTAAGTCAAATACTATTATGAAACACGTTTGAAATGTCAAATTAACTTAACTAAATTTGATTAAAAGGACTAAATTCATATATTTTAAAAGATAAAAAACTAAATTGATCTAAAGTTTCAAAATAGACAAATTCCAAAATTCAAGTTAAGGAATCAAAAACATATTTAACTATTTTTGTTTCTTCAAAATAAAAATATAAGTACATACATTTTTCTTTCTTTTCTCTCTCTAAATATGACTCTATTTTTTATTTTTTTATCATGATATTACACTTTATAATACAAAATAACAAGGTAAAAAACACATGTACCCGATTGAAATTTAAAATGGGGTAAGTTTAATTTTACTTTATAAATCTCCAAATATTTCTTGAGTTGTGAAATTCTAGAATTTTATTATTTTTAACTGTTTTTATCAAAATTTGTCAAAGAGCTTTTGAGATGGAATTGTTATTCTTGGAGGTAGGCTTGTTACTAAATACAATTAGAGAAGAGACCTATATGCATAAGACTTTTTAATTGTTAAGTCAGGAATAAAATATGTTATAATGATAAAAAGTATTAAGAGTATGAGTTAAAAATATTAATTATCTTAAAAGATAATTCTCATGCACACTATAATTTTTAAAAAATTATTATTCTTATATTATCAAATCTTTTATCTTTAAAGAATTATATAAAATATTCATATTATACATCAATATTTACCTTAGTTTCTTACGAAACCTTTCTTTGACAGTCAACCTTTTCTTATAATAACAATTTTCATAATAAATATATTCTCGATATCACTTTGATAATTTTCTAAAAGATATATAATCCTTTTAAACTCTTGCAAATAATAATAATAATTGTGCACATAAATTTTTTTATCTTTTTAATAAATTTATTTAAGGAATAATCATCATATATAACTCACTAATATTAAAATAATGACTTTTATCTTTTAAGAGAATATGTTAATGAGAGGTGTCAACCTGAATCAACCTGGCTCATACAGGTTGGTTCACTACGGGTTAAGTTAGAAAAAAGTCAGTTCAACCCAGCTCACTTCTTGATGACTCAAAAATTACGTAGCCCGATCCGATCCACCACGAGTTTGTAAATTAGTAGGTTTCTCATTTACAATTTTTGTTTGTAATTTATTTTATATATTTATTGCATTATCATGTGAGTGAATTTACTTGATTTATCCTTTATAACAGTGGAATCAAAATGTTCACTTGCTTCTCGAAATATTATTATAAAAATAATAGTTAAAAATTAAAGTATTAACTTATATAACTTGACAAACAAATAAATTAAACATTCAAATTATTCAAATATTATTGTGCAACATTATAGTATTAAAAATATCAAATTATGAAACTATACAATTAGAAGCAGTAATAATTATAATTAATTTTTTAAAAATTATAAAAGAAATTAATAGTGTTGTTAATAGTAGGTTGCAGCTCAAACTCATTTAACCTGTGGGTTAAGTGAATCAAGTTCAGTTCAATCCACTTTTGAGAAAAAATGAAATTTTTTGAACCTAATCCGAATTACTCATGAATTAGAACCTATTTTGATATCTTTAATATTATATTAATAATTATTTAGCAAATCATTTATTTATTAGAAAATCTTCTAAATTAATAATCCATTATATCTCTCATAATCTTTTAAATAAAATAAATAATTAATAAACCATTATATCTTTTAAAATAATTTTTTAAATAAATCCTTTTAAAATTATTAAGTACCACTTATTAATATCTATAACAATAAAAATATCTCTTAATATCTAATAACACCTCATAATCTCTAACTTTTCCTAAAAACATATGATCACATATAACAATATTTAAGGATATTTCATAATATCTAACCATATCTGCTATCTTTTTAATTAAATAATTGTTATACTTTTTTATCTTTTATTTAAAATATTTATTTAACCTCATTTATTTGTTTTCCAATTATTATGATTTTCTAGAATCTCGCATCAATCATTTAAATAAACTATTTGTACTTGTGTATATAATCAATATTTGTTTAATTTAAAAAAAAATATTTTGTTTTAAATTACAATACTTAATACTCATGATGTGTTTTTAATAATATATTTTAATTTAATGTTAATCAATAAATTTTAATACATACAAATAGTTGCTGAATGAAATAATAGAATTTTTTCATGTATCAGACTCTTTAACACAATATATTTAAATATAGCAATAAATTTTATTTAAATATAGAAAAATTATTAATTTTCTTTTTTAATTTTAAGAAATTTGAGTATTGTAATTTTTTTTCTTTTTTTAAAATAATTTAAACAACAACAACAAAATATTTAAAAATTTAACTTAAAATTTGGTTCTGGAAAACCAAATTTCGAATAATTTTTCGATGCAGAATAATCATATATATTGAAAGTGAGAATTCGGTTTCCAAAAGAACGAATTATATGATGTATAAACAAAGTCATGTTACTTAAAAGTAGACTCTTTTATATCTTTATTATTATCACTAGACCCATGCATTTTACAATAAGAATATAAATTTTTGAAAATATATATAAAATAATATTTAAAATTATAGAAATATAGAAATTTTGTTTTGGAAAAATTTTTATTTAGAAAAAAAATATGAACTTTTTTATATTTTGTTATACACTTTTTCTATTTTAAAAGTTTCATAAATTTCAATTAAAAATTTGATATTTTTTTTATATCTTTAATTTGATATTTTTATATAATTTTCTATAACAAAATATAAAAAATTTCTATTTTTTCCTAAAAAAAATTTTTATATTTCTATAATTTTAAATGTTATTTTATATTTTTTTTCTAAATAGAAATTTATATTTTTTTCAAAAGAAAAATAATAATTAAATTGCATGTAAAAGGTTAAGGAAATAAAATGCATGTACATCTGGTGGTATTAAATTTTAACAATCTAGTCATTTAATTCTATTCGTATTAAATATAGAAAGTACTTTTTGAAGAATTTCAAAACTATTTGTGGATAATAACTATTACCAATTTTTTTTTTATAAAATAGGATTATTTGCTATTGGATGAGAATGCAAAAAATCTATACAATATTAAGGTACTTTTTTATGACAAATTTAATTTAACATGTCAGATAGTTTTAAAAGCTAAATCAAATGTAAACTATAAAAGATAGTTTTTACCATAAATATAAAAAGAATAGTTACTATTATTTTCAAATATTATTATAAAATTCACTATTTTTTAAATTGTGTATATATGTCCATCTATGAATGAAAATTAAGATTACAAAATCTTTGTTAGTATATATTCTGATTAAATGCTAAAACTTTTTCTGATTCTCATAAAATCATTGTTTAATATATCATCTGGAAATGGAAATCAAATAAAACATGACAAATTAACTTTTATAAGATTCACGAGTATTTAATATTATTTTAAAAGAACTGTATACGATACATATTGAGAGGTTCCATTTCTTGTTTACTCTTCCAAAGAGTGGTGGTTTTGTATTTAATCGAACAAATCTTCAAAATGTAAGTTCCCCACCAGTCCTCTTTTTGTGAAGAGATAAGGATATAAATTTCTGTGGTGCAAAAAAGTATGAAATATAACTTTGTTACTTTCACTCTTTTCCTTTCCTTAACCCTAACACAAGCACAAAAAACAGGTTTTTTAATTAAAAAATTTAAAAAGGCACGTGATGAAAACAAAGAAGGTCCCTCATTAACATATTCGAACAATTAGCCAAAGGCAACAAACATGAAGGTTCCTATGAATAATGCATGGAAATTATATAGAAAATTAGCTTTATTTCATAATCATATATTAAATGTGAGGACAAATAGTCTTTACCAAAAACTAATTAATGAACTATTTTAAACAGAATCTTCCTTTTCATCATATATTTTCCATTCTCAAAATTTAAATTTGAATTTAATTTGACTAGCTAGTTTCTCCTTTTGATTGCAACAAATAAGTGTTGTGCAATCTTCTAGTATAATACTTATAAAGAAAAAAGGTGGTCCCAAGGATAAAGCAGCATATCATCTTCCTCACACACGTCCGCGTAGAAGAGGTAACATCCTTTTCATTCGTTCAAGCAATGCCTTTCATTATTTGTGCTTAAAAGGCAAAGCTTTGATACTGTGTGTGTATATATATATACACGTTTGTGTTGGTTTGAAACACTCACCACCACTTCATTATATCTCACACTCTCACTCAAAGCCATACACAAAAAAAGAAGAAACAAAATGAAAGGAAACAATCCATATTTGGTTGTGATTCTTATACAAGCCATTTATGCTGCCATGTTTCTTCTCTCAAAAGCTGCATTCGATCATGGCATGAACAATTTCATCTTCGTCTTCTATAGACAGGCCATAGCAACCATCTTTTTGACCCCTTTCACTTTCTTCTTCGAATGGTATGTACAAATGTCACTTATCATCTCTTTCATGTACTCAACTTCTTTCACATTATAATCTCAGTTTCTAACTCAACCCATTTTCTCTGTAGGAAAACAGCACCTCCTATGCCCTTTTCCACCTTCTGCAAGATTTTCTTCCTTTCTTTCTTTGGGTATGTCAAAATATTGAATTCATTCACATAATACATTAAAGTAGGAAACCTTAGAACTTTGAAGTTTGTACTTTACAAGTTCACATGATCTTAATTATATGTATATGATTCAAACTATACCTGGAACTACACAAATTTTCGTTTTCCTTTTGCTTTTTCCCTTCACTAAAGTTGTGTTGGTGATCCTAAATTTCAGGATCACTTTAAGCTTGGACGTATATGGTATCGGGCTTATTTACACCTCAGCAACTTTAGCTGCTGCTACCACAAACTGTCTTCCAGCTATCACCTTCTTCTTGGCACTCCTACTAAGGTAAAGTTCTACATCAGATCATGCTGGACCCATGATATTGCTTTGCATTTTGTTCAATTCATGGTTAACTATTTCCACCTTTTAAGTCAAATCTAACTTGGAGCACATCTTGGTCCCAAACAATTCAAAGAAATAACAAAACTTAATCAAAATTATGGCCACTGTTCAACCACTAGTGATCTTTTAAAGGTGGTTTAGATTCCGGTTCTGAGATTTTATTGCATCTGCATGAATTACACTCGGAGCGCACCTAATATTTTAATTGATTACTCATATTCCTCTTCTGTGGTGAAAGCGTGAATCGATTAATTTAGCGCATGTGCTCATGTGAGCGATCATAGTGGATATGTAGCATTTGGACGACAAAGAGAACTTGACAAGTATATACTTTAAATACATATGAAGGTACCTGCTTGACGATTGACGTCAAAAGCAGAAAAAGATAAAGATAAAGCACTGAAAAAGAAGACATATCAGATTTCAGATTCCATCTATATTTTAACCTGTAAATCTCTGGAGTCATTCCCCTTACCTGCTATATTTCATTTTTTTTTGGCATTAATAATGTTTCTATGGTTTGTGCGTAGGTATCATCAGAAGGTTGAGTTGGCCTTTAGCGTTGTGTACCTAATTGCTAAGATCCTATAATAACCAAACTAAATCCTACATGTCTTAGGTTATAGGATTCAAATAGTTGTTCTGAAAATTTTAAAAGTAACTGTATTAGAAAGGTTAGTCATGACCAATGACAAAGTTTGACTTCGAGATTCATCACTAATGGATGCTATATTTAAGAAGAAATTGGTGAGATATTTTTGATTCTACACATGGAGGTTGAAAGGGTATTCCAATTTTAACTTTCATCAAACCAATAAGATGGATTGAAGCATCTTTTATATCCTGTATAATTGAAGAAGAGGTTCATAAGTTTTGCTCACTTCGAATATAGTTTAAATACAAAAATTGCTTGCATGAATAGTTATCTTTTTTTTTTTATATAATAGTTTTCTCACTCTTCTATATATTAACACAAGTTTATAAACATTTAATTAAAATTTAATGTTGTATGCTTTTTAAATCAACTCCAAGTTTTAAGTTTTATATTTAGCCCCCCTAAACTTATATCTCGTTTCGTCTATGCTTAGATACTTTTTCTTTTTTGTGAAAAGACATGTTCTGTTAGATGTTGTGGCAAAGTCAAAGTACTTACTAGGTAACACCATTTCTTTTTCAACTTTTGGAGTGTGTTTGGTATCTTTTGGTTTCCAGCAGTGATTAGAATTATAGGTTTCCGTGTCTAAATTTACATGCTCATATTTAGTTTAATTAATTGAGAGATTTGCTTTACGAGGAAAAATAAGATGTTAGAGTGAAAACTAAAGTTTTAAAACATGGTCTGCTACACATATTTATTTTAATGATGATTGTTCTTTTCCTTTTCTTCTAGATTAAGTAATTATTCCTTGGAAAGAGAAAAATATCCCGTTTTTAGAGAGAGTGGGACTCGCTTTTGTATTGCAATTGCGGTTCTGAGATTTCACGAAGCAACACACTATGTTCACAGGAATTTAAGACTTTCATGCAATAACAAAAGATCATGTGCGACAGTGATACCTCGTAATAAAATCCTTGGTCTTTGTGGATAGCATGGTGTTAATGAAGAAGTGAATTTTGCATTTCAGGATTGAGAGTCTGAAAATAAAGACCACCTCAGGGATTGCTAAGTCCATAGGCATTGTGGCATGTTTGGGTGGTGCAGCAACCCTTGCCTTTTACAAAGGTCCTTCCTTAAAATTCTTAAGTCATTTTCACCTTTTGGATTATCACAAAGGCCTACAACATCAAGGTCATGCTCAATCGGGTGCATGGATAAAGGGTTGTTTCATCATGCTCCTCTCCAACACTTTTTTCGGGCTATGGCTTGTACTGCAGGTAATCTTAATACTTTTATATTCAGTGATGAACAACACATAATTCTTAATTACTTAATATATATTTATATATATCTTATTCATATATATGCAGGCTTTTATCATAAAAGGGTACCCTTCAAAGCTACTCTTCACAACTATTCAGTGTTTCTTAAGCTCAATTCAGTCTTTGGTCATTGCCTTGGCCGTAGAAAGGGACTTTGAGCAATGGAAGTTGGGTTGGAATATCAGACTCGTGGCAGTAATATACTGTGTAATTCTCTTAATCTTCATGATTAATTTGGTTAATGCAGTTTTATCTCTACACATATTGTATGACTCATCGCACTGAATTTGTGATATGCCAGGGAATTATGGTGACGGGTGTGACATATTACTTACAAACATGGGTGATAGAGAAAAAAGGACCTGTGTTTCTAGCCATGTCAACACCACTGGCTCTTATCATTACAATTTTGGCCTCTGCAACTATCTTTGGAGAGATTATCAGTTTGGGAAGGTATAAATTTTGATTGATGCATTAAGTTTTGATGCACATGCACAAAAGACTTTGGCATGTGTTGTTTTTTGTGGTGGAATATAATCAATAATCTAAAAAGGTGAGAAAGTTGGTTTTCTTTATACCAAAACCACGATTGATATTAATGGAATGATTGGTTTGATCAGTGTTCTTGGAGGATTCGTGTTGATTCTTGGACTGTACAGCGTGTTGTGGGGAAAGAGTAGGGAACATATGCCAAAAGGCACACAAGACGTGGAACAACAGGCATCTGCAAAATGAGATCGCAATTGCCATTTGTGAAGATGAAGATGCGCATGCTAGCTTCAGAATTTTGCAAACAACTATAATATACCATTGATCATAACATCACAGTGCTTTAAGCCTGTGAATATGTAACGAAAGAGTAGATTTATATGTAAATGTTCAGCGACCCTTTTGGCAAAAAAACAAGGGTCAATTATCTTTTCATTATTAGGTTGTAAGGGCTTATTTTATTTTCAGTTATCCTTTTAGTATTTTGATGTTTAATTTTTATTTTACAGAAATTAGTATAAATGAACTTTACATTCTCATCATGTTTTAGAAAAGATAGGAGGAGTATCTTTATCAATGGAAAATTATATTAATTTTAATTATATATATTTTATATACAAAACTCAAAATGCAGTATTTTATTCAAATTATTCAGTTAATGGCTTGCAAATTGTAATGCTATCGGATTAGAGGATAATATATATATATATATATATATAAACAAAAAAAAATATATATATATATATATATATATATATATATATATATATATATATATATATATATATATATATTTACTAGTTGAACAGCATAAAAAACATTCTTGGTTGGAAGCCATAATTAATTAGTCGGAAAATCTTAGTGCATATCAATATTCATTTATGCTTTTTGTCGGAGATCTTAGATAAACTAAAATAATCTATAATATATATATATATATATATATATATATATATATATGGTTGAGATAGGCATTGCTTTATAAGTTAGTTCTGGAATAAATTGAACTTTTATTTTTAATATAATTTCAGAATTTATCCTATAATGAGATATAATAATTAATTAAAAATAAAATCAATAACTTGCAAATTAGTTATATAAAAATGAATTAGACCTATTTTTTTTAATACCTTTTGCTGATTAAATTCTTTTGACTTAACTTGACGCATCTATATGACAATATTCCCTCATTAAAAAAATAATGCTAATGATAAATTTTAGAAAAGTTAAATTATCATACAAGAAAATGTAAATATTTTTCGACAGTTATTTTTGTAATTTATGTCATTTTTAACCGTCGTTTTTTATTTGAGTAACGATTTACAAAAATATCGTAATTGTTGCTGTCACATAGTATAATATGACGGTTTAAGATTAATCGCCACAAGAACCGTCATTTTATATTATGTATAGAGTAACAATTTAAAAAAGGCAAATAACGTCAATTAAAACAGACATAATATTTTTACTAGAAAACAAATTCAATAGAAAAAAACGACGCTTGGGACTAAAATTATTATCATTCTATTATTATGACATTTTTAACTGTCACTATTCTATTGTAATTAATTCTTAGATAAACTGCATCATTATCGATTGTCATAATTTTGATATTTAATTACTTATTATTTTCTACCTGTATTTATACTTTTGTAATTCAATAAAATTTAGTTTTAATAATAATTTAAAATATGCAAAATATTATGACACTCTAAAGAAAATAATAAACATCTTTTTTTCTTTGATTGATCAATAAATTGGAAGGTACTCAAGAATTCAAATATCAAAAAACAAAAAAGATAATTTGAAATAAGATATAGTTAATTAATTTTATGATCATCCAAGGCAATATATGATAGTCAATATACTTTTAATCAAGTAATTGGAATCTAACTTTTTTTTTTTTGAGTTTATAGTGAATAAAATCTTGATTATATCTCAATTATACCTTTTCTTTTTCAATTACTAATCATATAAGTAATGATTTTAATTCACATTTGACATTGAAAATATATTAATTTTTGCCCTTCTTTATTTTCATAATGAAGGACATAAACGACAGTAATCTGAGATTGGTTTTGCCAAAATGAAATGGATGCATGAGAAATGTGAGAGTATGCTTTGGTGAATTACTACAGTTTGATTTGAAATCTCAGTGGTGTATCTATTCTGTAAGCACTATAATATTTTTTATATAAATCTTTAATATAGCATCTCTTTTTGTCTCTCCAAAGGTCATAATTTAGTAAGGAACAAGTTGCAACTGGCCCTGCTAATATTTTCAAAAACGTCCCCTGCATATTGGTTTTGCCTTCAGACACTGATTAATGACTAATATTGGTAATTAATAACCGTACCACACTTAGCCGGCCTAGCTAAACACACTTCTCATCTTTTACCGCTATAATTATACTGGCAAAGACTGAGAAATTAGTGTACCACACCTAGCCGGCTTAGCCTGATTATAGCCGTAAAACCCGTCCCCATAGCTTCCAAAGACGCATATAATCACCATGTATGAACGACTAACAGTATCTCGCCTAAGCCGCTAAAGGGTAACTAGCCTAAGCCGATAACTTAGGATAATCAAGCAAGAACTTGACAAATTTAGAGCACTACCAAGCAAGGTCCCAAAGGGCCCACGATAATCGAACTAGGAGGCCTGACCTAAGACCCAGGCCCACCTACAACCCAAACAGGGCCCAGCCCATGACATGACTAGACATAATTAATAATCTATAAATACGTATAGACTCCAGCAATTAAAGGTATGCATTCATTACTTCCTTAATTACGAGATTTGACTTTCTGAGAGTTTTTGCTGACTTGAGCATCATAGTCTCTTCTGCAGGTAACCCCTCTTGGGTCCAAACCGAGATACCTACAGATGGCATATACCAGTCGGAGGGAAGCCTAATGAGAAGATTGCAGATTGAGGTAAGATAACGCTTGTGTCTGACATATGTTATTTGTTCTCCGCATGAACAAGAACTAATAATAGCTTTGTGCGTGTGTTTAACATTAAAGTTTTGAAATTTATATTTTAAATGTATATATTTTTTGGTTACAGAGTGTTTACCTAGATAATTTATAATGAAAAGTATTTTCTTTTATGTATTCATATTTTATTTTTTCAATTTTATTTTTAATAATTATTTTAAAAATTAATTATTTTATAAATAATTTATTTTTAATCGTTATTTTATCAATTCTTTTTTATTTTTAACAATTATTTTATTTAACAACTATTTTAAAAATTAATTATATATTATAAAAATAAATATTATTAATCTTAATTTAAATTTCTTTATAAAATTAAAAAATACAAACACATATCGTTTGTTTTTGCTAGTATTAATAAAGAAGCTTAGAGATTTTACAATTAGATATCTGTCACTTCTTTATTTTATATTAAATGATTGAAATTAAATATAGTTTTGTTTTCACGCAATTCAACCTTTTAGCGGTTTAAATTTGAATTACTTAAAAAAACATTGTACTACAACAATAGGTTATTTTCTTTTTTAATATTTATACTTGGCTTTATGCTACATAAACTTCTAATGATCTCTAAAAAAGCATAGAGGAATTTAAATTTCCCTTTCCTCCTCTATAATAATAAAATTTTCAACATTGATTAGGAAATCATAACATTAAGAACGTGTTCGGTAAAAATCAATAAATTATCTACTCACTTGTTTGACAAACTTTATAACTTACTTTAAAGTGTTAGGTAAGAATTTTAAAATAGTTTTTTTTTTAACCTTCAACTAATATACAAGTGACTTTAACTTTAACTTTATAAGAAACAAACTATTTTATTTAGTTTTTTTTTTTTCTTACAGAAGTGTAAATTCTAACCTACCCCTAAATAATCTCGACTTCCAAAATCTCTTCTTATGATTAGGATTAAACCAGATTTAACTCTACTCTAAGAATTTAATTAACTTTAAAATATATTTTATAAAATACTTGTTTCCACCGTCAATTTGAACGAATTCGGTTTGATTTTTGATATGGCATGACTTTCTGGTTTCGATTCAGATTAACTTGACTATAAGAATTTAATTAATTTCAAAATATATTTTATAAAATATTTGTCTTCACCATCATTTTGAACGAACTTAGTTTGACTTTTGATCTAAGACGACTTGACTTTAATTTCGATCTGGGTTGACTTGGCTCGACCTTTGATCTATACTTCCTTAGTTCAATCTTCAACTTGAGCTGACTTTTGGCCTGGACCAATTCACATCAACCATCGGCATAAGGTGACTCTATGAGCAACTCAAGAGTTTGGGAGGCATAAAACAAACTTAAAAATGGGGTCTTTTATTTAAAATTTATTTTTTGAATTCTTTTTTATAGAAAATTATTTATTAAATTGTCAAAATCAATTCTATTTAACATTTCCTTTCCAATAGATAATAAGGTTAATTCATTTTTTTTATATACTTATAGGATAATGATATTTTGACCCATTTTTTTTACCCAATTTTAACCTACCACTTCCATCATTCTTCAATTATCTATTTTAATTTTTTTAGTGGTGATGTGATAATGTAAGGGGGATTGGAGTGGTGGGTTAAAAGTTGGTCAAAAAAAGTGGGTCAAAATATCATTATCATTATTTTTAATCATTATCGTTTGAGAATGACACTTATCCTCATCACTAACTATTTCTTCTCTATTATTGATTTCACTTATATCTATATTGTTATTATCTTGTTCATTCAAGGAGCCAATTGTATTTTCTAAATCCTTTTTATAATCTATTTTTATAAATTTATTCACACCTTCTTTTTGTGATGGAATTAAAGTCTCAACTTTTCTCTTCTAGTTTTTTAATAGCCAGATTCAATTTTTTTGGTTGACATATCTATATATTTTTATATGAAATAAAAAGTTATAATATATAAAACATTACTAAAAATAAGTATACAAAAAGAATGAGTTAAAACAACAAAATTTGGGTCTTGTTGTCAAGAAAGTAAACCCACTTGTGTAAACTTGTACTATCCTGAAGTGTCAAGTTTCTTTTTATTTCTCAAAGTGTAAACTTTTTCATAAAAATTAAAATTTTATTTTGAAATTAATCATTAATAAAAATAATTAATAACATATTGTTCTTCTTCGTTAGACCCCTAAACAAAATTAAGAAATAGAAACACATTTATAATCCTAATACAAATCCAATAAATAGAATAAAAACAACATCAACACAAATAGAAAGAAAAAACATACTATAAATGATCATGAGAATAAAAACATATAGATAATATGAGATTCAAGAAATGAAATATGTCAAAACCCTCAAAAGAGAACTCTAGATAGAAGAAAATAAAGAGAGACCGAGAGTGAAATTAGTAGATAAGAAATCGTAAAGAGATAAAAGAAGAAAATAAAATCAAAATTGAAGTCACGCAAAAATAGAAGAAAATAAAATTAAAATTGAAGTCACATCGAGATAAAAGAAGAAAATATAATCAAAATTAAAGTCACATATAGATAAAAGAATAAAATAGAATTAAAATTAAAGCATACAAAGATAAAAGAAAAAAATAGAATCATAATTGATATCACATAGAGATAAAAGAAAAAAATAAATTCAAAATTGATTATAAGAGAATAAAGATAACTAATCATTCTCTTTTTTCTAAGCAAAATTATAATCTATTAAAAATGGTTTTAACTCATTAAATATCATTTTTAATACAAATAAAAATTACACACACTAATAATAATTTAATTAAATTTTATTCTCAAACATAAACTTATAATTAATTTAATAGAATTATATTAGTACCAATATTTTTTTAGGCCTTTTTTGTTATAAAAATAATTTTATAATTAATTTAATAGAGGTATATTAGTACTAAAAATATTTTTTGAGACCATTTTTCTTAAACATAATTTTATGATTAATTAATAGAAAAATATTAGTTCTAAAACAACTTTTTTAGGCTTTTTTTTTTGTTAGAGGCCTAAAGTGAATGTTTCACCTGCTTTACTCTTAAGTCAACTCTGTCTTACTCGATCAACTTTCAATCAAAGTTGATTCATCTCGACCTTCAACCTGAGTTGACTTAGCTCAACCTTTAATACGGGTCGACTTAGTTCGACCTTTGATCCAATTGACAACCTTCAACCTTGTCAACTCTACTCAATCTTTACCCAGACCAACTCAACTCGACTTTTCACACAACCTAAAACAACCCTTTAACCCCAAGCTAACTCAATTCGACATTTGACTTTATGAGATTTTTCTTATGTAGACCTTTTAACTCTATAGACCGAACCAAATATACATGTGTCACTTTTTAGTTCAATTAATTTCCTTTTATTTTCTATTCCTTAAATTTTAATATATTTTCTTATTTAATATTATAGTCATTTCAAATTTATAAATGTACTTATTATTCTTATTCGTTTTATCTATTATAATGCTTATTATCATTATTATTATTATTTGAATATTATAAAGACAAATAATCATTACATATTTAATATTTGCTTAGTTACTTTTTAAATTGATATGTGCTTGAAATTAAAATATAATTGGAATTTAATATTATAAATTAAATTAATTTTTGGATTGCATATATGGTGTGAAAATTGTACAAAAAACAAATTCAGTCATATAGTAATTTAAATTGATAAATAAAAAATTTTAATTTTTAAAATATAATAAAATTAAATTTGATTAATATGTTTATTATATCAAATTATTTAAATAAAATGACTTGTCTAAATAAAAAAATTATGCAAATTTTAATAAATAGATAAAAGTACTAAAAAGAATTTAATTATTTTAAAAATTTTAAAATTATAATTACATAAAAATTTATTTGTGTTTGAAAAGTAAAATTTCAATTTATATAATAAAACATATATAGGTATACCTTTTGTGTATTTTTACATTTACTAACTAATTTAAATGTTAGTGTAATTTAATAAGTTAGTTTATAACTCGAAACTTATCAACCATGAGTGTAACAATATGTTCACAAAAATAAATATGGTAACGTGGGACGAGTTATATGGGTCAATCCGCATGCTTGTAAGAAAATGTGTGATGTGAGTTGAGTATTATATCCCACTTACTCACCCCACATAATCTACAATCATGCAGACCAATGATCAGGTGGTCCGCATTTGACCCGCATTGACTTAAGATGTGTATGAAAACAATTTCACATATACGTAAATAGTCCAATAATTTTAGTCTCTGACGTTCATAAACCATAAAAACTAAAATAGAATGAAAAGTGTATGTACATGAACTATTAAAAGAATTTGCATGTGTAAGGACTAAAATAAATAATATCTAGAGGAACTAATACTAATGTACACTTTTTTATATATTATATTGCAAATACTTACAAACTGAACTTTTAATTTAACACTTCTCCCTTTACACAACTTCTTAATTTAGTTTCTCAATGAGTAATTGTGTTCTTTTGGCCAAGTAGAACTCATTATACTACAAAGTGTTACCATGACTTCTCTGGTGGTGATCCCTCAAAAAAAAGGTAAACTTCAAGGTTGACTTCGACATCTTGTGGAATGGCGAAAATCTCTGCAATGATGTTGCCATTCTCGTTCTTCAAGTTGCTGGAATGCACGAAATAGTCGGTGTAGTTAGAGGTCACAAGGCATTTCCATTTTCAATTGACTTGTACACAAAATTATAATTATAAAATCATGAATATTACGAAATGAACTTACAATAATTATTATTTTTATTAATTTAATTAAATAAAAACAAAGTTATTAAAATTCAAATGTGAGTTGCATATTAGGTCGCAAACTTGTGGATCAAACGTTATACAATCGTGGACTAAAAAAATTAGTTCGCATTTATTATACAAGGCGGGCCAACTCGACTCGCATTTTGCGGATCAAATGTAAAGCGAGCCAAAATAAGGTAGACCGACCCACATTTTTATCCCTAGACACAAACAAAAATGTTAGGAAGATAATAAAAATATTAAATAAACAATTAGAAGCAAAACCCATATTGAATCTTCCTTATATTAATAGTATGAAAATGATAAACTGCATAAAGTAGATATGAGAGGAACCAACAAGCAGAAAACTTTTTTAACGTGGAAAAACTTCAATATGGAAGAAAATCCATGGGATCTAGTCCAATAAAATATTTCACCACCACTACAAAGAAAATGCTAAATTACCCATATATAATTACACATGAAATAAAATTTGTAGATAAATTATTATTACCCACCAAACTATCTACGGATGATGGTAGATTTGATAAGGAAAAAAAAAGGAAATAGATTCTCAAAGAGTGATTTAGCTACGAATGAAGGGTGCACGGGTAAAGACAATCCATGGGTATCATTATTTTTGGTCCATAGGTAAAATAAAAAGAACAAAATAAAAAACATAAAATTGTTTTAATCTTCCTCCCAAATCTCTCTAAAATGTTTGAAAACCCTAAGGATGTGTTCTTTTGGGAGGAATAATTTGAGGGAGAGAGATATGATTGATTTGGGTGAATTTGAGAGTGAAGTTTATGTTGTTCTTTTTAAGGGATTTAGAGGTGATACTGGAGTTGATTTAAGGGTGAATTTGGTGAAAGTTTGTAAAGGATTTGACTGATATGACTAATAAAAAAAATTAATTGATGAAAATATAAGATTACAAAATTGTCCTTGGTGTTAAAAGTAATATAAAATGATATTTAGATAAGTTGTAATTAATTTTGAAATTTTTTTGATGATGAATAAAATTATTCATAATATTTATTAATTGTAAAAAAAAAATTGAAGACGTCAATGGAACCAGTTACTTTGATTTTGGAACCTATTCTCTTTTCATTTGGAACTGGTTCCCTTTTCATGCATGCTTCTTTTACCCGATTCCTTTTTTTATGGAACCTATTCCAAATTTTTTATTGCATTTTTTGTGGCAGGAAGTTGTTGTTGTGTTAGGCGTTGAAGCATTTCACTACAACAGAGTTGAAGGATGTCTATGCATCTGCCTCTGTTGGACGTTGTTGTTGGTGGTTGTTATTGGTATCTTCAGCGTCAAGGATGGACATGGTGCAACGGTGGGTTATTTTTGGGTCGCTTATGGTGGTGCAATGCTCATAAAATAATAGGGGTATTTTAGTAAAGTGGTGAGAATCACTCCCAAATCTCATGTAGCAAGCGGGATGCTATAATGAGAGAAATCCTACAAATCAATGCTTTGCCCCGTTTTGCATTCCATACAAAAGAACGCGATATATCCTTTAAATCAACGCCTTCAATTACCCATGAATAGTGTAATATCCCGGCCGGATATTACTAATTTAAATAATTAAAATAGGAATAAGTATAAAATCACATTTATAATAATTCCTTTTCCCAAAACACGAGAAACTTTTCAACATTTATTATACCGTAATAAATCAAAATCCACAAACTATGATTGTCGATTACAAACTCTGAGTCTGGTAAGATAAATGATTACAAAACGTTTAAAATTCATAAAACAAGAAAACATCATAAAGGCTTTTCTTCAAGCTAGCCCCTCTCTGAATCTATGCTTCACCAGCACCACCTACAACATCATCTGCTCTCATGTAACGCATTACACGATCATCGTCAAATACAAGCAGATAAGGTGAGCTCAACAGAATAAAACTACTCTACACAATATAATAAATAACCATACAATATTCCAACAATTCTAATACTCCCAAGTCTCATCACATAGTATACTATTCTCTCATAACCAACCAGTTTCCTTTCCTACGCCTCAACGCCTCTTGGGAAGGACAATCAACAACCCTTACATGTTCACCAAAACCCGGTAAGAGCATTACTTTTCTTAGGACTTACAAGCAACCACCCTTGCCTGCTCACCAAAACCCGGCAAGAGCATAACCCTTACCTGTTCACCAAAACCCGGTAAGAGTGTTGCTTTTCTTAAGACTCACAAGCCACAACCTTTAATCCTTGACCTCCGAATCTTCTTCTAGACGCCTATTGCTTTTGCATCCTTTGATGATTACATTGATCAATTTTTGTTGCCACGAGTGTCTACTCGCCCCTCCGACTACAGGCCACCACCTAATAGTCCACACACGAGAATAAATTTGCCACAACCATGATCCATGACACCAAGTGGAGTTCCCCAATACGAATCGCAGTCTGTATTTGTCCCAAGACTACCAAACTCGTTGGATAACACCGAGGAGGGCAATCTTCCGGAATCCATCTGTAACATCCCTAAGGAATATTACTGATATAAAATAAATAAAATTCGAAACTTCATTAAATTCCACATTGATTATGAACTATTTCCCAAAAATACGGGAAATTTTAAAACTTTAACAAATAAAATCCATAAATCTAGGAATCCATGATTTCATAAAAATTGGAATAAAAGTCAACGGCTCTTGCCGGATTTACATAATATCCTCAAAAACAAAATAGTAAACGTATACATATATATCTACAAAATATCCCATGCTAGCCCTCGCTCCGAGTCTAAGCATCTCCTGGCCCACCTGTCACATCATCTACTCCCGGATAACAAGTTATCTGATCATCGCTACACACACACATAAAGGGTGAGCTATGCACAATAAAATATAAACATATGTATGTGAAATAAACATGCTTTCCAACCCAAAATAACATATTTAAGTTCATAATTTCCAAATCACCCAAACCATGACCTCATAGTCCTTCATGAGTCATATGCATGAACTAGGTCTTGGAACTTCCCTGTGCTCCCACGAAACTGACTCATTCGTGGTCCAACCCTATGAGCCTATCCCGCTCATAGTCCTGTCCTACAGACTCCTCGTCTGTAGTAAAAACATCCAAGTCTCACACTTGGACCCTGACACGCACGCAATCACCATACTATGAACTCCTCGCCCAATAGTAGCCAATGGGAACATCACAGTTCCTTGCCTATCGTGCGCCCAATAGTAGCCGACGGGAACTCAACCAGTTCCATGCCCATCATGTGTCCAACCACCGAGCACATCCCAGACCCCTATTGGACTTAGTCCTTCAAGCCCAAACACCAACCACATGCAAACACATCCTATCCTTAGCATAAATCAGCCAACGCACTCTCAAAGGTATCAAAAACATAGCAATCCACTTAAACTCGCTTAAGCTAGGGACCCCTCGTCCAGGCTAAGCCCTAAGCCTCACTTAAGCTAGCTCACCTCGCCTGGGCGAGCCACCCGTTCGCCCAAAACCACAACAAAACCTCGCCTAGACGAGTATTCAACAAAACACACAAGAACACACCTTGAAAACTCGCTTAGGTGAGCCATTCTCGCCTAGGCGAGAGTGTCAATCGCTCAAAACTCCAAGGCCTCTCGCCTGGGTGAGAAATCGCGCTCAAATTTCCAGGTTCTCCTCGCGAACTCGCTTAGGCGAGTGCTTCTCGCCTAAGCGAGAGACCATGTCGCTCAAACCCCTTCTTGGTCGCCTAGACGAAAATCACGAACCAGAACTCAATGTGCGACTCTGCAACTCTCGCTTAGGCGAGATGGACCCGCTTGGGTGAGACTTGCAGGGTTTCAAGTCTGATTACGCGCACAGTTCACTATGATATTGCACAACCATACCAAAACACAGTACAAGCATTCCAAAACAATGTATAACATTCCCCTTCACTCTAATCGCCCGAAGCCACACTAGTAATTGGTAATTAATTGGTAATTTATTGGTATTTGGCACTCTAGAATAGGTTCCGATGAACCTATTTACACAAGACACTTAGTTCACGCAAAACATGCATCCATGACAAGTAAATACACTTTCATATCATTAAGTTGAACTCAACTACACAATATCACATGGTCATACATCAACCACAATCATTTTCTTACTTTTATACATCCCAGAGAATCACAATAAATTTATATAAACCTATCAAAACAAAGTGTTATACCCAACACACAACCCTGGATAACCAAACAATACACAAACTAAGAAGAACACATAACCATTGTCCCAAAATATCGCACGTGCAATAAAAGAGTAATAATGATAATAATAAAAAAAAACAATAATGATAATAATAATAATAACAAAACGAAAACATATAAAAAATAATAACAAGGAAAATAACAATAAAATAAAATGAAACCACAATAATAAAACAAAAACACTAATAAGACAAAATAATAAGATAAAACAATAATAATAATAAAATAATAATAATAATAATAATAAAATAATAATAATAATAAATAATAAATAAATAATAATAAATAATAAATAATAATGATAATAAAATCATAAATAAAATAAAACAATAATAATAATAATAATAATAAAATAATAATATTAATAAAGATAATTATAAAATAAAATGAAATTAAAATAATAATAATAATAATAAATATAGTAATAATAATAATAATATAATTAATAATAATATAATTAATAATAATAATATAAATAATAATTATAATAATAATAATAATGATAATAAAACAAACTTTTAAAAATAAAAAAAAATAATAATGAAAATAATAATAAAATAAAATGAATCAATGATAAAAAAATAATAATATTAATAAAATAAAATAATAATAATAATGATAAAATAAAGCAATAATAATAAAACAACAATAATAATAATAAAATCATCAATAAAACAAAACAATGATAATACAAAAATAATAATAAAATAATTGTAAAATAAAATTAAATAATAATACTAATAAAAATAATTATAAAATAAAAATGAAATCAATAATAAGAATAATAATAATAATAATCAAAATAGTAATAATAATAAAAATAATAATAATAGTAATATAAGTAATAATGATAATATTTAAAGATATAAAAATAATAATAAAACGAAACTATAAAAAATAAAAATAATAATAATGAAAATAATAATAAAATAAAATTAAAAATAATAAAAAAATAGTAATACTAATAAGATAAAACAATAATAATAAAACAATAATAATGATAATAAAATCATCATTGAAATAAAACAATGATAATAATAAAAATAATAATAATCATAAGTCTAACTTTCCCTTCTTGACCCAAAATTGCCTTAGGTATATTCTCCTATACTTGAGTGCACCTTCTTCCCTTTGGTTGCCTATAGATGTTTCTTGACATATCATGCACACATATTACTCATAACATCATGCCACATGTTCATATATGCACCCACAATAAATTAAATAATTAAAACATCACACTAATGGCATACACAAGACTTGAAAGGAACACGGTCTAAGTCCTTTGATCGCTTAATCAAACTCCATATATATAATGCATGCTTACTTGGTCTAAAGTGAGAATTAATTATGTTTTAATAAAAAGAATTGAGGGTTGGAACATGACATGGAAAATTACAATTTTTCTATCCTATCCCTGAATGTGTAGCCAAATGAAATATGCTAATTTTTATTTATTCACAAAAATTAGTTTTTAGAAAACATGAGATATTATTACATTATTTGTAGTTATTGTAAGACCCACTTTTTCTAGTCTTATGTTAAAAGACCCGACCTTAACTTTTGAGCCTAAGGGCTGGCCCATAGGGTGCCCAAAACCCCAAAACCAGCCCTAACCCCCTCATTCTTGCGTTTTCTAGAAACAGTTTCCCATTCCCTCTCCCTTGGCTGCTTCATGAGTTCTGCTAGGGTTTGGCCCCGTTCTTCATCAAGCTAGTTGAACAAACTTCGGTTTCACTATTTTCAGCTCACCAAGTTGTTCCTAGAGTTGTGGTGCACCTCCGTAGTGGGCTCGTGTTATTAGTTATCCTCTGTCTAGGTAAGGAAAGCTAGGGTTTCACACTTTTAATGTATATTGTATGTTTTTCAACTTTGTTCCGTGTTTTTTGTGATTATATGATGTTTATCATGATATGAATCTGTATTGTGCTTTGCTCTGAATGAATTTATGTGTTGGTCTGCGTGAATAGTGGAGGAGATCTGATAATCTCACCCAAGTGAGTGGGACTCGCCTAAGCGAAAGTATCAGAAACCCTCACAGGCAACGAGCTCTAGTTTTGAGCGAGAAGCCATCTCGCTCAGGCGAGGAGGTCTCGCCTAAGCAAGAGAACACGACAACACTACTGTTCCACTTTTCGAGCTCTCGCCTAGGCGAAAGGAGCTCGCCTGAGCGAGAGAACCCTCTCGCCTGAGCGAGAATTGGGCGAGAATGTGCTCAAGTCCTATTTTCTCCTATGTTCTTGGATGATTGTCACATGTTTGGTTGGATTATTATGTTAAAGCATGAAATGAGTGATTTTGCATGTATTGAATGGTTTATGGGCTAGAATTGATGGGTTTGGTATGATCTTGGCATGGAACATAAATGGATGGTTGGTTATAAATGTTGGCATGAGATTGGTATGTGTAACATCCCGACTGGATATTACGAATTTAAATAATAAAAATGATGAAGTAAATAATAAAACTTCATTTATTATAACTGATGTTCCCAAAACGCGGGAAAATTAAAACTTTTATTACTTTCACAATAAACCAAAATTTATAAGTATAAATAAGATTGTAATTATCCAAAAGTCCATAATTAAATACCATAAATGTTCTTCCTACCCGCATTTATTAATTATTTAATTATTTAATTTTCACGGGTCTTACATTCTCCCCACCTTAAAAAATTTCCATCCTCGAAAATTGAGTTCACCCATCAAAATGCAAGTAGGACTGCCTCAACTCCCTTTATCTTGAAATTTTTCCTTCCTGGTCCCTACCTTTTTATTTTAGCCTTCACCTCATATGTTTCCCCACTTTTCCTTATGCGTACTCGCATCTTTGATCAAAAGATTTTCTCAAAGGTCCTACTTAACCCTTGCAAAACAACATATCAAGTTTGACCTTAATTCTATAGTCAGCCACTACAGATAACACACACATATCACAAAACAAACGCAAACCTTATCTCAGATATAGTCATGAGTGTGCACCCTCATCACTCTACCAAGACATTTTTTGTTCTTAATACTTCCAGTTCACAAGTTCCTTTCCCTGCGCACCAATGCTTCTTGGAAGGAACCTCTCCCCTTGCGCACCAGCGCATTGGAAAGGACAAGTAATACCTCTTACCTGCTCGCCAAAACCCAGTAAGAGCATTACTTTTCTTAGGTCTTATAAGAAATTACCATTGCCTGCTCACCAAAACCCAGCAAGAGTACCACTCTTACCTGCTCACCAAAACCCGGTAAGAGTGCTGCTTCTACTAAGATCCGTAAGTAACAACTCTTACCTGCTCATCAAAACCCAGCAAGAGTATCACCCTTACCTGCTCACCAAAACCCGGTAAGAGTGTTGCCTACTCTGAGACTCATAAACAACAACCCTTGCCTGCTCATCAAAACCTAGCAAGAGCCCATCACTTACCTGTTCACCAAAACCCGGTAAGAGTGTTATTTTCCCTAAGTCTCACAAATAAAACTCTTGTCTGTTCAACAAAACCTGACAAAAGTCCCAACCCTTACTTGTTCACCAAAACCCGGTAAGAGTACTACTTTTCCTTAGGTCTTACGTGCAACCATCCTTGCATGTTCACTAAAACCCAGCAAGAGTACCACCCTTACCTGCTCACCAAAACCTGATAAGAGTGTTGCTTCCACTAAGACCCATAAGCAACAACTCTTGCCTGCTCACCAAAACCTAGCAAGAGTATCACCCTTACCTGCTCACCAAAACTCGGTAAGGACGTTGCTTACCCTAAGACTCACAACAACCACCCTTGCATGCTCATCAAAACTCGGCAAGAGCCCACCACTTACCTGTTCACCAAAACCTAATATGAGTGTTGTTTTCCCTGAGTCTCACAAACACAACTCTTGTCTGTTCAACAAAACCCGGCAAGAGTCCCACCCTTACCTGTTCACCAAAACCTGGTAAGAGCATAACTTTCCCTAAGCCTCACAAGCAACATTCCTTGCCTGCTCAACAAAACATAGCAAGGACATTGTTACTAAACTTAGATCAAAGTCTTATAGTAACCCAAAACTCCATTTTACCCGATTCTCCAAAGTCCTAAGGGTAAAATAACAACTCCTTTTACTCGACTCTTTCTAGTCTTCTGAGTAAAAGTATCACCTGGTTTCAATGGTATGAACGAATTTCGAGCATACATCACACAAACTAACATAACATGCTTTACTACTCCAAAAATAATCAATTCGGACTTTACCTTATTGTTGTCGTGGCACTTCAGATTCCTCCGTTCAGGGCAAGATTTCGCGTAATGATCTGACTTGCGACAATTGTAACACTTCTTCTCTTCCAGCTTTGCTCCCGAAAATTTCGAACAAACTCACCGAAAATGGTCTCCTCCACACTAGAAACACTTCACCGTCCCCCGTCCTTCACGTTGAGGTCTGGTGTAGGGTTTCTCTTGTCATTTCTCACCGCTGATACTGTTCTTAGGATGTGCCCTCATGACCCGACTTGGGCCCCTCTCTAGTTGTTCCACCATCTTTGCCTGTTCCACCAAAACAGGGAACTCTCAGATCCTCAAAGGTACGAGGAATCGACGCAACTCATTGTTTAGATCGCCCTCAAATTTTCTGCAGTGCCATTCTTCATTGACAGTCTGCGAGTAGAACCTCGCCAAGTACTCAAACCTGTCAGTATAGGCCTGCACCGTCATAGTCTCCTGTTGCAAAGTAAGGAACTTCGTTTCCCTCTCATATATGGCACTGTCTGGAAAGTATTTCTCCAAAAATCGTGCCCTAAAGTTAACCCAAGTCATATATGTTGTGCATTGCTCACCCTTTCTGTGTGTGTGTGTGTCGATGATCGGGTAACCTGTTATCCGGGAGCAGATGATGTGACAGGTGGGCCAGAAGATGCTTAGACTCAGAGCAAGGGCTAGCATGGGATATTATGTAGATACATATGTATTATGTTTATTATTTTATCCTTGTGAACATTATGTAAACTTGGCAGGAGCCATTGACTTTTATTTCAGTTTTATGAATTATGGACTCCTGGTTTTATAACTCGTATATTTAAAGTTTTAAATTTTCCGTGTTTTTAGGAAAATGAGGTATTATTAAATGCAGTGCAATTATTTTACTTTGATTTATTTTATTAAATTTGTAATATCCTAATGGGATGTTACAATTGGTATCAGAGCAAAAGTTTTGAAAATATTTTGGGGCTAGTGGGGAGTGAGCTTATCGATGTGTTTGTTGTGATATGTTGTGTGTTCAATGTGAAAAGTGTGTGGTTTTGTTTGACTAAACGACTGATTTTTAACAGTTGTAATGTGGCGTATCCAAGCTATGGCTGCTAACAGGAGGAGGAGGAGTAGTGGCGCTGATGACATCGCGGAGGCGATTCACCGCATGGTGGGTGCGATGCAGCCACCCGTAGCAGCGCAGCCTAGGACGGCGATTGCACTAGTCAGGGTGCCGACAGTGGAAGATTTCTTGTGCCACAAGCCAGCTGAGTTCACTTGTAAGGCTTCCCCCGATGAAGCGGATGCATGGCTCCGCAAGTGTGAGAAAATCTTCAAAGTGATGAACTGTGAAGATGAACAGAAATTGTTGTTTGTTGCGTACCTGCTGAATGGGGATGCAGAATACTGGTGTGCTGGCATGCAACAACAGATGGAGAATAGTGAAGAGCTAGTGACTTGGGCCAACTTTAGAGCTCGTTTCCTGGAGAAGTACTTTCCAGATACGGCGAGACAGGATAGGGAGGCTGAATTCCTAGCACTACAGCAGGGAGACATGACAGTGCAGGAATATGTGAATAGGTTCGAACACTTGGCGAGGTATTCTTCCCAGAACATTATGGAAGAGTGGAAGTATCTAAAGTTTGAGCGAGGTCTCAGACTTGAGCTGAAGAGGGTGGTAACCCCTTTGAGAGAGAGGAGATTTCCCATCTTGGTGGAGCAGGACAAGAGTGCTAAGAGTCTTGAGAAGGGCCCTGGTCCTATTGTGAGCCGACATCAGAAGAATGTCGCTGAGGCTAGGCAGATGAAAAAGTCGTATAGCCAACCTCAGACATCTCAGGGTCCCAGTTGCTACCAGTGTGGCAGACCCCACATGAAGAGAAATTGTCCACAGCTGGCAGGTGGAGTAGGAGGGTCAGCAGACCGTCGCAAGTGCTTCATATGCGAAAAATCGGGACACTTCGCCAACAACTGCCCAGAAAAGAAGAGTCTAGTCACGAAGAAACCTGCAGCATCGCCAGCAGAGCGAGCTAGGGCAGCGGGCAGTGTCTTTGCCTTGACCACCATAGAGGCTACACAGTCGGGTAATCTTATTCTTGAACCTTGTGTATTGTTTGGTAATTTAGCGTTGGTGTTGTTTGATTCTGGGGCAACCCATTCTTTTATTTCTAATGTGTGCGTGGGGAGATTGCAATTGGTGACACGTGATTTGGGATGTGAGTTGCTTGTTTCAACTCCCTCCTCATGTCAAGTGGCTACTAGTTCAGTCTGCGTTGGGTGTTCTATGGAGGTGGCAGGTTACAGATTCAAGGTGAACTTGGTGTGCTTGCCTTTGGAGGGACTGGACGTAATCTTAGGGATGGATTGGTTGTCTAACAATCACGTCATAATTTATTGTGGACGGCGCAGTTTGGTATTCCCAGAACATGAAGGACTGAAGTTAATCTCGGCTTATGATAGTGGCTAGTGCAGAAAAGAATAGTACCGCTGAGAAGATCAGTGTGATTCCAGTCGTGGAGGAGTATGCCGACGTATTTCCAGATGAAATATCCGAGTTGCCACCGAGTAAGGATGTGGATTTCTCCATTGATCTCATCCCTGGGGCTAGCCCAGTATCCATGGCGCCTTATAGAATGGCACCCGCAGAGTTGGCAGAGTTGAAGAAGCAAATAGAAGATTTGCTTGAGAAGAAGTTCATTCGGCCGAGCGCATCACCTTGGGGAGCACCAGTACTCCTAGTAAAGAAAAAGGATGGCAGTTCCAGGTTGTGTATTGACTACCGTCAGTTGAATAAATTGACCATAAAGAATAAGTATTCGCTGCCGAGGATAGATGATCTGTTGGATCAACTGAGGGGAGCCGCAATGTTCTCTAAGATTGACTTGAGGTCTGGATACCATCAGATCTTAGTCAAACCGGAGGATGTGCAGAAGACAGCGTTCAGGTCACGATACGACCATTACGAGTATGTAGTGATGTCGTTCGGGGTGACAAATGCTCTTGCTATTTTCATGGACTACATGAACAGAATATTCTGACCGTACCTTGATCAGTTTGTTGTCGTGTTTATTGACAACATATTGATATACTCGGAGGATCGGGATGTATATGCAGATCATCTGAGTGTGGTGCTAGGAATTCTCAGAGAGCATAAACTGTATGGAAAGCTGTCAAAGTGTGAGTTTTGGTTGGATGAGGTACAGTTCTTGGGTCATGTAATCTCAGCCCAAGGTATATCGGTGGATCCAACAAAGATTGAAACAGTGGTGAAGTGGGAAAGGCCACAGACGATTACTAAGGTGAGGAGCTAGGGATGGCAACGGGGCGGGGCGGGCACGGGTTTCGCTATCCCATACCCATCCCCGTAAAAAAAATTCATCCCCATCCCCATACCCAAACCCAACGGGTATTAAACTTTTGACCCATCCCCATCCC
>Ga0214542_1003445_pt1 | contig 32299 bp, 24 predicted proteins | sample CNSS1metaG_FD_160096 | JGI IMG/M metagenome (GOLD analysis project Ga0214542, IMG submission 160096) | Root nodule microbial communities from cowpea collected in UCLA plant growth center, Los Angeles, California, USA - CNSS1 | ecosystem: Host-associated > Plants > Roots > Nodule | place: USA...
AAAAAAAAAAAAAAAATATATATATATATATATATATATATATATATATATATATATATATATATATATATATAAAGCTGAATGTGTAAAGAAAAAAAAAACCAAAAAGTGAAGTCGTCAAGTCCAAGGACGACTTCACTTTTAAAATATATAGAAACCGGCTTCCGAAAACACGGTTTCACTTTTTGGAAAAAAAAAAAAGAAATCGACACGGTAAAGAACGACTTCATCTTTAATGTCGTCTGCCATGACGACTTGAACCTATTTTAAAAAAAAAAAATCAAACGACTCTTTTTTACAAATTTTTTATCAGTTGATCTTTATAAAAAAGCCGAAAAAGGATGTATGAAAAAGTGTTTTTTCTGACATCCTTTGACTTGGTACACTTCTCTGTCACACCAGAGAAGATGAAATCAATTGCATAGCCAAAACAAGGAGTGGCCATGTGCACTGTGAGGCGGCGTTATAGTGAGAATATGATAATTGGGGTTTATGTGAGATTTCTTTATTACAGACCACTGTATGTGAATATATGTGAACATAACCGTATCATCGCACATGAGCTTGTTTAATTCTCCAAAAAGCATCGTAAATTGGTGAAAGATAAAATGGAAGAATGGAAAATACAGAACAAAATGACTGATACAATAACAAAAATAGAGAAAAAAATGGTGAACTGCTTTTACGCAATTGTAACATTAAAAAAAAAAAAATGTTTTTTGCTAAAGTAGTATAAAGTTGCTTTCACCCTGAGTTGACCTTGCCTTCTAAGGAAGCTCTAATTGCAAAAGGAGAGGATGCAGCAGGTCATATTTTTTTATTTTACTTTTATATCTTCTGAAAAATAGTTTCTTTCTTTATATCTGTCTCTCTTTCTCAATACTAAACATTTTTATCATGTATTACATGAGTATAAACTCAATAAACATTTTGTAATTAAAAAAAATAATGATATGTTCACAACTAATTTTAATAATTTTCTTTTACAAATTAAGATGTCATCTTTTAAATGGTTTAGAAATATAGAGAAATAGAAAAATAAAAAAATGAGAAATCACTTACAAAATGACATTTCATGTTGTAAGAAAAAATTGTTAAAATTTAGTCGTTAAAAAATTATTTTTTTTAAAAATATTATAAATTAAATTGTGATGGATTAATCAAACAGTTCATAGTCAAATTTGTTCAATTAATTTATGAAAGGACAATTAAATTAGAAATATAGTGAAAAAACAAACATATAATTTACTTGTACTTTTTTATTTCTTATGAGAATATCATAAACAATAATCACATATGCTCATTAAATTACTTTATATTAATTCATTGATTTGATTACTTTTCATTAAACTAAAACCTAACTGACTGAAATTATTCCTTTTGTGAATTGATTTATTTTTAACTTAAAACCAATCGGATTACTAATTAGCTAAATATTATTTTAAAATTTTGATTTTTAAATCTTTCCTTTCTTGTGCAATTTTGGTAAATGTTTTGGTTACCTACATCCATCTTCTTTATCGTATTTTAGATAAATAAATTAATGTAATATGCAAAGTTATGATTATGAAAAAAATTACATCAATTAAAAATAATATTGTTATTCCTTGTTGATTTTATTATTGTTAATTAAAATCATTGAAGAATAAATATCTTTGAAATAAATCCTTTATATAACCAAATAAGTTAAAAGTCTTACCAGACGCAAGCTCTTATAGGTTTTGAATGAAAGTTGATTGATGATTATAGAAAGTTAACGATGATCTCTTCGCATTGTGTTTCATACCTCAATTTTCTGATAATAATCACTATGCTAGATTTGATAAAGGAATTAAATATCATAAATGATTTAAAAGAGATGCCCAATGCATGCTATAATTCCAATTGTGGAATTAATCTCCAGGGAATATAAGCATCTAAAGAGGGAATGTGAGTGCATGAGCAAGATAAACTTAAACAAGAAATGGGACTTACAAGGTTCATAACGTCAAAATGATGAGAAATTATGTGCAAAGGACGAAACATAATCTTATATCCATAGATCTTACATAGTATAGGAGTAAGATGACTTGCAAAATAGGTTCTGGCTTGTTAAACAGAGGCCAACAATACCCAACATAGATTCAAGAAGTGGCATCATTTCATGAATGCGGGTATGCTCTCAGAAGTCCAAAAGGCAAACAGACCTCAATTATAGTCTCTGATATATTTACACGACTATGGCCTTGTAGCAAGGATTACTCTGAGTAACTACTTTGCATCGCAAAGTCCTGTTGCTTCATCACAGAAACCATCTCGGTCAAGCAGTTTCTGTGGTGGAGCACTTAAAAGGGGAGATGATGGGGAGCCATAAGCATTTCGTCGTTTGTTTCCACAACCTAAGCTTACTCTTGTGCTCACTCCTGTAACAGGATTTGTGCCACTGGCATACTTGCATAAAGCCTATACAAATTAATCAAACAGTCTACGTCATATCAGTGTCACCTTGGATAAAAATTATGCTCTGACAAAGCATTTCGATCACAACAGTACATAGGAGAGATCATGGAAGAGAGAAAAGAAACTAAAAAGGGCCATATGAACATAAGAATCTGTCGAAAAATTTACAACCATATTTATGATTTAGTAATTATCTATCCTTTTACAAAGATCCTATTATTTGAAAGGGTAGCAAAAGAATTGATAAAAAAAGATATCTGGTTGTTGTTATAAGGTCATGATTGAGTCTATGTTAGAATATTTGTGTCACTTGAGAACAATAAAAAAGGAAAGTGATAATGGAAGAAAACATGCGGGGATTGATCTTTGTTACTCTTTGGAATGGAAAGGGATGAGGGGATTGGAAATTCTTAAATTTGAGAGAATTAAATCATCTTCCAATTCACATTAGAGGATCCATTCCTTTAATAGGACATCAATGGTCATACCTGCTTTTGGGGAAGGTCCAACACAGCATCACTAAAGTCAGCACCTTCGATGATGGCACCCCCAAGGTCACTCCGTGTGAGGACTGTTCTAAGGAGGATGGCATTAGTGAGATTGGCTTCGTTTAAAACCTGTAAACCAAAGGTAAGAAGATCACATATAAATCAAATTAAAATAAAATAAAAGAAAATCAAACATATAGATAAAATAAATCAACTTGATGCAGTTACCATGCGATCCATCAATGTATCACTTAAATCGGCCCCTGTGAAAACATTTAAAAATTAGAGTCACTGTCAAAAATTACACACAAGAAGCACAGGAAATTTTCTGCAAAGAAAATCAGGAGATACATGAGAATGATAAAGTAAAAGGTATACATGAGTACAGGAAATGTATGAAGTGAAGGAAACAAATGTGCAAATGTTTTAACATTTCTTGTACATCAATCTTTGAATAAAGAAAATAAACGAGTTCTTTATGTCATTTTGCAGTTATATATGGTTATATTTTTTAACTTAGGGAATAAACACTTTTCGGATGTGCAAGCATATACAGGGCTTAACCATGACTTTGAACGGAAATCAACCTTGGGTCCAATAGAATCTATTATGTGAATGAATCAGATAACTTGAGTATCAGACTTTTTTTATTTATCTCAACAGAAACTTAGAATTGCATTTAAAACATGATGTGAAGAATTTATATTGCAATAAGCCTATACCTGAAAAATTTGCCTTGTATGCAACAGCTTTCTCAAGGTATGCACCATTGAAAGTTGAACCGCTAAAATCAGATTCTCTCATATCAGCAGCTGTGAAATTGGCTCTTCTGTATCAGTCATTCAGAATCATTATGAATAGAGGACTCCAAATTTATACATTATTAGATTCCATAAACTTCTATGAAGTGACAATTCAAATTAATTGAAGTAACACTTTTCTACTATGTTTAATCGCGTGTGTGTGTGTGCGCATAAAATAGTGAACTTCATAAAATTGCTAATGTTAATTCGAAATAAACATTGTAGCTACTTTCCCAGTCGCCAGATAAGTACTTCTATATGAAAGTAAAGCCTCCCGTAAAACATCAGCCCGAGGAACCAATGGAGCTGAAAAAAGCATAACAAAACTGACTAATCTTCAGTATGGAATGTCTACATCGGTAGAGTTTCTTTGTGTTTCTTGACAACGTTGCATTAGATAAAGGAAAACTACAGGGTCTCGCTAACTCAAACTTTCTATATGTTATACGTAAAATTGAAACAACAAAAAAGAACATTGGCCAAAGGAATAAGTAAAGATGAATGTCTACCACACCAAACATAAGTGAAAAAAAAGAAAAATCCTATTGACTCTATTCTATTTTCCACCTTTCCTCTTTTATATCTTTTATGATTACAAATTTGATAAAGCTAATGTAGGAAGGAGAACAATAAAATTGCATGATGTTCATTTCTAATTTCTTTATAACGCATGGCCAATTGAAATAAAAAATTACCTGAAATTTTCATTCACATGCACTGCTTTCCTGCAAAACAATTAGCGAACACAATTCAGTTTTGTTGTTGCCTAAAACTTAGTCCGAAAGTGTTATTTATGAATCCGCAAAGATAAAATGGAATGAAATAAACCAACCTGAGATCTGCAGAGCCAAATTGTGCAGCCGATCCTATCCCAAATTCACCTCTCATTTCAGCCTCAAATTTGTTGAGATCAGCAAGGGCAGACATGTCAGAGCTGAAGGCAATAACGGCAGCCGCCAACGTGGCCGAAACCACTTTCCCCCATTTCCCGGATTCTGCATTGGCAGCCACTGTACTACAACCAACACTCTTTCTTCTTTCTTCACAGTGATCTCTGTTTGAGTTCAATTGGCAGGCAACGGAAAAGGGCTTTGAATGAGAATCCGAAGTCATGGAAGTTGAGCTTGAAGATATGAGAAGAGAATTAACGGAAAGTGGTGACAATGAATTGAGCGCCATCATCGTAACCGGTGGTTGTCCACGAAAGGAACGAGGAAGGAGAAGCGATTTGAAGAGATGTCGCAGTTCAATTGTTCATGGTGAAAGTGGAAGAAGAATGGAGAAGTGGTAAGTAGAAGCACACGTATTCAAGCGTTATCCGCTTTCAAAAAATGCCACGTAAATTATGGGATTTGGGACTAGACCAAAACTTTTATGTTTGTGATTAAGGAGTTTAGAGTACTCATTAGGAAAATAATAAGTAGAAATATTTGGTCGTTATGACAAGCTTCATTTTATTTTTAAATAATTAAAACATAATAGATGTTTATGATAAGTTTAATTTTTTTTTTTAATTTGTCTCATAATAAAACATATATCTACACATTAAGGTAATTAAAAAGTAACATCTAATTGTGGTTGATTATGAATCATAAAATGTATTTCATTTATGAGAAACAATATTGTGCAGCAACTTTTTCATTGAAAGGGAGAACCATAATATTTCTTTCATTGCCATGACAATTTACAAATATCACAACTATTTTACAAAATCAAGCCTACTGAAAAAAGATTTGGACAAAATTGAGGCAGGAGTGGACCTTTGTTCAATAACCCTAACCTTTAGGTTAGTAGAACAGAAGGTTATTGAGTCCTAAGTCCCTTAAATTGAATTACTTTCTTGTGGGTTGAAGGGGCGTATGAATGCAGAATTCATTTGCCAAACTTTAACTGAAGCAGTCACAGTGGCTTCGGTAGCATTATTGAATAAAAACAATCTAGCAGCTCCATAGATTGCTTTCGTTGGATAAACTCGAGATGTAACGCATGTTCTTCCACCTTGAGCAAAGCTTTCCACCACAGAATGGTCCACCTAATTTTCAACATCAAAAATTCAACTTCATTACTTCATCTACTTCATCTTCATATAGCAAAATTTTGAGCAAGAAAATCACGAAAGCTTACCAATATCCTCACTGACAATTTTTCATCTCCTAGTACTGTAACAGAGCTTCCAAAGATTTTCTTACCAACATCAGTTGCTAGAGAAGACCTACAAAACATGATGTAACTTAATCAACAGTGTATTTAATCACAACTTCACACTTTCATTTTCTTGTTAAGAGACAAACAATGCCACTACAAGCTTGGAACAGAATATTAGTCCAATACCTTAATTGATCAGAGCAAAAGGAAGTTTTAAGTTGTCCATCGCTTCCTTTAACTACATAAAAGTACGTGGGAGTGTATTCAGAAAGATCATCATCAGCCAAAACTAGAAGACCAAATGGTCCTAAGGCACCACGTTCTGCTGCTCCACCACTGGTGCTACACTCGTACTCTTTATTGGATTGTGCAGTCATCTCCAAGGATTTGTTATCTATCTCAAACTCAGCTATAATGTCCAACTGTTGCATTGGAAGATGAAATTGCGTGTCATTGAATTATAACATTCAACTTTACATGCTCCTAACTACTTGTCAATCAAAAAAATTAACATGAACCCAAACCTGTGCAGCTGTTCCAATTTCAAGTGGCACCACTGACCCTGGCTTCACCTTCAAATTTTCAAACTCATTGCTTCCCAATCTCAAACTTTCCACCTCTGCTACAGGCCATTGAAGTAAGCTGCTACCAGTTTTCTTATCAAGTGTCACTGTTCTTGGAATACCCTATACAAAAAAAATGCAATCAATGTTATTGCTGGCTTATACAGCAGTAGTTTAAAAAGGAGAAATTATCATGGTTAGGTTAACACACCTGAATTGATGCCCAACCTTTGGCTACGTCAGCATATTCGCTATCAGACTCTCCAATCCAACTCCACAACACTCTCCTCCCCTTACTCTCATCATAAAATGTCTTGGATGCATAGAATATACCGTAGTCATATCTGAGTCCAATACCAACATCGTTGTTCAAGTCATCTGGTGTGAACTTGGCATTCTTCTCATCGTAAGTCCCCACTGCATAGTAATCATGTCTATCATCATCCAAGCTAACCTTCACCACATGCTTCACATTCTCCCCATTGATTGAAGCATCCAAGCCATTTTCACCCTCACTGGATACTGGGAAGAAATCAACACACTCCCACATGCCAGTGCCAGGCACAGCACGGAGCAGTCCCTCCACACGCTCATAGGTTTTGAAGTCATTGGTATCATAAAGCAAGGCTATGCCAGTTTTGTTAAGCTTTGATCCAATACTGATGCGCCACTTGCCTTCTGAGGTGAGCCAAGCTGTGGTGGGGTCTCGAAAATCCTTGGTGTCGATGCCTGGTGGAGGGAACAGAACTGGATTTGAAGGGTATTTGATCCAATCAACAAGGAGAGGATCAGAGGGATCTGCAGGGTATGCAAGGTTTTGGACCTGCACTGACTCGTTGGTTGAACCAGTGTATAGCATGATGACTTGACCATCAGGTAAGATTGTGGCAGAGCCAGTCCACACACCGTTTTGGTCATACCATTGATCAGCCACCATTGCAAGTGGAAGGTGAAGCCAGTGAATCAAGTCCCTTGATACAGCATGCCCCCAAACTATGCTACCCCAAACTGCACCTTCCGGATTGTATTGGTAGAAGAAGTGATACCACCCTTTGTAGTACATAGGACCTGAAATCGGTACCAAATTGTAACAACTGTGTCAAAAAGGTGGTCCAGGGAAAATTATAACGCCATTTTTTGAACTTCAATAATTCCAAACATCTAACAGATAAGTAAATATATAAAGTAAAATTTGTTTACTTGTAATCTAAGATTAGCTAAAAATATGAGGCATTTCAACTAAGATTAAAACGATAGCTGTAATGCTTTGCCTTGTAATACAAACAAGCTGTTCTAAACCAGACTGTTGGAGAGTACTATTAAGAACTGCGGTTCATCCATTTCGTTCAAAGTTTTGCGAAAATCTAACTTCTTATGAGAAATTGGAAGTCTAATTATTGTTTCCATATTGTGCAAAGTTACTAGATTTTGTGCACATAAGAAGATCAACAGCCATTGACCAATGACCGTATAGAAAAAACATATACATAATAAAATAATGTTAGGAATTTTGCCAAGTCAAGGTATAAAAAATGGGACAATTATTGGGCTACTAAAGAAAAGGGAGAAGAATTTAACAAACGTTCAAGAAAGTGACATGTTGTTTATACTACAAAAGTATACAACATTTTGTCTTCATCTCTCCATTACACAACTCATTTTATGTTATATTCTTTTTTTCTATTTCTCATGCTATAAATTAAAGCAAGTGAGGTAAAAACAATGGGAAAATGTAAGGGTGCTCTTACCATTAGGATCTGAAGCAGACAAACCAGGTTCCCCAAGCACAGCAAGCCGAAGCCACACCCACAGAGAGAAGAAAAAAGTTAGTATCCTTTACATTCAACAACACTAATATAATTTTTTCAATTTCAAATTGAAAGAATAATTTGGACAAAGTACTTTAGTTTAATTTTGTATTAAATTTGTTGTATAGATTAAATCAAAATCTTAATCAATAATTATTAATTTTAACTACAAAATACGCCGACTAAATCCTTTGCAGACAGTATTTTTTATTTTGACTATCGTCTTCTCTAAAATTAATACATCTGGTTAATTGTAACAATCAACCATGACAACGAAAGGGATTATAAAATTAATTTCCATAACCGTCTATTTTTGGTAGGTTTTCCTTGAAAACTTAAAATGTCTTTTTCGTCAAATGTTATCACTACTATAACTAGTATAAAAGCTAAACAAAAATAATAAAACGACTAATGACACTGTAAAAAAACACCATTCAATCATAAATGGCTATGCATAATCATTTAAGATGAGACCCAATCAAGATTCTATAAAACTTACTAACACTCTGTTCAACTCTACATTGAAATAAAGCTTAAAATAAAAGGAAAAGACGGAGCAATGGAAATAAAAGGAAGTTACCGTTCATCCAATTCTTCTCAGGTTGGAAGTGATAAGCCGTTCGCTGCCACGACAGCATGCTATTGTTCCAAGGATAGGATTCTCCATTGCTGCTCTTCAACATCCAGTTATTAGACTTCTCCGACACCCCTGAAGACACACCACGTGAAAATGGTTTCAACATTGAGCTTGGTACGGTGTGAGGGCTGAACTTCAATTCATTGGGCGTTGTTGGTGCTAATGAAGCATGATCTCCGTCTCCAGAAAAATGGGGGTAGTAGGCATTGAAGGCCACCAAGGACAGAAGCAGCAGCAGCAACACAGATGAGATGAGAAGCACCTTTTTCGCCGCCACGTGTCTTGGAGGGTCAGGCTCCGCCGGAGAGTAGGGTCCGTCGGGTATAGGAACATAGGAACAGGGAAGTTCAGAATGAGAGGAGAGGGAACGTTCCATTGGTAATGGGAAGAATTTCTATGCTTGCTTGGGTAACCAGAGACCAAAGGAGAAACCAGGAACTGGTCAAAACACAAAACTGCACAAATTGTAAACTTAATCAGAAAATTTTGAGATGCATTTTTCACAGATGACATGGCAATATTTATAAGGGTTTTTCTGCCAGGATGGACTTGAATAGAGCCAAAACAGTTTACTATTTTAACAAAATAATTGAGTACAGATACTGCCTCCCGCTTTTTTTTTCCTATTTTATTTTCAATGTTAGTAAACATAACAGTCTTCACTATCGAATGATCTAGAGCAATTAGACATGATGGAACAATGTTAATTGACCTAATCAAGATAACAATTACTTCTGAGAAAAACTCGAATTCGAAACATAAATAAATTTTTCTATGGATAATATAGCATGACCTAAATCAAATCAAGCATGAATTCTTCTTCTACGCTGTATTTTTCACCATTGTTAGAAGCTATGGACACAGTTTACAGAAAAAAAAAAAACATACACAGGATGGTCTTACCCAAATAGTGAAGCCCCAGATGATTCTTCAATCTCTTTGAACTGTTGTGTGTGAAGTTGAGCACACGATGGAAATTATGATGTGAATAGTGCTTCAATCCTTCTTTTATATACTATATATACAAATCTCTATTGTTTTATGTATCAGTTGGTTATATGTTATCTTTTATTTTTATTAAGGTATTCCTTATTGATAAACGATAGAGATATATTAAAGATAACAAACAACGTTATTAAACTTTATTTTTTAAAATAAAATAATTGATTATTTATTTAAATATTATTATTGGATAATAATTACTAATTAGATAATTGATAAGTATTTCGTCCGTTTGTACAAATAATATCATCATATCTTTATCAAGAACTATAAATACATATAATTTTTTTATCCTTAGGAGTGAAATACAAAAAAGATGCAAGAATTAAAAAAAAAAAACGTGATTTTAAATATATTTGTTTCTAAAACATTAACTTATAAAATAAAGTATAAGAAAAAAGATTATTTTTTTTAAATTTAAAACTATTAGATTTAAAAAATAAAGTACGAGATACAACAATATATTATAAAAATTTAATTTTTAGAATAATTTATTTTATTGACATATAGTTTGTCTGATTTAATATTAAATACAAAAGATTCAAATAATTAATCTGTTATTTTCGCTAAAATGGAATATCAAAATATGCATCATTTGTACACTAATCTTCTTATTCTTCCATATTCTCAGCCCTTATTGTTAAAACGTCTCCAATTATATTAATATATATTTATATATAGATATACAAATATAACTGCATAATTTAATTTGGCAATTTTTTAGCTAGTTTAAAAATTCTCTACTTTTAAATTGATCACTGTTGATAATTACGGTATGTCTTATTTATCATATTTATATTTTTCTCATATAATTATTATTTTGATGAACCCCGTATATTATAATTTAATATTTGTTACGTATTTTATAACAATAATTTGAATTGAGAAATATATATGATAATATTCATTGAATGAATATTAATATGTTTCATTTATTAATTAACATATAGGTTATAGACAATTGATATAAACGATATTTTCGAACCTTATCTATACTTATACATATACAGTGTTTTATTTTTTTTTTTTGTCTTCTGTAGTTTGTTATTTTTTATTAACATGTGACACGTGTATGTTACTAATAATTAAAAAATATATATTTTATTTAATATGTAATTATTAGTTAATTAACAATTTATTTACTGTACTTTAATGAGTGAATATGAGCTGTTTACTTTTATTAAAATATTAATTAAATTAAACAAATAAACAGTTTTAAATATAATATTATTATATTATTACTTTATTACTTTAAATGTAATCGATATAAAATATATTTGGAATAAGAAATAAAGTTTTATGAATTTTGACATTTTAGTTAGATTAAAATTCTGAAATTTATCAATAAATTATTATTATATAAAAAATTATTAAAAAATAAAATTTAAATAAAAGAAATATAAAAGTATATAATGTGTATATATGACATTGTGATTTTATTTTTATGATTTACTAGCAATCTTTCTTATTGATTTCGTTAATAACAAAAGCTCACAAACATGATTATATTTCAGAAAACAAAATATATTATAATTATTTTGTTAGCAACAGAAAATTATTATTATTATTATCTCGGGAATTTTGTGATTATGAAAATAAAAATAATTTCTTCAGAATAATATAAAAGCAACTGGAAAGTTCTTTATTGATACACAATCATGATTCTACTCTTCCTCCCACTAACAAGTATATCAAAATATGTTAAGAAAATGTTTTCAATTTTGTTTCATTAAAAAAGTTGACAATAAATGTTGGAATCTAGGTGGGCAAACATAAAATGTTCACATCATTGAATAATTTTTTAGGTTGTGTTTGCATCAAAAAGAAGATTTGAGAGAAAACTAATGAATAAATTCGAAGAGATGATATTGTTCGGATTAAAAGAAAGATAAAAATATCTATATAAATATTATATATGTGTTTTTAATATTTGAGGACATAATAACTATTAATACAATTTTATTTTATTTAAAGGATAAAAATGTCTATAAATATTATACATGTATTTTTAATATTTTATTTAATGTTACAAATAAATGTTAAAAATCAATTAAATAATAAAATAACTATATTTTAATGTTGTTAAAAAGTAAATATAATTAAACATAAGAAAGTTTAAATAAACATAAAAACAAACAAAAAAAAGTATTAAACATCTAAAAATTTTACAAAAAAAAAACAACACAAAAAAGTTTAAATTAACAGAAAAATCAACAAAAAAAATAATGTCAAATATCTAAAAATCTTACATAAAATAATAATAATTAAAGTGTCAATTTAAAACTTCATTGATTATTTTTTTTTTTTGGGTTAATTATGTTTTTTGACGTTTTGAATTGGATGGAATTAGTCCTCAATTTTAAACTCCGTTAATTTCAATTGACACCTGTCAAACGGAATTGCACGAATCCAGTTCTCAGTTGACTTAATTTTTTTTTGCATATGATTATTTTTTGGTAACGTGTGAGGGTTTGCCTTCTTCTTCAAAGTCTATGACCACCACAGACAATCACCGCAACACCCACCACAGGCGTGCCTCGCCGGCGTTGGCAGCGGGGTCTCCTCCTTCGATTTCTCTCTTTTAGGCGAGGGTTTGCCTCCTTCGTGCTTACTTCCGTGTGCTCTTTTCCCAGCCACCACAACGTCCATGTTAGCCAGCGTCGTCTGCCACCAACTCCCTCGTTGGAGATTTCACAACTGAAGAACACCCTTCTCTCTTTACTGATTCTCTCCTTGTGTGGTTATTGATTGTTGATAGTGAAGAGTGATGATGGGTTCATTGGTCATGGACTCTGTTTTTCTAGTGTTGTGTTGTGTTGGTGTTGGTGTTGGAATTTTAAATGGATGTTGCGTGTTGGGTTCTATTGTATGATTGGGAGAATGGAAATTGAAAAATGGAGAAGGGGGTTAAGTAATTTCTTTTACCAATGTTGAATACCGGAAATTTCTGGCTTATGAAGGGCGTGACTGCATCTTTAATAGGTTGGTATCATCGTTAATTTCAACAACCACACCTTTTCCTTTGCTAGCCACGTTGCAGCTTTGTCCCTCCTTTAAAGCTCAGCACCTGCCACAACACAAAACATGTATGAATCAAAAGAAGAACCACAGAAGCAGTAGAACATTGGCTCTAATTTCTAAGAAATAAGTGGTGTTTCCTGCTTCAATGATCATTGCACATGTTCAGCTAAACACACACAAAACAACAAAAAAATAAAATAAATAAAATTAAAATGAGCAAAACAAAATCAAGCAGACCAGAACAAAAATTGACAAAAGATTTAATTTTTAAACCTTGAGAGACTTTATATAATGTAGCGAAGTGTAATGAAGAAAGACAATGGTAAGGGAAGAATATGAAGAGACATGAATAAATCTGAACAGAAACACAGTATTAGTAGTTCAGTTCTGGCTTCAAAGCAAGTAATAAAGTAAAACAAGTTTTGTTAAAATGATGGTCCCTCACACCACATTCTCTCCATCTCTCTCTGTGTTTTCAGTGTTCCTGTGTCAGTGTATGCATGTAATGTGTGACAGACGACTCTGGCTAACGTGGAAGCCGTGGTGCCTAGGAAAAAAACACGAGGAAGTAAGCACGGAGGAGACCTGCTTTCTTCTCCTTGTTTTGTATTGGTTGGTACATGGTTTTGAACTTGTATTGAGTGTAATGAGTTATTCCCGTATGGTGGTGTTGTGTTTTATTTTTTGATGCATAAACCTGTACCATTGTTGTTTGTTTTTGTGTTTGGTCTGGTTTGTGGTGTGCTATATGTGTACTGTCATGGGTTCTGGGTGCAGTTTTCCATAGATCACGCTGCAACAGTTTTTTTCACTGAGTTGTTGGCATCACAGTGGTAGAGTGGGTTGTGGGGTACATTCTTTTTGTTAGGAATACAAGTGTGAGTCTAAGTCCCACATTGACCAGAAATGAGAAAGTAGAGCACTATATAAGAATAAAGACCCATAAACTCATTGCCTTAAGGTTTTGGGTTGAGAGTGGTGTCAATGCCTTATGTGGTTGGGCTCATGTCTCATTGGTGTTGTTCTCCCCAGTGAAACCCCCTCTGTAAAACCTGACAAGTGGTATCAGAGCCGATGGTTAGAAATGAGAAAGTAGAGCACTATATAAGAATAAAGACCCATAAACCCATTGCCTTAAGGTTTTGGGTTGAGAGTGGTGTCAATGCCTTATGTGGTTGGGCTCAGGTCTTATTGGTGTTGTTCTCCCCGGTGAAACCCCCTCTGTAAAACCTGACACTTTTCTTGTTGTTTGGGGTTTCTTAGGTGATGTAACGTTGAATAAGAAGAAATGTGGTGTGTTCGCACGAGACTGCAGCTGCTGGAGAGGAACCTTGCAGAGTTGGTGCAGACGTGGATAGTGGCCGCCTGTGTGAGGGTTGCGTTTTCGGAGGAGTGGCTGCTGACGACTCGGTGACGTGCAGTGTTCATGAATATACACGGTGCAGCAGCGGGTTCATGGTGCAGAAGTGGGTTCATGGTGCAGCAATATGATTTGGTTTGCATGGGTTCATGCGGTGGTTCTTTTATTTTATTTTTTTTCCTCTTTTGGCTTACCTTTTTATAATAAACTGCAGAGGGCATGTTCATGGGGTGCAATGGAATTCACGGATTCCTTTCGGGCAGTATGATTTGGTTTTGTTATTGGAGAATTGCATGGGTTGGTTTAGTTTTCTTCACTTTGTAGGAGGAGAGTGGGTTCTTATAATTCTTTTCTCTTTCTTCCTTATTTTATTTCACGTGAAGTTGTGGTTTGCATGTGTACTATGATGAAGTGTTGAATGTGTGGGTATTATCCTACTTCTTTTAGAATCTTTCTCTCTCTTTTCTCTTTCCATTAAGGTCATCCGTGAATGCATAAGGTGGTGGAGCCCACGTGTTGGTTTTTGTCACTTTTAAGTCAACTGAGAACCGGATCCGTGCCATTCCGTTTGACAGGTATCAATTGAAATTAACGAAGTTTAAAATTAAGGACTAATTCCATCCAATTCAAAACGTCAAGGACTGAAATAGTGCAAACGTTAGGTGAGGGACTAAAACCAAAAATTAGCAATAGGTGGGGGACGAAAAACATAATTAACCCCTTTTTTTTAGTAGAGACCTTAAAAATTCAAAAGTCTTTGTTTTGTATCAAAAAGTTATTATCTAAAAGTTCAAAAGAATATTTTTGTCTCTATAAAATTTGTTATATGCGTTTATACTATTTTAATTACTGTATTTAATTATTTCAGTTTTCAATGTAAAAATAATGATACCAATGCACATTAATTATTCCTGAGCATGTGTCCTAATTAAGAGCACTAGTTAGCATTCTGCAACAAAGAAAAGATTGACCATCTAGTAATTTTAATATTGATTCGTGGAAATATTCTTGTTCTTGCTCACTTCTTAACAATCACAATCACTTCTTAACGATGAATACATTGAAACAAACAGAAACTTAATCTTTAAATATGAAAAATAAATCATTTCTCAATTTGATTCCGTAAAGGAAAAAATAAAATAACATAATATAAATAAGTTAATAAAAATATAATAATTTATCTTTTTTAAATATACACAACACAATTTTTCTCTCTTTTCCTCCTATATTAAGATTTATTTTTTCTTTCTCTTTGCTTTCCTTTTAGTCTCTTTCGTTCTCATAAGATTTAGGCAATCGTTATTCCTTGAACTACATTCTAGAAGGGAGTATCGCTCTAACACTTTACTAGTAATATTACACAGACTACATTCATGTGATTATTAGTTAATCAAAATTATAATTCATAAACAAAGTACAATATGTTAATATTAAAAGAATAAAATTTATTTACAATCTTAACCAAATTGTTTTTTATTTATAAAATAAATTACCTGTTTAATGAAGTTCATAATTTGTAGATAAGAATTAGAATTTAATTTTTTTCTGAACATATATTTTTTGTCCGGACTGTTTTTTTCAGTAATAAACATAAAGTTACATCATTATTATAAAACCTTTACCAACATTATTGATTAATGTAAAAGAAACCAACATTATTGATAATTAAATAACAATATATCTGTACAATGCCCCAAATATATAAACCACGTCATTTAAACGTCATTGAAGTTATGAACGTTAACTCAAAGACGGACAGTAAAGCCAATATTGTTTCCCCTGCTTGATTATGATAACGTGTGCCAATGATATTAAAAAGTGGAGAAATAATTCTCTTACAAACAATGAAAAATGAAAACTTAGAAATAACAATAGACCTACCTCATGTAAAACATCCCCAATTATCCACACATAACCTACATTCTTGACATATAAAAATTTATTATTAAATATAATATTAAAATTTGTTAATATTTCAAACTTTGATTTAATTTGATCGGAGTGTACTCTATTAGGTTTAGAGAGAAAGTTTTGCTGGAGAGAACAAACATTAATGAGACCTGAGTCCACTTACATAAAAAATTAACATCACTCTCAACTCAAAACCATGAGTTTATGGGTTTTATTTTTATATAGTGTTAAACTTTCTTATTTCTACCTAATGTGAGACTTAGACTCACACTTGGATACTTAAGATAATCAACACAAGAAAACTAGATTTTACTATCAAACACTTGTATTGTAGGAAGCATGGGCGCCACCTCAGAAAATTTGGTAGATGGCATCATCAGGTTTATAATTTATTAGTAATAATTGTCATCTAATTCACTAAACAATCATAAGAGTTGTTAATCATGCTTATTTTATTCTGTATGATTCCAAATCCAAGTCCAACATTGAGCATCTAGCATGGCAATCAGGTTCCTCCATATGATTGTTTTGAACATATATTATTGCTCATCTTCGCAGTCACTTTTCAACTGCATACAATAATGCATTTGCCATCACAGATCGGCGTGGCTTTCCTATTTACCAAATATTTTTATGAAGGTTTTACACCACACATAAACAACCTATTGGCTTTTTTTCAATCTTTATAGGTGACGCTGTGCGAGACTTTCTCTTTTTCTTGTGAGGCTGCTAATGCTTCGGCCCCATCTATCCCTCAATAATGTTTCATTATTGACAACGAAACAAAACTAATCAAACAGAACTCCCATACACACCAATAAAACCCTTCGCTTATGTCATTATGCACCATCATTATGGGGACTTTCTTTGTGTTCTTTTTGTTAAGCTTGAATTTTTAATATTATTAATGTAGTTGCAAGGCTCTATACTACCTTTATCCCGGCTATGAAGTCTTTTTTATATTTTTATGAATTTGTCTTTCGTCTTGAACCTTCCGGTTTTTTTTTGGGTTGTTAGATTTTTCGGAAAAACATTGTAACGCTCAAGTCAATGTTTAATCTAAGTTAGAATGTAATAAATGCAGTTGACAGATTCTAACTACTTTACCTAGTTTTTATATCTATAATTCCTTTATTGTATCGATCATGCAGAGTCTGAACTGATTCTCAAAGATGGATGAAACATTTCAAAATCGATTTAAAGTTTATGTGTTCAAGAATTGAATCTAAGTCTACCTTATCTTATGACTAATTGATATTTTATTATAATATATTATTGTATAGAAAACATTAGAAATTTTGTTAATCAGTTATTATTTTTGTATCTACTTTGTCTGTAAATTAAATGTTAACTTCAAGAGTAACAAATCATTTTGACATTAATGCTTTACTTCACTCAATCAGTTTTGTTGTTTATAGTAATTCGATTAATTCAACAACATTTGTCGCTTATAAGAGATATGATGTTTGGTGGTGGAACATAACATTCTTATTACCACCGAATTCTGATGAATTGCGTGCAGTATGGCGTGTGTTATGGAAGATTCCACTCGTCATTTCATTATATAAAGATTTTCATATATTATAATCTCTCGTACAATGAATCACCGCCGATTTATCTGATAATTATTTTTTTATTTAAATTATAAACTTGTGTTTCTGTTCAGAAATTACACTTATGCTCAAAAAATAGTCAAACAAGAGCAGGGAAAAATAAATTAAGATTACCAATTTTTAACTTAATTTATTCCTCACTTTAAATCGTTATGTCTACAAAGAATGAGCTGTTATTATATTACTAATATAAGTTTTTTTTTTATATTATTAATCAATAAATTTGGTCCTAGATGTGAGTTTTAAAACATTATCATAAAGGCTAATAATTTCAATCATGTAACTATCCATGGTTTTCAATTATTGAAAAGATTTAATTATCAGTATATTCATCAGATTCCTACAAATTATAGGTAAAGTATATAATTAACCTCAACGCGGAGGAAAAGTCTAAAATTGTTGGAAATTGAGAATTTAATAGTTAACCTTGTGAGAGATAATTAAATCATTTAGATAAAAATAAATGTCTTATGATGTCTTTATAATTTTCAGAAAAAAATATTAATAAACGTATGCGTAATTTATTAAAAGAAAAGCAGAGAGAATTAATTAAATTGTTTATTCAAAGACATGCTTGAGACAATAGATAGATAGATGAGTGGAGGAGAGTAATTGTTCTTTATGTTTTTTTCAAACCATAAAAACATTGGTTTCATAATATATTTATAAGTTTTAATAAGTTGACACGTACACTTTCATCTAATAGTCCTGACATCATTCATTTGCATATATGGGTACATGATGGAGATGAATGTCATGCCTTGGTGGAGAAATTTCTATTTTATTTTATTGTTATTTTTATTTGATTAAGTTTCAAATTTTTTATAAATTTATGTAATTTTAAGTAAATTTTTATTAAATTTATTATGTATTGAGTATTCAAAATTTGTATAAATTTTAGGGTTAAATATGTTTTTGGTCCTCAAGTTTCAGCGAAATTTGGAATTAGTCCCTCATCAAAACTTTTGACCAATTTAGTCATTCATCTTTCAAAATGCGTGAATTTAATCCTTTTAACCAAATTTTGTTAAGTTTATCTGACGTTTCGAGCGCATTTCATGATAGTATTTAAGTTAACATTGAAGCAAAAATGTATCAAACAGTATAAATAATTTAAATACTATCATGAAATGTGCTTAAAATGTCAGATAAACTTAACAAAATTTGGTTAAAAGGACTAAATTCACGCATTTTAGAAGATGAAGGACTAAATTGGTCAAAAGTTTTAATGAGAGACTAAACCCAAATTTCGCTCAAACTTGAGGGACCAAAAACATATTTAACCCTAAATTTTATCATTTAATCTTGTTACAATTTAGATGATGTGATTGTTTTCTTGTTAATATTTATTATAGAATCTCACAATTATTAACAGAAAAAAGATAAAGAAGTAAGATGATGAAAAAGCACATCACCAATTAAAACAAAATTAAATCAACTGAAAAATTTTAAAATTTTTTAGTATCAAATAAACAAAAAAAAAATTAATGAAAATTCAACTGAAAAAAAATCGAAATTTATTATAATAATATAAAATTTAAAGCCTGTTTTTCTTTTATCTATCTCTTAATAGCCTTAAAAATACTTTTTGATTTTTCATACCCGGAACTTCTGAACCAAAAGCTTCTATTATCAATCAATGTTTTTAATAAATTAATTAATTAACTTTTGAAAAACTGTTGTTAATTGGTGTTCTAAGGACATTAACAACTAAAAATATTTTAGTGTAGAAATTGAAAACTTACATTAGATTTTGATAGAAATGTAGAAAAGAATCTTCATTATATATCCTTTATTTGATGGAGTAGTACAGAATATTGTTGGAGTGGGTTGCGTAATGTTCCTTATTATGAAGTCATGTTTCAGCATCATATTCAATACCAAAGGTGGTTACGTGTCTCATAAAACATACTCAAACCAGCAAAATTATGTAAGACAGGGTGCCAAACCCTAACAAACTATTGCTCTTGCATCATTCTTTCCATGCACACTATACATACACTAAAAATATAAAATATTACTGTCTATAAACCTTTTCTTATAAATTTATTTTATAGAGTTGATAGGATATTTTTATAATACACATTATTTAAATATATGCAAGGTATTGTAATAAATTAATTAATTAAATACTGTTTCAGTGCTTCAATGTCCCATTGGTGTCTCCAAAAGCAATTTTTTTAGAAGTATCATCATCATTGGTTTGGTTTGCATAATTTTTCTGCATGTGATAACCAACCACCACCACGTTAACGTCATTGAAGTTATGGAACGTTCCTCGACTAAAAACGCAAATTAATATACCAGAATTACTTTCTTCACCATGCTGCATGCAGCGGATAAAGTAAATTTCACTCCAATAAGTTTTTCATTTTACTATTACTAACTTAAAATTAATAAAAAAGGGCGTACAATAAAAAATTGGAAAACGATTTGTTTTGAACTGAATTAATTCATGTTATATACTCTCTCTTCTTTTCAAGAAGTAGTGCATTAAAAATATGTGGCCGTACATTAACAAATAACATGTAAGATCGAACGTTTATTACTGACAACAAAAACTATAATATTTTTTAGTGGTAATTGTTTGATTTAACATAAATAACAACAAACATGGCTACATTTATAGATGTGAAAAAAATTTGTATTCGTGGATAAAATTCGTAATGGGTAGGGAATAGATATTTGTGAGTAATCGGTAGAGATAGTTTTGATACCCACATGTTAACAAGACAGATATGAATGTCATAGTATTCGTACTCTTGGATATTTGTATTTGTTATACTATAATTTAAATTAAAAAAAAACATGATTAAAATATTAATATATTGATTTGAATAAGTTATTTTTTTATCAATTTTTTTTTAATTCATTTCTTTGTACACGGTCATTCAACATTATTTTAATGGCTTTTTTGGACTTTATTTAAAAATTATGAATGTTATGTATTGTATTTTATTTGAATTTACGATTAAAATATGTTGTTAAATATTTTTTTTTTATAAATACCCGCGAGTACCCGAAAATATTAAAAAATTATGCGTGTATCTGCATAACAGATACCCGACAGACATGAATACGGGTATGGGATGGATATTTATCCAGCGGATGCTACTACTTGTATCCTACATACTCCGTTGACATCCTAGACGCGTTTGTAGGTTAATATTATTTTATTAAAAAAAACTTGATTGAGTGCTAAAATCTTTTATATGTATATATTTAAAGTTTATTATTAATTTGTTAGAGATTTCGTATTTATAAATCCATGTAAATATCCTTTTATAAAACAATTTTTTGATATGAAATTAGATTTAAAATTAATTTTTTAATATGATATCAAAATTTATTATTTATTAAGTTTATTTGTTTTATTATTTACAAATATCTAGTTTTATATTTAATATTTCTAGTGCGTAAAAGAAATTATTGTTGAATTATGCTTGAAACAAACTTGCTAATATAATTTAACCTGAAACATACCAAAAAGAAATGATAATAACGAGTGACCAATGCAATTATTTTATGAAAATTTACGGACGAGTATTTGTAAAAATCGCTATACTGTTTAACTGTGCATTCATGGACTCTTGTAATTTATTATTTTTAACCTGGGAAGCATGTTGGAGGAGAAGAAAAATATTCGGTTCTATTTTATGGGCCCATCAATTTATAAACAGATTCATTTAATTTTGAGTTTTGTACAACAATAAATCCATGACCGTTACCCGAGAAGTAGATCTGGCGATTGGCCCACACATACAAAATGTCCAAACCTATCGCGGGCCCATAGATTATTTTGTGATGACGAATATAAAAAAAAAAGTTTGATGTGTGAAAAAAAGAAAAAAAAAAACGATAGAGTGAGAGATATACACACTAGGCACTTGTCTAGATAATTTTTATTTCATCAAAAGTAAGAAGCATGTGATGGTAACAAGATAAAAGTAAAAAGTAATATAACTATAGAGATTAAAAAAGATTTTAATTGTGGAGATTAAAATATTTGATACAATTAAAACTAAAATATATTTATAGAAAAAAAAAATACTTATAAAGAAAAAAAGGTGACTTATATACTAAATTCAGAATAAAGTTTTAATAAGTGTGGTCCATTTACTTTTTTTTTCCTGTAAAAGTGAAATCGTCAGAACTCTTATCGATCTTCATATATCAGGAAACTCAAATCATTAGGACTAATGACTATTCAGTTTTGTATTTTTTTTAATATCAGTATAAGAGTTCTGACGACTTTATTGCAAAATAACAAAAAAAAATCAATTATACTCATGATGATTTGAATTTGAGTATTGTCATGAGTTCCGATGACTTTACCTAGTTTTAAAAAAAAATCAACTACCTATTTTACAATTATCAATTACGTATTCAAACCAATCCAGTTTTACATAAAAACCTATTTTTCTCCTTCTCTTTCATATCTGTTCATAATCCCATTCATATACATACATGGCAAAACCCTAATAGTTAAATAAAAATAACTGTGAACTATAATAATACAAAGGTAAAACAGCTGTATAACAACACATCATGATTAAAAGTTTGCATTAGTTCTAGCACTTTAGTAACTGGAATACACTAAAGTGAGAAGATAGGTAATTGAATCAATCTACCATGAACAGAATAGCCTATCGGAAACATTTTTTTTCTGTTCCAACACGCACGCATATAATTACAGAATGTGGGATTTTTGAAGTTTTGAATATATTTCTATTTTTGTCTACAAATATTTGTGTAACACTCATGATACCTGGTTATAAATATTTGATCGACAAGGTATAGAAAAATTGCATACAAATCATTGAATTGTTTGATCCTAATTGATTTATACTATACAAGCGCATTAGCTGCAGAATTTCGTTGGTAGAATTCAATCTAAAAATCTTCCAAGTCGACCCTTTTTCATTAGCATGAATTGAGATTAATGAAGATAAAGGAAGCGTGATTTTTGCCTTATGTCTCTTTGTCACTCTCACAAACGGCATAGCTATGCAAACCCTACATAATATCAACGCGTTGCCACTGGCCTTGTGCCTGCAACGTTCAACACGGAACTGTACTATTATGGTCTAAAATTGCGGAAAGTTGGCCATGTTATTTCACCATCCGCATCTGAACAAAATTAACAACCAACCCTCCTCAAAACTTAACATCCTTCAATCTAAACCTTTTACCCAAAAAAATCGGTCTCACACTCTTATATATGGATGCCAAACCCATGCCTTACACTTATCATGTTCCTATCATTCATCATGCCTCACACTTCAACAACTTAAGATGGTAATTTTTTTTCTTCTATAGTTTCTAATCATTTTTATTATAGTCTTTGTTGTTTATTACAGTGTTTGCTGTTTGATGCTCAGGCTGGGTTCAACTCAGTTCCTAATTGGCTTCTCATTCTGAAGGAGGAGAAATTTTTCACTCGCTGTTTGAGTCATGGCTCTGTAAAAAAGAATGAGAAAAACGTTTTTTGTTTAGATTGCTGCACCAGCATTTGCCTCCACTGTTTACCCTTTCACCGCTCGCACGTCTTTCTTCAGGTGCAAAACAATTTTTGCTTACACGTAAAAAGGAAAAAAAAAACATTGATTTTCTTAACCCAGGATTGTGTTTCCTGTGTCAGATACGAAGATACATGTACTATGATGTATTGCGGCTTGGTGATGCTGAAACAGTGTTGAACTGTTCCCTTGTTCAAGTAAGAAAAAGCCAGAATGTTATAAAACATAGTATAGATATAGTTATTCTAACTCTTTCTGAATTCATGATGACTAAACAGCCGTACACAACAAATAAAACCAAGGTTGTGTTTTTGAAACAGAGGCCTCACACTCGTTCTCACAGAGGCTCTAGCAATCTTTGCATCACGTGTGACCGTAACCTCCAAGACCCTTACATCTTCTGCTCTCTGTCTTGCAAGGTTCAATTTTTGTGTTATTCAAACAAATTACAAAATTCAAGTCTTCACTTTTCATATTTTGATGCTAATTGGGTGGTCTTGATTTGGACACGTGATCATTGTAGCAGGTGCAGCAACATCTTCTACTGATTACTGAAAGCACAACCATGGAGGGAACTTGCAACAAGTATGAATTCTCTGTGCTGCTCGACAAAGAACGAAGCAGGGAGAACGCGCAGCAAATTGAAGATAGCCAAATCACAACAGATTCAGAACTAGACTCACCCACAGTTTCTGGGTCAACAAGTGTGGCAGAGAGTGTGAATGATTCACTCAAAAAGAAACGTGGCAGTGTTGACCTGGTGCCAGAGATTTGGTACACCATGGTGAACCGGAGAAAGGGTGTTCCTCATCGATCTCCACTGTACTAACAACATATCCTCCAACAGATTATTCTTTTGAATCAAAAACAGCCAGAGATATTTTTTATAATGCTGTCAATTTATAGAACATTTTTTTTATTACTTGGTCTCTCTGTTCTTGACTTCCTTATGAGTTATGCAATTTATACGCAGTCCCCTTATTATTCATCGAAACTTGAGAATGTTATGACTTTGTGAATATTTAAAACTTTTATAGAAGTTATGGTGGAAGTCTCATATTCTCTCGCTGAGACCAATTTACAAGTGAAAATCCCACTTTATAAACAAACGTGAAATGAGTTTATTGAACATCTTACATGGACTAAAAATAAAATTAATTTAATATATATATATATATATATATATAAATATTTTAATATTAGAAATATTATTTAATTTATGAAATTGTTTTAAATAAAAAAATTAAGTTAAAAGATATGAAATATATTGTTAATTGAGTTTAAATTTTGATAAAAATAATTTATTTATTAGTGGAATTAGTTAAATTTATAAATAAACAGACAAAAATATGTATTTTTGTAATTATTTTAAATATATACCTCAAAATAATATTTAAACCTATAATTTTTTATTAAAACAATAAAATTTTGAGAAAATTAAAGTGTAAAATGTTATACCGTTTAAAGTTTATTATGACAATTAAGTTAGAGTGAAACTTACTTAAAAAATAGACATAATTGTATAGTTTTTAGCAAATAACAAGAGAACACGAGAAGTGTATTTTGAATATTAATAACACGATCTCATATTTATTAATATATTAAAATGAGATATTAATTAAAATAGCTGAATAATATAACAATCATATTATTCAATTAAAAAAATATTCAATAACAAATAAAAAATCAATAAATACATCAAATTTATTAAAGATCAGATTATAATTGAAAATACTCAAATTCCCATCAAATTTCTTCTTGCACCCCATCAAATCTTTCTGAAAAATTTTTAGTGCTTTTTTTTTTCTTTTTATAATCTTTGGTTACCCAAAAATGTGGAATGGGCCAAATGAATTAGGGCCGGAGTGCGCGGAGGAAGAAAGGAGAGGAGGAAGGAGAGAAAGGCGGTTTCAGTTGGTTGAGTCCGTCACCACCGCGAAGCACCATGTGGAGGTTAAGGTCACCTCGAATCTCTCATCTCGTGAGTCTCTCTTTCTCTCTCTATCTCATCGCTTTTCGGAATCGCCTCCATTTTCTTTAGCGTGACTTCGTTCATCAGGTTGGTAGATTGAATGAAATTAAAGTAAGTGATGTGAAGGTTCAGCACCGTCATTGTTGTCAAACTCAAGTGTCGCCTCCTCCATCGAGTTTGCAACAGGTTTGTCTCTGTTCGTCGTTCATAGTTTGTTACCGCCCATGCTTAATGCCGTTACCGTTATATAAATCCAATTAACTTCCCTCCTCGCAGACAGAATATGACCCTCCTGACACCGTAGTTCCGAGGAGTTATATTGGGGAAAACGTATCCCGAAAAGATAAGAACAAATATCTTTACTCTACAGTAAGTATATAATCATGATAATAGATTTATGTATAGTTGGTGTTTTAAGGTTTAAACCAGGTTAGTGACACTGAATTTGTTTTTTTAATAATAATAATAATAATGCAGCTTCTTGAACTCAACGACAGTAAGGAGGCTGTTTATGGTGCTCTTGATGCATGGGTTGCGTGGGAGCAAAACTTCCCCGTCGCCTCATTGAAAAGAATATTGAATTCCCTTGAGAAGGAGCAGCAGTGGCATAGGGTTGTGCAGGTAGCACTACTATCTACTTTCTCTTCTTCTTTTATGCATTATCTTTGTCAATATGAACTATGTCTGTTAGTGGTTCAAGTTGCCTATTTGATATCTGACCAATTAATCTGCGTGAGACAGTCATTTTAACTTATGAGAAAACTGTAATTCATCTACCATTTTATTTTATTTTCTTCTATAAGTCTTTACTGAGAAGTTTTGTCCAAAAAAACCTATGTGCCTTTCTTTTCTTGTGATTCTGTTGGTTGTTTGGTGCTTAAAAAAATGAGAGCATGTTATGAAGCTATCAATTTTTGTAAAGTTCACTTAATATTTACATGACGAGCTATTTCTTTGTGCTTGTTGAAGATTTTTGTAGTCTGATTCTTTAAGTATTAAATTTTGTCCATTTGTTGATTTCTTTCTTTTATTGATAAAGTTATATAACTTTTTGTAGTTTATTTGATTTTGGTATGATCTGTAAGCATGTTAGTTTAGGATTTTTTTGTGAATTTTGAGTCAAAAAAAGATGTCTGGGAATACTTTTAACATTAGGGAGAAAAGGAAAAGTCCAGGGTTGAATTTTAGTTTACCTCGGTAGCACTGTTAGTAAATTACTCGGGTTGTTTAATATCCTATCCAAGGTAATTAAATGGATGCTGAGCAAAGGGCAGGGGACGACAATGGGAACGTATGGTCAACTGATACGAGCTTTAGATATGGACCATAGAGTGGAAGAAGCCCACAAATTCTGGGAAATGAAAATTGGTTCTGATTTGCATTCAGTTCCTTGGCAATTATGTCATGTCATGATATCTGTATATTACCGAAACAACATGCTGGAAGATCTTGTTAAGGTTAGATTTCATTATTTACGACATTTCTTATGTTTCCAATTAGTGATATGTCATTCGTATAATTTTCCAATATGTTTCTTCGCTTGGCTGTGTGATACTTCTGAACATTCTTCTGTCGAAATGGAATTGGAAATTTGGATATTTGATAGATTTCATTCCAATGTTGTGGATTAATCTATGTACCTGACTTCAGAACAAATCTGTTATTGTATGCTAATATTAATCTGCAATGTGTTCCCTTCTAAAATGTCCACAATTTTGGTGTATGCTTTTCTTGATTTTTTTATGGGATAAATCTCTCAGTAGCAAGACATAAATGATCTTCATTCCTTGAAAAGGGTTATAAGCTATAAGTAATGAGAGCTTAAATAATACAAAATGATCATTTGCAGTATCCATACAATTTTTGTTTCTGATAATCTTCATTTGGAGTTTTATGTGTAGCATTGTACTTTCCATTTTTTCTTCAAAATGTTAACCGGTAGAATCTGGACGGAAATTATGAAGGAGTTTGAAAAGTTGAATAGTCATCACGGAGGATAATACAAAAACTTGTCTGTCATTAATAAATTATTATTATTATTATTTGAATATAGATTGGATGAACAGCAAAGATTACTTTACCCGTTCATTTCTTGTGAGGAAAAAAAAATCAAGTAACATACTTATATTAGTTTTCGTGGACTGAGGTTGTCAGCATGCATATTGTAGTAACATCAGAGGTATTGTTTGCATCCTGTTCGACAGTTGCATATACTTGTAGTTAAATTAACTAACAGTTAACCTTCTCTTCATTTTCCTTTGCTTGTGAAAAGCTTTTCAAGGGGCTGGAAGCTTTTGATCGAAAACCGCGGGATAAAACTATCATTCAGAAAGTGGCAAATGCATATGAGATGTTAGGCTTAGTTAAAGAGAAAGAGAAGGTACTGGCAAAATATAGCCATCTCTTCACAGAGGAAGGACCAACTAAACCGCAAAGAAGGAACTCATTTGAGTCAAAGAAAGATATGCATCATACCTCAGAGAAACCACGTCAAAGGCAATCTGTAAATCCATCGTCTGAGGAAAAGTAGAAGTCAGTAGTCTGATACATCGACGAAATTGTTTGGTTAAGGTTAAAAGGGCTATTCATGGGATATTCTGAAGAAGCTGTTTGGTTTTTTGACATGCGATTCTGCTAATTCTGTCGCGGGAAGAACAAAAACATTCCCAGCTGGATATTACATATCATGTGTACTATTTTCTGATGACTTTATGGTATTCTGATATGGTGTAATTGGCCAAGTTCCACCATGTTCAAAGATAGAAGTTCGCCGCACCTTGGGGAAACGGAACCAAACTTATGTCTGCACTATGGACGTCAAAAGCTGTTCTATGTTATAAAGTAGATACTTGTTTTTGTTTGGACAGGTTAAATTTAGGGAAAAGAAATGAGAAAAAAGCTGTTTCAAGTTTGGTGCACGATTTATAGTTTAACTAGTAATGCATGCCACGTAGCTATTATCAGATGAAATAACTAGTGATAACATTTCCATCACATGCTATTAATGGATGAATTTGTAAAAGCGTTCCGAACACGTAATTGTGTAATCACTGTCATAATTTTTTCTACCCTTAAAAATTACGCCCTGAAGTTGATTTTACAATAATTATTCGTGAGAAATGAATCAGGAGCAGAGCCCATTATTTTTTACTTGGCTAAGGACATGTCACAAACATCAGATCAGATAATTGGCAAAATCATGTTCAGCTTGCTGAACCAAATCATCATCCTCCCACTCGTCACGGTAAGACTCGGGTCGCAAGGCCCTGCTCTTACCTGTGGCGAGGTACATTTGCTTTCTCCATTCTTCAAAATAAGGAAATCCACACTGATCCGCAATCCAATCATTGTATTCCCACTGTAATATACAATTCCAAACACATGTGAGATCTTGTGTATTGAGATTTTGTCGACTACACTGAAAGACTTTTCACTCACATGTTCGTAAATATTTTTCTGACAACCACGATACTTTCGGTACCAAGACAGATCTATAAATCAATCTTAAACATTTCCTTATAATCAGAAGTTCTTATTCGTTTTTAAATCCTAATTAAAGATTGGATCAAGAAAACATAATCGCAACCTTAAAAAAAATAACTAATCATAAATGGAAAACTCCAAAAAAATTTTAAAAAATGATTAATGTTATAACTCGATAGTTTCCTTAAACTCAGATTAAGATATCTAAGATAAAAGGCAATAGCCGGAAAGAAGGTTAAAAAAGGCACCTGAAGAAGCGCCATGTTATGAGTGTGACGCTTAGGTGTGCCAGAGGCTTCAAGCGACGAGTAAAAAGCTTGAATATCTTCTACCATCTCCTCTTTTGAAGGAAGTGCAATGCGGTTAGACAAAACTCCAGCGATCCACTTGCTCTGCAACTCGAACATAGGGAATGGAACAATCTGCTGACATAAATGCATTATTATTAAAGCAATTTATGAAAAAATAAACAGGTTTGAGATTTTTCTTTCAAGGAAAGGACGATAATAAAGAAGAGCCATGGACATGAGGAACAACCTTCCAAGGCAACCCAACAAATGAAAGCCATGGAGCCAAGGCTGGTGGAAAAACATGCTTGTAGAGTGGTCCTACACGGTTGTCATCAACAGTCACCTCCCCGTTGGTTTCAAGAAAAGGAAAATCAAAGTTATATCTGGAAAAGGAACAGAGGTATGATTTCTACTTTGAAGATTATTTGGGAGAACAATAACCAAAACATTTATAGAGAATACTGATATAGTATGATAGTACCCTGTGCAATGTATGATGAAGTCAGCAGCAACTGCATTTCCATCTTGAAAAAGCACTGTACCATTTTCATGAACACTGTCAACCTGCATAGATTATCATTTTAGAGAACAGTTGTGGCCATTAACAAGAAAGTAATCCCATTCTCACCATAGAATGAAGCCACATGTTTTGATGGCCAGACACCTTTCCTAGCTTATCTTCTTGGAGAGACCAAGCTGCAATGTGAACTTCTTTAGCAACCGTTGCGATATCTCGAGAGATATCAACCCCACTCGAAGAGTTACCAATTAGAACTACCACCTGCCCAACCCCAAACAAACCAACTTAGTCATACCACATCAAAATATTTAGTACCTTTCGTTAGGATTAAATATGTTTTTTCTAGTTTTAAATATTTGTCCAAAACTGACCACTTTATCTAAAGTTTAATATTTGTCATTTTTTTTTCCTGAGTCTGTGAATAGTTTAATAATTATAATAAAATAAAAATATATGATAATTTGATCATTCAATTAATAATAAAAATTAAATATTAAGAAAAATAAATACTTATCATTTATTTTTTATATTTTTTAAAAATAGTCTTAGATACTTTTATACTTTAAAGAGTTTTTTACTTTTTAAAATAAGGTCATGTAAAAAACAAATTTTTAAAAATGTAAAAGAAAGAAAAATTAAATTAAATCTCTCATAAATTACAAAAAAGAACTATCAATCATTTTTATCTAAAAAAAATCTAAATAATGTGTCACAATCCACGTCCCCTAATTCTTTTTAAAAGATCCAAGTGTTTTATTTAATTGACCTTCAATAAATTGTGAAATTAAATTTATTTCCATACAAATTGCATTATTTGAGAGAAAGATATTTTTTATGGAAATACCGCAAATTTTCTTTACATTTCTTAGCACACACATCCATATATGCTATCATCAAACCAAAGTATTATCTAAAAATTTGGACATACATAAATGACATACAAAAAATATAAACACAAAAAACTAAACTTTAGAGGAAGTAGAAAGTATTAAACGAAAATTATAGAAAAGAAAAAACAATCTTTCAGATATGCATAACACAGAGACATTTAGAATCGAAGAAAGAATTAATACAGCACATACTTTATCTTGATATGGCTCAGGTCTTCTATAATTATGGCTATGAAGCTGCTTTCCTGGCCACACGTTAATCCCTGTAAAGATTCTACACTGTAAAATGAAGAAAAAAAAAAAACTACAAAAGTATATATATTATGTGCATACATTAGTATTCTGCAGTTTAACGTAACATGATGTTTTATAGTATATTTCTATTTTTCTTAAAAATAGAAAAATGGAATGTGAGTATTATAGTAAATAATAATGACGGAAAGAGAAAGAACCAGGGATATCAGGAAGACGAGGCTGAACATAATGTCCGTTGCAAACGATAACGGCGTCGTAAATCTCGTCCACAGGATCACTATTCCGTGATGCTGACGTCACCCTCCACTTTCCACCCTTATCCAATCCTGCGAACACCACTTCCGTCCCGAACCGCACCAATTCATCGATTTCAAAACGAGCTGCGAAATCTTGCAAATACCTCAAAACCTCTCTGTGACCGGGGAACCTTCTAGAATCCCTCCCTTTCTCCTCCCTCTTCTTGAAAGGGTAATCTCGGAAACCCATGCTCTCCCGAGGCAGATTGGTTCGGAGCGAATCGTAGAGGCTCGAGTGGACAATGCTCCGCTTGGGGTCCAAACCTACCGGATCCGATTCAACCTCCGGAGTGTACACCCACGTGCCTCCAACTTGGTCTCCTCGCTCGAAAACCACCACCCGGTGCCCCTCTCGTCGGAGCTCGCGTGCCGCCACAAGACCGGTGGCGCCGGCACCGATCACTGCCACGTGGCGCGAGGTGAGAAGCGGGGAAGTGCTGGACATAATTGATTTTACTGTCATGCCTTGCTTTTGAGGTTTTCAATGAATCAGAGCATCACGTTTCTCACAGTAATGCAGAATGATCCTCGCTGCTGCTCTTTCGTTCTTATGGGAAGATACATTTATTTAATAAATTATAAATGCTTCATCAAAAGATTTATCATGTTTGGATTTATTTGATCAGAATCAATGCATCGATGCAGTTACCTTTTTGTAATCATTGGTTGGTTCAATTCGCTTTGGTAGAAAAGCATCTCCCACATGTATTCCTTTAAAAGATTATAATTTTTATAATTTTCACTTAAAAATACAAATTCAATCTTACTTTAATGATAATAAATTTTCAAAACATTCATACTTTTATATAATTATGTTTTAAATAAAAATTATTTAGCTTTATTTGAACAGTTGTATTGTTTTTCTAAACAAGGAATTTCATATATAAGTTTTTTCATAAATTAAAGAAATTTGGCAAGTTAGATCACATTTATTATCTTTTTCAAGATTTGGTTTCTTTAAGTTGAGAATTTCATTACAAGTACCATGAAGATATGCTTATAACCTAATTAAAGTGTGCTTATACAGATCTTAGTTGGACAGATGTTTTTAAATTGAAGAAATATAAATTAAAAATAAAATATTTATACGAATCATCAAAAGCTTGTGATTGATTAGCTGGAACATTTATACATTTTATAGTGTGTTGATATATTTTAAATAAATGATTTATATTAGCTCAGTTGTTATGATTTGAGTGAGTTTAATGAGGTACTGCATCATATGTTGTCATACATTGTCGTAGAGTGTTATATATATATATATATATATCTATATATATATAT
>Ga0214542_1003446_pt1 | contig 32282 bp, 14 predicted proteins | sample CNSS1metaG_FD_160096 | JGI IMG/M metagenome (GOLD analysis project Ga0214542, IMG submission 160096) | Root nodule microbial communities from cowpea collected in UCLA plant growth center, Los Angeles, California, USA - CNSS1 | ecosystem: Host-associated > Plants > Roots > Nodule | place: USA...
TAGATAGAGCTATCTTAGGCTTTGAAGTTGTGTAAGGGAAGAACAAGATTAGGAATCTACTCTAAGGTAAGGGAAGCTGATCATTTAAAAGTTATTAATTTTCTTAAAATATTGAGTCTTGCTTTTAAGATTTAATTATTCATAATTTTATCTTTTTGTAAATAGGTGAGAGGTGAAAATTTTATATTAGAAAAATTATGATAAAGAGTAAAATAATTGATTCTTTTTTCAAGAGGAAGGCTTGTGATGAAGATGAAAAAAATGCATCTGTCATCTAAAATTGAGAAACTTCATGAGAATCCAAATATTGAAGAAAACGAAAAACAACTCTCTAAGATTCCTAAAGTTACATATAATGAATTTGAAAATACTTTAGAACGTGATCTGGGGAAGCGTCTTCAAATTTGGCAATACCCACCAAATTAATTTGATGAGGTACGAAGGGCTTATCTAAAATGGGATCCATATCAAATGTGTTTAGAAAATTATCCATTGTTATATTGTTTAGATTCTATTGTCATGAGTGCTTATTTTGAATAAAAAAAATAATGTAAAGAAATTGATTTTTTTTAATTAAAAGAAATTAATTTTTTTTAATTAACAAAATAATTTATATATAACAAATATAATTTGGCCCCCCTAAAATTTTTGGTCAAGTTCCGCCACTGGGTGCATCCCTACATAGAAGAAAAAGAAGAGAGAAAATGTTAAAAGAACTTATTTCAGAAAGTTTTTCTGAAAAATATTTCATGTGTTCTCAAAAACTTTATCCGAAATACATTTCGTGTAGGAATATTATGGAAAATTTATTCCAAAAGGTATTATATTCATTTTGAAAAAGAAATGTCATTTAAGAAAACATTATATTCTGGTTCAATTCTTGTAACACACATATAGTTTTTTCCTGCACCTCCATAAATTTCTTCCTACACTCCATATAAAAAAAATCCATTTTGCCTTTTCAGTAATATACAATTCATAAGGCATTAATTATTGACTATCACACACAATGTAAAAGTAATTTGGCATTCAGATTGTGAAATTAAGAGACCATTTCTTTCATTTAATTTTTTTTTTCAGGAATTATATAATTTGAGTGTCAATGACTCTTAGATTATACAATATAAAAAGTAAATATTTCTTGGATTGCAATCTGAAGTCAAAATTTCGAGAACGTATAATTTAAAAGTTATTTTCTACTTTCAAATTATGTAATTAAAAAATTATGTTGTTATTACAAATATTTCTTGAATAGGTCATTTTTAGTTTTTGAAATGCACAATCCGTCCGAGAGTAATCTTTATTTTATAGTTACACAATTAAAAAGGAACAAAATGAGAAATTTTCTATATGGAGATGAAAGAAGAAAATTATGGAGATGCAAAATGAAATTAATATATATATATATATATATGTATATGTTAATTAAAATATATATTCCTATGTTAATTAGATTTTCTTATGATAAATACAAGTTTCAATTGAATTAAAACAAAGATAAAACATATACAAAACTAAATTTGGATAAAAATTACGTATTTTATTAAAGAGAAGGATTAAATGTTTCTATTTTAAAACAAGAAATTATTTATTAAGCAAAATACACTAAAATTAAATTTAAGCATGTAATATTCTCTTTGGGATAATGACATGGAAAATAAAGCCACATGGAAAATGCGTGCCGTCTGACTTTAAAAATCTGAACAGCGTTTGTGATCCACGAAAACCACATCGGACAGCAGTGAAACTGAAATTCTTGTGGCTGTGGTGCTCACCCATTCGCGCAAACTTACTCTTATCCAATTATTGATATTCCAAAATTTCCAAGATCATGCAAATTCTTTCTACGAACCCTTTCATTTCCTGCGGAGTTTTCTATCTTTCACAGCTTCCTACGTGTACGTGTGCCTTTTTCCACCTCTGTTTTCTGAGGCAGCGAATCACAGCACACTCAAAAGATCAATTATTTCTTTTGTTTTCTTTCACCATACTTCTAATTCTTTTGCGTGTCTATAAGCGGAACAAACAAACGCAAGTAAGCTTTCTCAACTTGTGTTTCATTGCTTTGTAAGCACTGCCACTATGCTGGAGTCTTTAGCTTGGTGCCAAAGCTTTAAGGTAACATCTCTTTTTATGCATTTCGTTGGTTATATCATTCTTGGGTTAGTTGGGTATGGAGGGTCATGCTATTTGAGTTGTTCATATATCAAGCTGCAAGAAAACTTCTTTTCTATCTTGTACATTTTTCTTCAAGAATGTAGTAATATAGAAATTGAAGATGTTTAAACTTTGAAGTTGAATCGAATCCAGTGCATATTCAAATAATAGAGTCATTTCCTACTTCCATTGAGAAGACAGGAACTGAGAATTGAGTATTGACTGTTAAACTTCAATTCTTGAGAAAAACCCAAGTCATTCTTGATAAGAGCTTATGAAGATTTGGAACCTCATACTTAAAAGGCCGTTTAGAGGGAAGAGTTTGGCCCAAAATTTTAGAGTAAATTAATCTTGTTGCATAATCTAATTCATATTGTTGCTTGTTGCATAAGTTCTTTTGCAATATTGTTTCTCTGCAGGGATATGACCTTACCAAACAGAAGAGTCCGGGTTACTCTCATACTATTTCTCGAGTTTATAGAAATTCTATTTTTGTGCTTTATTCTGTCAACAAGAAAGTGCCGGTACTGCCACATGGTGCTAATCATGGGATATTTCATGGGAGTTCTGTGTCAGAAAATTTCTTTAAAAAGCCTCCTCTCTATGCCCCTTTAAGTTCTGGTTGGAAAGGTTTGTATAGGCCACGTTGGGAACGGCTGCAAACAAATGTAGCCTATGATGTTGCTGGAGCTGTTGATGTAATCAATGATTTAGGATTGGACACTCTTACCTTCTTGGCTGTGACAGTCATAATTGTGCCTGTGTTCAAGTCACTGAAAGCCAGTCCTGTAAGAAGTTCTTGGAGTTTAGCTTTTTCTCTTTTCCTTTTTGAAGTTATGCTCTTGAAAGTATGATGTATATCATCTCAATGATCGTAAGCATTATTCATTGACATGTAATGCTCTGCATTATTAGTTTAGTTAAATTCCTGAACTAGTTTGGTCAGCCAAAATAGACTAAGGAAGGCATTCTCTAAGTAAATGAGACAAACACAAGCATCAAAAGATGAGAAGGATGCACAACTTAAGGTTTGATGATGATTTGAATAACTATAGATTGGAGATACTTATTATACATCACAAAATAACTACTTGGAAATCTTAGTCTTCAAGTTATTTTTACAAATATTGCTTTGGAGGTTGTGTACGATATGATTACCATCAGTTATCAATATTATATGTGTTCTCATCATAGTACGGAACAAACAAATTTAGAAGGTATCTTTTCTTTTCTATGAATTTGAGATTGCAGTTCTATCGCTGACAAGATCTAGTTTGTAGTTTAGTTTCATATTAATTGTTGTACTCAGAAATTAGTTTGAAATTAATTGCTCTACTTAGAAATTAGTTTGAATTTATTTAAAGAGTAAAAACAATGTGAACATACATGTTGAATCTCACGCATAACAGGAATAGGCTTAGTTATCTATTTACTTTCTTATATTAATAATTGAAATCAATTTAATGGTTGTTATTTTCAGATACTTGGCTTCTTTTGTGCTGGTGTGGTACTCAATCAGTTTGGTTTAATTAGAAACCTTACAGATGTTAAAGTTTTATCCGAATGGGGGATTCTTTTCTTGGTAAGATACGTTACTGCAGCTGCTCTAGTTATTGCTTTTCCCCCAATGTGTCTATCTCCCTCAAATGAAGCTTTAAAATTGGAATATTTAAACACAGTTTAGCCATTTTATTACTCTACTTTGTAAAAACTACAAATCTAAAACACCTAGATATTAGCCTGTTTTTTCATTGCTCCATATCACAAAAGCTAGTAATCCAAGGAAGCACTCCTAGTATTTGCTGCATTGATTGCTTTTATTTTCAACATTGCTCTAAAAACTCATAGGTATTGACCTATTAGTTTTTTCTAAATTTCGACAATAGCATTGTTTGATCCAAACCACTTTTCTGTTCACAATTGTTGTATGGTGTGGTGTTATGCACATTAAACTATGATTGGTGGCTATGGAAGAACCTTTTAAAAGTCTCACCGGCATCAATTTCATGGTGTATAATCCTTAAAAAAAATTCAGATAAACATGCTGTATATTTTCTCTGAAGAAATGTTTGTTTCTTTTCAGCTGTTTGAGATGGGTTTAGAGCTTTCACTTGCACGTCTAAAAGCTCTCGCAAAATATGCTTTTGGAATGGGATTGGCTCAGGTATGATGCTTTGGGAGTGATAATGGGCATGTAAAGAAAATTTCTTAAGCCGTTTTCATTCTGTTATTCATCATTTAGCTTCATCTATATTAAAGATTATATATTTGTCGTAGATTATTGCTATTTTTACCATTGATTTATTCTTTTAGTTGTTCATTCTTTATAATTGTTATAGTACTTTTTTTGGAGCATTCTGATTTCTTTTTCAAAATTTATAAAATTAGATTTGTGGCTTTTTTTGTCCTTGTCTTGATTTTTATTTAAACACTTTCTGTAGGTTTTACTGTCTACTTTAGCATTTACCGCTTTTGAGCTTCCTCCAAATGGAGCTGTTGGAACAAAAATTTTGGAATTCCTTTTCCACTCTAGGCCTGACCTGGTAAGGTTTCTATATCTAACAATTTTTCCTAGTTTTATGTTTGTACCCTTTAGTTGTTTATAAATTACAGTCATTCTGGTGAGACACAGAGACAGACAGAATGCACACATACAGATTAAATTATAGTGTCTGCTAAAAGTCAAGGGTGGTTTGTTTTCTCTGCACTAAAATGTCTTTTGCATTTGGGAGCATGTTTCACATAAAACCATCTGTACACCTACATCTAACAGCTTAATATTTTAAGATGATTGTTTACTTATATAGATAAATGATTATGGCTGGATATGAAAAAGTATAATGTTAATAAAACTTGAAGAGGCTTCATTGCTTTATCTAATTAATTTTAAAATCCTATTCATAGGTGAACATAAGGAGTGTCGATGAAGCTGTAGTAATCGGTGCTGCTCTCTCTCTGTCATCATCTGCATTTGTTCTACAGGTATTTGTTTGTATAATTTCTTCACCTTGTTTGCATGAAAGACATGATGCTGATTGTTGGGTTTGGGCTCCCAACTATGTTAAGGCCCCATATACTTGGTCAGACCCATTTGACTCACTTAGGATAAGTGAGAGAGCTTCCAAGTCAGTAGAGTGTGAGAGCATTGAGTGACCAAAAACACAGCCAAGAAGAGGAAAGAAAGGGAAGAAAATTCTGCAGATTTTTCACACTGTGCAGTCTCGGTAAATTGACGATTGCGATTCGTTAACCGTTGGATCGTGCTGAAACTTTAACACAAGGTTCGCAGCATATGATTCTTCATTATCCGTTTGGATCGTCAATCGGAGGTCTCAGGTTTGAGATGTTAGTCCTGCACAGTAGCTCTGTTTTAGGGATTTTTCTTACTTTGTTCTTCAATTAGCAAGATCTGATACTTTGTTGTTTGGCTGCATGTTAGCACTTGTTTGTGCAGTTTGTTAAGACTCATTTGTACACTCTTTTGATTATAGTGGAGCGATTTCTTTGGTCTGGACAATCCGTGGTTTTTTACCCTTGAATTGAGGGGGTTTTTCACACTAAAATTGGTGTGTTCTTTGTGATTATTGTTGTTGCCATTTTATTGTTGTTAGATCCTCATAGATTCTTGTAAGTTAGGGAAAATTAATCCGCTGCATTATCTGGTATTTTGGTTGTGTTGTTGTTTTTCCCATCATAGTGGTATCAGAGCTCTTGGTTTAGGGCTATATATTTACTTGCTTGAATGATGGAGCCAAATACAAAAATGGTTGCTTTGAATGGTACAAAGTGGAAGGGCTCTGATACCGCTTTGATGGGAAAAATAACAACACAACCAACATACCAGATAATGCAACGGATTAATTTTCCCTAACTTAAGAATCTATGAGGATCAACAACAATAAAATGGCAACAGTAATCACAATCAAAGAACACACCAAGTTTAGCATAGGGTAAAAAACCACGGGTCTTCCAGATCAAAGAAATCGCTCCACTATAATCAAAAGAGTGTACAAATGAGCCTTAACAAACTGCACAAACAAGTGCTAACATGAAGCCAAACAACAAAGCATCAAATCTTGCTAATTGAAGAATAAAGTGAGAAAAATACCTAAAACAAGGTTACTGTGCGGAACCAATATCTCAAACCTGAGACCTCCGATTGAAGATCTGGATGGTCATATGAAGAATCATATGCTGCGAACCTTGTGCCAAAGTTTCAACCCGATCCAACGGTTAACGAACCCGCAATCGTCAATTTATCGAGACTGCACAGTGTGAAAAATCTGCACAATTTTCTCTCCTTTCTCTCTTCTTGTTGGTTGTGTTTTTGGTCATTCAATGCTCTCACACTCTACTGACTTGGAAGCTCTCTCACTTACTCTAAGTGAGTCAAATGGGTCTGACCAAGTATATGGGCCTTAGCATAGTTGGGAGCCCAAACCCAACACTGATGTATCTATTTATACTTTCATTTCCCTTTGTTGGTAATAGTAGTAACTTAATGTAACAAATTCACCATGTTTTGACTTATGTACATTTTTCGCTAATACTTTTATTTTTCATATTTACAATAAGTAGGAAACGTTGTATGCATTCAATAAAATAAATATAATTTCATGACTTTTGAAAGATCCAAGGAAGTTCTGAAGAACTTTAATTTGATACTTACAAACACTTTCTTGCTTTTGAAAATATTTATGACGGTATTCACATTCCAACATAGTTTGTAACTTTTGGAGAAAATACTGAATGGAAGAGCTTGTTGTTATTATTTTTTATAGTAATACACTGCATACGTAAATACACACACACACACACACACATATATGTATATATATATATATATGTATATATATATATGTATATATATATATATGTATATATATATATATATATATATATATATATATATATATATATATAATTTCTTTTGTAGCTGACAATGTCATTTTCGTCCTTTAGTTCTGCCACATCATGATTCTCCTCCTCTAGTATGCAATCTCTTGGTTTGTAAACTTCTTTGTCCAGCCTTGTTTATTTGTCTCCTATTACCTTGTCTTGTTTACTGTATTGAAAAGAAACCAAGGTTTAATTTTAAGCCTGTTTCAGGTGTTCCCCATGCATGAATCCACTGTCATGTGTGACACTAAATATGGATAATTCAACTTATCAATCATATATGTACTTGTAGCTTCTTGCAGAGAAAGGTGAGCTTCCTACAAGATTTGGTTCAGCAACTCTTGGAATACTTCTTCTGCAGGTTTTTGTCTTAAACTCTTGCATGTTACAGTCTCATTCTCCAACTATGCAATTTTTTTTTTTTTTTTTTTTAAAAAAAGGAGATGTGGTTGTTTGGACTCATCTTGTATGATTGATATAATTAACTTTGTTCCTTTTCTACTTGTTATTCCAGGACTTAGCCGTTGTTCCTCTTTTAGTCATACTTCCAATACTAGAGAGCCAGGTGAGATGTAATTTAACATATTGCATTTCTGCTTTCTTCTTTTATAAATTGATGGAGTTAACAATTGAGATTTAGTAGTGTTCTTTACTGGAAGCCACTGGTCTGCTAAAATAAATGATGGGTATCGATCGTGATCTTAGGATGCGATAGTGGTCCTTGACATATATAAAGGGTTACTTCTGCCCAGATAAATAGAAAATCTATGCTAAACTCTTAGCTTGCAAATCTTGTAACATGTTGTGAAAGATATGGACCTCTTCACTTTCCTCAAAAATTTTATATATAGATTGTTTTAATACTTATCTGGTAGAAACATTTTTCTATGTATGTCAGCATGCTTGTGTTTGTCTGTGTGCACACCTTGTTACAGGAATGTGCTGGTTATGTTCTTCATGGTATGTTTGTCCTTTTGTATTCTTTTCACCTGCTGTAAATTTGAGTTTAGCAATTATGTATGTTGCATGATTGTTATATTTTCTTCAATTAACTATTTTTTTTTTTTATAGTCATATGCATAGACTTTTGCATTCATTCTTCATCCTGTGCTGTCTTCATTATAGAATATAACTGAGGGGAGTATTTGGCCCACGCTTGCTCAAGAAAGTTTAAAAGCTTTAGGTGGATTAGGTCTTCTTTCTCTTGGGGCAAAGTACATTCTCAGAAGAGTTTTTGAGGTCAGTATCAAATATATTTCAAGATGGTCAGTATCAAATATATTTCAAGATTTTTATCCAAAGAAATAAAATGCGTCCAAACTCATTTTTTATATGTTCTAGGCAGTAAAATCTTGGTCAAATTCAGGTTGTTGCAGATACAAGGAGCTCAGAGGCTTTTGTTGCTCTTTGCTTGCTGACAATTGCTGGAACTTCTCTAGGCACACAGAATTTGGGCTTTAGTGACACGGTTCTGTATTTTCCAATGCTTCGGGTTTTAATTAGGGATTTTGAAGAATCATAAAATTGAATATTAACTTGAAAATTTTATGTAATATCATAATACAGCTTGGGGCTTTTTTAGCTGGGGCTATTTTGGCAGAGACAAACTTCAGGACCCAGATTGAAGCTGACATAAGACCATTTAGAGGCTTGCTGCTTGGATTGTTTTTTCTAACTACGGGAACTTCAATTGACATGCAGGTTAATATGATTATTATTTATAAATGTGTAGCATGGTTTTTTGTATTTCTCAACATGGTTGTTATGATAATTTGACTGTTGTGTCTGCATAAATGCAAACTTCGATTATCAGGTTCATTAAACTAGTAACTACAGAGGTCCAAGATTTTGTTCACCTGTGATGTAACATTCTAGTAACATAATGAAGTTGTATTTGGATAAATTGAAATACTGTAGTAAATGGTAATTTCCTTAAGTTATCTTGAAGTGAGGATACTCATCTACCAGCTCACTCACACATCCGTTGTGTTATTCTATTAAATCCAGTCCTTGTTTGAGTGAAATATAAGCGATTTATCTGTTTTCATGCAACTGGATTCATGAATTTACGAAGCTTAAACGAATAGTCATTGTTAGATATATGAATTAATGAATATATATACATATATATGTGTGTGTGTGTATGTATCCTTTACAGCTTGCTTTTTGCGTGAAATTACATACCCTCCACTGTTAAACTAAAGATGTATTTTTACCCTTCATAACTATTGTTTTTGTTGCAGCTCCTTTTACGAGAGTGGCCAAATGTACTTTCACTCTTGGGAGGTTTAATTGTTATAAAGACACTGATCATAACTGCAATTGGTCCTCGTGTTGGGCTTACTTTACAAGAAAGTGTAAGAATAGGATTGCTTCTATCCCAAGGAGGCGAATTTGGATTTGTTGTTTTCTCTTTAGCAAATAGGTACTTAATTATCTGATATAATGCATTGATGTTATTTGAGTGAGAACACTGGGATTTTTTTAGTTATCAAAATTTGTGGCTTCTTGTAACAGGCTTGGGGTGCTTCCTCTTGAGCTCAACAAGCTACTCATCATTGTTGTTGTATTGTCGATGGCATTAACCCCATTTCTGAACGAAGCTGGAAGAAGGGCTGCTAGTTTTATAGAAGAAAAATCTGATGCTGAGAATGTAGGTCTTTTTTTTCAAGATTTACAATTTTGGCAGCTATGTGCACTAAGACACATACGCACATGTGCATGATGCATATAAGTATTAAAAGTAGCTATGATGGATATTGGTGTATTTGAAAAAAAAAAATGTCATACATAAGAAATGTAATTAAAAAAAATACAAGAACATTCACTTACTGTGCTAAAGTAGGTCCTTATGGCACAAAATTCATTCTCTGTGGATTTTATTCTTCAAAACCATCAATTAGTTTTCTTTTGTATACCTAATGTGTATAGGACAAAGTACAACTTTTTCTTCAATCTTAAGCCAGTGATTTCATTTTAACTGCAAATGTAAATTAAGGACTAAACTATTTGCAGAACGAAAAAGCTTTGGAGACTGTTAACTTCAATGCTAGTGAACCTGTTGTTATCCTTGGATTTGGACAAATGGGCCAGGTAGATCATCAATACATTGTAAAACCTGTCATTTCTATCACTCAATTCTAAATTTTCTCCTTCTGTTCTATATGTAAAGGTCCTTGCCAATTTCCTGTCCAATCCATTAGCTTCAGGAGAAGGTGATGAAGTAGGATGGCCTTATGTGGCATTTGATCTGGACCCCAATGTAGTAAAGGTCAGTGTATTTTGAGCACTGTGCATGGCTATTGTCTATCAGTACCTTCATGAGACCCTTTCCTTTTCATTTTCTGAGGAATTATTTGAAACTCTTGGGTAGAGATCTGCTGTTTAGAATATCTGCAATAATTAGATGTTCAGACATTCTCTCTTGATACCATATATGAAGCATGGAACAAAAGGACAAGCTTCTTTATATGGACAAATTCTCTATTTATATTCACATCTGATGCACAGTTTTCTCTTCTAAAAATTAAAATTTCACGGATATTGTAAATAGCATGATTTGCAACTATAAGTCTTCCAATTTAGTGTTCACTCATCAATCATTTATCGTCTCTTTGTTCTTATCTTTTCCTTTTCTATATTTTATTAAGAGAATGAAAGCACTATATATGATCATTTCTTACCCTTCATACTGCAATCTCTTTTATCAAACTTTCTTTTAATTTATTCTCCCATCTTTAACTGCTGGACAGACAGCTAGAAAAATTGGCTTCCCTATAGTCTATGGGGATGGATCACGTCCTGATGTTCTTCAATCTGCTGGTGTCTCTTCTCCCAAAGCTTTTATGATTATGTACACCGGAAAGAAGAAGACAATTGATGCTGTTCAGAGGCTAAGATTGACATTTCCGGCGGTAATAATTTCTTACACCCCCCTACCCTCACTGCTGCCCCGTTTCTTCTTTTCTCAATTGGTTGAGAGAACGTGCATGTATATGTGCACAAGAGGGGAGAAGTAACGTGTTTCTATAACTGAATGCAACTATGGTAGTATGATGTGATTAGCTTATATTTTTAATTTGCTTATAAAATGAATGGTGATAATCTCCAATATGTGTCATAAGAATCTCTTACCAAGTTATAAACAAAACCAAAGGGTATCTGATGCACTAGGACTTGTACTACTTGTTAGGTTTTTATTAAGTGTAACTTGGCTGATAAAAATTTGAAACTGTGTTTCATATCTTCCTTTAATCTTGTTGTCTTCTCTCTTGGTTTAATTGTATACTTAGTGATGAAATTCCTCAGATCCCAATCTATGCCAGAGCTCGTGATCTAAAGCATCTATTAGATCTGAAAAAGTCAGGTGCAACAGATGCCATTTTGGAAAATGCAGAGGTAGTGCCAAAAAGTTTTTTCACTCCCCTGATATTTGGAAAGGAAACTGGTGCTAAATATTTTATTCTTTCAGACTAGCTTGCACCTGGGTTCTAAGCTGCTGAAAGGCCTTGGTGTGATGTCTGATGATGTAGCATTTTTGAGTCAGCTAATAAGAGATTCCATGGAGCTCCAAGCTCAAGAAGCAGTCGGCCAACCTGAAAATCGTGGATTAGATATTATGAAACCACTGCAGGTACTTCAAAACAATGATTTGTCTTGACTAAATGCTAAAATATGGTTGTGTATGAGCTGTCTTATGGATTTATCTGAATTTAATAGGATATCTAACAAAAAGTGGGAGGAAAGAATGTAATGAGTAATAAGCAAAAACATTAGTACGTAATTGATTGTGTTGATGTTGCTTTGTTGGTTTCCTTATGCTTAACCGTAATATGGCCTTAAACTTTTGATTTTTCATTTTGAATGCTATTCCTCCTCACCCCATCCCCGGCATGTTTCTCCATTGCATTATAAGGATGTTTGAAAGCATTGGGAGGAAGATCCTTCTGTTGTTTATCTTTGATTACACTGTTCTTGTCATGATAAGCGAGTCCATAAAACAAAATTGAATATAGGAAAAGCTTGTGCGCTGATAAAAGACAGTTTTGGAAAAGGGCCTTTCACATTTATTGATCAATAGCACCATACATACATATACGCATATATTCACATATATATATATATATATATATATATATATATATATATATATATAATAATTTATTTTATTAAATACCGCTTGTATTTCAGTGTTGTATATTGTGTGTGTATACACACGTACACACCAGGGAGCAAAAAGGCTAGGACAGGGCAGTGGTAGAGCAAAATAGGCTTGGAGAGTGTGGGGGCTATGGGATAGCAAAAATGCTTACATTGGATAGAGTGACAACATTAAGGTCAATGCACCTCACTTTTATATATTGTGAATTGGCCTTATCTTTAGTCGATGTGAGACTTCCAACACACCTCCTCACGCCGAGGTATATTCATCTTGTGCATGGGACAAGAAATTAGTGGGTGGTCCGTTAGCGGCCCAATATCGGGTGGAATAGAATGTCCAAGAAAGTTTGCTAGGATAGACTTTAACTTAACTCTGATACCATGTTAGAGTGGGCTTTAAGCCTAACTCAACCCCACAAAACCGGCTTGTAAGGTGAGGTTTGCACCTCATTTATATATTGTGAATTGGTCTTATTTCTAGTCGATGTGGGACTTCCAACACACCCCCTCTAGAGATAAGACAATTTCATAGTATATAAGCGAGGTGCAAACCTCACCTTATAAGCCAATTTTGTGGGGTTGAGTTAGGTTTAAAGCCCACTTCTTAACATGGTATGAATATACCTCGGCGTGAGGGGATGTGTTGGAAGTCTCACATCGACTAGAAATAAGGCCAATTTACAATATATAAGTGAGGTGCAAACCTCACCTTATAAGCCGGTTTTGTGGGATTGAGTTAGACTTAAAGCCCATCTTAACACTTATTTATAAAGAAACAAATACAATATGATGCATCAAATTTTGGGAGACTCTGTTGGGCCTGTTGTTTTGTGTGGGCTGATCTTGCGTATGGGTTTTGCTGATACCACCATAAGCTAGAGGTAGGAAGATGTGATCTAGCTCAAGCTTGAAAAAGTTGCCATCGAAAGGTTTGGCGAGAGAGCTTTATTGAAAAAGGCATGCTAATTGATTGAAGGATGAATCACAGAGCAATCACATGAATCGTTGTTGACTTTTCTCGACCAATGTGGCAATCAATATTCAAATGCTTGGTCAACATAGATTTGCAGCTATATGTAAAAGACTTTGATTATCACAATATAACACATTTGGTCAAGAACAATTGACATGGAGATCATTGAGAAGGTTAATAAGCTATTGTAATTCTCATGTGGTGGAGGTAAGAACTCTACATTCAACCTCAGAGATGAGCGAGAAACAGTGCTTTGTTTATTTTATTAGCCTTCCATGAAACTAGTGAACAACCAAGAAAGAAACAGTACCCAATGATTCACTTGAATGAATCAACATCACTGGAGAAACTGTGCTTTGTTTCTTAGCCTTCCATAAAATTAGTGAACTACCAAGAAAGAAACAGTACCCAATGATTGACTTTGTATGAATCAATACACGTTACCTTATTTACATCACTGAATTCACGAATGTAAATGGAAGACTCTACTAAAAAGGGAGTCCCTTTCCTGGATATTTTTTGAGATATCTAATAATACTAGTAGAAAGATGTGTTTGAGTTGGTTCAGACACGAATTGACTTGGCTATTATGTTGCAAAGGCAATGTTGGGACGTTTGTTGGTGAAGTATATCAAGTTACGAACCAAGCTTCTAATGGGTAAAGGATGAGGCAACATACTGCCAGAGTCTTGTTGGAGACAAAGGGTGGTTCCCTTAGGTGTGGAGATTGATTTCGAATCTAATAACCCATAATTAGAGTAAGTCTAGACAATATTTTTGCTGATGAAGAGAAATCTTAGTAGTTGAGTGTGCTATTTGCCATCAGATTTCATCTTAAACCAATTGGCATTAAATTGAAATTTGAAATTTAACATGGTTTTAAAAGCCTATAGCTCATCTTGGTAATTTTCTATTCTGGTAGGCTTGCCATGTTTAACAAACATCTGCAGAGGTTGGGTGTTGGGAACTCTTACATTGCTTGCTCAATTTTTGAGTACGACTTGTATATATATTGGGAAACTTTGCTTAATATCAATTGGTTTAAGATAACATTTGACATGGTAGCCGAGCCTACATCCCATTTAGTAATCACCTATTCTGGTAGACTGCCTGTTTTAGTAGACATATGTGGAAGGGAAGTGTTTGAAAGTCCCACATTGCTTGCCTCAATATTGGACTGTGGCTTATATCTGTTAGGCAACTTTGCTTAATGACAATTGGTTTTAAGTTGAAATTTGACATGGTTTTAGAGCCTATAGATCATCTTGGTAATTACTCTGGCATGAGGGAGGGAAGTGTTGGAAAGTATCGCAAACAAAAAATACAATATCCCTTCTCCTCTTCCCATGTCTTGTCAAAGTTAAGTAATTCTTTAGTTTCTAAATATTCAAAGTTAGAGCTATCAAATTTTAATTCATCCTCAATTCCCAAATGAATCTTTTCTTTTCCCTTTCTTCGTAGTGAGGCTAAAGTTGCATCTGACCTTTCTTGGAAGCATGGAAAGATCCAATAACAATACCACTACTTGATGATTGCTTTTTTTTGTTGTTTTCTTTTCTCCTTGTATAAATTCTTGGTTGTTGTTAGAGGTTTGATAGGAAGAATGTGAGAGTACACAACAAAGAATCATTCATCAAGTCCTTTGAGAAAGTGAAAGATGAAGTTTTTATTGTGAGATATTCTAGCTAGCTGCAAAGGTACAAGGAGTCATGGGAGGGTAATAATTTATTTATTTTTCAGATTGATTTCAACTTGGTATAGTATTCGGTCACCGGTATGACCCGTGTGCAGTATGAATAGAGCTCCAAGTACGAGCTTTGATACCATAAAACAAAAACAGATATTGGAAAAGCTGGTTTTCTGATAAAAGACCGTATTGGAAAAGGCCTTTCACATTTCTTGATCATTAGCAACATACTGAGGATATATATAGTCTAGTTATTGCAGCTCGTCAAAAGGATAAGATGGAATCTAAGATACAAGAAATCAAAGAAAACCAAATATGAAAAATACACTAAAGATGACAACTATGACAACAGTGAAATAATAGCTCAACAGATACAGTGTAACGCAGCAAAATTCTGGAGACTTATGGAAGTTTCAATTCCGTTGGCCATGCTGTTCTGTGTGACCTGATCATGCTTGATGCGTTGTTGTTTTTCAATGGATTTGGCTCTTCTAAAGTGAGAAAGTTTAAAGCAAGTAATTTTAGTTGTTAATTAAGAACATTAACTACTGATATTTCAAAACATCCATAATTTGTTCTCCATATGCATGTAACTTTTACAGATGACTTCTTTTCAATGACTGGTATAATGGTTTTTGTTACTTTACCCTCTAAAGTTAGTTGGTTACTTTAGAAGAGCCGAATCCTTATTTTCTGCGTCCCTTATTAATTTATTCTCAACGACATTATATTATCTTTCCATAACTAGATTTCAACACTAAGTCCCCTTTACTAGTTTGTTCTTTTTAATAAACTTGCATAACAAGAAACTGTTGTGTCTGTAATGTAAGGTGAAAGCTTCTGACTTGAGGGAAGCACGTGTTCCTGTGGCAGTAACTTCACCAGAATCTGAATTATCAGAAATGAATCAGAAAGATCAAGCTTCATCAGTTAGAAATGAAAGGGAAGTAGATCCAGAAGAACAAGAACATGAACTTAGTGAAGCTGTGAAATTAGAAGGAAATGGTGTTTTACTTAGCAAACAAAGTAGTGAAGAAAGCGCTGAGGAGCCCTGAACAGGATTTCTTCCCAGTTATTTTTCTCTTCTAACCCCAATAAATTCTGAAAGATTCAGGAAGTTTTCATTTTCATTGCAGAGCTAACAATATATGTATAGGAAATATCCCAATGCCTTGTAGAACAGCATCATTCCAACTCTGATGCTCACTTCAATTCTTTTGAGAGTCACAAAATGTATAGTGATTTAACACCTTTAAAATAGTTTTTATTTCTTCTGGGAAGTCATGAACAGTTTAAGGTGGTATAAACTTCTGAAAATAATAGGGTCCTACTTGTTAAAATTATTTTGCAGGGCTCGTAGTATGCGAGATAGATTCACTGTTGAAAAATGATGATGAAAAGAAGTTTGCAAATTGATTCACCATTGAAAAATGAGAAAGAAAATAAGTGGAATGTCACTTCTTCCCTTTGTAGAGAATCTTTTGACGGAGCATATCCAAATTGCGTGTCACATGCCAAGTTCCAATTCAGTATCTGACAAACCAGTTGATGTGAAATTTTGCAAAATCACATGCTGCTTACTATACAATGCACAGAATCCTTTTGCGACTGTGGCTTTCATGACATATATAATCAAGCACAAAAATGTTTTAAATTAATTTGTATTCTGTAATTTATTTCTATATCTATACTATTATACAAAAAAATTACTTTTTACATTTAGTTTTTTAGTTTTTTATTTTGTCCTTTATATAACATGTTTTTAAATTAAATTTATTATTTTATTATTTTACCCTTTAACATACACTTTTTAAAATTTAAATGTTTTTTTTTTCAATTTGACAGCTTTTTTTTTTTTTTAAAATTTTGTAACGACCCATTTTTTTCCCTACAATACAAACATTTAGCAGTTTCCTCCATTTTGGTATCCAAACACATAAATATTAAAGCCAAAAGATATAAACATTCATATTTAGTACAGTGTTTCTCAAAACAAAAGGTGGTTTTCAAAATTTTCAAATGTATATAAGACTAATACAAAATATTTCTCTAATGTCTATGCTTATATCTATGGCGGTCCTTTGGCAACTTCAGTGATGCTCCGTATCACCTTCTACATTCCTTTTGGCTTATGTGAGTAACACTAGCATAGAGGTGAAATGAAATTAGTGATAACATTGTAGAGAATTACTAGTGATAGATGTATCATCAACATATATGAGGATGAATAATGTAACAGAAGATGTAAATTTTGTAAAAAGTGAAGGATCACTCTTAGTGGAAGAAACCAAAAGATTAGAGAGTGTGACTTAGCTTCTTGAACCATGCACGAAGGGCTTGTTTGAGGCCATAAATGGCCTTTGGGAATTTGCAAACCAAGGTTGGATCAGATAAAACAAATCTAGAAGGTTGTTGCATATAAATGTGCTCATCTAACTCACCATATAAGAAAGCATTATTGATAATGTAAAAGGAAACAAATTTTCATTGAAAATCACATGCTGTGAGATGTAAGTGCGACCTTTAGGGATAAACATAAGTACCCCGTATGGTTTGAACTGTAACCAAGAAATAAACAGAGTAGAACGAAAATCAAGTTTATGTCTATTGTTGTTAGCAAAGACACTCTATTTCTGAAAATATGATTTATTTCACTTGTGTATTTCATATGAGCAAAACATTACAATTTATAGGACTTACATTTGGCTTTTCATCTGCAAGCCATAATGTCTCCAATTATTATAAAAACATAACAATAATCACCATTAACATCCAAAACATAACACATAAAACTTTTGACCTTTCCTCTCCTAAAACATCACAAATGTAACCACTCATAAAGTCTGCTCAATAACTCCTAATTTATGTTTATCCTAACAAAACTCCCCCGTAAACTTAAATACTTCTTCCATCCTTCATTCCGATTATATTTTTATAGTTATTGAACAACACAGTTGGCAATGGCTTTGTAAATAAGTCTGCAATTTGATCTCTGCTTCCCACATGCACCATCTCTACATTACCTTCCTTCACCTGTTCTCGAATGGAATGAAATTTCACATCAATGTGCTTACTCCTTCCATGGTTGACCGGATTCTTTGCCAACTCAATAGTCGACTTGTTATCTGCTCGAATTACAGTCCCTCCTTTTTGTTTCATCTCCAGTTTGCTTAGAAGATTTCTAAGCCATATTGCATGACATACACTCAACGATGTTGCAACGTACTCAGCTTCGCATGTAGACAACGTCACTATAGGTTGCTTCTTTAAGAGCCAGGTAAACGCCGTGTTGCTCATGAAGAATACATACCCGGATGTGCTTTTCCGGTCATCTACATCTCCGCACCAATCACTGTCCGAGTACCCTACTAATCGGTATTTGTCCGACCTAGTGTAGTATAATCCGAGTGATGTTGTTCCCCGCACATACCTCAACATTCTTTTCAGTGCTCTCCAATGTGTGTAGGCCGGCTCCTCCATGTATCGACTTACTATACCAACGCTTAGTAACAAATTCGGCCTTGTACTCGTCAAGTAACGAAGACTTCTAACCAAGCTTCTGTATTTGTTGGCATCTACGTGATCTCCTCCATCAAACTTTGAAAGTTTTGTACCTGGTTCCATTGGGGTTGAAACCGGGCTGCACCTCGCCATCTTGAATTTACTCAGAATGTCCTCGGCATACCTTTCTTGAGACACAAAGATGTCTGTCTCAAGTTGTTTGACTTCTAGCCCGAGAAAGTATCTCATGTGTCCCAAGTCCGTCATTTCAAACTCTTTCTCCATGGTTCTTTTGAACTTCTTGATTAATTCTGCATCATTACCCATGAACACAAGGTCATCAACATAAAGAGCTATAAACATTATCCTACCTCCATGCTTCTTTATATATAGTGCGTGTTCAACCGGGCATTGTTCATATTTATTTTCCACGAAATACGTGTGGATTCGATCATTCCATGCCCTTGGAGCTTGTTTCAGGCCATAAAGAGCCTTCTTCAACCTCAAGACCTTCTTTTCTTCACCTCTCCTCATGTAGCCGAGTGGTTGCTCAATGTAGACCTCTTCCTTTAACACACAATTCAGAAAAGCTGATTTTACGTCCATTTGGAAAATGGGCCATTTGTTCTGAGCTGCTACAGAAATTAGTAGACGAACAGTATCCATCCTAGTAACAGGTGCAAACACCTTGGCATAGTCAACTCCTTCCCTTTGTCTATAGCCTTTTGCCACCAATCGAGCTTTATATCGCTCTATCTCACCTTGTGCGTTCATTTTCTTCTTGAAAATCCACTTTACTCCAATGGGCCGAGCTCCTTGTGGTAACTCAGATAATTCTCACGTGTTGTTACGTTCTATAGCAGCAATCTCCTCATCCATTGCATTCTTCCATTTCTCATCCACCACGACTTCTTCAAATCTAACATCTTCTGATTCTGCCAAAAGACATACAACATGTACCTCGTTAGTTGTATTATATATGTCTTGTAGGCTCTGAGTTCTGGGCTGCAATGGTTCTTCTTCCTCGTCAGAGACCTCCTGTTGTCTTGCTGGTACATTGTCCAAATTTCTTCTTTCACTTGTTGGGTTTCCAAAGGTAGTTTCCGAGCTCCCACTTGTCGTTGTTATGCTCTTAACTGTCACTGCCGAGTTGTTCCATTCATTCTCCTCATCCATTACAACATCTCGACTCACAAGAACTTTATTTCTTACTGGATTAAACAATTTATAGCCCTTTGTTTTTTCATCATATCCAATAAAAACAAGTTTCTTACTCCTGTCCTCGAGCTTGGTTCTTTGTTGCGCTGGAACATGAGCATATGCTACACTACCAAATACCTTCAAGTGAGATACACATTGTTTCTTTCCACTCCATGCTTCATGTGGTGTCTGTCCATTGAGCTTTGCATGAGGACACCTGTTCTGCACATATATTGCACATATACTGCACACATATTGCACATATACTGCACACTGCACTGCTTCAACTCAAAATTCTTTTGACATATTCTTACCTTTCAACATTGCTCGAACCATGTTGAGAATTGTCTGATTCTTCCTTTTAGCAACTCCATTTTGTTGTGGTGAGTATGAAGCTGTCAAAAATCTTCTAATGTCGAGCTCCTCCCAGTACCTCATGAACTCGGCTGATGTGTATTCACCTCCTCTATCTGACCGAACAACTTTAATTTTTGTGCCCGTTTCATTTTCAATCATTACTTTAAATTTCTTAAACACTCCAAATACTTCAGATTTCTCCTGCAAAAAATAAACCCATGTCTTCCGAGAGAAATCATCAATAAATATTAAAAAATACCTCTTACCACTGAAAGATACAGGAGTAATTGGTCCACAAACATCTGTATGCACCAGGCTGAGTTGTTCCTTCACCTGATACTCAGTTGTCTTTGGAAACGAGGCTCTCTGGTGCTTGTCAAGTACACAATCTTCACAAAAATTCTTCTTAAATTCTATGTTTAGCAATCCACGCACCATTTATTTTTGTACTAGCTCGGTCAACCCTCCAAAGTGCAAATGGCCGAATCGAAAATGCCACTTCATTGCTTCATCCTCGACGTCGAGTTTCAAACACCTCAGCTCTAGTTTATACATTTTGTTTTGTTTCATTTCTACTCGGGTAATAAGGTGTCCGAGTTTATCCCTCAACTCCAGCACTCGATCTTTCATGATGACTGAGTACCCCTTTTCCATTAACTGTCTCATACTCAATATGTTGGTTTTGAGGTCGGGTACGTAGTACACATCCCGAATTGTCCCAATTCGTCCATTCTTTTGAGAAAAACATATCGTACCTCGTCCTTTAACCATCACCTTGGAAGCGTCTCCAAATGACACATGTCCAGCTTATCAAACATATTTTCATCTCCGCACATATGGTTACTAGCTCTAGTGTCTAGATACCAGATCGAGTTGTTTTGGACTCGCAAACCAAACTCAGTGTTTGTACTAGAGTTCGGACCAAGCTCGATATTCGAGCTCCTTGTCAACAACATCTCATCCTCATCAGTTTCCTCCCTTGCCAAATTCTTCATATCATGTGCCGAGCTCGCTTCGCTACTAGCCATCAAAAATATTCCAGCTTGTTCTTCAACCTCTTCTGTAAGAAGATTGGTTGATTCATTTCTCCTATTTTGGGACCGGCAATCCTTTGCAAAATGACCGGTGTTACCACGGTTATAACACTTGACCGATCTACACTCATTTGCATAGTGACCGGGCTTGCCGCACTTGTAGCACTCACCATTGTTGCCTGACCGACCTCCTCGGCCTCCACCTCGACCTCGGCCTCGCCAATTTTGCAGGCTGGGAGCGTCGTCTTCGTAATCATCTCGACCTTGACCACTACGTCCTCGACCTTTGCCTCCAGGACCTCGGTTTTGATTCCCGTGATCTCTTCCTCCTCTGCCCCGAGTGTTCTGAGTTCCAAACGCCTTTTTCTCCTTGAAATTTGTCCTTGCTTGGAGAGCTTGGCCAAGGTAGTCCTCCTTCGTCTTTCTTCTTCTTTGTTCATAGGCTTCTAGAGACCCAACAAGCTCCTCCACCGTGAGATTTGAGAGGTCTTTGGATTCCTCTATAGCACACACAATGTTGTCGAAGTCAATTGTCATTGACCTCAAAATTTTCTCCACAACTCGGTTTGCAGACAACGGCTCCCCATTTTTGCCAAGGTGGTTTGCCACAGTCTCCACCCGAGATATGAAATCGGTTACCCCTTCGTTCTCCTTCATCAGCAACCTTTCAAACTCTCCACTAAGAGCTTGAAGACGAACCTGTTTCACACGGTCATCTCCCTTATATGTTTTCTCCAAGATCTCCCACGCCTCTTTTGAAGTCGTAGCGTTTGCTAACTTCTCAAGGCCTGCATCGTCCATAGCTCGGTACAATGCATACATAGCTTTCCTATCTTTGACTCGTGTTTTTTTCAACGCAGCAATCTGGGCAACTGTCTGTTCATCAAAATCCTCTGGGTCTTCGAAGACACCTTGAACTACATCCCACACGTCTTGGGATCCGAGGTAGGCCTTCATCTGCATGCTCCACTTATCATAGTCGGATTTTTGTGTCAGCTGGGGTAAGGACATATTGTTGGCCATCACTCACACTTTTTCACTCTCAAACACTCAAGCTAACTGGCTCTGATACCACTTTGTTAGCAAAGACACTCTATCTCTGAAAATATGATTTATTTCACTTGTGTATTTCATATGAGCAAAACACTACAATTTATAGGACTTACATTTGGCTTTTCATCTGCAAGCCATAATGTCTCCAATTATTATAAAAACATAACACTAATCACCATTAACATCCAAAACATAACACATAAAACTTTTGACATTTCCTCTCCTAAAACATCACAAATGTAACCACTCATAAAGTCTGCTCAATAACTCCTAATTTAAGTTTATCCTAACAATTGTATGGTGTTAGTAAGGGACACGCACATCCAAATATTCTTAACAAATGACAATTAGATGTTCTGTTAAAAATAGTTGGATAAGGGTTTTGAAAAGAAAGAATCGACACGGGTCACATGTTGATGATGGTCACAACGATGGAGAAAGCTTCACCCAAAAATGCAAAGGAAGCAATGCAACAAGTAAGGAAAGTCAAGTCTTGGTGATATGGTGATGTTTACATTTGACTATGCCATTTTGCTCATGCGTATGGGACAAATCAACCTGTGATGAATTCCATGCAGAAAAAGAAAAGATTTTAATGCAAGAAACTGTCTGTTTGAATATTTTTTAATGAGAACCCTGTTTATGTTTCAGAAAAGAGTTAAAGGAACGAAAAATAGAAGAAATATAAGATTTATTATGAAGCAAGTATAACCATGTGTAATGTGAAAAAACATCCAAAAATGCTACAGAGTAGTGTGCCTAGTGGATAAGGGAACAATCGAAGGACCCTAAATATTAATGTAAACTAATTTTAAAAACGTAGTGTAACTATAAATGAAGACAAATGAAAATTTAACTGATGTGATTTTTTGCGTACAGAGGGTTCATAAAAACAAAAAAACATGATGTTTAAAGTGTTTGATATTGCATATATTCATTACACGATGAGTGAATTTTGAAAAGGCATGAGCAAGACAGGAATGCCACAATTGATACATATTATGAGAATATGAAGTCAAGGCAATGAGAACACTAGGTTGGCGAATGTTCTTATAAGACCAAGTCGTACTCTCCAAGACTACCTAATTGTCCTAGTATCTGGTTGTTGGTTGGTCTTTCCTTGCTCTGGTGATTCTCCGAGGAAGGCGCAGAAGTGCCTATAAAAGACACTCTGATGCTTAAGTTAGCACTGGCGATATTAGAGATTTAGAGAATATTTTAATGCATAATCAATGCATAGAACAATGTGCTATTTATACATTTTTTACTTGTGGGTCCTACCTGGAGTGGGCTTTTGGGCCCAAATACCTCTTTTAGTTGTCTCTAGATCCAGTGACAATAGGTGAAATTACCAGGAGACCCCTTGATAGTTGTTGGTAGGCGGCTGTGAGTCAATAATGCCGGATACCACATACTCTATGGCGTATTCTGAGTATGCAGTATCTAGTAAGCGGTTATGTGGGTTTGAGTGGTTGGGTACTTCTTTTGCCGCTTAGTCATTTGAGTAGTCATGGTTGGATGTGAGGTCGCTTACTCTATACTAAGGACTTCTTTAGTACAAAGTAGGCGGCCTAAGAGGATTATTGATGGCCGCTTACTGTGTACTAAGAGATTCCTTAGTACAGAGTAAGCGGCCTAAGAGTATTGTTGATGGTCGTATGTCGTATACTAAAGGATTCCTTAGTACATAGTAAGCGACCTAGGGGGTTGTTGATGGTTATATAATGTATACCAAGGGATTCCTTAGTACAAAGTAAGTGGCCTAGGGGGTTGTTGATGGTCGTATACTGTATATTAAGGGATTCCTTAGTACAAAGTAAGTGGCCTAGGGGGTTGATGATGGTCTTATTGTAAAACCCTCTTTATTTTTCTGCCATAATTTTAAAGGGATGCCCCTAATATAATGGGCCTATGGGCTGGCCCATAGGGTGGCAAGGCCCCTAAAGCAGCCAAGGCCCCTCATTCTGCACTCACTTTCCAAAACTAGTGCTCTCACTCTTCCCTTTTCTCTCCACAGAAGCTCTGCTAGGGTTTGGGTCTTACTCTTCTTTGCGTTAACTCAACCCCATTCTTCAATCCATGTAAGTCAATTCTCCACCGTGCCTTTTTCATTCCCAGCTCTGTCATCATGATTATAACTAGGGTTCACCATGGTAACCCATTTTGAATCTATTCCACTGTTTTACAGATCGTAAATCTGCTCCGTGGTAGGTAGTACTCACTTGCTTGGGTGTTGGGATATTCTACTAGCTTTTTCCAGGTAAGGGAAGCTAGGGTTTATGTATTTAAAGTTATTTTGCCGATTTTTGGTGTGTTTGTATAGCTGTGATGCTTGAATGAGGCTGTTGGTCGAATAAAGATGTATGGTGTGCGAGTATGTTTGATTGATGTGGCGCTACTCTTTTTCTACATTGCACACTTTTCGTAAAATGAAGATTCCTACTGCGTTAATCGTTGGATCGAGCTGAAAGTTTAACAGCTGATCCTTAACACAAAATTCTTGACTTTAACCGGTCGGATCTTTAATCGAAGCTCTGTAGTAAGAGCAGTTTTTATCGCAAGGTCACTGTAGTTTGGTTGTTGACAACACTGTACTCTTTTCGTAAAATGAAATTTACTACTTCCTTAACCGTTGGATCGAGCTGATATTTTAACAACTGATCCTTAACACATAGTTTTTGACTTTGACCGGTCCGATCTTGAATCGGAGCTCTGTAGTGAGAGCAGTTTTTATCACAAGATCACTGTAGTTTAGTTGTTGACAACATTGACCTTTGTTGCTTGTTTCATTTGGTTCTTGATTCAATCATATTTAATTTGAATATAAATACATAAATTTTTTGAGCTTTACACAAACTGCAGTTTATTTCTAAAATCCCTAAATCGTTTGCATAATGTGATGTTAAGTTGGATTGCTATGTTAAAGCATGATATGAGTGAATATGCATGAGTAAGAGGGTGTACGAGCTGTGAATGATGAGCTTGGATAAATCTTGGCATGTGATTTCAATGAAATGGTTGGTATCAAAATGGCATGGTATTGGTATGAGGTGAAACTCTATATTCATGGATTGGGAAGGATGAGTTGGAATGGATTCAACATGGAATATGAATGAGGATTTGGTTATAAAGGTTGGCATGAAAGTTATGTGCATGATAAATATTACTTTATTGATTGAGTATGTTTGGTCTGTGTCAGTGCGTAATTTCATGAGCCTCTAGGTGAGACCTCATGGTAGTGCTTCAGTGGTCGGGATGTAATTCCATGACCCATGTTAGTAGGAGTTCATGGTGGTGCCCCATCTATATAATTTGATAAGGATTCAAGGTAAGGTTGCATCTTGACACTCTAAAGAGTCAGTTAGTCTCACTTAGAGCGGACTGACTCTTGTGGTGAGAGTAGCAGGAGGCCTGAAACTCACTAAGGGCTAACCTTGTGTGTGAGGGATTGATTCATTGTAACACTTGTAACACATAGCTCGGAGGTGAGCAGAGGTATCCACCACAAGTGCAAGCATCCGCTGAATCCGATCAGATTATATGTATCTGGATGAGTCGAGTCGAGTCGAGTCTTAGTGTATTGTTTGGAAGGTCATAACATGTTTGGATGATGTATGTATATTGGACTATGAAAGTATATTTGATTGCATGATAAAACTAATTTTAGCTCTAGCTTACCCTTCTGTTGTTTGTTGTATGTTCTGTGGTGTGGTCTTTTCTTTTGCAATGATCATCAACTTGTTGATGTGAGCAGAGGTGAGAACTCCCCGTAATCGTCAGGGTGATAGAGGTTCCGCTGCATAGTCTGCTTGGACTGGATTTAAGTTTACTTGGACCGGATTTAAGTTTACTTGGACTTTCCTTTAGGGCTATACCCCGTGTACTGCTGGCCTTTAGGCTTAAAATTCTAAATGTTGTTGATTTATATTTTATACTTTGTTATGGCATCGTAGTGTGCCATTTTCTTATTCAGGTTTTCTCTTGGATAATCGTGATGAGTATTGTCTCCAGGACTTTGTTTTTAATACTATTCCGTGTGACATTCCTTTAATTAACGTTATTAATTAAATGGGGTGTTACACTTATACTGTATATTGTGTGCAGTTGCCCTTAGCTCGTGGTATGGTTGGGACAACGAAGATCAGTGAACACATAGAGTTTGTCCTGTCCTTAAGATGCCCATGAAGAATAATTTCCTTGGTTCCCTATTGTTTAACAAATCAGTCATTAGGGTGAAATTAAAAATAAACATTATTGTTGCGAGGGAACTTAGATACACTTAATAGATTCTTAATTCTTTGTTCTATCTTGCACTTGCAAAAGGTGACAAAGAAATATAATATGATTTTTGGAAGGAATCGTATAATATGCAAACCCAATATGAGAGATGGACAAACATGTATCATTATCTATCTTGACATTTTCTTGGCCATGGTATGGTTGTTTATTCGAGAATGTATTAGTGTCATGAGTAATGTTGTTGGGTACCAAAGACGTCTTGTAAAGTGGAAGGTGGGCCTAGTGAGTAAAGAAGGTTAAGAGGCATCACAAGCAAGATGTGAAGAGTTAGCATAAACCTACTCAATATATTTTGAACATATTTGACACTAAAGACGTTGTGACTGTTGTAAAATCTATTTATTGCAAATTATGCAGTTGCAATTTGGCCATTATAACTATAGTAGTTTCGTTTTGGTCATTATTGATACAACATTTTTTATTTGGTCATTAGAATAAATATGACCGTTGTTGAGTTGTCACAAGATATTCATTATGAGCTATAAATTTAATCGATCACCATCCCTCGTTCACACCTATAAAAAGGTGGTCTGGTGCTCTCTATAAAGGGACACAATTCAACTCACATCTTTTCTCTCTTAGGTTTCTTCTCCTTTCATTCTCTCACTCTTTTTTTTTCTTTATTCGTGATTTGGGTTTATTGATATTATGTAAAGAGTGTATCTTGCTAGTTTCTGTTATACTCAAGATATATCTGAGATGTTCTTGTTGTACCATAAGAGATTTGGACATACACTGCGAATAAATCCTTAAGGACAAACATTGGTGTGAGAAGAATGATTAGTGGTGCGATGCTTTTCGAAGCATTATGCCTGTGTTAAGCTTCAATATCTTCAACTGAGTAAGGGTCAAGACAAGAGGTAATAGATGTGACGAAGTCATACCATGTAAAGAAATAGAGGAAAGAGAGAAAGGGTTTTAGAAAGAAAACATTCAAAGAAAAGTATTATTGCATTGTTTGCTATTATACACCTGGAGAGTTATGCAACTGCATAACTAAGTAACTGAAAAAACGATTTGGAAAGGTTATGTAACACAAAAAGTTGTATTTCTAGTTTCCCGTACCTTGTAGAATCTCGTTAGTATAGTAAAAACACTTCTTTAACTGCTCAAATTAACAAGTGAGTCTATTTTCACAATAAACTTAAGATCAATTATCCGAAAGTATTTTTAGGATCATCAACAAGTAAAGAAACCATTTGAGTAAGATTGAGTCAAATGCGACTCACTCTTACTCACATTCAACCAAAAACATCATTTGATACTATAGAGGGTACAAAAGTAACAAACACTATAGCGGTTTTGATTTTAAAATACTCATTTCTTTATTCTTCTTACATATACAAAATAATTATAAAATAAATTTCTTACAAAATTTAATCTTACAAAATTTAATTGCCACAATTTATTCCTACAATTTCTTCTCCTCCTTACCTATCTTCTTATTCTTCACAATTTAACTATTTTTTAGTCTAATTCTACAAAATAAATAAAATTCACTTAAAATAAGAAAATAAAGCTTATTTATATTTATTTTATAATAATAATAATAATAATTTTATTATCATACAAACAATAAAAACATATAACATGTTTTTTCACGGGTGATTATATAAATATATAAAGAAAATTTATGTTTTGATATCTATATTTTTTTTTATTTTACCTTCAAGTGATTTTTTTTTTAATTTAACCATTTTTCAAATTTAATAGTTTTTAAATTAAATAAATAAAAATCATCTATAAAATAATAAAATCTATCTTTAATTAAATTATAAAAAAAATATTTATACTTATTTTATAATAATTTTATTATTTATATCAAGAAAATTTATGTTTTGATATCTATAATTTTTTTCTAATTTTACCTTCAAGTGATTTTTTTTAATTTAAGCCTTTTTCAAATTTAATTTTTTTTTAAATTAAATAAATAAAAATCATCTATAAAATAAATAAAATTTATCTTTAATTAAATTATAAAAATTATTTATACTTATTCTTATAATAATTGTATTAATTTTATTATTATTAAAAATTAATATGTTTGGTACGCATATTTTTACTAACATTTCTACTCAAAATTTAAAATAATAATAAATTATAAATTTACACCCAATTCAAAATATATTTAATGTATACATGACAAATATTATATTATGTTATAACATACACATCTTTTGTTTTTACATGCATATGTATACAACATAGAGATGTTCAAATTACTTCAAACTTAATGCTTTTAATAAAAAAAAATTATTACAAATTAAGAATATTTCAAAATCGACATCAAAATCTGAGTCTCTTTAACCTTAAAGTTTTTGAAAAAGAAATTTAAGAAAAACAAAAGTGAGTAGATAAGGATTTGGAAATTCAGAGAGAAGAATAAACACACACCACCACATGTCTTCAAGTCACCAATCAAAAACGGAATCCCTACTCTCACCAATTCTGTACACTCATTCTCATTGTTGTTTTTTTTTTATATAAAAAACAACAGTACTCTCATCTGCACACTCATTCTCATTTTTGTTTTTTTATAAAAAACAACGGTATGACTTGTTGGTGAATACGAAACACACAAGAAGATTTCTCTTAGTGTCTACCTTTTTTTATTTTATATTTATATTTTATTTTTAATTTAATTTTTAAATGATTGTCTTTTTAAAATTCAACTATTTTTTTAAAATTAAATAAACAAAAATTATTTATTAAATAAATTAATGTTATTTTTAATTAAATTATAAAAATTATTTTTATTTTTTTTTACAATTGTAGTTTTATTATTTTTATTATTATAAAAAGTGAATCGTGCATATTTTTACTTATAATTCTAATAAAAAATAATAATAAATTTTAATTTTGCATCCTAACTTTAAAATTTTTAAAAGCTTAAATACATATTTTTTATACCGTTATCATTACTTAACTTAAAACTCAAGGCTTTAATAGAGAAAGTTATTAAATTTTAATAGAGAAAGTTATTAAAAGTTAAAAATATGTAAGCAAAAATAAAAATCTCGAGCTATATCAGTTAAGAGTTAAGGGCGTGTGTGCAAAAATACTGTCTTGAACCTTAAAATTCGGACAACTTTTACGAAAAAATAACAGAAAAGAGAGAGTAAGTGACTAGGATAAGGATTCGGAATCCCTGTCCTGAACCTCTCTATGAGTTGCCAATAAAAAACCGAATCTCTACTCCTAAGTAATTCTGTTTTTTGTGATAACAAACAACAGTGTGACCTGGTCAGGTTGGATGTTGGTGAATCTTAAAACGAGGAAGAAGATATGAGAGTTTGAGTGGTGTAAAAAATAAGTACAAGGCACTGCCTTCTCTTTGACCATTGCTATCATTAAATTGGTATGGGACCCCAACCTGAACATGAAGGAAAGCCTGCGTCATCGTCTTCTTCTCAGCCTCAACCTTCTTTGGAGCCAGCGGTGGATGCCAACTCCACCTCAACTTCATGGTTTACGCCAAAGAGGTGATTTTTTCAATTTTTAGTTTTTTAGTTAATAGATCTGTGCTGAAAAAAAAAAGTGGGTAAAGGGAGAGACTTTTGAATTTTTTTATGTGGGTATGTGATAGTGAGGGAGAGTGAGTCTGGGTTTTCTTTTTTTCTTACCATTTTTTTGTTGATCAAACCAAAGGGACTTTTTTCCTTCCTTGATGAGTATTTGAGGTATTGCCACTTTTTATTAAAATGTTGGTCATGGATTTGAGTTGTTGGGTATGGTATCATGTTTGATCAATGCAGGTGTAGATTAGATTGAAATGTATTGAAATTTGAAAATTCGAGATGCTTTTGTGTGTTTGAAAAATTCTTGATCTCTTAATCTTGTCCTGTAGGTTGTTGGCTATATTTTGTGTGATTAACTTGTTAAACTATTTGGATCGAGGAGCAATAGCAAGCAATGGTGTTAATGGAAGTCAAGGAACTTGTAAAGATGGGATCTGCAAAGCTGGAACCGGAATACAGTAAGTGTGTAAGATATATTAGGGTCTTCGGCATAAATAGTGAAAACATTTAAACATAAACTTTGGTATTACATATAGATGGAAAATTAAATTTCTACCCAGCAAGTTAACTATTGCCTGTAACAGCTTTTCCTTTAGTTTTGTGCCATGACATATTGTACTATGTATGGAGCATTAGATTTTCATAGATTAGTGGTAGTAGTAGTCTTGGCTACATCGTTTTCTCCTTCTGTGCAGGGGGGACTTTAAATTGAACAATTTTGAGGATGGAGTTCTATCCTCCGCTTTTATGGTTGGACTTCTTGTTGCTTCTCCAATATTTGCTTCTCTAGCAAAGAGGTAATGGCTGTTTGTATTGAAATAGTTGTTTCATATTTCTGCTCGATACCTTTAATACGTTTGGTCCATAGTTTGGTGGTTAAGTCTTAAAATTAATATCTCCTTATACTGGATAGACTTTTTCTTTGTCTTGTTGACGGGAAATAGGGAGAATGAAATGCAGTAAAATAATCATTTTATGATAACGGATTTGATATGTATATCTGGGATTCCCCATGTAACCATATCCCACTTATATGCCACAAAGTGAAGGGGATAGGGGGGCACAAAAAAGTGTTGTACAGCACTTTTTGTACTTCACTTCCTATTTGGCATGATGTATGTCAAGGTCCTATGGCATTTTGGGATCAAAGTAAATAATTGACTTGACACCTAGTTACTTACTTCAGTTCTTCCCACTCAATCGTCAAGCTTGGGCATATCCTACTTTAGACTCAGTGACACGAACATTCTCTGGTTTTTTCTTGTCTATATAACTACAGATTTGTTTGGGTTAAAGGATTAGCATACCAATAACCAATTTATGATGTCACATTTAAGTCAAAGAATAAAGGCGGCTAATATTTTTCGTTTAGTTTTTGTGAAATGTACATCAGCAACTACTTGTTCATTTGTTGGATTCTTTTATGTTTATTTAACTTGAATATTCAACCTTTAACACTTCAGAAGATATTTTGCCAACTCATGACATTATGAAACCTCTGAAAACTGACGAAGCTTTTGAGCAACCACTGATTTGTTATATTGAAGCTCAGGGTGTCCCCTTAGTTTGACTTTTTATCCTATACAATTAATGACTGCAAGATGTCTATAGTGTTTTGCAGCATATATTTAGCCGCACTCGTAAAATTAAGCCACCCATGTTTCAGACCTATTTTTCATTAAATTTAGGTTTCCTATGTTTGTTAGACATAATCATCTAATGATGAAAACTTCTTATATCTGTTGCACAAACTGACTATTGTTTATGTGATTTGTAATTGCTATTATTGGCTTAGATAAATGTTTAATCGTTATATAATTCTACTATTTGCAGTGTAAACCCATTTAGACTTATTGGAGTTGGATTATCTGTTTGGACTCTTGCAACCTTCTGTTGTGGTTTCTCTTTCAATTTCTGGTCCATTTCAGTAAGCCGCATGTAAGTGTCTTCCATTATATTTTGAACTCCATGGCTTTTGTATACACAATATCGTACACGATGCAAGAGTAATCTTATTTTGTTTCCTTATATATTCATATTTCTCTACAGGGTAGTTGGTGTTGGTGAGGCTTCATTTATAAGTCTTGCAGCACCTTTCATTGATGACAATGCCCCAGTTTCACAGGTTTGTTTCTGTCCCTGGTAATCATCTTAGAATGTTTCTATTGTCGTCTATGCTCTTGTGTACATCTTGTAGACTTCAGTTATTGAACTCTGAAGCAATTTTATGGGATCCTGGTTCAATTATTAGCTCCATGTACAAATATGATATGAATATATGTATAAATGCCTTTCAAATCGTGAATCTACATGCTTTTAAAATAAGATGAAATAGGGTTTTGGGATTAATCTCCCTTGTGTAAACCCTACACAAAGGACAGTTTATTTATATTGATAATGGGCCAAATCCCAGAAATACATAATGGGCTGAGCCCAACTATTAA
>Ga0214542_1003449_pt1 | contig 32269 bp, 26 predicted proteins | sample CNSS1metaG_FD_160096 | JGI IMG/M metagenome (GOLD analysis project Ga0214542, IMG submission 160096) | Root nodule microbial communities from cowpea collected in UCLA plant growth center, Los Angeles, California, USA - CNSS1 | ecosystem: Host-associated > Plants > Roots > Nodule | place: USA...
ATGTTGCAAGAGGTGGACATTGATGAAGTTAGTAATTTCTTTAATATTTTATTCAAAAATAAACTACAATATAAATTGGTAGTGATTTTTTATTTGTTTGTTTTTCAAGAATCAATTGGAGAAAGGGTACTTGTTGATCTAAGCACTAACTATGGTTAAATATTTATTTTTTAAAATATTTTTGTAAATACCCGTGGATACCCGCGGATATGAAAAAAATAAACGGGTACCCGCATAACGAATACCCGACGGATATGGGTACGGGTACGGGGGAGCTACTACCCGTACCCTACCCGCCCCGTTGACATCCCTAAGTAGATGATAATTCAGATTGATTAATTAGGTTTATAATTACATGAGTATTTATAGAAGTAGAGTAAGTAAATGAGTTAGGCCTAATAAACCCTTCAAACTCTGCAAACTAAAATATGTCCCACTTGGAGGCTGATTACATCAACTGCACTCCAAAGTAAATCTTGTAAATATCATAATTGTTATACCTCTAAAATAATGTAAGGCCTTCTCAAGAATTAACCATGAAAGCCAATTGAAGCTATGCAAAGCTACAAAGCTTCAACTTCTCTATATAACCACCTTGGCTAACATATATGCAGGATTCTCTAACCCAAAGATCTTCTCCAAGAACAAAGTACCATCACTAATTAACCCTTTAATGAAGGGGTATCTCAATTGGATGTGCTTTGTCTTTGCATGGAACACTCAATTTTTTAGCAAGATGAATGACACTTGAATATCACAATAGAGAGCACTATCACACTTCTTTGTGCGCAACTCCTCAAGAAAATTCTTCAACCACATTATTTCCTTACATGCTTCCGAAATAGCCATGAACTTTGCTTTTGTGGTTGAAAGTGCAAAGCTTTTTTAAAGTCAAGACATCCAACTAATTATTGTGTTACCTTCTATGAAAACAAATAATGTAGTACTTTTCCTTGTGTCTAAAGAACCTCTCAAATCTATATTAGAATATCCTTCCAAACTAACATTGTTTTTACTAAAACATAATGTAGTTTTAGAAGTACCTTTCAAGTACAGTAGAAACCCCTTGACAACTTCTCAATGCTTCCTTCCTGGATTAGATATGAATTTGCTAACATCTCCCACTACATGAGAAAGGTCTGGTTTAGTGCATAAAATTGCATACTTTAAGCTACCAACTGCGGATGCATAAGGAATCTTAGCCATTTTTGCCTTTGTGTGTTTTAGGTGACTTCTCTATGGTGAGAATAAAGTGAACTCCCAAAGGTGTACTTATGATCTTAGCATCTTGCATGGGATGTCTCTAGGACTTTCTTAATATACTTCTTTTGAGATAATATTAGAGAACCATCAGATCTATTCCTACTGATGTTCATGCCTAAAATTTTCTATGCAACACCTAAATCGTTCATCTCAAATTCTTGAGACAATTGTGCCTTCAATTTATTAATTTCATCCATATTAGAGCCTACAACTGATATGTCATCATACAGTAATAATATAATATAGAATGAACATAAATCTTTGGTATAACAACACTGATCCATGACACACTTCTTGTACCCTTTTCGATTCATAAAATATTCAATCTTCAAGTACCACTTTCTTGGTGCTTGCTTCAATCCATACAAACTCTTGGTCAACTTGTAAACCAAGTTCTCTTTCCCTAGCACTCGAAAACCCTCTAGTTGTACCATGTAGATGTTTTCATCAAGGTCACCATGTAAGAACGTTGTCTTAACATCTAACTATTCTAGAGGAATTCATATTATTCGAAGATAAAATCACATGATATGAACATGATACAGGGGGAAAATGAGTTTTTAAACGATTTGTATCATGGAAGTCGAGAATTGTATTGTATTGTATAATTCGTATCGTGTATACATAGTGTTTGAGTATTATGACATGGTCTAAGAATAACACTTGGGTTATACAAATAAGAGACATATTTTTCTATTGTCGGAAGTCAATATGAATTTGATAAAGAGAATATATGTAACATCCCATTTAACAGTCTAAACCATTGAACAAAATATTTCATATTTTAATATTCATAGCAAAGAATTTGAGCATACCATATTATAGTCATCCACAAAATTAGATAAACTTGAATACAATTTTTTATACAAAAACTAACCAAGAGTTTCCAAAAGAAAACACAAAACTAAACATGATCTAGATACACAACTACTCAATGGCATCTCCTCTTCCTCTTGCACAAAACCATCTATAGAATTCTCAACTAGTCACACCAATTAGGTGATCATTGCAAAAGGAAAACAGACACCAAAGCACAACAAAGACAAAAGAAGGGTAAGCTAATGACTTTTAAAGAATTATCTCAATTCATATAATAATGAGATATATATATATATATATATATATGTATATATATATATATATATGTATATATATATATATATATATATATATATATATATATATATATATATATATATATATATATATATATATATATATATATATATATATATATATATATATAAACTACGATTCAACTAATCTGGATACATGTATTGAGGTCAAATCTAGGAAGTTTTGCACTTGTAGTGCCATCTCATGCTCTACAGAGCGACCAATTAAGAGTGAAACTGTACCACATATAAGGTTAGTCCATTAACACCTTTAGTCAAGGAAAAACCCTTAGCTAGGACCTCCTACTCCTCTCACCACATACCTCATTCCTCTCTAATTGAGAATTTGAATGGTCATTAGAGCGTTAGGATAACTGCCAAGACAATCTTTATTGCAATGCATACACTACCACAATTTATAACTAATTCTCCTTGAATTAGTATTAACACATCTTAGTCTCATATTTAGATGCTAATCAATCAAACATAATTATAAAACTACCAAAATTAAAGTCAAATAATATCCAAACTGATGCTGATTTCAAATAAGCAAGAAGCACATTCTTGTTCAACGACAAATTGATCGCCCAATGACTGTCTCCTTGGAGCTCTAGAGGAAAACAAATCAATTAAATTGCCCAACGAGTAAAGACCTCTCGCTCAAGCGAGACATTCTCGCCTGGGCGAAAACTTGAACAAAAGATACTATGATAAATTTGTGAGTTCTTACTTAGGCTAGATTTTCTTGCTTAGGCGAGACTACTCTCACTCAAGCTACAATATCCTCGCCTGGGCGAGAACTCTAACAGATATCAAAGATGATTTTCTGTTATTTTCGCTTAGGGGAAAGCCTCTCGCTTAAGCGGAAACAACAGATTCTCACTTGCTCACAACATGCAAACCTGAAATTCAAAGCAACACTAACCAACATTCAATTCAAGCCAATACACTCATCAAACATCGAAATTACATGCAATCAAAACCAAAACAAGCAATACATTTGCAAATCTTAAAAAATAGTCTAGCTTCCCTTACCTATGAAATAGTGCAGAAGACCAAACTCGAATATCAACCCCCTTTTAAACTTAGCAGAGATCACAATTCAATCTAAAAACAACAATAACATGATTAGGGAACATGATCAGAATCACTGATTAATAAAGAATCATAAGAACAACTTAGATGACTCATGCAAGAGAAGAATTCTCACATGCACATGGATTCAATTAGACAAGAGTTAGGAGCAAAAAATCAACATAGCAGTCTCTTATTGTTAGATAGATCTCTTATTGTTAGATAGATGAATACATAAGTCATAATTTTAGAGAGAAGATAGAGAGAATGGAATAAACAACTTCTAGAGAGATAAAGTGTTTATACTAATAAAACTCGTTTTTAGATTTTCTATTTATATTTAATTATTTTAATGATAAAATAATCAAGTTCCATAATTTTAAACACTTAATCATTCTAAACTACTATTTTCTAGGTCCTCACAATATATTAACTTATTATAAAAAAGGAAAAAGAAAGATTAATTTGAGAATATTTCAAATAGTGTGATGAGATTGAAAACATCATCTATTAAGAGTGGGACAAAGAGTTATTAAATATAAAAAAATTATAATAACATTAATTAAGTAACTCGTCAATTATTCACTAATAAGATCTCCATTGGAAGGTCATACACTAGGCCATAAGAGTAAGACGAGTCTTACAAAACCTTCGATTGGAATATGCTGACATGCTTTAAGAAATAAAAACAGTCATAAAATATATATATATATATATCTTGAAAATATATATTTCTTCCAATGAACAAATAAAACATTAGATAATGTCATGATATGCCAACAAATTAAAAATCAACTAGAAATTAATAAACTATAGTCACAATAATAGTTACCATACCAAACTTAGCTTTAGCATTGTAAAGTGTATTCATGAAACCGACACATTTATTGGAAAAGTTCTAGTATCAGTGAGAGACTAGCAGTACCAACTGCTATTCTAGAATTTAGAAGCCCACCTCTAATTTGTATGAGAACTTATCTGTATAAGATACCTAAGCATATGTTGGGTATAGAGTCAAAAAGTTTCATATTGATAGAAAAGACAAAATTAAACACTAATAAAGATCCATAAAAACATTGTCTTAAGGTTTTGGAGTTAAAATGATGTCTAAGGTCTTATATGTGTAAGACTAATGTCCTATAACCATATGAAACCACAATCTCTCGATGACTATTACTGTAAACCATATATATGAAAAAATATATATATATAAACCCAACAGCGTATAAGTGCAATAATTACTAAAGATAAAATTGGATTTTTTGGTATTATGACTAACTCCTACCTTGCTTGTTCAATATTTCAAATCAAAGTTGGTGTATCAGGAATCAAACAGTGAAGGAGGCTTTCCGGACCAGCATGAACTTGAAGAAACAATAGTAAGAAAACCACTAAAAATGGCTCATACCACCACGTCCTGAACATTAAAAATAATGGTGCTTTCAAACTTTAGAGCTACTAACTCAATCATATTTTTTCAATTTGTGATACAAAGGAGATTGGGGACGTAAGAAATGAGAGCATAAAAGAGGGGTCTGCAACGGAGGGTGCTAAGACAAAATCTTTGTCATATGGTGTTGAAGACATTAGCATTGAAGGTGGTGTTGCAACTCATATTGAGTCTGGTGGCATGGACATACTTGCACAATATTCCAAGGTTGTTGAACAAGATGATAAGATGAATGAAGGAAATGCAGGAATAGTGAAAAGCCGAGAAATCCAAGTAGAAGAAGGGTTGATCCCGTTAGATAAACAAGAGGAAATAAATATTGTTTCTAACAACAACACTCACATTTCTCCAGGTTTTTTATTTCTTATTTTCTCGTTTCCGTCTTAGATTTGAATATCACTCTCTCAAACTTTTTACAGCTTCTGCAGATATCCGTGCAAGATTGGGAGCATATAAACATTTTGTTGATCTAGATGATGCACAAATTGCTCTTCTGGTGGAGGCGATAACAGCATATCCTCATCTTTGGAATGCTTGCGAGCAGTTTAGTGAGCGTTTTCAAGCTTGGAGGTTGCAAATTTTGGCTGATATGTTGGTGTTCCTTCAGAAGGAAAGTGTGGATAGTGTTATTCCACAAAGAGAAAAAGAGTTCCATAAACTATGCAAAGAAGCTGTTGAAATTGGATTTGAAAGTTCATGGGTAGAGGAAATACGTCAACACGTTGTGGCGAGGGATCCTAAGCTAGGAGAGGACATTGCACAGAGACAAATAGATGAGAATTCTAAGAGGTATGATTATTTAACTTCTTAACTGACATTGTTGATGCCCAGATAAAGTGTATCGGGATTTTGTGAATTGGAAGTTATATCTCTATGTTGTGGTAGTGTGCATTTTCTGTTTCTCTTTATGTATATACATAGTGGTGGTATATGCAATTCTTACAAGATTGATAGCAGCAGTTAGTGAGTTTTCTGTTCTTTGGGATGCATAAAGCGAAAAAATTTAAGTTTGTTACACAGGTCTGGGTGTAGGTCTAGTAGTGTGGACATGGTACTAGATTCCCAGCTTGAACAGCGTGATGGGCTTAAAGAAGGTGAAATAGGTGTTGCTTCTAATGACCGCGTTGTGGCTCCGAGAAATGAAGAACCAGAGGAGGAATTTGTTGCACAAGTTTCCACTTCAGAAATACCAAGAATAGTAACATCATTAACAAAATCAAAACAAGTTGAAAGGCCGGCTCCAAGTTATTTGAACATTTCTCTACGTGAAACACACTCAAATGTGAGTCTAATAAATATTTTTCGGAGTATTGGATGAAATAAAAAGTAAAGAGACTGCAGTGAATTTACACATTTTCATTACTTTGTTTAGGCATTGATGAACCAACAAAAGCCACTTGGACAAATTGTAAGTAGCTCTGGAATTCCTCAGGTAAATGGCAAACAAAATAAATTTGCACTGGAACCTCTTTAAAAGGCACTGTTGACACACATGTCATTTGCAAATTAAAATCGCACACACCAAAGCTACATATCTTTTGTTCTTATGCAGATTATTGAGCGAGTTGTTGCAGAGGATACCATAACAAAGAACACCAATATGGCAATTTCATCTATTCATTCCGAATCCACTAGCTCTCAGTTATACCAGACAGTTACTTTCCAAAGTAAATCAAATGCACATGTAAGTTTATTTTACACAATTCTCATTTTCCAACTTATTTTCTCAACATAAACATGATGTGACCATTCTGATTTATCATTTGTCGTAGGAGTGGAGTTAAAAAAATAGAGTACTGAAGTTCAAGTTGGAATTTAAATCTAATGAATTTGTTACCATGACACTCATAATATAACTTCTATATATTTCTTGGACTTGTATGATTTTATAAAAGAATGGTATTAAGAAACTCAATGCTTTGCAACTATTGCGGCTTGATGCTAACGGCTTTTCTGTTATATATTTTCTTCTTGTTCCTCCCAGAGTGAAATTAGGAGCAGCCAAACTGAGGCAGTGAATGCAAAAGAAAGTGAAGAGCATCCTGATAAAATTATTGAAGACATTGGGGCAAATGATATGATGAGTTTATTTGCACCAGTTGTGGTGGGGAAAGAGGGTGAAGATAACCTAGTTGCAAAGACACTTGCTGAGCTTGAAAAGTATCTAAAGATGCCTCTGAAGGACATAGTTAGCTCTGAGACTAACACCCTTAGCCTTTTGTCTGCTCTTAATTTCCTCTCCAACCTTCCTTTCAGAAATGTAACTGTATCAGATGGAATCAAACATATTATACACACTATGCACCGAGACTTCCCAACCATTCTATTCTCCTTTAAGCAAGGGTTTACCACCGCTGACAAGTTGCCAGAACTTAAAGCTCGTGCGAACGAGGTGACCATTAAAAGGAATTTGTATGAAGAAGCTCAACGGAAGGAAGTAGTTTTGAAGGAACAAATCATTAGGTTGAAGGAAGAAATAAGAGTTTGTGAGGTTGCCTTATCATCCCTGGAGGAGGAAAAAAATAAATGCATTGCAGAAACTGTATGATACAAAACAGAGCTTCAAAATGTGAGGAAATATGAATCTCAAATGTTGGAGGTGGCTTATAAATGGTCAGTTCTGTGTAGTCAATATCAGCTCAATCGCATGCCTGCTACAAATCCCTCCTGAGGGTTTTCGTTGTTCATTGTTATTAAGGTCAAAGTCTTGTGTTTGTTTTTTTCTAGTGTTTTATGCTTCAATAAAGTAGCTTGGTCCTAAATTAACTTAATGTACACCCAACCCATCAACCAGTACCACTTGTCATATAGTTTCAATTTACATTTTAAATTTCGATTGTTCTATTTTGTTGTATGTTTGCTATCGTATTTGTTGTATAAGAGATTGTTCTTGATAAACAAAACACGAGTTATGAAAAAACAAAAGGACTATTTGTTCTTTATCGTAACTTCGTCTCTTATTTTATATAATATTTAACTTTATCTTTTTTTATTTAACGTGAAATTTTAATTCATACTTAGATTATTCTTAACTCTTATATAATGAATCTTATTTTTTCTTCAAAATTAAAGAAATCATTTTTTTTCCTATTGCCTTCCTTCAATGAGTGTCTTGTATACTTCCAATTCTACCATTGTCATTTTGAAATACCTTTTTATTTTTATGTAAACTTTATTACATTTCTTTTGTTCCAATTTCACAATCAGTTTACTCCCTCTTTCTCACGATTCCAACAAGCAGTATAATATTCACTGCTATTAGTGTGTCGCACTGACTGGAAGGTGTGGATTATTGTGAAATAACGTTTCCCTTTCAAAGAAACTTCAAAAAATTATATTTTTACTCGGTGCACCAAAATTAGACTGTCTTAGGGACATGCAACCAAAATCAATTGATAAGAGTTATCTTAAGAAACTTATTATTATTTCAGATTAAAATTGAGATATTGTAAGTATTTTATAGGTGATATTATGTTACATTTTTTCTATATATAGGATATATAAATAAAATACAATAAGTTCCTTCATATAATATATCTCTCCTATATTTTATATATATCATATCTCTCATATTTCCAAAAGTCCTAAAAAATTTCAACGGAAGGAAATATCTCACAAGTTGTTATTCTAGTCTTTGATGGTGAAAGCTATGATCTATGGATCGTAAGAATGCACATTTATCTAGACGGGTTAGATATATGGGAACTCGTGGAGGAATATGATGTTCCTTTGCCTGAAAATCTCACCATGGCTCAAATCACAATGCATAAGGAAAAAAAGACGAGAAAGGCAAAATCAAAGTCATGCTTGTTTGTAGGTGTTTCACAAATGATCCTTAACAGGATCATGACCTTAAAGTCTGCCAAAGAAATTTTGCATTATATGAAAGGAGAATATGAAGGGAACGAGAAGATTCATGGCATGAAAGTTTTAAACTTGATAAGGATGAAAGAGTCTGAGACGATCAAGGAATACTCAAACAAATTGTTGGGTATTGCCAACAAGATAAAATTGTTGGGAAAGAAATTTTCAGATTCTAGACTTGTTGAGAAAATTCTAGTGATAATGTGCCGGAAAGATATGAAGCATATATTGCTTACTTAGAAAAACAGAAGATTTGTCTACAATTACTTTTATAGACGTGATACATGCCTTACAAGAACAAGAAAAGTGAAGATTAATGAGAGAAGATCATACGGATGAAGGTGTTTTACTTTCATAACAAAGAGAATGCTCTCATAGTTAAGAACAACAAAAGGAGCAAATACAATAACACACAAGGTTTTCCCTTTTGCCCTTATTGCAAGAAAAAAGGTCATCAACCCAAATGGTGTCAGTGGAGGTAAAATGTAAAATGTCACAAATGTGGTCAACTATAACATGTGAAAAGGGTATGCAAATCCCCAATCCTCAAGAAGATGTCAAGATTGTATAGGATAAATTAGAGGAGGATTTACTCTGCAACATCATTTGTTACAACCAACAAATCTACAAAAGATTGAATTAAGATAATGGTTGTACAAACCACATGACTTATTATAGAGAACTTTTTAAGGAGCTCAATAAATCAAATATTTTCAAAGTAATAATTGGGAATGGAGAAAACCTTGTTGTTAAAGGTACAAGAATAATTTCAATTAAAACTCATTCAAGTATCAAATTAATTTTTGATGTCTTATATGTTCTTGAGATTACAAACTCTTATTGCTCAAATGTTAGAGAAAAGTTATAAGGTCTCCTTTGAAAACAAACTTTATGTAATCAAAGATGGTAACTATAATATCTCGACCGGATAATACGAATTTAAATAATAAAGTAAAAAAATATTACATCAGCTTCATTTGTTAAAACATCAATTCCCAGAAACGCGACAAATTTAAAACTTTATAATAATAATGAATATTCTCAAAACTTCTAATATAAATCAATATAAAAATCCATAATAAAAAATCCAAGTCTAGTAATATAAATTATTACAACTGTTCCAAAACATCATAACAACTCTGAACAAAAATCTGAATCCCAGTCTAGCCCCGCTCCGACTCTAAGCCTCACCAGATCCACCTGCAACATCATTTGCTCACGTATACCGCGTATACGATCATCGCCACACACAAGCAGATAGGGTGAGCTAACAAAATAAACATATATACAATAAATTTATATATATAACACAATCACACCAAAGGAATTCCATCCTTTTATATCATCCCATGTGGTCACAACCATGTTAACCGTGATCTACGTCTTCTAGTGAGTACCTCAAGATGTCTTGCTGCCACACCTATCAACCACAACCAACAGAACACGTACAGAAAACCATGCTACGGATAACACATCGTAATGCCAGGTGGAGTTCCCAATACGAACATAGCTCATAACGTCCCAAGACTACCAAACTCGTCAACTAATTACTAAGGACGACAATCTATCTAGACCCATCCGTGCGGGCCACAACCAGCACACTCACCAGCAACACTCGCCAACCCCAGCCACAACTCAAGAGTTCCTCGTGTTCATCCGCCATCCTGAGCCACAACTCGAGGGATGTCATTCCGAGTCACAACTCAAGGAATGCCACGTGCTTGACCCCTATTCCGAGCCACAACTCAAGGGATACGTTCAGAGCCATAACTCAAGGAACACCAACAAGTTGACCTTTAAGATATCTTAGAAGCCTTGTAGACCATGAAAATCAAACGAGCAAAATATAATTCTGCTGTAGCAATATCGCATGGCGCTGCTTACAAGGCGCCAAGCACCTCCCACTCCAGACCACCTGAAGGATATGATGATTTCGAACCTTTGCTCTTATTAAGTGTTTAAATTTTGGGGATTTAATATTATTTTACGGTTAAGAATTGATTTTAGTTGTATAATATATTATTGGATATTCTTAAGTTTAATAATGCAACTGGAATTTAATTTATGTCCTTAAGAGTGTGAATTAGGAATATTCCAAGTCATAAAATAAGTCCCAAAATCAAAATTTTGGAGAGAATTAATTCAGGAGCTAAATGCACCCCCAGTTTTCATTTTTACACCCCCTTCTGCAATTGGTCGTCAAATTCTGAAAAGGAATATTTCTGGAGCTAAATGCACCTCCAATTTTTATTTTTACACCCTTATTCTGCAATTGGGTCATCAAATTCTGAAAAAGAATATTTCTGGAGCTAAATGCACCTCTAGTTTTTATTTTCCACACCCCTCATGATATTAGGTCTTCTAACTCTATTCTGCACCCCTTCCTTTTACTAATTTGCACCCCTAATATCACTTAAACTCCACTCAACCAGATTATGCCACGTGGCAATCCTCCACTTACTAAAATAACAAATTAAAGCTTCCCATGTCCTCAATTCTCCTTTCACTAAAATAACCACTCATGGAATGACACCTCATCACCCTCTCTCGTTCACATAACCAAAACCCTAACCCTAATTTTCTTTCTCTCCCACCACCACGTACCACCACCACTACAGCTCGCCGGAACCACATCCACCCCGTCGCCCACGCCGAAAAATGCAGCCACCACTGCTGCCCCCTCAGAGTTCACGAGCCTGCAACAGCCACCACGGAGCTCTGTTGCATCGTCTTCTCCATTTATCACACGACCATCACCATGACAGCACTGTGACTGCACTCGCCGGAGCAGCCCCTTTTTTCGTCTCGCCACCGTCATAGACATCTGCCACAGTCCAAAACGACCTCCCTACTTCTTCGTCGCGCCTCCTTTTTCCTCCGTCATCAAGCCGCCAGAACCTCCATTGATTCACACCTCACGTAACCTGCGGCAACCACGCAACACCGCTGCAAAGCACCTCTTCCCGTCGCGCCACCACCTCTACACTTGCACCACCTCTTCACGTCCCTTAGGTATAGCCTCACCGCTCGTGTCTCGAACGGGTTCGTATACGGCGCGTCGTTGCGCTCCTTCAATGCCGCTCACAGCCTCCCGATCAGCGCGTAGTGGCCACAATCGGAATCTGCGAAACGCACCTTGCGACAACCCTCACGGCAGCCAAACCCTAATTATGGAAAGAGAAATCTGATTTGAGAGAGACTACTCTAACACGTGGCAGCCTCTCATTGGATAGTCAAAGAGTAAACATTGGTCAACTAGTCAACTTTGGGCAAGGGCGGTCAACAATGGTCAAAATTCCTATTTTACGCTATATCTAGCAGGTGGTTCCTCTACAGGAACCCTAAATGGCCTAGAAAAGGAAGGAATCGTCTAGCGCAATTCATCGCTGGCCAGACAGTTTTTGGAAATTTTCAGAAACACTAACTTAATGGAATAAAATCTCAAGCATAATCATACCAAATTTAGCATGCCAATCATACTTAATCGTAAAATTAATTTGTAAAGTTACTCTATTTGGCATGCCAATCAGACATAAAATAAAATTAACGCATAAAGTTACTCTATTTAGCATGCCAATCAGACTTAAAATAAAATTAACGCGTAAAGTTACTCTATTTAGCATGCCAATCAGACTTAAAATAAAATTAACGCGTAAAGCTCCCCTAACCTGGATTCCTTTGCTAAAAATGGAGATTCTTGGGAGTTCCTCTTTGATCACTCTCCAATTTCGTATTCCTCTAACTATGACGCAATGACAAACATATAAACCCTTCTTCTCACCCAAAATTTGTCTTTTAATGATACCTTAATGGTAGATTAATGCACTAAAACAAAAAACAAAAATTACCATTAACTAGAATTTAATTACCATTCAAGGTCCATTTAGGCTGTTTACCCTTTCACCTTCATGCCAAAACTAATTTTAGCAAAAAGAAAGTAAATTTATATCTAACAAGGTTCGAACCATTACCCACACCAATATTAATTCCATGCACAACCATTCAACCAATTCATGTTTCGTGATATTTAATATAATTTTATAATTATATTATCACTCAACATGATCAAGCATATTATTAAAAAAAATAATAAATTAAATAACACACAATTGGCATACATAAGACTTAAACCCAAGTCCTCTTGGACAATCAAGTACTCTCAACCACTTGAGCTAGTACTTTTTCACGTCATATAAATCAATATTTAATTTGCTAAAGGCTCCCACTACCCGCATTTATTAATTAATTAATTATTTATTTAATTAATTTTCACGGGTCTTACACTAACAACCTAGAGGTTTTCAAAGTCCATATAAAAGAGAAAAGATTTGCTTTGGATTTGATGGAGGAGGAATTGGCTACAAATGAAAAGAGTATAAAAGAACGATCAAAACCAAAAGAATATGAGTATCTCTTGAAGAAGTTTGATGTCGAAGTGAAGAAAGTAGATGAAGGTCTTCAATCTAACATTCATCAAAGGTTCAGTGTTACTACATTGAAATCCACACTCGACAAAAAAAAATGATGCTGATAGAAGAAGAAATACAAAGAAGATTATCAAATTGAATGAAGATGTGATTCCATGGAAGAAAAAGAAAAGCAAAAATTACAAGTACAGAGAAAGAGGAGAAAATTAGCACCAAAAGAAGGAGAATCATATGTGAAGGTTTGAAATTTAAATAAACATATATTAAGCAAGGATCAACGTGGAGAACATTTACTTAATATATTTTTTATTTGAATTAGTTTTTTAAGAAATATTGTAAGTATTTTATAATTGATATCATGTTACATTTTACTCTATATATATGGTATATCAATAAAATACAATAACAAGTTCCTCCATACAATATATCTCTCATATAATTCATATATTTATATCTCTCTGATATATTTCATATATCTCATAACACATTTGGAGACGGTTTTGAAACTTTAGTTAAAAAACATCATTGAAGACTATTGTTGCAAACAGATTTAAATCAAGTATGGAGCTCCTAAATTTTTCGTTATCAAGTTTAAATTGAAAATTTCTACTCACTCATTTTACTTATAACAAATCTATTGTTCATTCGTAGTAAGGTTTTTTATTCTCAAATATCATTTACTTTTATTATGTACAAATCTATTGATCGGTCTATAATGTCACAAAAATAAGTAGATTAATTGGTAAAAGTAAGAAATTAAGTTGTTAAAAATGAGTTGGTATATAACAATATATATGTAACGTTTTTAAAACTTAATAACTCCTAAGCATGTACTAATATTATAAACTTTTTAACATAATTTAAACCTTTAAACTTTTATCACTACAAAAATAATTATTTTTAGTAAGGGTTATTTTTTACGTTTCTAGGTTTTAACCCCCACTAATGGCTTTACCCGGGGTTTCCTCTTCCCTTGGAAGAGCCAGCGTAGCTAAGAGATCACTGGGGATTTTTAACAACCCCTAGTATTAGCACAACTTATTGGAGGTTTACAAAACCCCTGGTAATTTTTTTGTATTTATAATTTTCCTATATCATTCATAAAAAGAAGAAAACAAAAAACAAAATCTACTATTTTAACCATTCTTAAATCCATAGCATAAAGTATACAACCCTTGTAGTTCATTACTTCTCTCTCACTGCAGTACTAACTCTCAAACAACATAAACTTAGAAAAGTAAATATGACTCCTAAAATACTATTACAAACTCTATATGATCCCCTTAACATATGTGTTGAATTTGGCGAAAGTTCTTTTGCACTGCCACGTTAGCAATGACTAATGCATCATCATCTTTCTTCTTCTCAACTCACTTTCCCCAGACACTGTGTTGAAGTGTGGTTGCTACAAATTTAAAATTTGATATTACTTGTTGGCTCAAGTTCATCAGTCATAGAAACAATTAGCTTGAGCAAATTATCTTTACATTGTTCATAGAACCCTATTGTTGAAGAGGAAATCTAAATAAAATATTAGCATAGTTTAATTTGATTATAGCATGTGCTTACCATAGGCTATTGTTGGAAAATTGTTGTTCAATCTTGTCCCAGTTTTTAACAATGACAACCATGTGGCTATGACCCTTTTGGAACTCATTCAAAATATCATACAATGGCATCGATTACGTAACCCTGTTAATCATGCAAATTTTAGATATGAACGCATTTGAACATAATGTAATGCCATTTGTAATATCCCGATCGGATATTACGAGTTTTTAATAAAATAAAATAAAGGTAATAAATAAATGTCATTTATTGAAATAACATTTCCCAAAACACACGAAAATTAAAAATTTATTTATTCCAATACCAATTATTCAAAATTCACCAAAATATAAAAGGTCGATTACAACTCAAATTATGACAACATCAGTTATTCAATTCCTTAAAATTTGTAAAAACAATAAAACTTTGTAGAAAATTCCCCTAGCTAGCCCATGCTCCGACTCTACGCCTCACCAAATCCACTTACAACATTATCTGCTCCCGTGTACCGTGTACACGATCATGGCCAAACACAAGCAGATAGGGTGAGCTAATAGTTAAAATAAACATATATATCATTACAAGCATACCAAAGGAATTCCATCCTTTGATTCCATAACACATTGTCACAACCATCTCATCCATGGTCTACGTCTTTAGACGAATATCTCAAGATGTCTTGCTGCCATACCTACAAGCCACAACTTGTAGAGCACGTGCGAGAAACTTGCTACAGACCATACTTCGTAACTCTAGTGGAGATCCCAATACGAATATAGTTTGTAACATCACAAGACTACCAAACTTGTCAGCTAATTACTAAGCAGGGCAATCTATCTAAACCCATTCGTACGAGCCACAACTCGCACACTCACACTGGTAACACTCATCAACCCAAGTCACAACTCAAGAGTTCCTCGTTTTCATCTGCCATCCCGAGCCACAACTCAAGAGATGTCATTCGAAGCCATAGATCAAGGAATGCCACGTGCTTAACCCCTATCCTGAGCCACAACTCAAGGGATACATTCTGAGCCACAACTCAAGGAACACAAGCAAGCTTACCTTCAAGATATTCCCAAAGCCTTATAGACCACACACATCCAAAGCAAGCAATCACTCTACATCTGCATTATTGTCTGGCACTGCTCTTGAGCCGCTAGGCAAAATACTCTTTCAAACTGCCTGACGGGGGACACGTACTGCGAGGCACCAAGCGCCTCTGATGCCTATTCTACTACAGGTATTGCCTGGTGGGACAACACTCACCGCCAGACACCTCGCGTAACAGTGGCCTTCATGAAAACGTAGCTATCACCTGGCGATCCAATCCTTGCCACCAGACTCTACACCAGTACCCGAGGTTACTGGTTTTGCACACTTCTGAATGTTGTTTAAGGCACTAACCTCTTCCAATTACTACCCAAGTTACAATCTGTATTACTAGGTGCTTTCAGCACCTTACCAACTCATCCTACTTAATTGTACATACCTCAATTCGCTAATATATAGATATAATCATGTGAACTCAAGCCAAATATTACTCAACAGCCCATTCACTTCTTTTACCCAACTATTCACTCTCCATGCATAATTCCCATCATGACACCCTTCTAGTACCAGCTTCTCATTTCATTGACTTTCCTCATAAACTATAGTACCCACTCATGGAACCCCAACCCTGCGAACCTCCTCCCATAGAAAACTTCACTGCGCTCCTTACTACAGTGTCGTCTGGCAGCAATCTAGGAGCCGCCAGGCGGTGCATTACTTTCTGGCACCCAGACTAAGTCACCCACCTCTAATTCCAAATCCATGTGTTTCTTATCAAAGTACTTCTTTTGGATTTGTTGAGCTCTCTTTTGGATTTTCTGAGCTCTCTGCAAATTTAACTTGAGCTTCTACAGTATGGCATCCCGTGAAATTAATTGCTCTTGTACTGAGAGGGGATCATTATCTTGTGGGACATATTTGAGTAATTTCAGTGGTTCTCTCCCATACACAACTTAAAACTGTGTCATTTTCGTGCTTGTGTGGTATGCTCTATTGTACCAATATTCTTCCCATGCTAGCATCTTAGACCATTCCCTTGGTGCATCGAAAGTGAAGCAGCGTAAATACAGTTCTAAGCCTTTATTAAGAATCTCATATTGGCCATCTGATTGTGGATGATAGGCTGATGACATCTTGATTGTGGTACCACTGAATTGCCAAAGAAACTTTCAAAATTGACTAGTGAAAACCTTGTCTCTATTTGATACTATGGATTTGGGTAATCTATGTAATTTTACTACGTTTTTGAAGAAGATTTCAGCCACTGATTTGCTTGTGAAGTCTTGTTTCAATGCCATAAAGTGAGCTGCCTTAGATAATATATCAATCACTACATATATCAATGTGAAACCATAGGATACTGGATGGCATGTTATGAAATCCATTGCCAACTCCCCATAGATCTGATATGGAATTGGCAAGGGTTGTAGCACGCTTGCTGGCAGTGTAATGGCCATCTTTGCTTGCTGACAAATTAAGCATTGTTGCACAAACACTTTAATGTCATGGTGCATCCCTTTCCAATAGAATTGTGCAACAATCCTAGCCAAAGTTTTGGAGAATCCTGCATGTCCCCCTATGACTAAACTATGAAATTAAGCCAATATCATATGTATTAACTCATGGCCTATTAGAACTACTATTCAGTATTTCCATAATAACAACCCTTGGTGCACCGAATAATGACTGTCATAGCTGGACTTGTTAACACTGACTTTCATCGGGTTCTGAATTTCGCTATCAGTATTTTGGGCTTGCTTTAATAAGGTCACTAATGTAGGCATTGCTTGAGACCAAGCTACATAAAAGGACCTGGAAAGTGCATCTACGAGTATATTGTCCTTCCTTGGCTTGTATTCTATCGTAAACTCATAGCCAAGCAACTTATGAAGCCAATTTTGCTACTCTGGATTTTATAGACTGTGTTCCATTAAAGTTTTCAAGTTTTTCTGGTCTGTTTTAACCACAAATTTGTGACCAAGAAGATAATCTGAATTTTGCCACTGCTTCCGTTAGAGCATATAATTCCCGCACATAACCTGATTATTTCTGCATTGATGATGACATGGTTTTTGGAAAAATATGCCACTGGATGCTTGTTTTGAGTCAAGACAACCCCAATACCCATTCCAGAAGCATCAGTTTCTAATTGGAAGAGTAGTGAAAAATCTGGTAAAGCCAAAACAGGACCTTGTGTTAAGGCTGTCTTCAAAGCAGTAAAAGCTTTCTCCGCTACTTCTGACCATTGGAAGTTGTCCTTTTTCAGTAGTTTTATGAGTGGGCTAACGAAGGTTACATAATTCTTGATAAATCGTCTATAATAGCCTGTTAATCCTAGAAAGCCTCTTAGTTATTTTAGACTTTTAGGTAAGGGCCAAGACCAGACAACTTGAATCTTGCCTTCTTCCATAGCAATTCCTGCTGCCGAAACTGTGTGGCCTAAATATTTCACCTGTTGTTTACCAAATATACATTTAGAGAGTTTGGAAAATAGCTTGCATTTCTACAACAGCCGTAGTACGTGTTCCAAATGTCTTAAATGTGTGCACCATGTGGGACTACAAACCAATATATCATAAAAAAAAAACCAAAACATACTTTCGCAACAAGTTCTGAAAGATGTTATTCACGAGAGATTGAAATGTTGTTGATGCGTTTGTTAGCCTAAATGGAATCACTCCCCATTCATATAAGCCTTGATGTGTTCTAAAGGTCGTCTTATACCTATCCTCCTTTTGCACAAGAATTTGATTATAGTCAGCTCTTAAATCCAGTTTAGAAAAGAATTGCGCCCCATGTAGTTCATCAATCAACTCATCCACAGTCGAGATTGGAAAATTTTCTTTAACCATAATCGCATTCAAAGCCCTGTAATTGGTACAAAATCTCCATGTACCATCTTTCTTTTTCACTAATATAATTGGGGACAAAAATAGATTATTGCCTGGCACAATGATTCCTTTTTGCAACATCCCATGTACCATAGTCTCAATTTGCTATTTTGGCTAAATGAGTAGCAATATGGCCTGACCTTAATAGGATTCGACTCCTATAACAGAGGAATGGCATGCATATGAGATCGTGGTTGAGGAAGACCTTTGGGCTCGTCAAAGATCTCTCTATAGGTATATATCAATAGAGCTATCTTTGGTTCTGTATAGACTGGAAGGTCTAGAAACTTATCTTCTTTAGTGCTTGGTGTTTGAAGCTCGAGACAATACATTTCCGCAATGGCCTTCATATGAAACATTCTCCTGAAGTGGTTAAACTGAGCTTGAGCTGGTAGCTTTGTTTGTTCTCCCCTCAATGTTACAAATTTATTATTTAGCATGAATTTCAATGATAAATTACTATAGTCCGAAATGTGAACGCCTAGTGTGGCTAACCATGAAGCTCCCAAAACCAAATCCGCACCTGATATGGGGAGTAAATATGCTGGCAGCTGAATTATGTGATTTTGAATGTCATCATCCAATCGTTTGATGAGTCCCTCTACCATCAAGGCACTTCCATTACCAACCATAACATTAAAGTTGTCAATTGGTTCAACTGGTAGCTTGAGACAGACAACAATTCTTAGCTGTAAAAAGTTATCTGAACTTCAACTATCCAACAAAATCTGAACTGGTAATCCATTAATAAGACCCTTAAATCTCATAGTCACAACTCTATCAAAGCCCTTAAGGGTATTAAAAGACAAATGTGGTTCAGAGTGAGGTAGAGGTTCCAGATTGTCCTCCCTAGCAGTGTTATCATTAGGTAGATCAATTGATGCAACTTCCTCTTCGACATGCAACCAGAGATATTGCTTGTTTGGGTAACGATGAGATGGTGAATATTTTTCATCGCACGTAAAACATAGTCCCTTTTCTCTTCTTAATTGAACCTCTTTTGGAGATAATCTTTTGACCATAGCCTTGGGTTTGTTTAACAAGGGTGGTAATGATGTAGTCTTAAGTGATTGGATAGGTTAGTTGTTGACTGATTTTGCATATAACCCTTAGACCCATGAAATTTATGTCTGGCAGCATACTTTTCTTCAAATAATTTGGCCAATGACAAGCATCGCATCAATGTTTTGGGATCTTGGACCAATACATCTCTGTGGATGTCCTGACGTAACCCTCCCAAAAAACAGTCCAATAGTGCCTCTGTTGTTACCCGTTGAACGCGATTGGCTAGGGCCGTGAACTTAACATAATATTCATGCACTGATCCTACCTGTGTAAGTTTGAATAAATTTGCACGAGGACATTGTAACATCCCTAAGGATTATTACTTAATTAAATAAATAAATATAGAAAATGAAGTTGAAACGTCGCAATATTATTACTCCCAAACGCAGGAATTTACAATGTTTAAACATCGCGCCAAAAATCTATAAACCAGTAGTAGGAAAATCATTACAATTACCAGAATCCAAAACCATAAATACAAGCATAACAAAAATCCTTAGCTCTAATCCCAACTAGCCCTCACTCCGCTGCCTGAGCATCCTCAACATCACCTGTATCATCATCTGCTCCCGTGTAACGAATCACACAATCATCGCCAATCATAAACAGAAAGGGTGAGCTGATAATATTAGAAATAACATATACAATAACAAAAAGATAAGTAATACACCAATCCTATTCTTCCTAATTAGTCCTTGGCCAAGACCTTAATCCCCAAAGCTTTTTAGCCTTCATAACACACAAGTAGTTAGCCTTGGACTTAGGATTTATGATGCTCACATGAACCTGCCTGCTCGTGGTCCTGCCTCTACGAACCTCCCCGCTCGAAGTCCTGCTCTACGAACCTCCCCGTTCGTAGTCCTGCTCTACGAACCTCTCCATTTGTAGTCTTGCTCTACGGACTTGCCCACCCGTAGTCCAACACATGTGATCCACCAGTTACGTACCTCTCCACACGCAACATCTCTCAAGTGTGAGAACGGAACATACGAACCTACCTCGCTCGTATCCCCACACGAGAGTAATTGAATATGAACCTCCCCGCTCATATCATCACATGCTCACCACCATCCATGAATTTACCCGCTCATGGCACAACATCCCCTGATGCAAGTATATCATCATTGCTTAAACGTACACACACTAGCCACAATCTGCAGCGTCATTGCCTAGCATAGTTATGACATGCATTCCATAGTTATGACATTCTATGACTTCATTGGCCTATTCATCATATGGGGGATTTCAAGTTAGGGGGAGCAAAGGTAGCCCATGGTTTTGAATGCTTATAGCTATATACTTCATTGAGATTGGCTATTTTATGCATTGTTTTCTTCTTTTCTATCCCTGTTTTTTATCATGTCCAAAGGGGGAGAAAAGTTTGTTGTTCTATGCAATTTTGTCCATCATAAAAAAAGGGGGAGATTGTTGTTGATTAGGTGTATCTGTAATGTTTTTTATTATGTCCATAATAGCATGACAATGATTGGAATCAGAACAAGACATAAATATATGTACGTGATAATCTGAAAATGTTAATTTGTTGTCTTGATATTCGACTAGGGTACTTATCTAGTTAACTAGGTTAGTTCTGGAACTTAGATTTGTGCACTGTCATAATGTAGTCAACTAGCAAACTAATCTAGTCGACTAGACTCGTCCTGACAACAACTGTTAGATAGAAACAGATCTCTGCACCTTCTGAAAGCAACGCTTTCAACCAAAAAGAAAGAGAAAAGAGTGTTGAAAATCTTCTTGGAGCAAATTCTGTAGCAAGGGCTTAAGTGTTCATCAAGAATGATCATCAAGATCAAATGAAGAGGGTGTAATATTGACACCAAAGTTGTGTACCAAATCAGGTGTTATTGTTCCATTACTGTCATTGTTTTTGTATTAGTTTCTTGAATTTCAAATTCTGTGTGTTATCACTGTGATTGTGGTAATTGTGTGTAATTGCTTGTAGCATTACAGTTTGCACATTTCTTGAACAGGTGTTTTCAAGAAAGTGTGGTTTTAAAGTTTAGGAATTGAACATAAGATTTGAACATAAGCGATTCAGATTAAGAAAACTTGGCCAGGGGGCATGTTGACTTGTTGGGTTCATAAGTATAGGATACAACATAATTTTTGTAGTATTTGAACTACCATTAACTTTATTGTTATTATATTTGAATTAAAATGACCCAAAAACTTTACTTATCTACTGTCAACACTACTTATTAACTGTCGACAACCAAGTTCATCCGGGTGACTTAATATAATATAAAATAAAATGATTTTTTAATAATAATAATAATCTTATTTTTCTTATTTCTTAGAAAACTAATTTAAATATATAATAAACTAACTAAAATTTTTTAAAATAGAAAAATAAACACAATAGAAAAAAATAAGAAAAATAACTTTTACAATGAAAATAAGTTTTTAAAAGATAAACACAAAAAAAAACATAAAAATAATGATTAAGAATAAGAATTAAAAAAAGAGTTTTATAATAAAAAAATAATAATAAATTGAAAATAGAAAAAATAGTTTTAAGTAATCAAAATAGTTTTATAAAATATATTTGAATTTGTTAAAAAAAATGCAAAAAGATAACGGTACACACAACTGTAACAATTATTTAAAAAAAAATATCTATTAGGCTAATAAGTATATAAAACAAACTAATATATATATATATATATATATATATATATATATATATATATATATATATAGTTTTTCAAAAGGAAATAAATAATATTAAAATTACAAAAAGTAAGGAAATTTTTTTTCAAAACAAATTGTTATATGTTACCGTTACTCAACTACATCCTACAGATATTTCCATAATCTAGATTTTCTCCACATTTCTCTCCACCTCCTACATCCACTTAATCTTTATGTTTCCTATCTTTATGAATTATCATGTCGAGGACTTGTTTGATAATCATTATTTCTATCTTTTTTCATACCTTTAATTATTATGTTGAGTCCCAAACTCGCTTGATAATCATTATTTTTTATAACTTTAATTATCATGTCGAGTCCTAGACTCTTTGATAATCATTATTTTTTCATAACATTATTTATCATGTCGAATCTCATACTCAATTTATAATCATTATTTATCATAACATTAATTATCATGTCGAGTCTCAGACTCGCTTGATAGTCATTATTTTCACAAATTTAATTATCATGTTGAGTCCCGGACTCACTTGATAATCATTATTTTTCATAACTTTAACTCTCATATTGAGTCTCGGACTCGCTTGATAATCATTATTTTCATAACTTTAATTATCACGTCGAGTCTCAAACTCGCTTGATAATCATTGATTTTTATACTTTTTTTAATTATCCTTTTGGGTCTCAAACTTGCTTGATAATTACTTTTTACAAAATACAAAACTTCTCTTAAACAATTTGAGTTACGAACCCTTCTATCTTTTCTAAAATGTTTTTCATTTAGAACTACATGATCTCTGATTCTCCATTATGATTAAAGATACATAGGAGCAAGCCTAATTTTTGTTGGGTTCACCTTCCAAAAATCACATCTTTCTAAAGTATTTTTTCTTTCATTTTGAACTACGTAATCCTTGATTTTCCATTCTGAATGGAAATATGTAGGAGCGAGGCCAAGTCCTTGTCGGGTTCACCTCCCAAAAATGTAAAATGTTTTCAAAGATCATTTTAAAAATAGTTGTTTAAGAACGACGTAACCCTGATTCTCCATTGCGAATGGTGATACGTAGGAGTAAGGTCAATCCTTATCGAGCCCAACTTAAATTTTCAACAATATTTTCTTTACCATTTTGAATTTGTTTGTCTATTTGATTTTTTGGGGGAAAGCCAATATTTTAAAAATTACATTAATTTTGCACACTTAATGTCTTTGGACGAATGTTGTGGGGTGCTAATACCTTCTCCACACGTAATTGACTTTCGAACCCAAATTTGTTTTCAAAGAGTATTCTTTTTAAGGTTTTTCTATAGTTTTCTTTAATAAATGATGGTCGTGACTCCTTTGTATTTTAAAATAATTTTTCGTCGTCCCGTTGTGACCTCAGTTGTGACACTAACTTTATTGCATATAAGTGCTAACTCATTTTATGCATCTTGCACATTCATAATACCAAATACCATATTTAAAATATTTGCAAAAGCTTTAGAAAGGGTTTGCAATTAATACATAGTGAGTTTGCATTTCTCTGTTTATCTACATTTTCATAGTTGTACCATAATTTTCTGAAATGGAAATAGTTTAGGGAAAATATTATACAGACACCTCAATAATTCTAAAACATAATATGTTACTTGCTTAACAATGTCCACACAATGAAGTTTTGGCCATGCATATAAAATATAAAATTGTTAATACAAATTTCAATAGTGTTTGACCACTAATGTGAGCTTCATCAACACCATTCTGCTTCGAATGAGAGGGTTGTGGTTTAGTAGTGCTGTGAAATTCAATTTTCATTTTCTCCATTTCTTCTTTCATCTCTCGTATCAGCCTTTCATTAAGTTGTAGTTTGTCCATTAATTCATTTTTCTTTTCATTTTGAATTGTAGGGGGCTCGTCACCATTTTTTCCCCTGGTGTCTTTATTAAGAATTAGGTTGTTTATTTCGTCGGTCGTTAGACCCCAATAAAAAACAACCTACAAATAACAACAAAAATGTTAAAGCAAATATTTTTGTATTAGTTGTTATCATTGCGAAATACATATAACATGGGTTGACAATTATTAAGTCATCAGTAAACACATAACAAGGTTTGCAGTTTACGACATAAGCCAACAATTGAAAATAATCCATGCTCAACCATAATTAATATGAATATCTGATGTGCAAATCATAGACCATGGGTTCATAATTATTAAGTAACCAGTAAGCATTATTTGGGTTTACACTTAGTAAATAAGCCAACCACTGCAAATCATCCTTACTCAACTATAATTGACATGGATATATAATGTACAAATCATAAACTATGGGTTAATTATTATTAACTGATTAGTAAACACATAATTGGGTTTGTAGTTTACTGCATAAGCCAACAACTGAAAGTCATCTCTATTTGACTATAATTAACATGGATATGTAATGTGCAAATCATAGACCATGGGTTAGCAATTATTATATCATAAGTAAGCACATTTATGGTTTACACTTTACTCAATAAGCCAACCACTAAAAATCATCCCTGCTCAACTACAAGTAATATGGATATGTAATGTGCAAATCATAGATCATTGGTTCGCAGTTATTAACTTTTGAGTAAGCACATAATACTAACAAGAATTAAATAAAGGAATATAAAAGCTAACATTACAAACCTTTCACTGACTGGCTTTTCCAACTTTTGCACTGATGAATTGTGCTTTTGTTTACCAACCATTTGAAGGAAAAGTAATGAAGTCAAGTATGCACACTTCATGCAAACACCAAAAATACAATGCATCCAGAAAACTTGTTCTCTACACTCAATGTCGTAATGCAATAAAAAGAATCCAGAAAAGGGCCAAAAGCGAACAAAATAAGATGACAGAAACAAAATCCTAACAAAAATAAGAAGACAGAAACCTAACCCTAACCCCAATTTTAAACAAAATCACATCTTCGTCTTTTCCTTTTATAGAAAATAAAATCACAATCAATACACAAAAAAAATTATAACTTGCAATCACACACCTTTCCAACAAGCGACTCTTATTAGATTCCACCACACAGACAACAACCACCAACTCATGGCACTACAAAGACCACACTACTACAAACACCACAAAAATCTCTCATTTCCGCACCAATGGATACAAAAGTAGTCCCGTAGGAGCTTTCATTTGATGGGATAACCCACACACTTACGACGACGAACTGGTTTGAAGAAGAACAACGATGTGAAGAAGAAGACGAATTTTTAGAACAACGCAAGGTTGAAGACGATGAAGAAGGTGATATGTTCAACAAGATGCTCTCTTGCACTTTGCTTTTCTGCCTCTTGTAAGACCCGTGAAATTAATTAATTTAATAATTAATTAATTAATTAATGCGGGTAGGAGGAGCCTTTATGACATTAAATATTGTTTGTTGTGATGTGGAAAAGTACTAGCTGATGTGGTTGAGAGTACTTTGATTATGTGAGAGGACTTAGGTTCGAGTCCTATGTATGCCATTTGTGTGTTGTTTGAATTATTCTTGTTTTGTTTTGGTTATTATAATTGTGACTAGTGAGTGATATTATGGTCATAAAATTATAATAGTTATCTCTAAATGTGAATTGGCATACTGGTTATGCTTGGACCTTATGAGTGGAAGGTCATGGGTTCAAACCTTGTTAGAGGTAAAATAGACTTTATTTTTGGCTAAATGAATGTGGAAGGGCAAAGGAAAACTCAATTAAAAGAGGCAACCAAGAGAGACTGAAAAACCCCTATGTAATTAACATTGAATAGGAATTAAAACCATAATTAAGCCCAATGTGTTGTGAACTGGTTAGGGGAGCTGTCCTTGTGCGTTTAAATTAACTGATATGTGTTCTATTTTTGGGCCATTGTTGTTCCAATTGGTTTTTTTTTGTGGTCATGAAATTCGTGTCATATGTGTTGTAATTAGGAGGGCTAGTTGAGGTTTGTTTACACATCCATGACTAGTATTATACGATTGGGAGGGGAATTTCGTATGGAATGTGTCACTGTTGAATTTGGATGCGAAGTTGGTAGTTCATTCGAAGGGTTGTTTGTCATGTTAATTGTGTGGGCAATGATTGAATGCTATTGTGGTATGATTTTGGTTTGGTTTGGCATTATTTTGGGTGAATTGTGTGCGTGACAGAGAGGGAACTCTGCAAGTCTCGCCCAAGCGAGTCTATCTCGTCTAAGCGAGAGTTGCAGAACCTCGTTTCTAGTTTTGGTTCGCGTTGCTTGCTTAGGCGACCTGGTTCAGTGTTGAGCGACACCAGCGAGGTCACAAGGAAACCTGGACGTTTTGAGCGCGAGATGTGTAGGCGAGATGTTTTGGAGTGTTGAGCGACAGGTACACTCGCTTAGGCGAGAATGGCTCACCTAAGCGAGGTAGCGATAAGACTTGGTGTGTTTGTGTGGAATCTTCGTCCAGGCGAGGAGCTTTGTGTGTTGAGCGACCTAAGGTCTCACTCAGGCGAGAAGAGCTCACCTCAACGAGATGAATTGGTACATCCACTGTTGCATGCTCGCTTAGGCGAAATAATGTAGCCTAAGCGAGACTGACGTACTAGCTTTGGGCGAACAGGCATAGCTTAAGCGAGAATGGTGAGGAATCATGTTTATATGTATTGTTTGTACTGTTTGCTTGTCATTTCCTAAAGTATAGGAATTATTTGCATGTGTTTGTGGAGTTGGCTTGAAGGACTAAGTCCAATAGGGGTCTGAGATGCGCTTGATAGTGGGACGCATGATGGGCATGGAACTGTGTAGTTCACGTCGGCTGCTAAGTGGCAAGGAGTCCTTAGTATGGTGATTACATGCATCGGACGCACGATGGGCAAGGAACTGTTATGTTCCCGTCGGCTACTATTGGGCAAGGAGTCCATAGTATGGTGATTGCGTGCGTGCCATGGTCCGAGCGAGGGAGGCTTGGATGTTTTACTACAGACGACGAGTCTGTAGGGCAGGACTATGAACAGGATAGGCTCATGGGGTTGGACCACGAATGGGTTAGTTTCGTGGTTGCACGGTGAAGTCCCAAGACCTAGTTCATGCATATGACTCATGAAGGACTATGAGATCAGGGATGGGTAATTTGAGAATAATGAAATGTTTTAGTGGTATTATTTTCATTGGAATGGATGACATAATTACTTTATGGATACTTGAATATTTGTGCATAGCTCACCCTATCTCTGTGTGTGGCGATGATCGGGTAATTTATTATTCGGTAGCAGATGATATTTCAGGTGAGCCAGGAGCTGCCTAGGAGCGGAGTGTGGGAACAGAGAACTTGTGATTGTTTATAAAACATTTTTACATAATTTTTTGTAATTTCATTATGCTTTTGGACTTTAAATTTGTAATAGGAGGATTTGAGTATTTTATTAATACTTTATTTATTTATGTTGAGAATTAAATTTAAAGGTTTTGAATTTTCCCGCATTTTTGGGAAATGCTTATCTAATGAATGATGTATTTATTTCTGCCTGTTTATTTTACTTTATTTTATTTTATTTTATTTTAAGTAATATCCTACCGGGATGTTATACCTCTCACTTTCTTTCAAAAAATCATTTCTTTCAAACCCTTATGCCTTCTTTGCCAACGAGAAAATTAAAAAACAATTGGAAATAAAATACAATGTCAAGATCCATGGAAGGTTCTGAATGAAGTTGTCAAAAAGTGGATGTCAATATATCATTATCCAAAATTTAATTCTAACAAGAGATGGTGTCCAAAAATTGTTACACATGCCAAGAAACAAACCATAAAAACTAGTGAAGTTGTTAACAAGTGGCTGCAAGATGCAAGATGCTATCAGTGTTTGGCTTTGGCTTCTCCACTATGTTCTCTCACGGTTTTTTCTCCCAAAAATTAACATTACCCCAAAACCACACATCAACGATTCCTATCAATCAAGATAATATATATATCATCCAATTGAAACTCTAGTTTTTTTTTTTTTCTTCTCAACCAATTGAAACTCTAGTTTTTTTTTTTTCTGAACCAATAATTCTTTAACATGCACCATTTCTAAATTTTAACCGAAACTTATTTATCTCAACTAAAATTTATAAATTATATAACTCGGATTTTCTTATGACTTGCAAACTCCATTGCTTATGCATCACGACAAAGTAACCCAAGATAATATATATCACCAAATTAAAATTTCTACATTGTAAAACAGAATAGTTATATCATTCTGCAGTTACCTCTGTTGTAAACCAGATAGGTGCATTGTAAAACCCATAAGAAGCAATTTCCTTCGCAGTAAGTTCTTTCTCCACCTTTAGAACATTAGTATTATCATTATATTTAACTACTAATGGCTTTACTTCTGAAAGTGCCGCAAGGTCTAAATCACTATCTTTCCAATTCACACTCCCCAGTTCTAGTTCAAAGTTTTTCTGCACTCCATTGCTTTTGAGAGGAGAGCTAATCCTGACAGAAAACTCATCCATACCCTCTGCATTTTTACCAGTCCTTAATGAATGCTATTGGGAGGTAAACTATCGTAAGAGAAGCTCCAAGATATGTCACTACATAAAAATATCCTGTAGAGAAAGATTTTGCAGAAAATTATTCACAGGTATAAACTAGGAGGCTGAAATTTTTGCATGACAATGTAACATTAAATAGATACTAAGATACCACTTAAGCAGGATTTAAAACTACAAGGATAGTACGAAAAAATACAATCACTCTTAAGTAGTTAATGAATCATAAGTTTTGTTGCAAGAGTATTAATAGTATACAACTAAATAAGAAATTAATAGTGTCACCTATAGGCACATTTAACATACAACAACATTAGATATAACTAGAAATGCATATTGAACCCTCCTCCAAATAACCAAGGACAAATTGTATGATACGTGCTTGTATGATACGTGGCTTTTCAACTCTGACTCAACTTCACAATTCTCAAATACCAGTTTGCCCCTACGTTTTAAATTTGGGATGGGTAAGACCATTCAACTCAAGCTCTCCAGTAAGAATCAAAGGATAAAGTATCTTTAGCTCTTGGCCAAGCACAAGCTTCAATTCAGAAAGGCATGTTCTTATATCACTAACCTTAAGAACCGCAATTGGAGTTGGAATTATTCCAAACACGAACTGAATTATCACTAAGCTATAGCAATAAAAATAATCCTCCACATTAACCAGGTAAGTATTCGGCCAAATTCAGTCGAGTCGGCCTAGTCAAAATTTGGCTCGGTTGGTCCTTCACAAAATTTAGTCGTATTTAGCGGAGTTCACCCCGACCCAAATTTGACCGCATTGGCTCAGTCAATCCCGGATGAAATTTGGCTATATTTGGCCGAGTCGGTTACAACCACAATTTGGTCGTATTAAGCCTAGTCGACTTCAGCCAAATTCAGTCTAGTCAGCCCGACGAAAATTTGGCCGAATATGCCACTGCTCAAATTTGGCAGTATTCGGCCTAGTCGGTGTAACACCCCAACTAATACTTGGTGCTACTAAATGTTGTTTACTTGTCTAATGTATCATTTACTTATGTAAGGGAAATTAATTTGTATTTTTTTCACAAATACCAGACTAAAAAAAATGTACATCACTTGATGCATCATTTGTTAAACATACATGATATTTATGGGAATAAAATGTTAACATACATATAGGTGTATGTAATAGAAGTTTGCTTATACTTTTGCAACCAACTAAAGATACTTCTTAGGTTTGAAATACATTACAAACAAGTTAAACTATATCAGTTGTAGCTTAAAATTAGTCAAGTAACATGAAAAGTTAAGCTAGACAATCTCATTGTTACATTCTAAGTCTCCATTTTCTTCCTTTGAAAAATAAAGAAAGTAAGGGTGAGTCTTTCCCTTAACTCTAAAACTTCATTATAACATTTCAAAACATGGTTATTTGAATAAACATTCAATTGAATGAAAAAAGTTCACAAAAAGTTTAAATCATCATAATATCATACCCAACCATGCCAAAAATATCAAAATCAAGTTAATCAATAAAATAATCATTTTCATATGTTTTGAATCTAGGATTTCAAAACCCTCATTATCAGTCTTTTAATAATCATATTTGTATAATTCTGAGTTTCAACTCATCAATATATTCATCTCATATTCTTTCTTTATATACATTGGGTCCCAAACACTACCATTAGATTTTTCTGAATCATAATGGTCTTATGCCAATATGGATAGTGCCAGTAGGCTAAACGTTCTCAGGGATACATGTACGTTATTCCACCTTCCTGGTCTTACAGTATAGTCAAGAGAAGTTTATTTTGACCATATAGAGAAGCTTGGTCGAAATTCCCATTGAAGGTAATTTCATGGTAGTTGCAAGGAGACTTGTTGACTTTCTAGAAGACTTGTTTTTACTCCAAAGTTTAAAATTCATATCTCTTACCACACTCATCCATTTGTAAATCCAAACAGTTAAACTAAATCCTTTTGTCTCTATAACATCTTGAACACATTTGAGCTCAATCGAACAGTTAATAAAACTGGAATCAAAATTTTACTATAATACCTCAAAACATGACGTTAGTGAAGCCAGTTCATCTTGTGAAAAATATTTCTCTAGCCACGGACCTCTAAATCTAAATCCAAACGGTCAAAGTTAAGAAATATGTCTTGAGAACTTTGTATAAAACTTTTATACCGATCCAACGGTTAACGTAACGGGAATAAAATATTTACCAAGGTAACTCAGAACGGGACAACATGTAGAGACCTAACTTTTACACTAAAGTGTCAGAGTTACTGTTCCTTGTATACACCTACAATTCAAAATCCCACAAGTCATATTGAAGAACTGTGTCTTAAGAATACTTTGTAAAATTTTCAGCCTAATCCAACGATTAATGAAGCCTTAATGAAAATTTTACTTAGGCAAGTCGAAAATAGGAAGTAGTTGCCACTAAAAGAAATTATCATTTACATTGTACAAAGGCCTTTGTCAATTTACTTATGAAATCATAAAATTACTTTACATTATATATTTAAATAAAAAATTTAAATATAATTAATATGAAATATAGGGTGTTACAATCGACCCTAGACAAAATTTGGTTGTTTCGGCAAAGCTAATCGTGGCCGAAATTTTGTAGTATTCAGCAAAGTTGGTCTTGGCCGAAATTCAGCCGAATCGCCCCCATACGAAATTTGGCCGTATTCATCTGCGACCAAAATTTTGTCGTATTCATCCGCGACTGAAATTAGGTTGTATTTAGCCAAGCCGACCCCAACAAAAAATCAGTCAAAGTTAATTGAGTCAGTCCCGACCAAAATTTGGCCAACTTGGCCTTGACCTAAATTTGGCCATATTCTGTTGAGCCCAAATTTGGCCGAATTTGGCTGAGTCGACCTAAACAAAAATTCGGTCGAATACGACCAAGTTGACCTCAACCAAATTTTGGCAAGCCCGGACCAAAATTTTGCCGAGTTGGCCACAACCGAACATCAGTCGAGTCCGTCTCATGTTGAAATTCAGTCGAGTTGGCCCCGACCAAAATTTTGCCAAATTCTATAGTGTCGACCCTAAGGATACAAGTTTTAAAAAATTCAATTTGAATTTCTTTTATAAAAATGGTTTTTGGATTTTGAACTTGATCCAAATATTTCGATTGGATTTAAATCTTGATCCAAATATTTGGATCTAGATTTTAAGAAACTCCAAACTATTTTCGTTGAGAAAATGAATTTTGATCGAAAATCTAATCCAATTATATGGATATAAAATGTATGTGGATTGGATCATTAAAAATCCAATTCATGACCACCCCTAACTCTAACCATATGAGCTATGGCATCAATTCATAAAAGCATCTTAATATACATATA
>Ga0214542_1003451_pt1 | contig 32256 bp, 22 predicted proteins | sample CNSS1metaG_FD_160096 | JGI IMG/M metagenome (GOLD analysis project Ga0214542, IMG submission 160096) | Root nodule microbial communities from cowpea collected in UCLA plant growth center, Los Angeles, California, USA - CNSS1 | ecosystem: Host-associated > Plants > Roots > Nodule | place: USA...
GTTTGTAAACCAACAATTAAGATACAACAATGTATCAAGACCATCATAAACTCGCAAGATTGCAACGTTCGAACACGCAAAGATGACAATGACCGTGAAGCCACAAAATGAGAAAAAAAAAACAACGTTAGGAGATTGAAGAGAAAAAAAAATAACGAAAGAAAGAAATAAACAATAAACGATAAGGATGATAAACAATAACGAAGAAAAAAATGAACCTCAACAAAGACTATAGTGAGAAAAACACGAAATTGCAACGACGAAGAAAAAGAATGAAGCGATGTTATGCAAGAGAACCTTTCACAGGTTGTAAAAATTCACAAATTTATTTTATGCCGATGAGTTAGGCTTCGGTTCTAGGTAAAACTGAAACCTATACTTTAACATTTGTGTAAAGCCTTTTAAAAACACGATATTTCAAAAATACTTGTATAAGTATAAGATTCAATTTTTCAAAACACCATAGTCTATAATTGTGCAATTATTTTAAAAAATGTCACTAGATTTTTATTTTTTAAAGAATCAAAACCTATGTTCGTGCTATCAAATAATATGTTTAAGTTATTTAATGAATCAATTTTTATAAGTGTAGATATTTACAAAAGAACTATAGTGTTATTATTGACTTAATTTCTTTTTAAAAGCAAAACATATTAAGCCACATCAAATCTTATTTTTCTCCAGTGTAATTAATATAAAGTGATTTCTGTGTGTGTTATATGATGTACAATAAAATAAAATAAAAATTATAATAATTTTATCCGGACAAAAACTTTCTTATATGTTTTTCTACAAATGAATCTCGAATCATAAAAAAAAAATAAATAAGGGAGTATCATCATCCAGTCAATTTATTTCAACATGTACAAACTAGTACGTGATAAAACAAATATTTTAAAATGAATATAGGATTGCAACTGTTGCAAAGTTTTATATCATCTACGTTTTGTAGTTAAAACAAAATGTGATTTTAAATCATTTTCTTTTTTTAAAATTTGTGATTTCATATTAAGTGGTGAAGGAATATATCAGTTAAGAAATATTTAAAAATTAATTAAAAACATTTTTTTTCTAAACTTCTATTAAAATTATTCTTTCAATATTCTTATGATTAAGTTCATTATTTAAGTAAGAAATGAATAATATATCAAGATAATTCGATCATAATCTTAATTTAGGTAACTTTTATTTTTTTTACAATTTTTAACATTCTATTATAGTTTTTGAGAGATTCATACTTTATATGTTTAAATCCATATAAATATTATGACAATTTGAACAAGTAGAGGTGTTGAATATATATATATATATATATATATATATATATATATATATATATATATTAAGCGATGATTATTATTGCATGAACAAAACACTCTCTCCCAAGTTTTTTTCTTCTTCTAGTTTTCTTATATTAATAACACACATAGTGTGTCATTGCATTTTATTTCTCTATTATAATAATTAGTTTTCCTCTTAACTAAATTCAAAATATAACTGTAAAAAAATGTAATTTTAGAATTTAAAAAATGACAAAATTCCCTTGAGAAATCAATTACTAAAAAGAAACAAATAGAGTACTTTTCAACGAACAAGGGATTAGTTAATGTAAATGTATCCTTATTACGATGCAAATCATGATCAAATTTTGAAGTTTCCATTTAATTAAATCAACATGTATATGAATAAAAGTTGTTTTTACTCGTTACTTGGAATAAAAACGGAAGAATAAAAAGTTCTTAAGAGTTAATGAAAATGGCAGTGTGGAGATTCTTCAGTTAAGGAAAGGACAAATTCATAATACCAAATATGAGGGACCATTCTTCCACTTTCAATAATACCACATACAATAATAACACACCATAAACTTTTACAACTTTTTTTTTTTAATTTATTAGTCACCTATTTTATCTTTCAACTATTATTATTTTATTATTATGTCGTTGTATCACAATATTATTTTATTATTAATACACAAAAAAGCGTATAAAAATTGAAAAATTACCAAGAAATGAAAAAAAAAGAAGAAAAAATATGAATGAAAACCAGGCCTTTACATCATTAACCTTACTGAAATAATCTATTTGGAGTATTTTTTTTTTGTGTTTATTTTTTAAATGAAGTTGGGCACGATACTACACTGGTATAAAAAATCTTCCGGCGCACGTTAGTCGTGACCGGTGATGTTTTATTTTTTTTAAATAAAATAAAACAAGATAGATCGATATTTCCACCAATAAAAGTAGGTGGGTGTGTATGCATTATTATATGTAAAAAGGAAATAGAAAAATAAATTATGACGTGTCATTTATATGTTGTGCGTGCTTTTGGCATGCGCGAAAAGTAGTGTCACGTGCTTCCCATAAATTCAACACTCAGATACATCATATACTATATATTTTAATTAATTAATTAATTCATTATTCATATATAAATATATAAATAGGTATCGTAGATTAACACTAGTTATTATTTGTTGTTTCCTAATTATACTCAATAATTAATCCAACTTTTCCATTATTGCATCACAAGCAACATCGTAGATAACATAAAAATTTTCGGTGCAGATTAAACTCAACACAGGCAAAAAAAAAAAAGGGTGATGATAATGATAGTATAGAATTAAGAAGTCAAAGGTTTAAATTTGAGAGGATAAAGAAAATGAAGAATATCTGTGTTGGGTGGTGGTGAGTGAAATGACACCATATAAAACACTTTATTTATATAAGGAGCAGAAAAGAACAAAAATGGAGGCTAAAGGGGGTTTGAAAATGCAGAAAATGACAGAAACAGAGGAATTTTGACATATGAAGATAACATGTGGATTTGTTTGTATTGAACATGAACATGAACATGAACATGAAGATGAAGATGAACATCCTAGTTTGAAAAAAGAGAAGATTTTGCAATGTGGTGTGGCTTAATGGCATTGGAAGCATGCGAATGGGAAAAGGCCATGTGGAAAATAGAGGAAAAAGAGAGAGAAGAAATTGACTTGCAACATTGGGAAAAAAGGGTTTCATGCTTCCATGGTGTTGTCGGCATTATTTGGGTGCAATCAGTTCATATCAGACAACACTCACACACTCAATCTCTCACAGGTTTCCCATTTTGCTGTGTGAAAGTGAAAATTGAAAAAGAATGGTTAATGTATGGACAACACTTTGTGCCTCATGACATGATGTGCATGTCTCATGCCCTCACCACTATTCAACCACACCAATTTTCATTCATTATCACTCCTCAAATCAAACCCCTTTTCTTCTCCAACCACACTACCATACCCAATTTCATCACCAACATATCAATTCACAACGTCTTTTCCTGTGTTTTCTAACAACTTTGGCCGTGCAATAATTATCGTTTTATTCCTCTTTCCGGTTTTATTTCCAACCCCAATAATTTCAAACACGAAAAAGAAGAACCAGGGTTTTGGGTCGGGGTGAGTGAAGATTGCACAGAAGGTGTTTGTTGTTTTGCGGAGGTGAAGAAGAAGAAAGAAGAAGAATCAGAGGAGAGAGTTAAGGTGACATAAGAAATATGTGAGTGTGAATATAATTTAGTTTTCCCTAAATATGCAGTACAATGAATGGTGTATGATGAGATATAAGAAAGTCAAATGGGAATATTTTCTTTTCTAAACTTTACAATGATGGGATTAACATCCTTCCACTTTGTCTCCCTCTCCTTCTGTGATTGTTCCATCTTTTATGTTTTCTTTATGATTTAATTGATGTTATCCTTCCTTCTTCTCCTTCTTTTCTTTTTCTTCTTTCTTCCCAATGGGTGGAGGGTTCCCATCTACTTTTCTTTACTCATACCACTCTCTCTCTCTCTTTTGGGCCCCATTTCAGGTCCAATCATGTGGGCCCTGCTGTCTGGGCCGGCTCCATACACACCCCTCATTCAATTTTCCTTTTACAAAAATTGGTTTGTTGCGTAAATCAATAGAATGCTGAGGTGGCCTTGCTTTGAGGGGTTGGTGTCGTTGAAGTGGAGACTTGGTCCCACACAAGTCAGCCACTTTGACACACTCAAAATCTCTCTCACCTTTGCTTCAGTGGCACACTTATTATTGTCATTTTCGTACTCTCTCTCTTTCTCTCTCTCATTGTTTTCTCACATCATTTCACCCTCCCATGCTCTGTTCCTTTCACCATAAAGCTTTAACCCACATTTGGATAAAGATGCCATTGCAGGGTCTTGGTGGTTAAGGGTGTTGCCTAAGCAAAACTATGTCCTTCGTTTCATGCTACACTTCTTTCCCCACTCTCTATGTCTCACATTTTCTTATCACCTCCACCTATTATTATTATTACATTTAACCTTTGTTATCTTCTCACATACAAATCTTTCTTACACCAAACACTCTCAAACTTACTAGGAACACAACATTTTTCCTACGATACCAATTGTTAAAATCTTACTTTCATAATATAAAATAGTTATCGTTGAAAGTTTCACATCAATTAGAGATAAAACCAATTCATAATTATAAATGAATGCAATTCTCATCTTATAAGCTAGTTTTATAGGATTGAGTTAGGTTTAAATTCTACTTCTAACATTTACGTGTTATAGTTTATCGTAAAATTATAATTCATCTATGTCTAAAATTTTGATATATTTAAATTTTTAAATTTTAAAAATGAATGAATATAGTACATTTAATTTAATTATGTTAAACGTTTTTAACTCACAAGAGCATTTGAATTATTAATACTATTTGACACGTTCTTTTTTTAATATTAGTGAAAAAACGTGTTTAACACATAAAAAAAAATTTAACTATAAAATATATTAAAATTTCGAAAAATTATAATTTCGTGTTAAAATTTAAAATTTAAAAATATATTTATTATGTAAATTTTGTGCAATATAATGATTTTTTTTCCTACTGAAATTGGCTACATTACCTTACCAGAACCATACAATGATTTTTGAACTAGAAGACAAGCAAATTAATTGACATTCTATAACTACCTGATTTGTGCTCCTAACCTTCCATAAAGAGCATTATAATTAGGCCAATTTTAAAGGAAGAAAGGGACCCATTAGTCACTACATGTGATCACTCACCACTAGTGTTTGCAAGAAATGAAACCTCAACAATATTGGAGTAGCACACAAGTGTGATTATAAAATTTTCATAAGTATATGTACAACTTCATTTACTACATCAGTTACCATTAAACTTTAGTTATATGAAGAATTGATACAGTACATGCTACATGGTTTTTCAAATAACCATCTGTTGCAACCTAAGAGCTTTGAACTAATAAATTGCATCTTCTTATATCACTTAGATGATGTTTGTTTCTTGTTATCATGAAAAATGACACCACATGGCATATACATATACATATATAATATAAAACTTTTTAGTGCAGGAAAATGGATACAGAATATTCTTTTTAACTGATATAAAATGCACAGATTGTAGTATTGTTGGTGGTAAGGAATAATGTGTTTGTCCTTTTTATCTTTTTTGCACTCTTAACATTTGAAAACTTGTTGGTATATACACTCTAATGTGGAACCATATTGAATTTGTTGTTCTTAAGTAGTAATGTCCCACCAATAAAAGATTACCATTCAAGGTCCAAACAAACTGGCATGAATTAAATTTCAAGAATCGTATCTCTGATATGCGAGGGACCCATCCACAGTTTTACCTGTTACTTCTTATCATCGAGTTTTCAAATATTTCTCATTACCCTTTCCATCTTCCCTTGTAGTCATTTTTTTCTCTCCTCTAAAGTAACACATAAATGTTGCTTCCCTTGTATTCTTTCCGTAGTATACAACACGCTTAACACTAGGTCAAAAGTTATACCTGTTAGTCAAATTCAAGTATTTCTGTTTAAGGTGTAATAGTTTAAGCGGCACCATTTAATTTTGACCCAGTTGGTCTCTGTTACGAAATAATTGATATCATCTGTAACATTTTTATGAATTAGTTAAGTATGCAAAGCGGGATAACATGGTACAAGCCACTTAACGACCATAACTTGATAGGAAGGTAGTAGCCAAAAAAAGTGAAAAAACAGAAAACAATGGAAGTAAGTTGTGAGGAAGGTTAGTTAACACAATGTTGTGTTGGTTATAGGCAAGAGATGAATTTGGGTTTGATGCGTCTGCATCAAGTTTTGATCCCTATTGGCTTTATATTATTCTGAGGTGCCCCACTTAAAGAGAGTCCAAAGATAAGAATGTAACGTTGTTCTAGTTTTGTAGATAAGATCACAGGAACCAAAACAATGGAATAATATTGATGCAGAATAATAATAATAAGTGTATGATTAGCAACAGATTTCACAGAGAGAGATGAAAATAAGACAAGGCTGAAAGGCAATAAATGAAAGGGAATAAGAAGTTATACGTTTTGGGAATCTCTGAAGTCAATTATGGCACATAGTTGCAGTTTGTGATTGTAATGTTTTTAGAAAAAAGGAGCTTAAAATTGTGTCCAATTCAAAGAAGCATTAAACAAAGACCAACTACCACCCCATGAGTTCTTCTGCACTTCCATTTAAGACTGAGACACAGAAATGTTGCAGATGATTAGTGTAAGGTTCTGCTGGTTTAATTATGGAAGCTTGAGTTAACCCTTCTTCTTCTTCTTCTCTTGTCACCATTATGAGATTTGCATTATTTGCAAAGTGAAATTTATGTCTCTTTGAACAGTGCTTTCACACAGCATGAAAATGATTTCACGGGTTAGGATTGCATTTCATCTGGATTTCACATTTGAACCACTCTCAAGAGTCAGTGTTTTCAACTCTCTGAGAATAACGTGGCAAAGAGAAATTAGAAAACTAAGAATAATGGCAATCAAATTTTCTCTGCAAAAAGGTAAGGTGGATGATTTGTTAGGAATACAAGTGTGAGTCTAAGTCCCACATTGACCAGAAATGAGAAAGTAGAGCATTATATAAGAATAAAGACCCATAAACCCATTGCCTTAAGGTTTTGGGTTGAGAGTGGTGTCAGTGTCTTATGTGGTTAGACTCAGATCTCATTGGTGTTGTTCTCCCTAGTGAAACCTCCTCTGTAAAACCTGACAAGTGGTATCAGAGCCGATGGTTAATGCCGGCTCAGACGAGTGCAGTACCAGTATGGTCCTAGTATCGAAAGTCTTCCTGGCAAGAGTCCCAGATAAGGGTTCCAGGTAAAGCGTGTCCCGTTAAGAATAACGGCGGTACAGAAAAGGGCAGAAAAGGAGTACTCGTGGTTGGGCAGCTTCCGCTGGAGGGGGGTGTACCAATGTGGTTGAAAGATTAATCTAATATGAATAATGATGATGAAAGATTAATTTTCATGCATGGAGAATACAAAGATTTATACTAACACAAACACTTGATCAAAATTATTTTATGGGTAATTGTTCAAGAAATTATTAGAAAGTAATATATAATAATAATAATAATAATTTTAACATATATACCTTACAAGGAGATCAAATAAAAACTCAACTATTTTTTGCATAGAGGAAATATAACTAGAAATTCAACAATTGCGTTGTTAAATTTTACATTCTATTTTAAAATATTAATTTCATAATAATTATAAAACAAATGGAAACGATTTCTTTATTTAATAATAATAATGGGAATAACAAAATTATTTGAACCTAAAAAGCCTACATCAAAGGCTGAAACTATTAGGTTTTGAATTGGACTACCAGTCAAGTTGATGTGAACACCACCTTCAAATGAGGTAACTATTGTACCTTCAAAATTATATTATTATGACTATTCTCTAGAAATAAAAGGATAAAAATAATAGATAGATAAACGAATAAAAATATGATTGTATTTCAGTTATAATTTTGGTTATTTATTTTTAGTTTCTTAAAAAAATTCTATTTTTATCTCTATAAAACTAAAAGGTATTACATTTGGTTTTGGGTGACGTATAATCAAACATGGAAATGTGAATAATTCATTTATAATCTTTATAAAATACAAGCCATTCATTTTTTATTCTTCAAAAAAACACTAAGTAACTCACTTTTGGTCCTTCAAATGTGAGAATAATATCATAGGTATAAAATTGAAGAATTCTAATTAACGAGTGTTCAAAATAAAAGGATTTTCTCTTTATAAACACAAGAGAATGATTAAATTATGTGCGAATGACACTTTTCCATTACTAAAATCGAGTTTCTTATTGTTGAAGACACGTACATTTTCAACATATTACCTTCTCTCGCTTTGTAAAGGAAAAAATGTCAGAATATTAATGAACATCAGAAGCATAATTGAATGTGTTGTTCTGATTGTCTTAAGAACAAGAGACCCAATAGAGGAGTAATGACCAAATTCAAATTTGAATTTTTTATTGATTGTCTATAAATACAGATAAACACAGTAAAGAGAAGAATAAAATGAAGATTTAAAATACAATGAATCTCTTCTAAATCCATGGAAAACTTGTTTATATTACAAAGTTTGTATAGTTCTCTTTGTAGAAATACACACAGTAACTCTATTTTTAATCAACAAAAGCACCGGACTTTATTGTAAACTCACTCTTTGATGGTTGAATAGTTGTTTATAAAATTTTAAAATAAGGTTATAGTGTGGGAACTTACCTTTTAATGAATTACTTAAATCTACATATAGACGATTTTTTTTATTTATGTATACCAATAGCCCTTTAGCTTATTTGGGCTGAAAACTTTGTTGAATTTATACAAGTTTTAACCTAAAAGAAATCCTTAAATAAATGTTTAGGCCAGGTCAAACTCAATAAAAAGTTAGATTGAGCCTAAAATAATTAGGAATTTGATAAGGTTAAGTGGTGGTAAAGTTTGCATGGGAGATTAAAATTAAAAAGAAATGCAATTGACAGTAATCAATAAGAGTTATAAATCTAAGTCGTAAAATTAAACAGATCTTTTTATTGTATGTAAATTTTCATCCAATAATTTCAATATTTAAAAAAAAAAATATCAAACAAAGTAAAATTTATTGCTTTTATTTTATTTAGTTGCATATTTTCCTGACAAATTTATAGAAACAATTACACATAACAACTCTTATGTTTCTATTAATATTGGATGAATAATTAAATGTCATATATTTGAGAAACTAAAGAAAAATATAAAAAGCAATTAAAATTACGTTAACAAAATCGTGTGTAGGCTAAAAAGGATTAAAAATATACACATGGCCTACATTATAAAAGCATTATTTTAACTATCTCGCAGTTATGTATGATGACACAAACAACCCCGTACTTGTGTTGAATCAATCTTTTCTACACCAGTACACATTTAATTAATTTGACATAAATTTATTATTATATTTATGATTTTCCATCCAAAAGCACTGAAGAACTCTCTGGATGGAAAAGTTTGTGATGTTGGAGAATCTGATAATGGTCAGATAGGTGCATTGATATGTCAAGAACAGTGACCTACGATGTCTGAGGCTTCTTTGTGAACGAGCTAACAAGCAAGGGAGCAGTGTCCACCTTTTCATTTCAAAACAACAGACAAAACTCAAATCAGCCCCAATTGCCTGCTCAAATAAGAGTGATGGCGCATGAATCTGCATAATAGATAATAAATGACTAACTACATAAAAAGGGCAAATTATATGGTAAAACCGCTCTTGAATTTCACAGATATTTGGACCGCTGATGCTATCCAGCACCAACTGTCGGATTTTAACAGGACAAAAGGAAGGGATGATATTACATCACTCATTATAACATCAGAAGCAAACTCCATATCGTCATAGAACCATGATCACATTTTCATGGATTCAGACCTCAACTCCAATGAAGCATCAAATTTTCAGCTGCGCCAAGCTCTGCACTGTCTCAGATTCAGCTGGAATTTTCTCCGTCTTCATCTCTGTCTCTGGAGTTTTAACTGGTAGTTTGTCTTCCGGGCTGGGGGAACTAATAGTAGGAGCATCGTCTTTTGGGGTAGGAACGGGTTCTAGGCTGGTAAGGCTGGGAACAGGTTCGTCTATTCGAACAGGTGGAGCAGCAAATACTGGAACAGCTTGCCTAATAGTGACAGGAGGAGCGACTCGTACAGGAGGAGCTCGTAGTACCGGAAGGGACATTGTGGCGGCTGTTGGCGGTGGTGGAGAGAATACAGGTATAGCAGTCCTTATCGTCACTGGAGGTGCCATTCCCTGGCAAGGTGGTCTCATTTGTCTAATGGGAACATAAGGTGCTGCTCCAGCAGCAGGGAACTTAGGGCGACGAATTCTTCGGATATCTGATGTGGCAGAAAGTTGTGGCATCGCAGAGTTATCACTGACAACTGATGCTGGAGATGCTGAGACAGGATGCCTGCTTCGAGAAGCTGTCTTTTGGCATATTAAGGGAAGAATCTTTGATGTAGCAGCAGGAGGAGGCTGAGGACTGGTTGGTCTGGGATTTTGAATTTGAAACTTCTTCGGAAATGGAATTGGCGCATTTGGATTTGACATTGAAATCTTTTCCTTCAGACGGTAGTTCCGCAAAGCCCGTGCTATAGTGATCTGTTCTAGTTCGTCGTTGTTCTCAGGTTCAGTTGAAGACCTTGCAGTTTCTTTTGCCACTGTCAAGAAAGAAATTATTGTTAATTCATACTTCATCATCTATACATATCTTAAGGGCCACAGTTGTTAATGACAGATGATAGCACATAGCAGTCTGACCAGCAAACTCAAAAATTGCCAGTGTATTTAAATGTTATGGAGAGAGAAAATTTATACTACCACATGAACAAATACTTAAAAACTAAAAGTTATCAAAATTGAAGACTACATTATTAGTCTAGGCGCACAATCATACTCAACCTAAGGCAATACATAAGTCAACATATCAAACACAGAAAAATGGAAGCAACAAAGTTGGAATGGCTGGAACTAGAACTGTGGCTGGGGACTGCTATTGTCAAACTAGTTCGAACTATACTCAACTTAGGCAATAAACCAGTTAGTATATCAAACACAGGAAAATGGAAGCAAACAAGTTGGAGAGGCTGGAACTAGCACAGTGGCTGGGGACTGCTATTGTCAAACAAGTTTCAACGCTGGTCTGTCTATGTACCAAACGAGAACAAAAATTAGTCAGTTAAGTAACAGGTGTAAACAGATAGAAAGGTCATACTGTATCTATAAAGTTGTAGGAAACAGTAGTGATAGAGCAAAGACTGAATAACATGTATAGACTGGTCTGCCCCAAAGAAGGTAGTTCTCACGGAAGAATGCTTGAACTTCCAGAATTTAGTTGTAAAGCAAATTGGAAGAAAACTTAGGGTTAAACGGGTGAGGCCTTTTTCTACAGATAATGTTTAGTTCACCTTAATTAGGAAACATGATGACATATTTTGTAAACTTCTAGTGTTGCAAAATAAAGATTTCTTCACTGGATACAGACATGCTAGCAAGGATCTTAGCCATAAAACAGGCATTACAACTCTAGAGTTTCCAGTGCTATAGGTGCAATTTTGTCCCAATTAATATCAACTACAACTTGCTCAGGCAGAAGCATAAGATAGAGAATAATTTACAGCAGTCATGAACCACCCCACCCTGCATTGCCACTTTAGCAATGTGATTTGCTTCTATTGGGTAGCCCACTTAAAACTCACTACAACAAAAGGTAGTCTAGAGAGGCACATAAGCAGGTAAAACCATCTGGCACATAGTATTATCTTTGTCAAAGGAAAGTAGCAAGGGGCAAGGATGAATCTTCGAAGATGCTTTTGGCCTCTACCACGGATAAGAGGAAACTACAAGAGAACACATTGGGTAGGAACAGTAAGTACACGGCCTCAGCAGTTCCACGTGCTTAATTGCAAAATTAGTTACACGAATTGGGTATACAGGGGTGGGCCGGGAATCGCCACTATTCCCTTTTGTGGCATCTTGAAGCAATATCCATACGACAAACTGATGTAAAAGTTCCATATCTTTTCACATGAAAGAAAACCATTCAGACAAAAGCTAGCCAGTTAGTTACTTACATTGCTTTAGAGAAGACCAAGCCGCCATAGCTGCATTTTTCTCCGCTTGTTTCTTGTTCTTAGCAGGTTCACCAGTAAACATAATTCCAGCCAACTCAACTGTCCCAGTAAACACAGGAAGATGTCCTAAGCCTGACCTGAACGTAAAGTACTGCGGCAATGGCGCCGCTACCCTCTGTGCAATTTCCTGCAGGAGGTTCTTGTACACTCCCGTTTCATCCTAATAATTTAAATCCAGTAAGCACATCAACCCCAAAAATATAATAAGAACATTAACCAAAAAACAATCAATAATATCTTCACACACAGTGAAAACGAAGGTCTTTTAAACATAAAGTTCGAATAAAACGCTCTTAAACGTGCATAAAATATTCGCGCAGAGGAAAGAAGAGAGCGAGAGTTCTCGGTGAAGCAAATAAACCATGCTTACAATTATTCTCAAGTAAACACAATAAAAAGGAAGAGTATCAGCATAAAAATAAGAAAATTCACAACAGAGGAGTGAAAAGCTGAAGCACTTTTCAAGAAACGAATCTCACGATCTCATTCACAGAATCGATTTCCAATAATAACAATTACACAAATTAGCTTCAAAATTCACCAATAACCTTAAATTCAAAAACCAAACCATTCCACTACAAACAAACAGCATTGCACAGCAAACGAAGGCGAAACGGCAAAGTTCACAGAGCAAGGATAGTTCGGTAATTTCACACACAGAAGAAAAAAGGCAGCGATGGAGAGAGAAACTCACGAGGATCCTGGCGGCGAGGGAGTGAGAGGGAGCACGGTTGGAGAGCGAATTGAGCGCGACCTCGGCGGCGGAGTGCTCCGCCTGACGGAGCGTGGAGCAGTATTGAGGGCTCTCGAAGATCTCGCCGTTAAAGTTAACGGTGGCCTTGAAGCGCGGCGCGTGATCAGGACCCTCCCGAATGCACGTATACGAAGGCAGGTTGAAGCAGCTTCGCTGTGCCAGCTCCTGAAGCTGGTTCTTGTACATTTTCCCCCCTCACTCTCTCTCTCGCTCGCTAACCTCACCACACTTTCTCTCTCAAGAACTGATCCGATCCCCTCCGCCGCTAATTCTCGCCGGAGATTCCACTCCGGCCAAATCCAACCCCTCTCTCCGGTTACGCTTTTGACCTCGGCAAATGAGAAGAAGACAGTGCAGTAACAGCACCGGCACAAAACCAGAGAAGAGAGAGAGAGAAGAAGAAGAAGAAGAAGAAGAAGATGAAGAGTTAGATAGAAGAAAAGAAAAGAAAGAAAGAAAGATAGCTCTCACAATACAAGTACATTTATTTCGTGATTATTATATTAATAAATTAAATTGCATTAATATTAATATTAATATTAACAAAAGTATTATTATTATATTGAAAATTTGCAAGCTCCTATTTATTGCTGTGGTGCTGGGAGTCAACTCGAAACGTTGGAGCTGAGTTGCATGGATTTCATCTTTCCCAAGATTATTTTTTTAATACTGTTGTTATATTAATGAGGTGTTTAATTAGCTGAATTAAGTAACCTGTGTTGTTATTTATTAATGCAAGAAAGAGCACATCGTTTGAGGGCGAGAGACAATTAATGAAACGCGTAATTGAATTGAAAAGCGTTTTTAAGCGTTGTTTTGTAGTGGGATCCAGGCACCAAAATAGTGGCCACTATATTTAACTCCAAACACGCCTCAATTAATAAAGTTGTTGTTTGATTAATAAAATTATTTATGATTTAATTTGGGAATTTAGGGTGCAGTGTAAAAATAAAGATGAGATGATTTTACTTTATGATAATGGTGTGAATAATGGAAGATGCACTTAGTTAGGGTTATAGAGATAAGTGAGTGAGGGTTATTTATAATGTAAAGGGTGGTGGAGTTAAGTGGGGAACATAACTTTTTGTGATATCCAAAAATGGTGAATAGTGGGTTTGACAAAATGGAGATGGGGAACGTAAATGATGAAAGAGGATTGGGAGCAAAAAGTTTGTTCTTATTTATTATATTTTCCCCACCCAACTAAATTGAACGCACCTTATCATCATTCACATCCATGCATTTAATGGGGCATCATATTTTGGTACACATGCCATTGCATCCACCATTATACACTCACACTCAATTACAACATAAACATACAATCAAAAATAACTACAAGTAATAATTTTTTTTTATAGATCAAAATATTATTTTGATATGAATCTCATGGAGGAGTGGTTGCAGTAATTTTCTTTGGTTTATGAATAAGTTTTTAAGTAACTCACATGTATGAAATGCGTATTAAAATAACATTTTTGTTTATAACCAAATACGGTAAACAAGTTTCTATGGAATGGTAATAAACGAGAACTACAATTAGCATCATAATACAACTTTAAGAAATAGTTATTTATGAAAAAAAAACAGTCCTTATAATATTTTCATTAATGCAAAATGGTTAAGTCGTATCTTCTTGAACTGTGTCAGTGAATATTGTTAATATCAGCTCCTATTTATTGTAAGTATAATTATTAAAACTAAACATCTGATTGAAATATCTCTTTCTTCAAATTGTGATTAGAACCTTATTGGAGAAAAAGGCAGTGGTTAAGATAAATGAAAAAAGTTAACCCTTTCAAGATGAAGGAAAAAAAAAAAATTGGGTTCAGTAGGTTAAAAAATACAATAATTTTGTATCAAGATATTATTTAATATTTGTAATTCACGGAAATGTTACAATCGGAAGATTATTTCTAAGGATATCTAATATATGTTTGGTTAAGCTTTCATATTTCTGAAAATACTTTTAAAATAAATTAAAATAAAAATGATAGTTATAACCGAAGTTAGAAAATAAATTAAAATGATACGATTTACCTACTTTCGTGACATGAGAATAGTGACTGTACATATAAGAAGATATCTATGGAAAGTTGAAGATACATTTCCACAAAAGTATAAGATACTTATGGATACTTTTTTACAACCTAAATATATAGGCCAAAAAATAATAACAACTTTAAAATATGGAGAGATAATGTTGTTATTTAAAAAATATGTATATTCCAATAATTATTTACTAAGCTATTAGTTAATATATTTTTTATTGGTCTAAAAAAATCTATAAATACTTGATTTCACTTCACTTCTTATTCAACACTATTTACTCTTATCATATTAGTCTTTACAAGTAGATTTTTTCTTTCTATCAACAAGCTCGACTAACACTACTCTGAACCAAAGATCCAAACATTTAAAATCTCTCATTCCATTTTGGAGACTACTCAACCAATTTTGGTAAAAACAGTATAAAAATGAAAAAAAAAAAAACCATTAAAAATGGAAAGAGATTTCATGAAATAAATTCCTGTGATGGGGAGAGGAATACAAAATACATTCCAGATATTAGAAGGTATGCCTCTATATCCAACAATCTTCATCCTGGGCTTTAAGAATACCCTTTATGAATTGGACCTTGGTTGGAGCACAAGAGTCGGGAAACTCTTTTGCTTTCTGATTGTTTCTTTTGTATATATGTTCATCAATATAATTAGTTAAAATTTATTAAAAAAGGTTAAACTATAAAAAGTTTATTCAATAAAAAACTAGATGAAAATTTGTAACTTATTAGTAATAAAGAAAGAGAAAAAAAAATAGTTAATCTATAAGTCATTTTTGGATTATACAATCTGAAACTCTTCTTTTGAAAAAATAAAAAAACTTCATACTTATACAATCTAAAAGTCATTTTTTATTTTCACATTACACAATCTATAAGTTAAAAAAATTTAGATTGCACTATCCGAAAAGGGATAATGGAAAAAAAAAATTATGGAGTGTAGGAAGAAAGCTATGAAGGTGCAGGAAGAAACTCCCGATGGCCTAACCTTTAACCCACTGACATTTTTTTCTTCTTAAGTTGGAAAAACACTTTCATTATTACAATCACTTCTGGACCTTAACATTGGAAATTGGGAAAGTTGATCAATAAAACTTAAAAGCCATAATAAAATACTGAAATACGACAAAATAATTAAACAAGAAAGAAACCTCTTTCTTGAGTTTGGTCAGTTCAAGCTGAGTCTCATTCTACTGTTCGGACTCCAAACATGCACATTAAAAAGAATACTCCGAACGTTCAAGCTGAGTACGACTTCCATTCTTTCTGTTGTTCCAAACTAAGTTACTCACAAGCAAGATTGTTTTGATACAAGATTAAAACAAATCAAAATTAAACATAGAAACGTCTAAAAGGACTGCTTGCAAATGCAAAACCTGACATGGTATCTGTTCTATCGGCTGCCTCCTCCAATTCATATTACTAGAAGCGCAAAAATCAGATAAACGTCTTTTTTTGATGTAAGGTCAACTCTTAGAAAACACTATGAGAAAAGAACTAACACTTTAGGGCTAACACTCCGAAAATTCTTAATATAATGATTGTGCACAGAACATCTCTTTTTCTATAGTTCTATAAGAAACAAAATTAAGCAAGAGGAATATTAAAAAGAATAAACTGCAGGATTTTTATTGAATAAAATTTACCGTACATGTTTACAGCATTTGCAAGGAAATCACCATGAAAAGGGGCTAGCTCCTAACAAAAATATTTCATTTTCCACATCTTTTATCCACTGACAAACATGGTTGCACGTCTTGATTGCCAAGGCCTGCATAAATAATCATACAGAGAACATAAAAATGAAAATCAAGACATCCAGAGCGGTTCAAACATAAATGCAATTTGTAACTTTGATAATTGTTGGCTACTTGTTCCTCTTTCTGCTGAACATAAAGTACAGAAAATGCTTTTTCCAAGTCATAGGTTCAGTTTTCACAAAATATATTTCTTCCCCCTCAACCTGCTTTTTTTACTCTTTCCCCGAACAAATGAACCAAATATCTTAAAGAAAAAATATACAAAATCCCAACTATTAAAGCAAAAACCAAGTAGACATGACAGTAGGTGGTACAAATTTATCTAGTGTCATAAGAACACTAATTAAGAAATAAAAAGTATTTTGTTTATTAAAAAGTGTTATTAAAGCATTTTCACTATGATTTTCAATGCATCCCCGAAATCAAATTTCAATAAAAAACTTCATTTATTGATTTCTTAACCGGTGTCCTCATTGAATTGGTTAACAAGACCCATATAACTTAAAACATACTAAAGACGTAGTGCTAGATTCCAAACATGAAATATATTTTGTATCAAGTATTCACTGGAAGTCAATTACGAATCTATACCTAGGCACTTATAGATAACATAGGAGATGGGACATTCACAATGATTAAAAGCTAATCAAGATATCAGATTCAAGCAAAAAATATACCTTGTCTGCAAGGGGATCAAAGGCAGCGTAGAGCTCAAAATCCGGTGTCACCCAACAGAGAAGAACTGCCACAAAAACAAGAGTGAGTTTCATTTTGTCTTTAATTAGCATGAGTCATAAAGAAGAATACTAACAATCTTAAACATACTTTTTCCAACACAGATTCATTAAATAATTTACACAAATCTAAAGTACCAACTCATACTAAACATTTCCATATAGGATAAAATTCTTTCTAAAAGTACCAAGACCATCAAAGGTTATAGTTGAGAAAAGCCACAAAACATGAATTTGTACCGTCCAACCCCTCACTCAATTTCTCCATGTTTTCATGCACGACCAAACACAAATTTCATATAAAAAAAGTTACATCAACTCATGACTGCATAATAAAAATATTAAACATTTCAGACAAAAAACCAAACACACTATGGGGTGTGATTTGTTACCGTAGTTTTCATCTCTTCTAAATTGAGTTTTGTGTGGCCCAATTCCTTTATCATGCATGGATGCAAAAAGTTTCTCGTAAGCTCTATACAGTCTGCAACAATGAAGAAAAGTTATGCTTCTAACAAGAATAGATATTCATAAAGAAAATGAAAAAAAAGGCAAAACATTCATAGAAATGAAAGGCAAGTGAATAGCTATATCAGTTCATACTTTTTTTGCAGCTGAGGCGTATTAATTGATGATGGGAACTCCGAGGAGACATACTGGTTAAGATATATACTGCGGTATATGAAATGCCACAACCCAGCAGGACCCCCAATACCAGAATTAGCTTCCCTAAATCTGTCAGGAGAATCTGATGGAAGCATGTGCTGGCCCAAATGAGATGATCCAGAATGAGATATAGGTGGCAAGTCTTCAACATGCATTCCCCCGTTTAACAAGGATCTCTGAACTTCACTAAGGACACATGACTTCAAAAGAACATTTTCAACACGAATCCTACAGAGATGGAAGGTAAATTTCTGAACCATGCAAAAGATAACAACTATATAGAAGCATCATTGATTTTGAAGTCTAAACCATTATTTACCTGCAATCCTTAAGATGATAAAATGCATCAGAATTAGTGGTTAGCAACACCAAGTATGTGTCATCCTGTCACATAAATATAAAGCTCGGTCACAAATGTTCCATTGTCCAAAATATAAGTCTGTGGTTTGAGAAAATGTTTTTAATTTTCACTTTTAAAAACAAAGTACCCCTTGTTTCTTGTTTCCAAAAGTTTGTTTAGGAAATGGAGAAAACAATTATCTTTTATGTTTCTTAAACAAATCCTTGAAAACAGATAATAAAATAAAAACAAGGCACTACTTTTTGTAATTAAAAGTGAAAACAAAAAAACATATTTTCTCAAATCAAACGGACATTAAATGTTCCAATAATGTATTACAAGCGGACTCACATCGAAGTAATGGATATATGCATACAAAAATGCTGAAGGGTTATATCTTGGCAAGCAAATTGGGGAAAATGATTCTGATGTCCTGCAAAATTTAATCCCCAGAAATAGAATTAGAAGGAATGGATGTTTAGACAACGCTATAAATAAGATAACTTAGAATGAAGCTCAAAATATAATACCGTGACATTTTCACTTCATCTAAAATGCCAGTTCATTGTATAACACAACAATATTCTAAATTGCTTAGTTTAAAAAACTACAGGACGAGCTCTACATGTAAACTTAAGTAAATTTCTCGAAGGTCCAAGAACTCCAAACTAAAGCATATCAAACTTAATTGGTTAATTAAATCAGTATGTGGTTAATAAATACCACATTTGCTACTCTTCGAACATCCTTATTTATCACTATTAGAGTGGTTTTCAAAAAACATAATTCACCTATAGTTATCTCTAAAGGGAATCATCAGAATGTTTACAACTTCTATCACCGAAATGAACAATTAGTTAAAGCTAATAAGAGTAAATTATACAATCAAACCATCTCTGAGAATCAACGCATTTGATAAATAAATCTGTTTCCAGGACAATTCCACTTGCCTGAAGGATTCAGATGACATGACAAAGTTGGCCAAAAGCAGTATATCATCTGGATGAAGAGAATCTTTCTGAGCACCAACGAGACTGATTACCTGCATTCAACCTTAAAATTATTATTTTAAGTCAGTGTTAATTAGACAAAATCAAGCATACAGTCAAACCTTGTGCCTGCACATCAGTATTGCAAACAAAACACCTGAATCAGCAACATCTTGCAAAATAGCTCCTGCAGCTTGCCTTGTTGCATATGCAAGAGGGAGACAAGTATAGGCATGAAGAAATGTAGCTGGGTTCCTAAAAGACCAGACAAATAAAAAAATTTACTATAAAAATACAGAATAAAAAAATTGGAAAACTGAGCATGCTAAGAACAGAAAAACAAACCAGCTGAAAGAGTGTATTAGAGAAGAGAAGACAATTTCTGTTCCACCAAGCAAGGGTGTCATATCAAACTTTGGGTTCTTCTCAAAACATCTATTTATTGATTTTGTTAGTATAACAAGCATCTGCACATATATGAAAAACAGGGAAGTATCATCTAACCATCAAAACACAAGCTGTTCACTTGAATGTCCAAAAAATGTAATAGAAATTTGAGAAGCATAGAAACATGCATAATGAGCAAACAAATGAATCCAGAAACTTTTGCATTCCAACTCGATTATACCTGACCATAAATTAGCTCTAACTGACCCCTTAATGAAGCGTAAGGTTCTTCTGTGGAGCTGATGCAGACTAAGTAAATTGGTCCTTTCACTAGAAAAATCACCTACACCATGATTTCAAAGTAGAGATTTACATCACGGAATAATTGCAAAATTCCTGCAAGAGACATAACAGAAAAACAAGATTCTTATATAAACACTATTTATATACAAGATGGGCAGCTCACTCACAAAAGGAGTCACCCTCACCCCACATTCTTTGAGGGGTCAAGGAGCTGGTTTTGAAGTGATGAATGCCAAATAAAGGATCTGACATGGCAAAGCAGTAACGTTCTTTGAAATTTTGTATTTTAGGGTAGTATCCGTTAAGTACCGGCAGAATTGGTGAATTCGCCCTCAAAAGGTAACAATTAAGGAGGATAACTAAACACTTAAATACTCTACTAATCATCCATATTACTAGATGTGGAAGTTAGGCATACCATACAACCCAAGTTCCTATCATAGCATTGCTCCTCAGAACTGACATCTTTGCGGCACTTCACTCAAATCCGCATTGGTCAGAACCCTCTGCTAGTTATGAATAGCTCTTTCCGAGACACAGACAACTAGCTTTGATACTAATTGATAAGTTTGTTGGATTGAGGGCGACAACCAAACACTTAAAACATGATTTTACTTAACATATTCTTTGTTAAGGGTCAAGGAGCTGAGCTGGTTTTCAATTGGTAAATTCTCAGCTAAAACATACCATTCAAGCACAAAAATATGAAGAGATAAAAAAATACAATCGCACCTGATGCCTTCCAGCCCTCACCAATTTGACAGAGTCGCCCCTAAAAACAGAAATCGAAGGGTTCATTGGAAATTCTATTCAAATATCCAGTCTTCCAAACACATTAAAGGAATACTTCTAATTAACTGAAAACAGAAACAGTCACAATACCCGTTCTCAACAAAGGAAATAATTGCTTGTAAAGTTGCTGAAAACCCTGCAAGTCTGTGTTCATCTCCATACCTAGAAGTAAAGTAGTAATCAGTGTAAAAACAAGAACAGTACAAGAGTAAAAGTAGAAAATCAATTTGGTTTCTAACAACCATCAAAACAGCGAATTTATTCCATGGTTTCGAGAACATCATTAATTAGATCTGTGAATAGTTTGGTTTAAGAAACTACCAAAACTGGTCTGCAAAATCCCAAATTTCATAACCAGCAGTTATTTTGGTCCCTAACGTTAAAGATCAAATTAACTTATGCACACCAACGAGAGAAACTATAGTGGTTCCAGACTATTATGGTCTCTACTAATACATGTCACGCAGAAATTAACAAATTAACAAATTATTAGTGGACACGTAATAGTATGATACTACCTCATAGTTTCACCGCCAATGGAAGACTAAATTAACAAATAGTTCTCAAAATCAAATACTAAATCAATAGACACTTAATAAAGTGAACGAAGCACTCGATCGGTTTTCACAATGTCAAACGGCTAAATTGATAGAAAGGGTCCACTTAGAGAAACTTTTCCATATGCACCTATGGGAGAGAAAAAATAAGAAGGAAAACTTGAAATCAGTTTCTCTGTTCTAACCTATACATGAACGGATTTGTAGGAGTTGTTTCTAAAGAAGTTCTCTAAAATACAGTGTTTAACTTAACTTTAGCTTATGGAGAAACTTTTCTCTGTTTATGAGAACGTTCTCTCCAGGCGGACCCAAAATCATAAACTAAACCAGCTTTCTGTCACTTAAATTCCAAGGATCAACCTGACCAGCGCACAAAATGAATGTTGTACCTTGCCTTGAAATTACCAATGCAAATTGAGGCCCGGAAAAAGTAAAACAAACACTAACCTGGAATATATAGGTTTGCCGGAATGACTGAGAACGAAGAAATGTTTCTTCCTCTTCCTCCACGATATGGAACCATCATCCTGCACTATAATCAATAAGCAGACAGAACACGGCACTTATAGGCATCGATCATCGCAGAGCTAGTGCGCCCACCAAAACCAACGCACATACCTCATCGAAGTGGCGTTTGCCGGGAATCCACGACGCGTGGGAATCGGAAATCGAGATTCTGTCCATATCAATTGTGGTGTCCTCTTCTATTTCTTCGTGCTCAATTTCGAATTGCGAACCAGTGGTTGCGCTGGTGCTGCCTCCTTCGCCGACGTACCCGCTGCTACCGGGGCTGGATGGAGCGTCCTCCGAAGCGGGCTCGACGGAAGCCCTAATCTCACCCTCGGACTCTGTTTCGTCGTCGTTCATAGTGATGATTTTAGAGAGAGTGTGTGTGTGTGTGCGCGCGTGTGTGTGAGTGAGTGTTGGTGAAGATATATAGAGAGAGAGAGAGAGGGTTGGGGTTTTGAAGCAAATTGTTGTTGCGCTGCCAGTCGCTGCTTGTCTCGGCTGCGTCTGACAGGTAGCTGGGTGCAGTCAGCGGACTTTCGCGTTCAGACCCCGCCACGCCTCACCAGCTCAGATTGGCGGGCCGGGCTGGGCTAACCCACTTTCTCACCCAGGCCCATCCTTTTGGGCACCATATGCGGCCACTTCTTCCTCCACCCCAATGATGTTTTCAGCATCCAGATTTTTTTTTAAATTCCCAAATTACCCCGTTCAGTGATCTGTGACCCTGACATAAAAAGTAATAAATTTCGAAATTCGGTTAAAGAAATTATGTAATAATATTTTAAAATTCAGTTAATACCTAACTCATTTCATAGCCTTTTTTCCTATATCTTAACAAATTTTTTCTCCATTTTATCATTGTAAGATGGTACAAAAGTTATTTTTTACTTCTGAATAGTTTAATCCAGAAAATAAAATGATTTTCTGATTGTATAATCTACAAATTAAAAATAACTTTCAAAATTTTAGACGTAATTTTTTTTTTAAGAAATGACTTTTAGATTTAACAGCACAATTTAAAAGATATTTTTACTTTCGATTGTGAAATCTGGAAGTCTTCTTCTAAGAGACAAGAAAATTCTCAAATTACATAATTTAGAAATATTTTTAGTTTTCAAAACATAATTTAAAAGTTAAAAGATGACTTTCAAATTATACAATTCGAAAAAAAAAATTATAACCAGGCAGGATGAATATTATGAAATTGAAGGAAGAAACTCCGAACAATTTTGCTTTAATTAGATTAAATTTGATTTGTTAGATTAAGTAAAAATCAATTTAATAAATCGATTTTGCTAACACATGTACTTGTTGTTTGAGTCTTTGTTGAACCATGCTCGTAGAAGACACATTTTTCATACTTTTCATCTGAATGTACTCGTGAGGGGTTTGGGACGACCAGTTCAACAAATGTTTTTAAATGTTTATTCTATTATACTAGTGTGTATATATATATTAAAATTATATTTATTAAAAATTAAAAATAATATATTATAATAAAATTAATATATTATATTAGTAAGTGATAATATTATAATGTTATTAATTTAATATATATTAAAATTATATTTATTAAAAATTAAAAATAAAGTGAAATATATCAGAACAGATAAAAGAATAATCATTGATAAATAAAGAAGAAGAGAAAAAACAGAGATATTTGATTTTATAAAAAGTTTATAAAAGTAAAGGTCAATTTTTTTAAATTTAATAAATTATTATATTTAAAGAGTAAAATCGGTATTTTGAAGAGTGGACACAAAAAGAAGAATCTCCTTTATATATTGTTATAGATTATATTATATTATATATATAATATAATATTATATGTTCATTTAAAAGAAATAAAAAATTAATTATATTATACCTTATACTTTTATATTGGATTTTTTTTATTTTTTTAATCAAACGATCAATTTTACTGATAATTTTAAAAAAAAAGTTGCAAATTTTTTCACTTAAATAAGAGTTATTATTATTGTGATTATAATGTCAACGTGACTATTACATTGATGATTCATAATCTAAAGTTCTATAATGCTTTTTTGTTTTTTTATATAGTATGCACTGATTTTACTTTGTTATAACATAAAAGCATAATTTTAAACAAGAAAAAAAAATACAACACTGCAAGAGAAACAAAAATGTAACAAGAGTTATTTTTGGCATTTTTAGTAGTTTTAACACCTACTAAAGGCGTTATCCATGATTTGCTTTTCTTCGTAAAAAAAAATCAGTGTCGTTGATTACTACCGATTTTGATTAATCCCTAGTAATGGCAGTACTTTGTTGTAGTTTTGAAACCATGGGAATTTACGTGAGTTTCATAACTCTATTATTTACTAACGATTTTGGAACACTTATTATTTATCGTCGGTTCTGAAACCTCTATTACTTATCGGCTGTTTTATGACTTTTGTTATTTATTGACGGATCTCAAATCCCTAGTACTTTTGCGGGAGTTTTGCAAACATCTGCTAGTTGCCAACAACAGTTTTAAATCCCGGTATTGTGTGATAGTACTAAACTTTTTTATCTCTGTTGTGCAATTTATTATTTATTGAATTTTTTACTTGGTGTTTCAAATCCTCTTAATCTAATTTGTTGCACTTTTTAATGCACATAATTCGTATAACATATGAAATAAAAAACAAAACAAAAAATCAATATTTGTTTATAACTAGATATAACATTCATTAAAATAATGAACATTGTCTATAAATTCAAGTAAATAATAAGTTTGAAATGTTCAAACTAGTGAAATATTACAAAATTTTTATTCATGAGTTATAAAGTCAAACATAATGAAAGTCTAATAAGATTCTTCAAGTATCAATCTTGATCTACATTATTTATTTTTTCATTTGCAATGTTCATTTGATTAAATACCTAACACAAAAAATAATCATAATTAGTAACATTCATTACAATATAAAATATATGTTAATACACTAAAGTTTAAAGTTTAAAATATTGTCGGTGATCATGAAACATAGGAAAGTTTTACATGAAACTTTACCTCATAACCTTTGTAAAAATATCTTGCTCCAATAAGCTTCATGCGTATAATAAAATGTAAAATTGATGAAATTACCAGACATAATTAGACAAATGAATCTCCTCAGGATGTAATGCAACGCCTTGCAATCAAACAATTGTTCATGAGGGTAGTGTTAGATTTGCCACAATTTGGCCAAAAAATAATGTTAATAGTCCTGAAATATAATTAACAGCTTGACATGTCAAATTCTAGCAAATCTAAAAATATATTTCACCATAATTTTTTTTTTCATCAAATATAATTAGATGAATCAAAGTTTTTAGTTAATATATAGTACACCCACAATAAACATAATACGAACTATGAACACACAAACTTGGAACTACAAACACACAAATTACGAACTATGAACTACGAACCTACAACGCATAAACCAGTGGCATTGAATTTGCAATCGATGAAAGAGGAAAAGTGAGGAATTAACTTGAAAGTGAACAAAAAAAAATCAAAAGCCATGACTAGTTTGAAATTTAGATTGACCAATAAAAATTCAAAAAGTGAAATTGAAGCCAACGAATATGGGAGCTATGATCGAGCGATTGAGAAATTGAAAACAAAGGAAATATTTTTTACTAAGATTAAGAGAGGGCAAGGAAAACTTTTTAACTAAGATTGAGAGATGGAATAGAAATGAAGCAAATAGTGTATGTCGTGTTAGGTCACGAGAGAAAAAAAAAGAAAGAACCTTATTAGTGAGAAAAGAGGGATTGTGAAAAAGTAAAAAGGAAATGATTTTTTTTTTTTTGTGTGGTTCATTTAAAAACCTCCAACACTTATGAGGGGTTTAAGAATATAAATCACTTGAGGTTATTCTGACCTCTTCTAACAAACTCATGTTAAAATTCAGAATTTTTCAAGCGTATAGTTGGACAAATCATGTTTTGTAAAGCATGATTTAAAAATGAGGAAAGTGTATACACAAGCACGAATTTGGAATTAGAACATACGTTTACACATAGTAACTTTATTATTTGTATATTGAAATTGTGTTATAAAAATTAGGCATGTCAAAGCGGATTGGTCCGCAAGCCTGCCAAGAAAAGGGCGGGTCGAGTTGGAAATTCCAACCCGCCAACCAGATGTGGTATGGCTCGCTAACTCACCAAATTAGCGAACTGTTTTATTTTTTTACTTTTTGTATGTTTAAAATTGAAAATAATTTAAAAAAAAAATTTGTATATTATATAAAAAAAATTATATATGTAAAAAAAATTATAAACAAAAAGTTTAAAAAGTTAAAAAAAAAAAGTGGCACTTCCCGAGGCAGGACTGGTTGTAGTGTCCAACCCGTTTTCTAATGGTGGATTATCCCAATTCAATCCGTTTTTGACAAATTAAAGACGAGATAGATCAAAACGGATCAGACTGACCCATTTTGCCATCTAATAAAGTAATTATAGATATTAGAATTGTGATTTATATTAATTTAATATATTTTTTTAAATCGTTCATCGGAAACATGTGTTTAGATTGACTTTTTAGTTATTTTTCAAAATTTGGGAAATGATTTACACAGAAGTCATGCACGTGATCACCATTTCATAGGAAATTTAAAAAAAAATGATGAACTAATTAAGTTGGCACAATATTATTAGAAATTATTTAAGATCTGAATAGGTTTTGAATCTATGATAATTTTTTAGATTTTTTCAATTGAGTAATTATTAATTTTGTGTGATTTAGTAAGTTTTCAAAATATTAAAAAAATTTAATTAAAGTTTTTATTCATTTTTTCTCTTAACTATAATTTTATAATTTAAATTTAATTTAAAAACAAATTTCGTTACATACAATAAATCCCTTAAATAACTGACAATATTTAAGTAGATAAGATAATTGTGATATCACTAAAACTCCACTAGATTTTTTTAAAGTTATGACTTAAAACTTAATTAAACATTTAATTAATGCAATTTTTTTATCAATTATATTCTTATTGTTCTCAATTTTTTTAATATATATATATATATATATATATATAATTGGAATTAGTATTGTTAAAAAATAACGACGTGTATTATTTTTTTTTTCTTTATGAGTGTTTTCTATATAAATAACATTGCTAGCATACGATTTTTTTTTAGAATTTCTTATTGTTTTTTTAGTGACATTTTTTTAACTTAAAAAATTTAGCAATAAAGTATTCACAAAATAAATAAGTTATTTATAATCAACTTATAAATTTATTTATATTCACTTTCATAGAAAAAAATATTTATATAATTATTTCCTAATCAACAAATTTTGTAATCCATAACACTAATAAGATATGTTTCTTTCTAGTATAAATAATTATAATTTCAATCGGTTTCAAAATTAAAATAACTACTTTGAATTAAAAAATATTTAGAAAAAATAATATATTTTAATTTTATGAATACAAATTTTATTGTTCATTAATAATATTTATTTTAATAATTATCACAATAATATTGTTTTTTCACTTTTATTATCATGAAAAAAAAGTAGACATAACGGACATGTGTTTGTACATTGATCTAAACAATCATTGCATTTAAGTGTAATTTGGGTTAAGACAACCTTTAATTTTAAAATGAATATTTTCTGGGTGGTTTCTCGATTATTCTGAAAAAAAATTAAAATGTATTTTTTGAAATTTCTGCAACATAATTTAAAATGGTATTTTCTAAATAGTATTAGTGTGGAGCTAAAGTTAGGAATGATGGGTGGTGAAAAAGTAAAAGTGTTGTCTCTGAGGCCCAATTTTTTCCCCTTAGTAACTTTCCGTACTTACCATGGCGTGGTTAAAGCCTGAAACCGATCGACCATGTTTATTTTGACTGGAGCATCAAGTCTATTTATGTTTAAAATTTTATTTTAAAAATATACTAAAAACATACATGAAAGAAAAAAAATAGTAAAAATATAAATTTTCGTCTTCTTAAAGTGGATAAATACTTATATTTTATAACTGACAGTTTGGTACATAGAATAAGATATTCATCATAATAACCGAAACAATTGAATATATAATTAAAATTCACGATTTAAAAAAAAATACTGGTAAAATCTTATCGTTAAATTGAAAATTATAACATGAAAGAGTTCCAATTTTGGAATAAAAAAAAATGCAATTAGAAAGGCTTATTAATTAATGAAAGTGAAAAGAAACAAACAATATCAAAAAGAAAATTAAGTTAATCGGGGCTATTATGAAATAGCATAAGCTTGACAAGAGCACATTTAAATGTCTAGTTCAATAATGATGGAATTACATATTTGCATTATCTTGTCTAATAGTGTTAAATCAAGTTGTATTTTTTTTGTCTCGATGGAGTTGGATTGATTAAATTCATTTGTTTCGTTGCATTCATATCACACCTACTTTTCTTCAATATTATTTGGTAAAGAGAATTGTGAAGGAGAGATTGTTCCACGTTTGGACATTTTAGTGAATTAAGATCATAAAAGGACCTCCATCTTTCGAAATTATTTTTGGGGCTACTTTTCGCATTTCTCTTTCTAATCACAATGGTAGGGTAGGTATCACCCTCGTCTTGTGTATTGATATTTATTAAGTGGATCCTATGAATTTATCACTTTGCGTTATTTTAATTATTCTAATAATTATACTCCAATATAAATCATTCTTCCATGTACCAAAGTAAGTAATATTGATTCGTGTAAACCATGTTAATCAAATATATTTTAATAAATAGATTATTTTATCATTCCAAAATCCAAAATAAAACTGTTTTGGTACATTCAATAAGTTTCACATCGTTTAGGAGTCTCTACACCTTCTGAGAAAGAGGATAATAATAGAGAGAGGTAGGAGTATTTACACTTGAATTTACGGTTTTTTGTTTCGATCCATCAATTTTAAATATTGGCCTTCATCAATTTAGTTACTTTTTTTTCCTTGAATGTAAAGTTGAAAGGGGTAGCTATGAATGGATATTTGATGATTAGTGCCCACTAAGTTTGTGGTGTAGAATAATATAGCCATGGTCCAAGGGTCCCAACCCTAAACGGCTAAACCAAGCCATTTCAAAACCCTAACCCCACCACCAATCACCCAAACAAGCTTACCCTACTTTCCTTTTCAGCTCCTATCATGGCTCCACCACCCCCAACTCCCACTCACACATTTAGATTTTTCATCAACACAACACCGTCCATCAAACGCACCCATTAACAATCACCCAGAAACAAAAACTCAACCTAAAACACCACCGTCATCAACATTGAATAATCGACAGAAGAACATTTATATATTTCTTAAGTGTAATTTTACAAAAGTAAAAACCTCAGGTTTCGAATTAATAATACGAGAAACCTCATAATCAATCACCTCATATACGTGAACTTAACCACCAAAATTAACGAAAAAAAAATGTCAATTACAGTGACAGAAGTAGAACAAGAAGAAGACGATCGATGAAGATTCTGTGTTCTGTTTTCTGTTTTCTGCTTTCTGTTTTCTCAGTCTTGGAAACCGGTTTTGGCCCAAATGGCGTTTCGGAGCGTACTCAGATCCCTTCCCTTCAGGGTTCTCCCTAAACCTTCATGCACGGAGAAGGAAGCAACCCTAGTTCTCGCCAGAAACTCGTGCGGTGGCACTCTCCCGCTCCGTTCAAATTCATCGTAACCCTCGTTGTGATCGTCGTCGTAATCGCTTTCCTCGTCGTTGTTGTTGTTGCGGTTGTTATTTCTTTTAGTGTACTCGTTGCCGAGGATCTTCGACCAGTCGGGGATGTTGACGGGCACCGACGCCGTGGCGGCGGTGGCGGAGGAAGAGGGTTTTTTCTTGGCGGAGCCGCGGCCGTGGAGCGATCTGCTGAACTCGAACGAGTTAGCCCGGCCCGAGTTGTAAATCTCGGACTCGTCGAATTCGAACGCGGATTCGGAATCCATGGTTAGCGATAGAGAGTCTCTGTTTGAAGCGACGGGGAGAAAACGGTGGCTTCGTGAAGTGAAGTAGTTCTTTCTGCTCGCCATTGTTTACATGCAGAGGTGGCGGTGATTTTATAACGTTGGTTTTTGTTTTCGTTACGTGAATGAATGAAACTGTGGAAGAAGGTTCTGTTGTTGTTTTTGTTGTTGCTTGTTGTTGTTTTTTTTTTTTTCTCTTCTTCCAATGTTGTTGTTTATTATGGTTCATTTGATGTGCTTTTATAAAGGGTTTGTTGCTATCTACTTCCCCTTTTCTTTAAAGAAGAATAGGGTGTTGCAAACTAAATCTCATTTTTCATTATTATTTTTGGATAATAATAAGGAAAGAGAGAGAAATTAGAAACCGGTATATAAATCCTGTTATTCTTGTTGTCTCGTGTGAAGTTAGTAATAAAAAAGAGAAATGTCGCGTTACATTCTGGATAAGGTTCCATCTCCTTCGTCTTTTCTTTCTCGGGTTTCTTTCTCGGTCACTTGGGAGAAACTACCAAGCACCACCCACCCAACAAAATCATATATACTCGTTTTTCACTTTTTTTTTTATGCTTCATTATGTTATCCCATCCATGCTTCAAGTTATGGTGCATTAATATAAGAAGCATATAGTTATAATATTTTAAATTTCTTAAAAAAATATTATCTATCTTTTAGTAATTTTTCTCTCATTTGTAGTTTTTCTTTTATGTATAAATATTTCTATTAAGCACACATGCCAATATTTTATATCTTAATATAGAATAACATATATTTGTTATTGAAAAAACAATGCGTTGTTTTAATCAATACTAGACAGCGGAAACTCTAGGATTAATTAAAGGAAATTTTAAACAATAGGTTGGTTTTGAGCATAAGATCTACCCTATTTACTTGATGAATAAAGGTTTCAATTATCGTTACATGAGTGTTTATATTTAATGTTTGTAATACATTGATCGGAATTATATGTACAAATTTTGTGTATGAAAAAAAATTAAAGAGAAATAAATACTTACAAGTACTAAATTTTAAATCATGATCACTATTATTTTTTTTTTCTTTGTGATAATTGATTCCAATTATTGATTAAAGATAATAACTATAATTGATCAAACTTTTATAAACAAGTATTTGGTTTCTGATAACAAAAAAGGGGAAGTATATATATATATATATATATATATATATATATATATATATATATATATATATATATATATATTTGTTTTTGCCTTTTTTTTAATAATATTCAAAATATATAGCATGTGATGGTTTGGGATGGTGGGTGATCGACTTAATGAATATATATCCTTGTTGGTTGTATTGTATGGAACTTAGGTACACCACTCAATCAACTTCGCTTGAGACATTAAAGTTAATTTACCACAAAAGGAATTGTACTAAATTTACAAAAAAAAGAAAAGAAGAGATTTTCATAGCATTTAATTGAAGCATTAGTATCAATTCCGGTTCCATTGATAGGGGTTAATCCAAATAAATAAATAATAAATAAATATATTTATATTTTTTTTAATATGAAATTTAAATCAAGGTTTTGATTTATAAATTTAAGTCTAACTAATCTAAACTTTAATCCAAATTAGTGAAAAACAAAATTAATTATTTACAATAAATCAAATCAGCATTATTCAATTATATCTGGAAAGAATTGATTAATACATAACAGTGAAAAAGAAAAAAAAAGAAAAGAGTTGGTTGATTGTGTGAGAAAGAGGACAAATGCGATTATGCTATCCTATTTAGACGCGTTAATGTAGATATGCGTAGGACACGTGGCGTGCAATGATTTGAAGAAAGATTAAGGAGCATGATGGCACATGATGTAGGACCTCCCTCTTATCATCTAATTCATTTTCCGCCTCTCGACCTAAACTGTACTTGTTTGTGATTGTTTTTGGAATGGACTTCCACGAGGGAATTTGAAGGAAAAAATGAGAAAAAAAATCAAAGTGTGATGAAAATTTATAAAAATTAGTAACTGAAACGATAGGTATGATAAATTTTAAAAATAAATTAATTAATAAAGAAAGAAAATTATAATTTCGTTTTTGTATTTAAAAATAATTTATATATTAATGAAAATAATTTAAATGTATATATTGATGAAAATAATTTAAATGAATGGTGGAAAAGCACGTTCCATGCGCTAGACACAGTGGAAAAGTTATAAAAAAAAACATCAAGTATGGTGGCCAAAAATAGTTTAATTATTTTAGTATAATCGACTTGATTATTTAATTATTTTCTATATTGATTACGTTCATAATTTTTTAAAAATAAATCTAAAAAAAAATTGCACTCACATTATATATATATATATATATATATATATATATATATATATATATATATATATATATATATATATATATATATATATTTTTTTATAA
>Ga0214542_1003453_pt1 | contig 32251 bp, 26 predicted proteins | sample CNSS1metaG_FD_160096 | JGI IMG/M metagenome (GOLD analysis project Ga0214542, IMG submission 160096) | Root nodule microbial communities from cowpea collected in UCLA plant growth center, Los Angeles, California, USA - CNSS1 | ecosystem: Host-associated > Plants > Roots > Nodule | place: USA...
TATATATATGTGTTATATTATTTTTTTTTTATATATATATATATATATATATATATATATATATATATATATATATATATATATATATATATATATATATATATATACACACTAGCGAAAACACGAGCGTTGTCGCACTTCTGTGTTCGCATTTTTTAATATTTTATAGAAATTTGAGTTAAGTTTAACTCTCGTGCTAAAAGCAAAAATATTAAAATATCTTTCATCGTTGAAGCATGTCATTGCGGCTACCACGTCTTTGCATCCGTCGTCATTGTCACTACACATCCGTTCTCCATTGTTGTTGCAATCCTTTTGAGAGAAAGCAATAAGAGAGAGTGTAAACCGATGATAATTTATGGGAAGCTTGTTCAAGAAAACTCTTTCTGAATAATTTGTTTCGAAAATCTTGTTCTTGAAATCCTATTCATCTTATAAGTTTTGAAAAGTTTGTTCTGAAAAGTTCATCTAAACAAGTATTTCATATGTTCTGGAAAGCTTATTTTGAAAATTATGGTCTAGAAAACTCTTTACAAAATGTATTTCATATGTTTTAGAAATTCTATTTCAAAATTTTTCTTCCAGAAACCCTATTTTGGAAATCATGTTCTTAGAATTTCATAAAATTTGTTCCAAAAATCTTGTTAAATAGGTAATCTTGAAGTCCCTTTAGGAAGGGTAGAAGGTTGTTTTGAAACATGGGACTGTTGTTAGAAATCATAGGAGCTCAAAAAACAAAAGTCTTTCCCGTTCATCTATAACAATATATAAAGAATAGACACAATCAATCATGAGTTAACATTATTTTAATACAATAGAAAATGTATCTTTTATTTCTTCTTGTAAATATTTTATAATTACTTGTTGATTAACCTTTAAATGTATTAGAGATTTCCTTCCTTCGTACTTATTGCATTTACATTGTCACGTACTTGCTGGAAAAAAAATTGTCATGTGCTTCTTCATCTCTTTGATTTGATTATCTAGTTGTTGTTTGTTAAATGAAACTTTCAAAATGGTTTATAAATTTTAGATCTTTACCCTTAACATTTTGCCAATGTAAAAGAGATTTGTAGTTATTTTAGATAAAATTTAACATCTACATTAGGATAAATTAATAAATCACATAATAATAGTAGACTTGATTACTTTTATTATAGCATGGAATTATGTGTACGTCCAATCATATAAAAATGAATAATTAAAAAGAATTATTAAGATAAATCAAGATTGCAAAAAGTTTAATTTAGACCTTTTGAAAAAAAATGAAAAGTAATAAAAGGCTAAAAAATAATCAAGGAATTAAAAAATAAATAAATAAAAGATATTAAAAGGAAGCATTTGTTGTTCTGAAAAAAAAAATTGATCAAATTCACTTGAGCAATATAATAACGATAGGTCTAATGAATATCTTTGATATCTTCCTTTAGTTGTACGTTATTTTTGTTATTTTTTTATATGATTTTTTGTTTCTTCTATTTTCTCTTTATATTTAAGAATATTTCATTCTTATAAAATTATTTTATCTTTTAAGAATGAACAAAATTAATCTAACTAAACTTAAGTATAATTATCTGTATTATATTAAAGTAACAAAAAAAACTATTTTTCATAAAAAATAAACATTAAAGTAAAAAAAATTAATAAACATTAAAGAGTATTGTTTTACCGTTTATTTTTAAAAAACTGAACTTCTATCGGTTAACTGCTCACTAATTGAATTATATATTTTATTTTCTCATTTTTTTTCAATGACCTCTTATCCTAAACACCGTGCACACTCCATTTTTTAATTCAATCACCATCGTTGAGACAATGATCGTGAGCTTCTCATCCCCGTCACTACTATATAAGGTCATGCCGCCTTGCTCTCGTCGTTCCACCTTACCACCTTCACTGCAATTCTAACACCTCACACCCCACTCAACTTGTATGTCTTTTTTTGAACCTTAACCCTAACTAATATTTTATCCTTCTCTTATATGTCTTTTGCATTCTTCTCATTTTTGTATACTCAATGTTTCACTACTCCCATTTCACCTTTTTTTTTCACCGTCTTATAATATTTTTCTTAAATATTTAGGCTTTTACCAATTTCGGAACTCTATGTTCTCCTTTTTGATAAAATAGTTATTTGTGTGAAAGGTGAATACAAACCAATTTAAACTTGTCCTTTGAATGTTTTTTTTATTGAAAGTATACAATTTGTTTATGTTATTGTTTATTCACTTACTATATATAATTTGGGAAAAAACTTTATGTTTCAATTTTTTAATGTTTAAGAGGGACCTCACGATTTTGGTGTTGGTGCTGAAAAAACTTTTGGGTGTGACACTTTATATGCACATTACAAAGCAACTCTTCTTTTGCTCTATATTAATTAATTATGAAAGTATAAAATTTTCCTTTAAATTTTCTCCTCTTTTTTAAATTATTTTAAAATTTAGCACAACTAAAGAGTATTTCAGTTCAGTTCGGTTCGATTTGATTCGATTTGGTTCAGTTCGGTTCGGTTCGGTCCAGTTCTATTCACTTCGATCTGGTTTGGTTCAGTTCGATCTAGTTCGATTCAGTTCGGCCTGGTTCGATTTGGTTCGGTTCAATGCGGTTTGGTTCGGTTTAGTGTGGTTTGATCCGGTTCAGTTCAGTTCGATCTGGTTCGGTTTGGTTCAATTTGGTTCGGTTCGGTTTGGTTCGGTCTGGTCCGGTTCGGTTCGGTTTAGTGCGATTTGGTTCGATTCGGTTTGGTCTAGTCTGGTTCGATTCGGTTCAGTGTGGTTTGGTTCTGTTTAGTGCAATTTAGTTCGGTTTAGTGTGGTTTGGTTCGGTTCAGTCTGGTCTGGTTAGGTCCGGTTCTGTTCGGTTCGGTTTGGTTCAGACCGGTCTAGTCAACTTTGGTTCGGTTTAGTGCGGTTTGGTTCGGTTTAATGCGGTTCGGTTCAGTTTGGTCTGATCTAGTTTGGTTCGGTTATGTTCGGGTCGGTATAGTGCAATTTGGTTCGTTTCAGTTCGATCCAGTTTGGTTCTGTGAGCTTCAGTTTGGTCTAGTCCGATTCGGTTCGGTTCGGTTTGATCTGGTCCGATTCGCTTCAGTTTAATTTGATTCAGCTTAGTTCAGTTCAATAAATAATATATAATGAATTTTTAAAATGGGTGTTAAATGTTGGATTAAAAAATAAAATATGTACATAAGAGAAATTTTTAGACAATTGTTAAAGATAAAAGAGGTTTTTAGACTAACGGTTAAAAATAAACTATTTATAAAATAATTAGTTTTTAAAATAATAATTAAAGGTAAAATTGGAATAACAAAATATAGACACAAAAGAGGATATCTTTTTATATATTGTTATAGATAACTAAAATTAATCTAACTAAACTTAACTATGACCGTCTGTACTATATTAAAGTAACAAAACTAAACTAAACTATTTATAATGAAAATTAAATATTAAAGTAAAAAATATTAATAAAAATTAAATAGTATTGTTTTATCGTTTATTTTTAAAAAAACTAAACTTTTATCGGTTAACTGCTCACTAATTGAATTATGTATTTTATTTTCTCTTTTTTCTTCAATGACTTCTTATCCTAAACATCGCACACACTCCATTTTTTAATTCAATCACCACCATTGAGACAATGATCATGAACTTCTCATCCCCGTCACTATTATATAAGGCCATGCCGCCTTGCTCTCGTCGTTCCACCTTACCACCTTCACTGCAATTTTAACACCTCACACCCCACTCAAGTGGTATGTCTTTTTTTTTTTGTTTTTTGAAACTTAACCCTAACTAACGTTTTATCCTTCTCTTATATGTCTTTTGCATTCTTCTCATTTTTTAATACTCAATGCTTCACTACTCCTATTTCGCCTATTTTTTTCATTGTCTTATAATATTTTTCTAAAATATTTAGGCTTTTACCAATTTTGGAACTCTATGTTCCCCACTTTGACAAAATAGTTATTTGTGTGAAAGGTGAATACAAACCAATTTAAGCTTGTCATTTGAATCTTATTTTTATTAAAAGTATAGAGTTTGTTTATGTTATTGTTTATATACTTGCTATATTTAATTTAGGGAAAAACATTATGTTTCAATTGTTTAAGAGGGACCTTACGATTGTGGTGTTGGTGTTGAAAAAACTTTTGGGTGTGACATTTTTTATGCACATTACAAAGCGACTCTCCTTTTGCTATATATTAATTAATTAAGAAAGTGTAAAATTTTCCTTTAAATTTTATACTCTTTGTTTGAAGGTATTTTAAAATCCAACACAACTAAAGAGTCTTTCAATTCAGTTCGGTTTGGTTAGGTTCAATTCAGTTTGGTTAGGTTCAGTTTGGTTCGGTTCGGTTTGGTTCGGTTTTGGTTTGGTTCAGTTTGGTTCAACTCGGTTCAGTTTGGTTCGATTCGGTCTGGTCCGATTCGATCGGGTTCGGTTCGATCAGATTCGGTTATATGCGGTTCGGTTCGGTCTGGTCCGGTCCGGTTCAGTGCGGTTCAGTTCGGTTCGATTTGGTTCAGTTTGGTCTGATTCGGTTCGGTTGGGTTCAGTCCGGTTCGATCCATTTTGGTTCGGTTCGGCCTGGTTCGGTTCGGTTTAGTGCGGTTTGGTTCAGTGCAGTTCGATTCGATTCGGTCCGATTCGGTTCGATTCGGTCTGGTCTGGTTCAGTTCAATTCAATTCAGTTCGGTTCAGTTCAATTCAATTCAGTTCGGTTCAGTTCAACAAAGAATATATAATGAATTTTTAAAATAATGGTTAAATGTAAAATTAGAAAAATAAAACATGTAGAAGAGAAAAGTTTTTTAAAACAATTGTTAAATAGAAAAGAGGTTTTTACACCGGCGGTTAAACCAAAGAAGAAACAAATCTACATCTTAAACCAAAGAACTTTATGGATGACAGTAGAAGACTTTCTTCTAGAGACTGTCTAGTAGTAGTATGAGAGACCGTTTAGTGCGTGAAAGTTCAGTGAGAATTCAATTTGAGTTGAAGGACAATTAGAGGAACTTCCACTTGTAAGACTACTCACTGTCTTTTGATCATACAATGTTTAAAGGAATTCCTAGAAATTGATTAACAAAAACAGAGTTCTTCAAAGCATTATTGGGAATTTGGTACAGTTTCTTTTCATTCTACCGGACTAATTTGATATTGGATAATATATTGTGAATGAGATACTGAAATAAGGAACAAGTAAATGTGGAGGCAGTGGCAATTGCATCTTGCAGAAATGAAAAATCTAGATTTGTTTACTATTACAAACAAAGCAACAGTCTTATTCAGGGTGTGACTCACTTCACCAATTGAAGGCCAAAATTGCAGATTTTGTAAACTTTGATTTGCGGATCACATTAGAAGCTGTGTTATAATTTTGTTTGTATCATCTTTTGTATATTTGCTTTTTGGTTAACCTATTGATTTCACGAAGTTTTAAAATAATGTACAATCAGCTTTTTGTGGCTGGGATGGGAACTGAGCAGAAATATGAACGATATCTGTCTGAATTGTTATTGTTCGTGCTTTTTCTTCGTTTCTTTCCTGATAATTATCTCCATCGATAGATTTATCTTTAATATTTTATTAATATTAACCGAATTCACGCTTTAAATATATCAGACAAAAACTTAAACTTATATCTCAACATGGCAAGCATAGTTTTATTAATTAATTAAAGAACATTTTGGTATAAACAACGATGCTTCTGTAATTTTTCGCATATATTAGTGGTGTATGTGATAAAAAATGTTTAAGAATTGCAACTTGAATGCTATAATTAAATAAGGTAGAAAAAAAAAACCGTTCTCTTCTGAATGTCAAAGTTCAAGCCAAATAAATAGTTTGGATAATTTTATAATCACACACACACATATAGCTAAGCATAAATTTTAGTATCATCCTTTAAAAAGAAAAGTGTTTGTAGCGAAAACGTTCATTCAGTAAATATGCCAACAATTAGCTAAGTCGCAATAACTGGTATAAAGTAACACATTAAAGTAAAAATATGTAACTAGAAAAACGCCATTGGTCAAGTCACTACAGCTTCGCATGAACAATTCATGCTAATATTTTCCCATTCACTACAGCGGTCACGATACGTAAAAATCTGCACCAAGTATTAAGCCAAAATTCCAACAAGGCAAATGCAAAATGTGATACTTTACAGCTTTGCAGCAAAAAAGAACTCATCAGTGAATGTCACTTCTGCTTCTTATTTCGCAATATAGATGATGCCAAAGGTGCCGTTGCCTTCCTCTTAGCAAACGCATTAGTTCTGCTATCTAAGTCCTCGCTGTCTTCGTCGTCATCTAAACCATCTCTCGCAATTGTGGCAGACTCCTTAGCAATATTGGCTGCTTTTCTTTTTTCAGCTGTCAATTTGGCATACAACTTCTTTTCGACAGGGTCATCGGAAGGAACAAATTTTGATTGGCGTGAAACTTTTGCACCTAGACCAAGCCTGTAAAGTTGTGTAATGATATAACATAAGCAATATCTGTCATGACAAACAAACAAGTGCATCATAACATAAGCGATAGATTTGCTACTGACCCGGCAGGTCTACTCTCTAAATCCGCCTTTGTTCTATGATCATCATCATCTTTGCTCATATTATTTACCCATAACTCGGCCTGCCAATCAATAATAGTACAAGCACCAAATTGATATTTTGATATAAATCAAGAGGAGCAAATTGTTCAGGAAGATGGAAATCACTCTCGTATATATAATAAGTTCCAGTCTTTAACCAAGCTACTTTACTAACTAGTCACACACACGTTTAATAAAATGTTCATTGTTGTCAGTGTAAGGTAATAATCTGCATGAATGAACATTAGTACTGCATAAAACGATTTGACAACCACAAAATACATATGGCAAGAGGGGCACAAATTGCTTACCAATTTCAATGCCTTGTTCAACTTAACAATTTGGGGAGCACCAGTTTTCTTGGATGTTTTTGTGACAGTCATTTCAAGCTCTTGTGCCCTGATAAATTCAAAAGAACGAATTGTTATACACTCATACTACCACATTTTAAATATTTGAAAACACGATAGCTCTCTTTTAAAACAAAAAAATTGCTTACGTACATATGCTTTCTATTCTGACATATATTCCCTAATTCAACGAGCCCACGAATTAAGTATTCCAATAACTATTGGGTGACTTAGGGCAGATGGGTCCAACCTAGTACGATGTGGGGCGTGTAGGGGTTGATGCACACAACCTTACTCTCACAAGTAGGGAGGTTTTCAGGATTTGAAGTTGTGAACTCCGTATCACAAGACTTTACTCATGCAGGGAGAAAAAACATATTTTAAACAATTTTTAAAAATATAAAAGCTATTTTATAATTCTAGTTTGGATGAAATATTTGACACAGCCTCTCAATAGTGAATATCATGAAGTTTTCTTTATTCACTAGTAATAAAATCTAACTAAACAAACTTCTAGTGCTTTAGCTTCACACAAAAAATGTCACTCCAGAAACATTCTGCAAGTTTTAAAATGACATATTAAGAATATCTATCTCAAGAAATAATCTATCTATCCGAGCTCCTGATCTAGGAGCTTCTGTTTATACTTCATAGTATCATGCACTTGGATAAGACAAGATGGGACATGGTAGAGAGAAATTGATTGATGGACAAAGGAGCACAAAGATCAGTGGGCGAAGTGTGTGAAAAGGAACTCCAAGAATCACATCACTGTCTTACTCTCCTATTCCTACTTTCTTAGTCTCTCCACATAATGGGGCTATTAGCAATCTGAGAAAAAAAATACTAGTCTTTGGGTCTAAAGGTTTATTTACAGCTGACATTGCCTCTTTCTTGAGAATCAGTCTTGTCCTCAAGACTGAAATATGGAAATCGACTCTCAATGGAGAATTATTCTTCCCATGTAACCTCTTCAATTGGTTTGCCAATAACTTATTATCCAACAACACCTGTAAAACCTCAGTAAAGTGTTCCATATGGGACTCCCAATCCTGACTGTATATTAGAATCATAAAAAAAAAAACAATACATATTCCCACAGATTGGGCTTAAAGATCTCATTTGTGAAGGCTTGAAACATAGAAGGCGCATTCATAAGTCCAAAAGGCATCATTAAGTATTCAAAATGACTATGTGAGTTCTAAAAGCAGTCTTATGCACATCACTAGCTTTCACCTGAGATTGGTTATTTCCAAAATTTCAAATCCAGATTAGAAAATAATTTAGACCCATAGACCTCGTCGATAATTGCAAAGCAGCATAAATCACGCTTTGGAGGAACAATTTGAGTATTCAGCCTTAACAAAGAGAAATGCATGATGGTGCTCGAAAAGTGAAAAGATTCTGAAGCAGTGACAAACTAAAAGCAATTAACAAATGGATGATGATATTTAATAATACTTACGGAGAATACGAATTCCAGGCAGAGGAAAGCTTGATCCACCAAAGTAAGGGACCTAGGGTCATAGTTCTGGGAAGAAAGTAGTGGAAGCTATTCTGTTCTTTATTCCTTTTCTGTTTCAATTTTACTTTTTTAAGAAATAATTTTTCTTTTATTGTTCCAATGAGTTGATAAGAGTTTAGATGTTGACTAGTTATAGGGGATACATACACGTTTACCCTGGGTTTGATGTCAACGATGTGGAAACTCAACCAATAACAATCACAATACTTAGACCGAGATAGGACAATAAAATTTACTGAAAGCAGTGCTAGAGAGTTATTCTAGAGTTTTGGAGGGCCTAGCACTCGACATTGTTGCATGGATCGAAGATGTTCTTTATCGAGAGGTTTAGAAACTGCAGACATATTTTTTACAACTGCATCCTAACAATGTTGTCTACCATCCAACAATACTTTTGTAAACTACATGTAAAGGTTTAAGAGTGAAGCGAGTACTTACATTCTCAAACTTGTCTCTCATTTAGTAAATTATACATATTCAAACGTAATTAGAGCAAAATTTTCCCAATAAAGACACCTTATCTCACTAGATGAGATGGATTACATATCATTTGTCCTGGTTAAAAACCAATTTCTCAAGAACATTAATCATCGTGAAATTGCTTCCATTAATTTCTTCTAACGTCCTTAAACCAATAGGTTAAAACCAATTTCTTAACATTCCACCATCCCCACACACATATGTTAAACTTTACAGCAACACAGAAAGAAGGAATGGAACTTCAACAATAGACAATAAAATAAAGTAAAAATGTCGCAGTGAGACTTCCTACCTGACACAATCTAAAGCTCAAGCAAGATCTCTAGGTTCAAAAGCACCAATTTCTCTTACAACTTCACAAATTCAAACTGTTCTTCCAATAAATGTGAAATCAGCTAGTTTCTTTTGGATAGCAGCAAACACTGCAAGGCAAAGACCAAATCAATGTAGAGAAGCAACATATGGAATGTATAAAGGAAACAAACAAAAAGTGGAGCACCGCGAAACTAACCCAGAGAAGACGACACGCCGCTCACGGCGGAGTTGCGACCAGCCGTCACGCAACGCGGCAGAGTTTGGGGATTTGGAGTCGTTGAGGGATTGGAATCGCCACTTGGGACTTACAAGTTCTGTAGTTTTTTAGTTTTTATTTGTTATAGAATAAACTTTCTAAAACATGTAATTTTTTTCTTTTTGTTTATAAAAGTTCGTTCCAAAACAAATGAGAAATGGTCCAAAAAATTATTTAGGTACATGTTTTATACTGATACACAATATATAATACTACCGAAACACATCCATTACGTCTATGCGTGCTATTTCTTTTATGATGATATAGATTAATAAATTATTATTATTATTATTATAATTATAAAAATAATATAAATAATTTTATTGTAAATTTTTTATTTATTTAGTAGATAATTATATTATTATAGGTAATTAATTTAACTTTTAAAAATAATAAAATTTAAAAAATATCAAACTAAAAAGGGATTAGATTTAAAAAATGTCACATGAAATTAATAAAATAATTATTTTAATATAAAAAAAATTATTTAAAAAGTAAAATTAAAAAAAAAATATACCCAAACATTTATTTGTATAATATATAATATTTTTAATATGGTAATGTAAATATAATTAAGTAAATAAAAATGGGATACTTTTTGCTGCATCCCATATTTTCTTCCTGCAGTCCTATATGTCAATTAGAATGGCATAAATACATATCGGTATGCATTTGTCCGTGTTGGATCCTAATTTCGGAAATCTCTTTTACTCTCTGCTGTCTTTATATGGACTCCTCAGCTAAAAAGTCCCGGATATATTATATCGGAAAATAATTTTTTATTATTAAATTTTAACAATTTTTTTTTTTTACGATCTTAGATGATATCTTCATTTGAAAATATTTCATTTGAAAGATAACTTTCTATCTTTAATATGATTTTTACATAATTCAAATTAATAACTACAAATTTAATAATTTTTTAAATAATTATAAATTTGTAAATTTATTAAATAAATTTCTATTATGATTATAAAAATGAGAAATTTTTTTTACATAATCACTATTTTTTCTTTTTTGATATTAATCTTTTTTAGATATTAAATAGATAAATTAAATTTATTTTTGTATTAAATGATAATGTGTTAATTAAAAATTTGAAATTAATATATATATATATATATATATATATATATATATATATATATATATATATATATATATATATATATATATATATATATACACCGTACCCTATGTTTTTTCCATTTAATCGTATCTGTCTACCCATGTTTGTGTCGGGTCTGTATCCGGGCTTCATTGCCCCCAGTTGTTAAACCAATTCCTTTATGGAGTTTGTATTCATATTTAATCCAATATACTCTTTCTTTTACTTTTACTGTAATATTGGTATACCTCTCACTCTCAGGGATGAACCAACGGAGTCTTGAAGTTGTGGAGTTGCAAAACCTTACGATGGAGAGATGCATATTGTTGTAATGGGTGGTGGTGGATCGGATAACGAAGAGTGCTCATTTTTTGGCAATGAATCTTAGAATGCCTATGGCCAAGTTGGCCCAGCTCTACATCCGGGAGATAATGAGACTTCATAGGGTACCTAGTAGCATAGTGTCTGACAGAGACCCCGGTTCACTTCCAGGTTCTGGCAAACGCTGCAGGAGGCTATGGGTAGTAGGCTGAGGATGAGTTCTGCTTGCCATCCTCAGACGGATGGCCAGTCAGAGAGGGTGATTCAGTCCTTAGAGGACTTGTTGAGGACATGTATCTTGGACCACCTTAACAGTTGGGATGAGGTGTTACCACTGGTGGAGTTCACCTACAACAACAGTTACCAGGCGAGTATAGGAATGGCGCCTTATGAGGCTTTGTATGGGAGGAGATGTAGGACTCCCTTGTCTTGGTACCAGGATGGTGAGTCGGTTTTGGTGGGACCTGAGTTGTTGCAACAAACCACAGGGAAGGTGCAGTTGGTGAAGGATAGATTACAAGCATCTCATAGTCGGCAGAAGGCATATGCAGACCGAAGGAGGAGGCCCTTAGAGTTTGGGGCTGGGGAGCATGTGTTCTTTAGGGTTACCCGAACCACTGGTGTGGGGAGGGCTATCCGCTCAAGGAAGTTGTCTCCTAGGTTCTTGGGTCCGTATCAGATCTTGAGAAGGATAGGGCCCGTGGCCTATGAGATTGCATTGCCACCCCAGCTGGATAATCTACACCCAGTCTTCCATGTCTCACAACTACGGAAGTATGTTTTTGACCCATCACATGTGTTGGAGGTGGAGGATGTGGAAGTCAGGGAGGACCTCCAGGTAGTGGTACAGCCCGTGGCTATAGAGGATCGCCAAGTGAAGGAGCGCAAGGGAAGAGCCACTAGTCTGGTGAAGGTCATCTGGGACCGGAGGACAGGAGACTCTACTTGGGACCTAGAGGAGGAGATGAGGAGTTCCTATACGCATCTTTTCTGGTAAGTCTAATTTTTCGAGGACGAAAAATTTTTGTTGTTGGAGAGATATTGTAAGCCCCATTTTTCAGTTTTATGCATGTTGGGCCTGGCCTCTTCGTAGGCCCAAGGCCAGCCCTTCCAGGGGACCCAATACCCTTGCTAGCCCCTAAACCTCTGTTACATGTCCCATTTGCAGAAACCAGCCTTCTGTTCCTCATACATTCTCCAGCTAGAGCTCCGCTAGGGCACACTGTCTTCTCCTATTTCCAAGCTAGCACACCCATCTTGTACCTTCTGGTAAGTCAAGCTCTAGGGTTTTCGTCCATTATTTTCACCCTTTTTCGCTGTTGAGCACGTTGGTCAAGTTAGGGTTAAGATTCCTAACGTCGTTTTGTTTGGATCTTCATGTTTCAGCTCTACTCGAGTTCCTGGAATTGTAATACCCCTTAGTTAGGGTACTCAAACAGAGGTAAGGGAAGCTATATTTTGAGTCTTTAAGAACCATTTCTGTATGCTTTTGGTCTGTACCAGGAATTTATGCGTGAATGATGTTTTGGATGGTATGAACTGGCTTGGTTGCGTTTTGATATGTTGTTTTTGAGTTGTATCTCTACTGCATGTGCGTAACAGTAGGTGAGTGTTGTTATTCTCGCCCAAGCGAGCTCGTCTCGCCTAGGCGAGAATAGTTGAGACTCGCCCAGGTTCTGTTCGAGCAGCTTGCCTAGGCGGAGGGCTCTTGTTTTGAGTGACACCCTATCTCGCTCAGGCGAGGGTGACTCGCCCAAGCGAGTTCTCGAAGAAGAACCTGGTGTGCTCTGCTCACGTCCTCGTTCAGGCAAAGGATTTGATTTTTGGGCAAAGGGCAATCTCGCCCAGGCGAGCTAGTCTCGCCCAAGCGAGATGCTCGTTGGGTGCCACTGTTACAGGTCTCGCCTAGGCGAGAAGGCCTAGCCTAAGCGAGAGAGTTGCTGTGGCTTAGGCGAGGACTTCTAGCCTAGGCGAGAATAGCGCAGATTTATATGTTATATTTCTTTTCCCTTGAGTATGGTTATTTATCTCAAACATGCATGATTTCGGTGTGTTTGTATGAGTTGTGTACACTGAAAGTTGTAAGTTAGCATGAGTAATATATGGAATTCTGTTTGGTTGGTTGAGAACATGCATGAGAATTAAATGTTGAGATGATAAGTGGTGGTTGTGGCATGAGAGACATGAAAATTGTATGTGATAGGCGTAATTTCATGAGTCTCGTGGGGAGATTTCATGGTGGCGTGTAGTGTATATATTAAGATATGAATTCAAGTAAGGATTGCATCCTGAAACTCTAAAGGGTCAGTGAGTCTCAGGTAGAGCAATCTGACCCAAGTGGTGAGAGTGGCGGGAGGCTTTAGTCTTTGGCAGGATAATGGCCTTAGATGCTTGAAGGTTAACCTTGTGCGTGGTAGGGTGAAACCCATTGGCAATGGCTCTGCAGAGCAGTAGAGGCCACCACGAGTGCAAGTGTCCAGTGAATCCGATCTTAGTATATGTATCCGGATAATTGAGTCATGGTGTCCAGTGTGTTGGCTATAATTAGATTCTTTGTGCCTACTGTGCTTCATGATTGAACTGTTTAAATATTTGTATGCTATACCCTGATAAAATTTATATTACATTAGCTTACCCTTGCACTTTGTTATGTTCCTGTTACGTTTTCTATTTCGCGATGATCACCCTTGGTGGGAGCAGATGGAGGAAATTTAGGGAGTAGGCCTGGTGGTAGCAGTGGTGCAGCTTAGGGGACTTGTTTGTGTGCCTCTCAGGAGTATTCCATGGCCCTAGTGCCTATTGTAATCTCTCGCTCTAGGAGTTCTTCCTTTGTTTATTTGTGAATCTTGTAGTTTCTGTTTTGGCTATGGCATGGTTATATGCCTAGAAACCCTTGCAAGTACATTCTTGGATGACTGTAACAGTTGGGTTCCTTATGTGTGTTGTTCCAAATCTGACTACTCTTTATTATGACTGTATGATGCTTTATTTAGTAGATTTTATCTATTCAAATAGGATGTTACAAAGAGTAACCAAGAGGAATAAAATCTTAATAAATTGTCGGTTTGAATTTGAAGAAAACAGTTTTATGAAATTAAGTGCACTTTATTGTTGGTCAATATTATGTTATGTTTAGATATTTCTTTTGACCTAAAACCTCTCATCTGCATGCTTATGTTCCAACACAGGTTTTAACCCTTTTCAACCTTCACATAACAACGCAGGTAGAAGAAAGTTTGACAAAAGAGGTGCAATGTCTGTGTTTGTAAGAAGTGTTTTCTTAGTTTTGTGGTTGAGGTTACTATCAAGCACCAATGGCTTGGAAATAAGAAGTCATAAAAGTCATGTAAGTGTGACAAATTCTTTAGAAGAAGGATTGATCTTAACCCTTCATTGCAAATCTGCAGATGATGATCTCGGACTGCAAATTCTTTCACCCAATTCTTCTTTTGTGTGGAGTTTTGCGGTTAACTTCTTTTCTTCAACATTGTTCCATTGTTCCTTTCAATGGAAAAAAGATGTTATTCATAAGTTTGCTATATACGAAGCAAATAGGGATGAGTTTAGATGCATGAGATGTAATTGGACTATTAAACAAGATGGACCATGTTTGTTTCTCTACAACCACTTCAACTCTTGTTATCCTTGGAAGGATTAATCACAAAAAACATCTCCGATCCTAATTTATATGTACACGTGAGGATTCAGATTAATAAAAATCTAACCAATAAAATTGAAAAAAAAAATATTATTCATGGCTTTTTTATATTTATTTCTATCTTCTCTGTTATTTAGAATATTCAAGGAGATTGAGCATAGTACAATTCAGCTAAACCACTGATTAAGAGACAGAAATGGCAGAACTTTATTTAAATGATAATACGTAGTTTGAAGGAAGAAAGAAGAAGAAATCTAAGTTCTCCAGGGAAAGCAAAGAGAGGATCCATCAGGTGCAACCCTACATGGTCCATCTGGTTTTATAAACCACGAAAGGTTGGAAGCCTTATCCCTAGATTTTACGAACATATCAAATGAGTGATAGCCGGAGCTTTGGGCACCAAACCACTGAAAGAAACATATGAATTCCTTATCAAAGAAATAGTTCCATTGATGAGAAGTTCCAGGGATGAGAGTAATGGGTGGACCTTCATCAACCGTGCATTCAATGTCTAAGTTCACATTTTCTCCCAAAGAATTCGTAGCCCTAACCACAACTTTCTCTCCCATACCATTCTTCACCATCGATAATATCAACATAAACACCCATACCATTGACACACTTCTACCAGATGAACTCATTTTCTTCCACCTTCTACCACTTCTTCTCTTTACACCCTCTCTATATATAAACATCTCATCACAACCATTCATTGCTCTTTAAATTTCATATTCCATTTTTCCAACATTCTATTTTTAAACTTTCTTCTCTTATCTTTTTTCAAGGATTTAATAAATTTTTAATGCCTTCAAGTTTTTCCATTACTGTTATTTAGTCTCAACGGAAAGATTTCATCTCAAATTTGTGTCTTTTTGAATCATATTGACAATTGTTTTCAGCACTTGAATTTAACAAAATATTATTTTCTCTCTTAGTAAGTATCAACAAGGTTGCCTTTTTTTATACCTTAACATATTGACAAGTGTATTATAAATATTTACTTTCAATTTTTTTTTTTTGCTTGTTTTTTTGAGATGCTTAAGTTTGGCAACAAAAGAGATCATCGTCATTTATACGTATTGAATGCATATATTTAATACTTCTGTTAATATAAGGAAATATTAACAGCATAAAAAACATTTATATGCATTAATAAAAGGATTTGCCTCATCGTTATCCTGTAGAAGACGTGGAAAATGATTATATATTACTATGTTTAAAAATTATTTATACGTATATTAGTTAAGAAAAGTTATTCAAAAACATTACTTACACATTTTCACATAGAAACAAAAAAATCACGGTAAAATAATGACGTTAATTTTCCCAATGTATGGATGCTGTGCATGTAAAACTAAAATGAACTTGGTTGCAAAATGGTCATTCTTTTGGTTTTGGCCTAATGTGCTCAAGGTATTCATTCTATTTTTAACTCATCATATATGTGAATTATACTTATTTTTGTTTTTGTCTAAAAATAAAGGCTTAAATACCTGTTTGGTCCTTATTTTCGTAGTGTTTGTTGCGAATGTTCATCATTTTCACATAATGTTTAAAATGGTCCTCATTTTTACCGAATGTTTAGAATGGTCTTCATTTTCGCAATTCGTGTTTTATTTGGTCTTTTTCTGTAACGTCATTTAAATCATTGGCACGGTTTGTATTAGGGTGTGTTACGTGTACTGTGTACTGTACAGGTAACCGTTAATTTTTTAATTTAGGGAAAATTTTGCAATTAGGGAAATTTCTTTATCTTCGTCTTTCTTGAGTTCAGATTTGCAGAGGAAGCAGCTAATACTTGTCATTTCATCATTGGATTGCAGTTGCACTCTTCATTTCAATTTTCTAGTTAATCATCATCAACGAGGTAGGTGGGTTCAGGATTTTTTGCGTTGTGTTTGCTCGTGGGTTAGGGTTTTCGTAATTCTATTTCTGGGTTTGTTTGTCTTTCGATTGTTGTGATGTTCTGCATGGTTTCTAAATTACTTCCATGATTTTGTGTAGTTTGTGTCTGCATGTGGGGTTCAGTGGGGTATTATTTTAGTTGGTTTGTTTGTCGGTTGTCAATGTTGGTGTAATGGTTCCCATTATTTTATTTGTAATTGATTGTAGTAGTGGTTCCCCATTGCGTTAAAGTAGGCTTAATAATACATCTTCTGACTGTTATCCCTTGTTGCCATGCTATTGCAACAATGAATTTCATCAATGTCAATGCTGAGGACTTCATACCAATCTGTTTCAGGAGATCCACCTATGAAGAAATATATCAATCCATCATCTTTTCAGTCAATGTTGAAGTCTTATGGGAAAGAACTTCCTACCTTGACGTCCATCCACCACATAAGAGAATCTTACCAAGAAGATCCAAGAAAAAAAGAAGGTTGGAAGAGTGGGAGTTGAGAAAGGATAACACACAAATCAGCAAAGGAGGTCATAGAAAAAAATGTAGCATATGCCGTCAGATTGGACATAACAGGAACAATTGCCCAAATAAGCCTGTGGATGAGCAGACTGCAACACCTGCTGAGACTGCACCAGATGCCCAAACTGCTGAGACTGCACCAGATGTCCAAACTGCTGAGAATGTACCAACTGCTGAAACTCAAACAACTCAACCACCAAGGAATGAAGTGGAGAGTCAAGCAACACCATTACCAACACCAGAAGAACCATCTCAGCAGTTTAGGATGAAATTACAAATTAGGAGGAGGCCATGATAGCAGCTACAAACGTCTTAGTTATTTTTTAAAATTTCTGATGTAGAATTCATTATTGATGTACTGCATTTTGACTTTCCTTAAACTTCGTTCAATTTCACTTTTGCCAAACATTGATGTAGTGCATTTTGATGAGGATGAATTAATGTTATGAATTTAACTTCTTCTAGACTTATATCAATTTAATTTTTCCCAAACTTAAATCAATTTCACTGACTTCAATGCTCAGATTAAAATGTCATTTTGAACATGTTGGGACTAATATCAACATAATCAAACTAATTCATTTCTTCATTTAACAATAGTACAAAACAAATTGGACTTTAAAAGATTACACACAACAGTACAAATAATACAATAACAACTCAAGTGAACCCTATTACTAATTGCAGCCTCTTCTCAGCAACCTTCAATGACTTCTCCAAATCATTAATCTGCCTCATTTGTGTCATGATGATGACATCATTTTCATCAACACCACCATTTGAAAAAGTTGCAGCCCACATTATTGGAACCACCACTCTGTAAATCAATAAACCAAAAATTAAAACCAATTTATTATTAACACAAAAATAAAAATAGATTGTACCTAAAATTTTCTACCAATATTCTTTGGAGTTTTTGCCATCCTCAAAGCAGCCATCTCTCTGCAACTACAAATCGGGATTAATTCGTTTCTCGTTGAACCACCAATAGTGCACGAAGTGATACAACACGGTTGCCTCCAACGATTACAACCAGAGGTAAAAGAAGAAGATTGGGACCGTAACATACCTATATAATGGGATTGCAGGAAAAAGAAGATTGCAGCAATACCAATTGGGAATGGAGGAACAAGATTGCCAAAACTCACCAACTGCCCAAACATTCCCTACCAAAACCTTAGCTCACTTATTTATCCCCAAATATCTAATTAAGCCACATGTACAGTACACGTAACACACCCTAATACAAATCGTGCCACATGTACAATGCTCCGTTAATGATTTAAACGGCGTTATAGAAAAGGACCAAATAAAACACAAATTGCGAAAATGAGGACCATTCTAAACATTCAGTAAAAATGAGGACCATTTTAAACATTCTGTGAAAATGAGGACCATTCGCAACAAACACTACGAAAATGAGGACCAAAAAGGTATTTAAGACAAAAATAAAAAATAAAACTCCACTACTAATATCATCATTAAGGTGTGTCCATTTCAACTAGGATGACAACGAGACGGGGACAAGTTTCACTATCTTGATACCTAATCCCATAGAAAAAAATCATTACCATCCCCATATCCGAACTCAACTGTACGTATCAAACTTTTGTTTCATCTCATCACATCGGATAACGGGTAATATAATCGTACTCATACCCGTACCCGTTTACCATTTTAATATTATTAATTAATTTTTATAAAATAATAAAATAATTACGTTTAAGGAAACATAACATCAAATATTCAAGATTAAGAGAAGGATGTTGTTTCTTCGATATCAAATATTTAAAAATAAATTATAATTGTAGACATTTCAAATTAGAGTACCAAATAAAATTTTATGACAACCAAACATTTATTAAATTTGCAGACATTAATGAAACCTAGTTAATAAAATTTAAAAATATTTTTAAACAAATATAAAAAGAAAACAAATATTCAAATTAAAATATATTTTAAATGTCTTTTTACTTCAATTTTTTTAATTCTAATGAATATCTTTTTTATACACTGATAAAAGTTATAATAATCACTTTATTAAAATCACACAAAGAACAACGATTAAACTAATAATAATAAAATTTTAACATAGATCTTATATCTTTTAAATTTCATATATGTTGGATGATGATAAAAAAATTCATGTCAATCACATTAAATTTTTATATTATGGTAAATAAAATTTATTTATACAATTATAGTGAAAAAATTATTGTATGATAATGAGTTAGAAAATAAAAAATGATATAAATAAACAACAAATAAAAATATTAAAAAATAAAAATATTAAAAAAGTATCAAATGTGTGTCGTAAAAACAATTGGAGAGACTATTGAATGAAATCGCACAAAGGAAAACAAATATATAATTAAGGGTACGATAAGATGAAAAATACCCTAGAAATATAAAATATCAACATGGTCAATGATTGAGAAATAACAAAAATTGTTTCATCGAAACAAAAGAGTTCTTCAAATAAAACAAAAATTAATAATAATAGAGTGAAAAAAATATTTAATGTTACATAGTAAATGAAAAATTTATGTTATTGAACACTAAAATTGAAAATGTAAAACATTCTCATATGGAAGAAAAAATATACAATAAATAAAATATTAAAAAATAATAGAAATATTTAAACATAAGACATAACAAATATTTGATTGACATATATCACTAGAACATAATTGTATAAAATTTATGATAAGATAAAAAATATATTGGAAATGCGAATGAATTTCATGACAAACCAAACAATGCAGTATGAAGAATAAATTCGTCTTGTTGGTATTGCCCGAATCCGTCCTTGTTTTAACGAAAATCCCATCGACTAGGTATAGATATGGCAATGGGGAATACTCAATTTTTTTAATTGGGTATGAGATGTACATATTTGTCTCATCCCATCCCTATACCTGCCAAAATACTCATCCCTATCACATCCTTGTCTCCATTTAAATTATTAAAATATTTATAATCTATTAAATAACTTTAAATATATATATATATATATATATGTACTATCTATTTTTTTAACGGGATACATTGACACAGAAACCTTGCCAGGAATATTTTTGATACAAGTATCATATTGCCGATTTTAACCGTCAGATACCACTTGTTAGGCCTTTAGAGGGGGCAAATTCACTCACTAGGGAGATACAACATCAGTGAGACTTGAGTCCAAGATTGACACTACTCTCAACCCATAACCTTAAGGCAATGGGTATCTAGGTCTTTATCCTTATATAGTGTTTTAAGGTATTTTTTATTTTATAATACCATTAATTATACATTTGTTTTTTTTTATGTGCGGTTTTATTCAATGGTATCTCAATTTGTTTCCAAAACACATTTGATCTTTTTTTAAATATTTTCATCTGTTGTTTATTTTTATTATGCATAATACTATTTTTGATATTTTCATATAATTATTTTTATTATCTAATTCATTATCATATGTGTAATTTTATTATTATAATTGTATAAATAAAATTTATTTACTATAGTATAATAATTTGATGTAATTGTCATGAATTTTTTTATCACCGTCCAACATATATTAAAGTTCAAAAAATGAAAGATTTATGTTAAATTTCTATATTAGTTTAATATTTGTTCTTTGTGTGATTTTAATCAAGTGATATATTATAACTTTTAGGTTTAATCATATGGAATGTGCTCGTTTTCGTTACAAAATCTCAATTCGATCTTCAACTTCTAAGTTGTCTCAATTGAGTCTTATTTTTTGAAGATTTGTTCCAATTTGGTCCTTTCCGTTAGGGCATCATTGACGACGTGTGCAACATGTCAGCTCGTGGTTTTCTTTTTTAATATTTTTTTTACTTTTTTTTTCTTGAAAAAACAACTGACATGTGTCAAATTAGGATTTTGCCACGTGTCAGCTTGTAATTTTTTTAATTTTTTAATATTTTTTAATTTAAAAAAAAAAACTACCACATGTCAAAATATGGTTTTACCACATGTCAATTATTTATGTGAAAAATCTTTATTTGGTCGCAGTATTTTTTATTTTATCTCAATTTAATCCTAATCTCTTTGTAAATTGGAGTAATTTCATCATTCAAAATTGAAACCAAATTTAAATTTTATATCAATATTATAATGATATTTTTATTATAATAGATATTTTTAATCAAATTATATCAATATTTAATTTGGTGGTGGCAGCTTCGTCGATGGTAGCGCCTCACCCAACGAAACCTTCGACAGTGGTAGCACCTCACCGAGCGGCAACTTCGACGGTGGTTGCGACAAACCCAGCGACAACATTCAACGGTGGAAGCCCCTTACCTAGCAGCAACAATAAAAGGTGGCAACAGCAAGTTCGACGGTGGCGGCGCGCAAACGGTGTAGATGGCGCACTGAGTTGCACAGAGAAAATAGTGAAGAGAAAAGTGAAGCTATTTTTTTAACCCTCAAACACATTTCCATGACGGTTAAAAGAGAGACCGTCGTCATTATTAAATAAATAACGTCGGGCATCGGTAAAGCCACCGTTGATGTTGTAGTGAGTCAAAATAACGACAGTTATGTGTAAAACCGTCATCAATTTGGATCATGTTATTTACATTTTTGCCAATGAGTTCCTTTCTACTATGCCTGTGTGGCAGTCGTCGTGAAACAATGTCGTGGTTATTATCTTACCATGCCATTTTAATGAGTTATCGCTATATATAATTTGATTATTTTAAAATTTTATAAATTATAATTCTATAATTTAATAATTTATAATTTAATAATTTTTAAATTTTATGATTTTATAGGAACATAAATATTGTCTAATTCCATCACCATCCACCATATATATTTCTATGCATTAATTTTTTACACATAAATTTTGTATCCTTAAATTTTATTAAAGTCGCATTACAATTCACTTCATAGTATTAACTATCAAATTATATTTATAATTTTATATTTTTATTCAATTATACGATTTATCAACAAATCTTTTGACACTACGATTCAATAAACAAGAACATTGAAATTTGGACATAGTAAAAAAGCACAATTATTCTTATTATTCAATCGACATATGAAACCATAATTACTTAAGTACACCAAAAGTGTCATCTAAGTTTTAAACAAAAAAAACTAAGAGTAATGTTTAGTATTTATAAACTAATTTAGACGTTACTTTATTTTATTTGATATCCAAAACCTTAATAGTCAAGGTTCAGTGATCACTTTATAAACTAACTTTTTTAGTAACTAAAACTTTTGTAATTAATTTTTAAAGATTAATTTAAAGATCAGTTATAATTTTGTATTTATAATAATGACTATTTTAATAATTAATAATTTTATGTTTTATAAATTTAAATTGATTATTATACTCACTAACATTTTTTTATCTTTAAAATTGATCCATAACATGAAATTTTCTTATAATGATTCAATCCGTTCCTTTCGTATCCATTTAATTAAATAACAAAGTGTACCTAATAAATTCAAACTTTTGGTTTAAGTTTCTTTCGTTATCTATCTCAGTTTAATCATATTATACCATATCATATATAATGTAATACGTTTTAATTAAAGACCTCAACGTATTTGACCGAGGCCAATTACAAAATGAAAAGACCTTTTTGTCCTTCAACCACAGGTCATTGTTTTTCAGGTTCTGTATATAACAGATTCATTCGAAAAAAAAAAGAGCGTCAGAAGAATTTGCAATGTCTCTGTTTGCGAAAATGGATCTCTTGCTGTGCATGCTTACGTTGGCATCAGCAGGAAAAACTACTGTGGAGATTACGAATACTTTGGAGGGAAAGCAAAAGCTAAACATTCACTGCAAATCAAAAGACGATGATCTTGGACCTCACTGGTTCAAGATTCCAATGGAGTTTTGGACCTCACTGGTTCAAGATAACACTCTTCTTTTGTTCCTTTCAATGGGGAAATGGTCCTTTGTTACATTTTGATGCATATGATCAAATTAGGGATTACAGTTTGTGTAAACACTGCCATTGGTATATTGAGAGTGATGGACCATGTAGATACCAATTAGGCGTTCGCAAATGCTATAAATGGAACTGATGTAGTACTTCATTTCAATTATCTACGCCTTTATAAATGCTTTATTTTCAATTTACACCTTAATAATTAAATTATTATAATTATGTTATATTATTGATTAGCATTGCAAGTTCCCGTGGCAATCAATTCATTAGGCAGAACTTAATATTTAATTTAATGCATTGAAAGGAATGGATGAATAATTAGAAGAAAAAAATATACTAAAACATACGTTATTATTATTATTATTATTGACCAATTTTAGTGATGCAAAATGTGTACATACAAGACAGGGACGAAGGTATATGCAAAATGTGTCTTTGGTATGTTAAAGAAGATGGAGCATGTAGACAAGAAATTAACCATATCAGTTGCTATAAATGGAACAGATGTGTTTGGTTACTTTGAGAAATAATATATATGTGGTATATGGTATCTTAATAACATGTTATTTTCAAAATTATATTATTCATGCCTTTGTAATATTGAGTCCAAAATTTCATTGATTTTAGTTTTTAGTTTTTATTTTCTAGAACGAATTTTAGTTTTTTTTTAATTGATTCTTAAACTTTGTCATTCTTATAATAAAGACTTAAATATACATTTGGTTCCTATTTTTGTTGTTTTTATTCAATTTGGTCCTCATTTTTATTTTGTGTTCAATTAAATTCTCATTTTTATCAAATTTAGGTCAATTTGGTCTTTTGACTAACGGTGTTTAAATAATTAACGTTTTTAAACAGAACATGCCACGGCTCTTGATTTTTTTAATTTTTTTTAATTTTTTATAAAAAATTATTTTTTTTAATTTCAAAAAAATTGTCCACATGTCAATTTACAATTGTGCCACGTGTCAATACTAGTGTTGTGTTATTTTTTTAATTCAATTTAGTCCATATATTCGTTATTTTTGTTCAATTTAATTTATAAAATACTATCTAAATTAATAACTATAATGATTAATTATTTTTTACCACTAAAATTGTCGCTAATAATTAATAATAACATATCTTTTATTACAATTTTTTTTCTAATTATTGGACCATTCCTTTCGATTCATAAAATTATATATTAAGTTGTACCTAATAAATTGATTGCAACTGTAATCATATAATACAAAGTTTTAATTAAACGCATTGGACTCAATTAAACGCATTTGAGTGGAGTCAAATACAAAATGAAAAGACGTTTTTGTTCTTCAACATAAGGCCTTTATATAATAGATTATCCATTAGCAGAAAAAGAGCATCAGAATTTGCAATGTCTCTGTTGGCGAAAATCGTTGTCTTGCTGTGCATGCTTACATTGGCATGGGCATGGCCACCAAAAACTAGTGTGAAGATTACGAATACTTTGGAGGGAAAAGAAAACCTAAACATTCACTGCAAATCAAAAGATGATGATCTTGGACAGCGTCTTCTCCATTTTAACCAAAGCTTCGACTGGAGTTTTGGGGCTCAGTTTTGGTATAAAACACTCTACTTTTGTTCGTGTCAATGGGGAAAAGGACCTTTGTTGTATTTTGATGCATACGTTCAAACTAGGGATTTCGATAAATGTTCAGACTGCGATTGGTATATTAAGAAAGATGGACCATGTAGATATGAAAAAGGCACTATCAAATGTTATAAATGGAACCCATGATGTTAGTCATTTCAATTATGTACGCTTTTATAAACAAAAAATAATAAACCTACATTTCAATGTCATCATACTTATTTTATACTTCCACTTACATTTTTTTTTTTAATTACTCTTTTTATATCTGTTTTTGTCTCTAATTTTTTAAATTTCAATTTGATTTTCGATGTGTAAAAAATTGATGCAATTTAGTCATTTTTATTAAATTTCTTAAAATAATTAAGGACTTTTCATCAAAATCAAAATTATTAATATTAATGATTTGCTTTATGGATATAATTAGCATAATTATAATATTAATTTTGATAAAGACTCTTTAACGTTTTTCATTCTTAAATTATAATAAAGAAAATCTTAACTTGAAATTTTTTCTCTTTAAATCTATCAACATTATTTATTTATGTTATTGGAAAGTTTTCATTGAATATATTTTACTTTATTTTATTAAAGATACTAAATCAAAATTTTTTTATTATTTATCAGTCAAATAGTAATACCATATGTAGGGATGACAACAGGCGGGACCAGGATGAGTTTCGCTATTCCATACTCATCTCCGTAGAAAAAATCTATCTCCAAAGGGTATCAAACTTTTGTCCCATCCTCATCCTCATCCCCATCCCCACCAGGTAACGGGTATAATCTCGTACCCATACCCGTACCCATTTACTCAAATATTAATTTTAATTAATTTTATAAAATAATAAAAAATTACGGTAAATGAAATATAATATTATTAAATATTCAATATTAGAGGATGATTGTTGCTTCGATATCAAATATTTTGAAATAAATTATAATTGTTTACATTTTATATTAGAATACCAAATAAAATTTCATGAGAACCAAAACATTTATTAAATTTGCAAACTGCAAACATTAATGAAACCTAGTTGATAAAATTTAAAAATATAAAAGGAAAACAAATATTCAAATTAAATTATATTTTAAATGTTTGTTTACTTCAATTTTTAAAATTCTAATGAATCTTTTTTTATACACTAATAAAAGTTATAATATATCACTTGATAAAAATGATGCAAAGAACAAATAATAAATATAATAATAAAATTTTGACATAGATCTTGCATCTTTTGAACTTCAATGTATGTTAGATGGTGATAAAAAAAATATTCATGACAATTACATTAAATTTTTATATTGTAGTAAATAAAATTTATTTATACAATTAGTAAAAAATTACAGTATGATTGATAATGAGTTAGAAAATAAAAAATAATTAGATCAAATATATCGAAATAATATTGTACATGATGGAAATAAACAACAAATAAAAATATTAAAAAATTAACAATTGTGTGTTTTAAAAACAATTTGAGAGACTATTAAAAGAAATCGTACAAAGGAAAAATTATAGTTATAGTGAAAACTTACAGTATGATTGATAATGAGGTTAGAAAATAAAAAGTAATTAGATAAAATATATCGAAATAATATTGTACATGATGAAAATAAAAAACAAATAAAAATATTAAAAAATTAACAATTGTGTGCTTTAAAAACAATTTGAGAGACTATTGAAAGAAATCACACAAAGAAAAAATTACAGTGAAAAATTACAATTATAGTGAAAAATTGCAGTGTGATTGATAATGAGTTAGAAAATAAAAAATAATTAGATACAATATATCGAAATTATATTGTACACGATGAAAATAAACAACAAATAAAAATATAAAAAAATTAACAATTGTGTGTTTTAGAAACAATTTGAGAGACTATTGAAAGAAAATGCACAAAGGAAAACAAATGTATAATTAAGGGTATAATAAAATGAAAAATACCTTAGAGATCTAAGAAAACTTTTCAAATATCAACATACATACTCAATGGTTGAGAAATAACGAAAATTGTTTTAGCGAAACAAAAGTTCTTCAACTAAAACAAAAATTAATAATAATAACTAAATAGTTTTTTTTATATTACTTAGTAAATGAAAGGTTTATGCTATTAAACACTTGAATTGAGAGTATTAAACATTCTTATGTTTTTTTATGTGAAAGGAAAATATGCAATAAATAAAAATATTCAAATGTAAGACATAACATTTTTTTAATTCTCATACATCATTTTAACATAATTACATAAAGGTTATGATAAGATGAAAAATATATTAGAGATGCGAATGAGTTTCATAACAAACCAAATAATTAGAAGAAATAAAAAATAGACCGTGTATATCTATATATATATATATGTATATGTATATCTATATATATATATATATATATATATATATATATATGTTTATTTATTTAATTATGAATATTTTAGTAATTTAGACGGAGATATGACGGGTACGGGTATTATGGCGGGGATATGAACATTCCCATACCCATCCCCATACCCCGTACCCAATTGAAAAAGTCGGAGATTCTCCATACTTATATCCATACCCAGACAATGCGGGGATTTCCCGTCAAAGCGGGGACGGGTTCAGACAATACCCACGGAGACGGGTTTATTTGTCATCTCTAACCATATGCTTTAGTACATTTTTTATTATTAGTTATTCAATCCATTCCTTTTATATGTATCTATAAATGGTAAATTCAACCTAATAAATTAAAAGTTCTTGTTTAACTTTCTTTCGTTATCATTTTCGATTAGAGTACAACTATAAGGTTAGCTTAGTGTGATGAGTTAAAGAAAATTCAAAAGAACTTTATGCGAGGTTAGAGTTCTTAGGATATGAAGATAACTTAGGTTTGCTGAAGAAACATATACAAACCAAAGGAGGAAAGAAGTTTGATAAGAAGAGAAATTAGGAATTTCAATAGAGCATTACTAGCTAAATGGGAGTGGAGACTAAGCATGAAGGACAAAAGTTTGTGGAGAGAGGTGCTAGAATCAAAATATAGGTCATAGAGGAACCTTAATGAAACTCTCATTCCGAACAGTGGCAGAACTTGGAGAAAAAATTTAGGGGTGTCAAATTAAATTTGTTATATATAATTTTTTTTAGTTGAAAAAAAAATTTATTTTTTCTCCTCATTTCCTTTGCTTAAAACAAACACACATAATAGTAGAATTCAAAAAAATATGACTATTATTCGTTATTATATCATGCTATTATATCATGATACCAAACCATGAATATCATTTTAGATCAGCCTTTCTACCTCATCAATTTGATTTGGTGGGTATTGTTAAATTTGAAGACGTTTTTCCCAAATCGTGTTCTAATGAATTTTTAAATTCATTATATATAACTCTAAGAACTTTAGAGATTTGATTTTCATTGCTTGAATTCTTGGTTCTCATGAAATTTCTCATGAAAAGTTTAGTTAACATATATGCATTTTTTTCATCTTTATCACAAACCTCCTTCTTTAAAAAGAAGAATCAATTTTTTTACTCTTTATTATAGTCTTTCTAATATAAATTTATCACATCTCACCTATTTAGAAAAAGATAAAATTTATATTCAGAAATCACAATTATCACAATGTAAGACATAACAAAACTTATACTACTTGAATTAAATAAGCAACACAATATAAATCCAAAACTTTAAAAAAAATTATCATAAACAACGAAAAATTTTCATTAAGAGTTACCCTAAATTATTATAACCCTAATTATACTTTTTCCTAAATTATTATAACCCTTAAACATAAAATCCCTAAATTTCATAATTAAGGGTTATAATAATTTAGAAAAAAGTATAATTAGAAGATACTTATGAGTCTAATTCACAATATAAACGAGTTGGTTATCAATTTAATATTCATAGTCGACTCACAAACATTTAAAATACTTTGATACATATAAAAGAAACATAAGATTGTTAACCATCGAAAATGAATTCAGACTTGGTTTAACGAATAATATTGTTTAAAATATCAAACCAACATCCTTGAAAAGTAATATGAAAAACTCAAATAACACTGAAAAAAAAAAACTAAGACTCTTAATTATAAATGTATCCCCATTCTTAAATTATAATAAAAACATTTTAACTTGAAACCTTTTCTCTTTAAATCTAACAACACTATTTATTTACGTAATTGTAAACTTTCCAATGAATATATTTTACTTTATTTTATTAAATATACTAATAAATCTATCTTTTCATTATTTATCAATAAAATAATAATAACATATGTATTAGTACATTTCTTTTATATGCATCTAATTAAATGGAAACTAAACCTAATAAATTAAAACTTTTGGTTTAAGTTTCTTTCGTCATCATACTCAATTATAGTGCCATTTTTTCTTAGAATGTTAACCAATCATACAATTAAGTCTCCTCAATCATCTTGATGATATCATCTCATTAAATGCGACATTAAATGTTACATTAAATGTGACATTACTTAGTTTTGCTACAAAATGAAAGGACTCTTTTGTCCTTCAACAACAGGTCATTGTTTTTCGTCTCTGCATATATACAGATTCATTAGCAGAAAAAAAAAGTGAGAAGTTGCAAATGTCTCTGTTTGCGAAAGTGGTTCTCTTGTTCTGCATGTTGACGTTGGCACGGGCACAATTCGGCACTGTGAAGATTACGAATAGTTTGGAAGGAAAAGAAAATCTAAACATTCGGTGCCAATCAAAAGATAATGATCTTGGACACCATCTTCTCCATTTTAATCAAAGCTTCAAATGGGATTTGGGGACTCACGTTTTCTGGAGAACACTGTTTTTCTGTTCGTGTCGATGGGGTAATGGTCCTGTGTTGCACTTTGAAGCATATAACCAAAATAGGGATGCCTCTAAATGTTTAGACTGTTTTTGGTATATCCATAAAGATGGACCCTGTAGGTACGAATTAAAGGAGTACACAAGCATTGGCGAATCAAGAAGAGACAAAATCATTCGCAAATGCTATAAGTGGAAGAAGTGATGTGTTTCATTCCAATTATGTACTGTTATATATTATAGAAAAATAAAGGTCCAACCTATATATTTCATTTATACACAGTTAACTGATATTAACTTAAAATAATATAAATATTTTTATTTATTAAAAATTGTTACTAATATAAATATTTTTGTTTACTAAAAATAATTAATGGCACTTAAAATCCGTTAAGTTGTGACTATAATAATCTTTAATATTATATAAATGTTATTGTAATATCAATTCAACTAACACTAATATAATATTAAAATCATTTTTTTTATTTATTAGAAAATTAGTATTGACTTATGAGGATTCTATTCTTGTAATATTAATTTAACTATATATGATGTTAACTGCTACTCTGTGATATTAAGTAACATATGCATTTGCCGTTAATAACTAGAAAGAGAGACAAAAATAGAAGGACAATTGTTATGCTTTTATTTTCATCTTAGATACGAATATATATTTGCACATTGCTATTTAGAATCTTATAATTTAAAGATAAATTATAGTGAATACTTGACATACATATAAAATTAATTTTAAAAATAGATTTTAAATCTAATTCAACATTATAAAATTATTTTTTTATAAATTTGTGTATTCACTTTATTTATTTATTTATTTATTTATATATATATATAATTTATTTGAAATTTATTTTTATCTCTTATCAATATGAAATATGACTCTTTTAATACATTTTTCAAATAAATATTATAGTTAGAAGTTTGACCGGAGTCACATTATCCATTTTATATGTTAATAAACTTTTCATTGACTAAATTTTACTTTATTGTATTAAAGATATTTGTAAGTTTAGTTTTTTTTTTCTTATTTATCAATCAAATAGGATTGTTTTTGAATGTAATTCATTGATTGGACCTCTACAAATAAGATTCAAATATCCATACTTAAAATCATTAAATTTAGGTTTTATATATTCAAATATTCATTTTAGGAAGAGGGTAGTAAGCATTATCTTTCATATATTATCTTAGTTTATTTTTTCAATTTATATGACTACTTTTGATTTTTGCATTTCTCACCGGTCTCTAGTGTTTCCGTGGTCGTATTGTAATAGTGAATAACTTTTGTTTCCTCCATCTTTTGATTCATCCTTCGTATGTAACCACACTTGCAAAATGAACAGAAAACCTAGACTATAGATATTAAAATCAGTTCCCCCTCCACACATTCCTTACATGCATCAAACCAAGCAAGTATTTTCTAATCTATATAGTCATATGTACAATTGTGAATGACTATGATATAGATATGATACAATATAAAGGGCATAAACACCAATATGAAAAGTAGAAGCTTACTTTTGTACTTGTATGCTTCAACCATGTCACGCTCTTAATTGAGCTATGTTAAATATTTTTTTTGTATCGGGTTTGGCATTCCTAAACACTAAATTGTTCATGTGTTTCCATTTACTCAACATGATAGTCATCCATACCCCTTTCCAGATTATATTCTCTTTAGTTAAGCTCATTTAAATGAAATTGTTGAAAGTTTTCTTGAACCTGGTTTTGTTGTACACTCAAAACTCCTACCCATTTATTGCAAGATGATCTTATATAATATGATATATCGTAATGTACAATAATAATACGTTTGTTTTAAATGCATGTTATATAATATAGTATTATATATTGCAATACAAAGGTTTGTTTTAACCGTTTTAATGCTTTTAACTTACTTGAAATACAAAATGGAAAAAGATTCAATGGGAGAAGAAGAGTGTGAGTAGTTTCATATCCAAGTTCTATAATAGTTCTATCAAAATCACATCCCGATCAGGTATCATTTAATCTAATTAAATCTCTAGCCTATGAACTATCTCAAAATCTAGAGATATAGAATAAGGTATCTAAATGTAACAAAATTTTAATATGCACTTTTTTCTCAATTGCCACTACCGAAACTAATGACAGAATCATAAAAAGAAAAAACAAAACAAAGAATATTTAGACTAAATAAGAACTTACTGTTTGAATCAAGTAAAAAACACTTTATGTTTGCTTAATTATTGTGAAATGCGATCGGATTCTGAAAGATGTAAGAATTGGAAACACAAATTTAGAGATAAGAGAAAAAAAGAAGAGGGACCGAACAATTCACTTTCATTCAAAATTCACCATTCAGCGAACACATAGACTGAACATGGTTCTATATATCAAGGATACTTAACAGTTGAATTTCGACACATATTAAATATGTCAAATTAGAGACTAAGATCTGATTCATGCCACATTGTTGAAGAACTCCCTTTTAATTTTTCACCACACCTGATATCTTAGTTTCTGTGACTTAGACTATTAGTGAAGCAAGAATATTTGTTACAACATAATTTTCAATTCTTAATACACAAATTAAACAATAATTCACATATCATCTGAGAGGTATGTGACCACATATTCGTACAAATCTTCATCTTTTTCAATAATCATTTCCATACAACATAATTCATATTTTGTTAAAAAGTAGATTTTAAGTCTAACTCAACTTTTCAAAAATTGGTTTATAAAATTATGTTTGCACTCACTTTTATATATATATATATATATATATATATATATATATATATATATATATATATATATATATATATATATATATATTATTTATTTTTTTTGTCTATT
>Ga0214542_1003454_pt1 | contig 32251 bp, 14 predicted proteins | sample CNSS1metaG_FD_160096 | JGI IMG/M metagenome (GOLD analysis project Ga0214542, IMG submission 160096) | Root nodule microbial communities from cowpea collected in UCLA plant growth center, Los Angeles, California, USA - CNSS1 | ecosystem: Host-associated > Plants > Roots > Nodule | place: USA...
ATATATATATATATATATATATATTATTGTTATATGTTTTGGATTATATTATCATATGTGCTTGTTTTGAATAGAGAAAATAATATCAGAAAATGAAAACTTTTTTTAATTATAAAAAAAAATTATATATATAAAAAAAATTTTGGATCCTCTAAAATTTTTGTCCAAGTTCCGCCACTGACTCAAATTATTTGTTGTATAAATCATATGGTAATATTCTTTATAAAATTAACATTTTTATTAAATATTTCTAGAAATATTGTTAAATTAACTTTAAATTTTATACGAAACATTAAATTTTGTTTTGTTTTTAAGTTGAAAGGAAAAATATGTTTTTGGTCCCTGGTCGAAACTTGATCACTGTTTGGTCCTTGTACTTTCAAATCACTGTTTTTAGTCCCTATTTTTGGACGGCGTTAAAAATAACAAACGGCGTGTCACATGTTATTTAATTATTTTTATTAAAAAAAAAAACTAGCTTCGCAACAACTGGAAAAATATGTTTTTGATCCCTCAAGTTTGACCTCAACTTGGAAATGGTCCCTGGTCGAAACTTGATCAATGTTTGGTCCTTGTACTTTCAAATCATTGTTGTTTTTAGTCCGTATTTTTGGACGGCATTAAAAATAACAATCGGCGTATCATGTGTTATTTAATTGTTTTTATTAAAAAAAACTATTTTCAAATTAAGTTCAAACTTCAGGGATCAAAAACATATTTTTTTCCAGTTTTTTTTTTTTGTAAAACGTCGGCCTAGCCGACGCTATTGTTTTATATTAAGAAAATTAAATAACACATGGCTCGCCGTTTGTTATTTTTAACGTTGTCCAAAAATAGGGACTAAAAATAATGATTTTGAAAGCACAGGAACCAAACACTGACCAAGTTTCGACCAAGGATCATTTCCAAATTTGGGTCAAACTTGAGAGACCAAAAACATATTTTTCCCTAAATTGAAATTTAGTTCCCAAACTTATGTGAGATGAGTTATTTGATTTTTAATCTTCACTAAATTTGCAGTACACTTGATGTCTTTATATATAATGACAAATTGGTTAATTATTAAAATTAGGTTTGGAGTTTAACTTTATTTAATAATAAAAATAAAACTAAAAGGTTTGTTTAAAAATATTTCTACAAATATTTAATAAAAATGTCAATTTTAGTAAAAATATCGACATCAGATCTATACAAAAAGTGAATTGAGTATCAATTTAGGTAGGAACAATATTGTCTCATTTTTACACAAATTGGGACTAAATTGAAACTAAAAAAAAAATATAGAAATCAAATTGAATCATTTTGACACGTGACACAACTATTAAATGACATGTGTAAAAAAGATTAAAAAAAATCACAAATTGACATGTGGCGTAACACTGTTTGGTTAAAATTGACGACAATGACCAAATTAAATAATTTTTTTAGAAATGAAGACCAAATTGAAACCAAAAAAACTGGATGGCCAATTTGACGCTACTTAATAAAAACAAGGTTAAATTTTTTTTTGGCCCCTCTATTTGTCAAGTAATATTAGTCTAGTCCTCAAGTTTTTCGTTGTCTCAATTTGGTCCTCATTTTCTTAAAAATGATTCAATTTGGTCCTTGCCATTAATTTTGACTAGACTATGTTAAAGTCAACGCCACATGTCAATTTTTTTATAATTATTTTTTTTTTATGATTTTTATTTTACTTTTTTGAATTTTTTTTTGAATTTTTTTAATTTTTTACAAGTGTCACTTCATAGTTGCTCCATGTGTCAAAATGACTCAATTTGGTCCCTATATTTGTTTTTAGTTTCAATTTAGTCCTAATTTTTGTAAAAATGAAGCAATATTGTCCTTCCTTAAATTGACACCTAATTTAATTTTTTTATAAATCTTATGATGATATTCTTAGTAAAATTGACATTTTTATTAAATATTTGTGGAAATATTTTTAAACAAGTTTTTTTTTTAGTTTTGTTATTAAACAAAGTTAAACCCCAAACTTAATTTCAAAAATTAATAATTTTGTCATCATATATAAAGGCATTAAGTGTATCATATTATACAAATTTAGTGAAGATTAAAAATTAAATAATTTGTCAAACATAACTTTAGAAACTAAATTTCAAGTTCAAAACAAAACCAAAGTCTAATGTTTTGTATATAATTTAAAGTTAATTTAAAATAATTATAGAAATATTTAATAAAAATGTTAATTTTAGTAAGAATATTACCATAAGATTTATAAAAAAGTAAGTTGAGTGTCAATTTAAGGAGGGACAATATTACTTCAATTTTACAAAAATTGTGACTGAATTGAAACTAAAATTAAATATAGGAACTAAATTGAGTCATTTTAACACGTAGAACAATTGTGAAGTGACACGTGTAAAAATTAAAAAAATTCAAAAAAACCATAAATTGACAAGTGGCGTTGACTTCAACATCGTCTAAATTGAATCATTTTGAAGAAAACGATGACCAAATTGAAGACCAAACTGATATTAATTGACAAATAGAAGGACCAAAAGAGTATTTTAGCCTAAAAACAACAACCAAAAGAGTAATTTAATAAAAAAAATAATTTAAAATTTATAAATTTATAAAGTTACACGTTAAGTTCACTAGAAATACTCAATCATATATCCACCGTCCTAAAAATATTCTAAAAGATTCATAACGGATTTTGCTTATCCATATATAAATCAAACATATTTTTCAAAATAAATGTTTAGACTTAGCCATGATTTTTGTCTTTGAATCTCCCTTTTATATCTGAAATCAAATTATGAATTCTTACACGACATAGTTGAACAATTATGATTAGAACGCTAACAAATCTGTTGTTGACGTCAATCATCTTGATTGCCTTAAGGAGTAGGTAAAGAAAAAACATCTTTTTAATTACATTTACACAAAAAAGTGGGATAAAAAACACATAAAAAGATAAAAGAGGAGTATAACGCGAGATATGAGAAATAATAACATATTTTATATGTGTTCATGTGTGAAAATATGATTTGAACGAGCTTGATGATAAAATTTTTGTATTTTTTTTTAGAGTTTTAGAGGTGAAATCGAAAGAATTTAAGATAAAAGGAAGTGAATTTTAGAATAAAATTTTGAAAATTTATGAAAATGTAATAATAATTTAAAATATATTACTCTTCAATACTTTACATTAGAAAAAAATAATATATATTACTTTTCAATACTTTACATTATACAACTGCTGTTTCATATTAATAAAAATAAATAAATATGTTATTATATGTTATATATATATAGATAACAAAAAAAAATATATATATATATATATATATTTAGCTTTTTAATAATTTAGTGTATAACATGTATTTTAAATATATATTTTTTATAAACAAAAAATTACTTAATAAAAAAAAATTATTTTGCACTCATATATAAATATTATGGACAAAAGCGTCAAAGGTCACATGATTATGTATTTTTCTTCTCATCTCTTCAAAGTGAGAATCTTACGTCTTTTTCAAAATTATCTTCCAAAATTAATTCAAATCCTTTGAAATAAACACTAAGATTACTCTCAAATCTATCCTTGCAAAGAGTACATCTCTCTTAAAGCAAATTCTAAGATGGATTACATTGACTTTTCGACTAATTGTTACCCAACAATTTTTCATTTTTTATGATTTTCTAAAATTATCTTCTAAATTTATATTTAATGATGCAAATATTTTATTAACTTTTAATAAATTAACTGGTGTTTTTCAATTAAACATATTAAAATAATTATTATTTTTTTAATTTTGCATGTTAAATTATTTTGATTGGATCGTATAATCTTTTAGAAAAATCAATCAAATAAATAATCTTTTAAACTATTTTTTATTTTGTAAAAAACAAAAGTGATCTAACTCATAAAGTTAACTAGAAAAAATAAAGGTAGATGAACTAAAAATACCAATTCATCCCTGTTAAATTATCAATTCATCCGATCAAATCATGACAGTTGCTGAGACTTTATCATTCTACTTTAGGTTTCAATTATAATTAATGATGTTCAAAACTATTAATTAATCTCTCAATTAAAAATATTACTAATGAAATAACTATTATAAATTAATCAAGGTCACAATAGGATTGGTAGAACAAGCTATACACATGGTAATAAGGGTAAGTATATATGTTTTATATAAGTTTCAGCAATTAACTTGGCTAATATTATAAGAAATCTTCAATGAGACGAATTTTAACATAATTTTTCTCTAGCAAAGAGGATATATGATAGATCTTTAGCATTTAGCAAGAAGGGTATGATAGAAGACTATCTCCTAAATTTCAAGTGGTACGAATTCGAGAATAAATTCTGTTTAAGGAAGGTATGATAGAGGATTATCTCTTAAACATGTATAAGAAAATTTTGAGGAAGAACATTTGCAATTCAAAGGATCTATGACAAGGTCGAAGATCAAAACACGTTTCCTTGAAGCTTATAATGTTCTACGAAGGAGGAAACTTAAACAACATGAAGATCATGAGCACATTTAAAAAAGTTGTTAGAAATATGAATGTATGTTTTTATGTTTTTGGATTTTGGGTTTTCTTTTAGAAATTAGTTTATGTTTTTGGGCTTTTTGCTTTTTTTTTTAGAGTTTATAGGTTTTCTTCAACTTATGTGGCTATATATAGAGGTATAAAAAACTAATGTAGGCACTTTTAGTCATATATTGTATTTCATTTCACTAAAGAGAATATTATATTTGTTTTTTACTTAGGCTTCAGGTTCTTATAAAATATTAACATGTGGCGAATATTCACTTGACTTATTAATCTGCTAGATTGTGTCGTCCTTCATTTTTGTTTTATTTCGCATTCTTCTCTTATTTATTTTTATTTTGCCTATGGAAAATTCAAATTCAGAAATAACCGTACTCTTTCCAGGACAGGATCGTATCAAATATTATTGTCATTCGAAAATATCAAACATGTGTTTAAGTATCTTAAATAATTTTCCAACCAAATTCGGGCTCAATTTTGTTCCAAGAGAAAAAAAAATATAAAGTATATCATTCCATTGGTCCTTCATTTTCATAAAGAAATCTCAAGTGATTATTTTTTTTGTCTCAACTAGGTTTCTATTTTGGAAAATTTGTTGCAATTAGGTCCTTTTTTTGTTAGTAATACATTAACAATGTTAATCGTGTGTCATGTGTCATCATATGTTTTTTTTTTTATATATATATATTTTAAATGATCATGTGCCAAACTGACATTATGTCACGTGACAAAGAGAGCGACAATGCCTAGGGATGTCACAACAATCCGTACCCGCAGGTATCTGCGGATAAAACATGCATTGGGTAGGAAATGAATATTGTAAATGGATACCCACGGGTAACGGGTACGAGTATTTTTAATACCCGTATGTTAACGGGACGGGTACGAGTATTATAGTATCCGTACTCGCTATACTATAATTTAAATAAGAAAATAAAAGATAAACATGATTAAAATATTAACATATTGATTTTGAATGGGTTATTTTTTGTATCAATTAGTTTTTTTAAAAAATAATTTCTTTGTAAACTTTCATTCAACCATATTTAAATGGGTTATTTGGACTTTATTTAAAATTTATGAATGTTATGTATTGCATTTTATTTGAATTTATGATTAAAATATATTGTTAAATATTTATTTTTATTTGTTTGTAAATACCCGCGGGTACCCGTGGATATCCGTAGATATTAAAAAATTATGCAGGTACCCGCATAACGGATACCCAACGGATATAGATACGGGTACGAGACAAATATTTATTGTATTTTATTTATGAATGTTATGTATTGTATTTTATTTGAATTTACGATTAAAATATATTGTTAAATATTTATTTTTATTTGTTTGTAAATACCCGCGGGTACCCGTGGATATATGTGGTATTAAAAAATTATGCGGGTATCCGCATAACGAATACTCGACGGATATGAGTACGGATACGAGACAAATATTTATCCAACGAGTAGAGTACGAAGAGCTACTACCTCTATCCTACTGGTCCCGTTGACATCCCTAGCAGTGTCACGTGTCACGTGTCACTATTGAATATAAAATTTCTCAATTTAATATATGTATTTGTTATTTTGTCTCTATTTAATCATTACTATTATTTAAGTTTACTGAATTATTTCCTTTTTCTTTAATTTCTAATCCTAAAAATTTGTAATTTATTTTCCCCTTTATTACATAATTATATAACAAGTCTACGTGGATATAAATACTTATATTTCTATCCATTTACTACAATTTGGTACACCTTGTTAACATATATCAGTACGTCATTTTATTCAATTTCAATGGATGTCCCTGGGTTATAAGATTATAAGTATGCACCGAAGAAGAAATATTGATTCTTTTTGAAGAATTATTTGAAAATATTGAGTATCATTTTTTTCATCTCTCAATAACATCATGTTTAAATTTAAAAGTTTTCCCTTTTGTATCTTCATTAAAAGTCTTATGTGCGAAAGCCATAACATCCTTCTCAACTTAACTACTTTACCTTTGATTGCTTGCTTACTTGTATCATACAATAAACTTTTGAATTATAGGGTAAAGTTTGCTTCATCAACATTTTAATTAAGTTATTATCCTCTTTGTGAACACGAATGCTTTGTTGTTGTTGTTTTCCGATGTTAAATTAATGATTGATGAACTATAATAATTACATATTGCAATACCTCATGATCAAATTAGTATTATTTTATTTAACATTGAAATTGTTGTACATGAAATTTTCTCTTAAACATATTTTCATGTAACATATCGGATAATATCAAGTTTGATAAGTGATTTAACTTTAATGGGGATAGACAAATTATTACTAATAAGATAATTTTAAATTGATGATTAAAATCTATGTTGAAATTCAAATCAATTATAAATATATATACAATTTTAGTTTTTTTTTTCAAGATTTTTCACTAGAGGTGAATGATTTTGTAATAAATTATAATAATAATAATAATTATTATTATTATTATTATTATTATTATTATTATTTAATCACACACAAAAATACAAACAAATATAAAAAAATAAAATAAAAATAAGAAGAAATAGTTTTTTTAAATGAACACCCTTTATATACCTTGTGAATTTGCATTCGACAATAAAAAATTGTTCTTAAGTGTATCAATGGTGTCAAAATTTTCTTCACAACATTACATCATTACAATTGGAGCCAATGAATTTTTTTAATATATTTTTTCCTCGTCTTTAATTCACAAAAATGTAAATTAAAAATAATTATTTTTTCCTTTTACCAATTCAAATATTTTTGCTTATTATGGACAAATTTTTGCAAAATGATTATACGAATGAAAAAGAAAAAAAAATTGATTAGCTTATGTATATAGCTTGTAGAAGTTATTTAATTTATAATTTATTTAATTTTTATTTTTAATTTATATAAAAATAGTTTTTGTTCATGAAAAAATAGTTTTTTATATACTTTTTTCTATCCTAAACTGTATAAAAAAGATAGTCTCAAGATATCATTTGTATGATTGAGTCATTTATCTAGTCTTTTCTAATTTATTTGTGTAAATAATGACGGGTCTTGACCAATAATTTTAAAAGAGTCAAAGTAATGCACTCAAAATTTATATTTTCAATTATTATCACGAATACAATAAGAATAATACATAATTTAGTATAATCATAACTATAAAAGAAATCACACATATAATGAATTTTGTTTTTTCATATTCTTAAACTCATTAATAACTAAATCAAAACCAAAATTTCAACTATTTTTTTAACGTAAATAATCATATCGTGGGCGAGAAATTCACCTCCAATTTTATTTCGCAATCTTGTTTTGATAATCTTCATCGTAAAAATTGATCTTTTTATTGTAGTTGTAGAAACACGAAGAATTAAAATAAGATAAATCAAACAATCAATAAAGTAAAATGTCCTTGACTTTCTTAATTTTGTCAAAGGTTGACATAATTCAAGTATGGTTGATAAATTCTTTAAATCTGGATAGTCTAGCCTAGAAAGAAACATTTTAAACCAATTAGATTGAAATTTTCTTGAATGTTTCTCCTCAGGAAAATGATAGTTTTGAAGTTGTATTAAAGTTCTTCTAGTTTTATCTCTTTGACTTATTGGATAATCTCATAATTGAGGATGTTTTTCTGAATCACCTTACAAAGAATTAATATGAAAGTCCTCACCTATAATTCTTTTAACCTTAGTATCTCTCTAATTTAACAATTGGATCACTAATATTATGTTTGAAAATATGTGAAAAAGTTGAATTTATTTTATTTTCATCTCGAATAACTTTTTTTTATCACTTTTTAAAAAATAATGTATTATTTTATTATTCATCAATATACCTATTTTTTTTTTCAAACAAGGTTTAAGACAAAAATATTTTGTTATAATCTAATAAAAAATTTAGAGACATAATTACTAAAAACAATTCATAATAATCAAGCTATGGTTAAAAATTGTTTTTTAAAAAAAACACACAATACACAATTTTTCCTTTTATATATAAAAAATTCATGAGATAAAAAAATCTAACAATTAAATTAATATTTCACAATTAAATACATAAAAGACAATTACCCTTTTATTTTTAAAGAAAATTTTTTTTATTATTTATTAACATTAAATTAAATATTGTACTTTATAAAAAAATTAAATAAAAGATACATAATTTAATTCACCAATTTCCAATACATTATAATATTATATATATATATATATATATATATATATATAATTTAAAAAATGTCAAACATAAAATTTAAAATTTTTCAAACAAATTTGGAAGGGCATTGCCCACCATGTCCTTCTATCCCCGGCCACTACGTGTAAATATATGTCGGAAAACCTAGTTTTTGAAATTACAAAGATCTGACTTTAAGATCTATCTCATGAAAAAAACTTTAGGTTTTGCAAGCAGTGCATATAAATGAACTTGGTGTAATAGCATTTTTTATTTATTTACATTTTACTAAACTTTATATTTTTTAAAAAAGACTCAATATTTTAAAGTTGTTTAGAGATGATATATTGACATATACCGTTACTCACCTTTTTACAAGTTTATTGTTAAATTTTAAGAGTAAAATAAAAGAAAATTAACATTAATGTTGATTTAATAACAAAGAGAAAGTTGAGCCTTTTTTAAAAAAATATAAAGACTACATTATATTAAATATAAATAGAAAAATATATTAAATTGAATCATCAGTATACATACAAAGACTAACCATGCTATTTAACCAAATGAATTATTACAAAGTTTAATAAACTTATTTTCTAACACTCTAAATACCCTCTCCAATAATAATTGACAAAGAATGTTATATTACCTTTCATTTTCTTCTTTCTTCCGAGAGAAAGTAACTCTTCAAACATCATTCTCATAAGCTTACAGATAAAAAAAAATATTATATGCTTTATACTTATTTTTATATTTATAACTAAAGAATGAAACAAGTTAGATTAATAAGTAGATTATATAATAAGTAATAGATAACATAAATTAAAATGGAATGTGTTGGGTGAAATGATAGATTTTAAAAAATCTATAAAATAATTTTTTTACTACAAAAATAAGGTGCATATATAAGCCAAACCATGGTTTAAAATCTCTCTGCAACTCCGTTCATCTACCATGACCCTGCAAGCTGATTCAGCAGCAGCACCACCACCACCTGATTCCGCAACCACAAACAGCGTCGTCCTCAACTTAGAGGAAACCCCTCAACCGCAGCCACAGCCATCGTCTCCGCCTCGTCCACAACCGTCCCGTCCCACGCCTCCGCCAGAACTGCGCCTACCAATATGGTGGCCGGAAGACGGAAATCTCAGCATGGATTGGGTAGAGAACCTGATGTTGTGCTTCGATTGGTGTTCTCGGAATCTCCCTCCGTCGGAGCTACCTTCGGTCCTCCCCGTCAAAGTCTTCGACTCGCTCATCCTCATCGCTTCCAAGATGCTTCACAAGGAACCCAATTGCGTCACCATAGACCCCTTTCGCCCTAGTCCCGACAATAACTCTCCATCTGCCGCCTCCGTCGTTGTCGTCGGTGACGTTCACGGACAACTCCATGATCTTCTCTTCCTTCTCCGAGATGCCGGCTTCCCCTCCCGAGATCGAATCTTTGTCTTCAACGGGGATTACGTGGATCGAGGAGCATGGGGCCTCGAAACCTTCTTGCTGTTGTTGGCTTGGAAGGTAAATCTGTTTGGCAAAAGAGAGCTTTTGTTCTCACCTGATTTATGTAGTTTAAAACCATTTCGTGCATGGTGGAGTTTATGCTGCTAATGTACCGTATCAATTCAGATTTTCAAGTGACTGTAGTTAGTTTTCCAGTTTGTAGATATAGATGATGTTTGTTAATACTTTAAGAGATTAGTCTTTGACTCTTGGACTGAGAATACTTTCACCAAAAATATTTTGATACTCCTGTCCTGATCTTATTTTGCTGAAGTAGAAGATTTTTTTTTTTTTTAATTAAATTTGATTTAGATGCACCAATAGTGTTAAGGTTTTCTTCGCCATCATTCAATTACGCATAGGTATGTGAAGTAAGTTTGTTGACTATGTAAAGATCTTTCCGCTAACAATGCATGGAAATCTCACTCGTTATTCTCCATGAATGAATGGGTTGGAAGTTTTCCAACTTTTAAATAATATTCTCGAATTTGAAGTTTCACTTTTGGATTTTGTGCTTTCTGTTTTTACCGCTTTCCTTGAACAGTCTGGCATGATTCAGTTCAAAAGCTTTTTGTGTATTTGCATTTTGTGGTATCAACATAACAGTTCAAATGATTAATGTGCAGAGTTTAAGTTGATGTAAATTATGCCCTACACTTTGTTTTACGGTTTAGACAGATAGATGGTAATATGCATTGTTTTGATGGTCTTTATTGTTTACTGTTTGTTGAACTGATATAGCTGACTTCATTAATGGGATAAGTTGCTTGCTGTTGAAAGATTTAACTAAATGAAATATGGTCTATTCTGTTATGATCATTGAGGAATGGGGTAATTCCTCTCTCTACTTTTGTGATATTTATGGCACTATAACTCGTCTGTCAGGTATTAATGCCACATAACATATTTCTGCTACGAGGGAATCATGAATCAAAATACTGTACCTCAGTTTATGGTTTTGAGAAAGAAGTAATGGTAAAGTATGGTGATAAAGGTAAGCACGTGTACCGGAAATGTTTGGGGTGCTTTGAAGGTCTTCCTTTGGCTTCTATTATAGCAGGGTGTGTATACACGGCTCATGGAGGACTTTTCCGCAGTGTAACTGTGACGCCGTCAAAGAGGTTTAAAGGAAAGAAGAACCGTAAGATTAATGTCAATCATGATAGCAAAATTCTATCTCTTGGTTCCTTGGAAGAATTGTCTAAGGCTCGACGATCAGTTCTTGATCCTCCTTGGGAAGGTCAAAATTTGATTCCTGGCGATGTTTTGTGGTCTGATCCATCAAAAACCCCGGGTCTTGCTCCAAATAAAGAAAGAGGCATAGGCTTGTTGTGGGGTCCTGATTGTACTGAAGAATTTTTGAAGAAGTACCAACTAAAGGTAACAAAATAAGTTACTCTTATGTTATGGTGATGTGTTTGATTGTCTTTGTGGATTATATCAAATCATTATGTTAATTCCTTAAGAAGTTATTTGTAGTAAATTTTATCAGATCATATTTTCTGAGTAAATAATTGTTTGTTGGACATTGATATTTTGAGCGCACATCATCATTTACCAACTTCAGAGTTTTGGTTGATTTATAACATGATTGTATTGTTTATCTAGGGAAAAAGGAAATAAAACTCAATTCGTTAGACATTGATAGCTATTGTTTTAGTAAACTTTCTGACAAGTGGGGAGATAAAAAGAGCAAAACCCAAAATGTAAAAGCAAGTTGTTAGATCAGGATTTGGGACCTTGGTTGGCTGGTCCATTTGCTTTTATTTGCTGTACTAGCCAAATATGGTACTATTACTGATTGTACCATAGGGTATTTGATGCAGTCCAGGGATTCAATTAGGTTTAGATTACATGGAAAGTTAGAAATTATGAAAATAGGTTAGGTAGGTAGAAGGGTTAACAATTAAAATTGTGTTCCGACTCAAAATTGCATGAGCTTATGCATTTAGCTGTTCAATTGCAATCAAACTTGTTTCTGAGCTCAGGTAAATTCGAGTACGCGAGGGTGGAAAATTTTAGTCCAAAACAATGCAATGCAGGGTCATTTTGAGTCATTCTTTTATAGAACAGAGTTTTTGGGATTTTCTTATCTTCCTTGTCTTTACATCTGTTGCTTACTGGTACCTGTTCTGCTCATTGTTGCTGCTTGCTGCTTGGGCTTCCTCTTATGACTGCTGCTTGCTCTGTGAACAAAGAGTTCAAAGTTGACTGATTCACTAAGCAACATGAGAGCCGTGACACTAAATCGCATTGGACTATTTCTTTTACATTAGGATTTTCTTATTTTTGGACCTCGCACATTACAGGGGACTAATGATAGTTTTGGCCCAATGGTTTCAACAATAGACCTTATACAAATTTTTACTCTTAGAATAAAACTTACACTGGCGTCCTACAAACTTGTAACATAAATCAAATTAATTAAAAAAATTAAAATCCAAAATATTTTGGAAACTGAAATATAATATTTTAATTAAGATATTTTAAATTTTGTATTTTAACTTAATAGCAAAAAGCTAGCAACCTTCCTCTCTAGTGTGTTGTCTGATATTAATTTTCATCTAAAATGTGATGTGTTGTGCATGTATGATACAAACAATTGTGATGAAATTTCTGTATTGTATAGTTTCTATTATACATCAGTTTTTAATAAGTAAATTCTTATGAGTTTACAGGTTAATTTTACCGGTCTGAGTTTATGGAGACTCTACTAGTTTATGTAAACTCATGTTTGACAACCTTGGGTGGGATGTAGGGTTTGTGTAACAGGACTTCACCTCTTTGGTGACAATTCAGATTTGATCAGAATGAATTATAATTCTAATTTGTGCACAAAAGGAAAAATATACTCCTAGGGAAAAGAACAACAAGAGATAGTTTTCCAATACATTAGTTCTCTCGACTGCTGTTTTCATTCTGTTGAAGTTACATAAAAGATATTTACAATAACTTCTACACAAACTGTTTTTCAATAACTTCTACACGAGTTATTGTTCTGATTTGTTTTGCGGACTTTCATAGCTAGTCCATTCGGCAAACTCATTTTGACATCTATCAACAATGACCCAGTGGTAGCTCTTTTCTATTTGAAACGGTTTCACACATCTATCATTATTCGGTTTGCACTTTAATCCCAGCTTATAGGTAGTCCTTTCTGTAGTCTAACTCATTGAAAAAAATGTTGTTGAGACTTCAGCACAAGAGAACATATTTGCTTCAAATTCAAGCTTTATTCAGTATCTAGCTAAATTATGATTTAGGCTGCTTGTTTATGTGAGCAATCAGGTGTACATGTTACTCTGATCCTTAATGTTGAATAAACTACAAAATAGCTAAATGCTCTCAGTGCTTCGCCTACTGTTTTGTCGTGGTTCTGTAATGTTTTTTGTTTTATTGTTTATAATTATTGCTGATGTATGGATGGTCACTCATATTTTTAATTTTCAGTTGATCATCAGATCACATGAAGGCCCTGATGCTAGGGAGAAAAGGGATGGTCTAGATGGAATGGATGAAGGTTACACCATTGACCATACTGTAGATTCTGGAAAGCTGGTCACTGTGTTTAGTGCTCCAGATTACCCACAGTTTCAGGTTGGTTATTAATTATCTTGGCTCAGGATTACTCCAAAATGTTTTCCTTAAATAGCAGAGCATTTTACTGCAACCCTACACAGATTTTACTGATTTAAAATCTTGGTTTTGGGCATGGGAGGGTGTATGTGTGAAAGGATAGCATCATTCATGTATTAAGTGGATGAGCATATAAAATAACATACGTCACTGGTCAGTTGCTGTTCTGCTTTTTAAATGCTGACTTTATTTGTATGATATAGATAAGTAGGGAAAACAACTTGTCTAGGATTCAATTAATAGTGTGAGTGGGTCTTGACACAATGGTGAGTGTTCACTGCGTTGTGACTTCATTGCCCCCGGTTTTAGTTGTGGAAGCAATCTTTTCTATGTGATAAGGCTGCATTTAATTAAGGATCTCTATCTGCATGAGCTATGAATAATCTCTTGTACTTTCCTGTTTTAATTCTGTCAAGCAATAAGTTATAACTAAATCAACACATTTCTCTGTTAAATGTTGGAGTTTCTTATCGTGAGAATTATTTTTCCTTCAGGCAACAGAGCAGAGGTATAACAACAAAGGTTCCTATGTTGTCCTTGAACCCCCGAATTTTGACAATCCTATATTTCATGGATTTTCAGCAGTTACTCCCAGGCCGAAGGTAAAGAATTCTTAACTCCTCTCAATATCATTGAATATATGATCATCCTGATGGGTAATGATCTTAATTCTTGGATTAATGGGTTAAAATTGCATTATAACTCCAATTTGTATTATAAAATTTGTGCAAAGTTAATAATCGTATTCTTGATCTGTGGGACAGGTACATGCCTATTACGATTACGAAGAGGTGATAGACTCCGATGAAGAATTGGACTTAGCATCCATGGTAACTTCCTGAGGATTTTTTCTGCTGTGAATGTCAAAAAGTTTTCAATTTGTAAAATTTGTATGGTTATTTTTTGAGATTATCAGCCTCTATCATTAACTTATATAATTGTTAATTATATATCCGATTTATTATGTTTGTGAAATCAATTGCCCCCAACAGTAGTTACTGAACAGTTCAGTATGACAACTGTAAATTGTCAAAGAAACTCTGCAGGTTCTCAATCCAATGCATGTTTTCAGTTAGTTTTCTTCGGTATCAGTTCTTTCTTTCAGAAACTTACAAGAGTTTGTCTTCTTTGGTTGTTTATACCCATATTGTTTTACTAATAGTAGTTTAAGGCTGTGTTCGAGAGAAACTAGCTAAAAGTTGAAACCCTAAGTGAAAGCTGATAATTGAAAATTGTGAAACTAATTTATTATATCAGTAGTGTTTGGTAAAATTGTTTATTAAAGTAATTGATGAATTTTATTTGCGAAGAAATGGTTATTGATTAAATCCAATTAAATATACTTTCTCTGTCCTAAAATCATTGCAATTTTAGCTTTTAAGAATTTCAAATGTGTCGCTGTTTCTAATTTTCAATAAAATAACAATTTTCTCCTAATTATTTTCTAATTTAAATTACATTAATGTTTGCTGTAACATATGAGTGCAATCTTTTTATTGAGAAGTGAAGTTATTTTTAAATTTGTTTAAAAAGGGGCATTTATTAATGTAAGAAAAACGTTAAAAATGTAATCATTTTGGTACTAGAACAGTAATAAATCTAGTTTTATTTAATAAAAATTAAATTGCTTACATTAGTTTATTTTTATAGTTTTGATAAAAGAAAATTATATGTATATAAGCGTATAATAATATAAATTTATAATAACATTTATGCTTTTTTTTCTCAAATTAGTTACACTAAAATTTATTCACCCGCAATAAAAATAAAAGCAAACAAAAGATTATAGATATAATGTATTGAATTTAAAATAATTTATAATATTCTATTTTAATTAATGATTAGGGAAAAATTTAAATAAATAAAATAAGTAATATTGTTCAATAAAATCTTAACATGAATTGAGATTACAAAATATTAAATTTATCGCAATTTTAAAAATCATGTGGAGTTGGCAAGTTCGATTTGGCCGGAAATCAATCTAACTTGAAAACCTGTCAACAACAAACGAAATTTAATTTACGTTTGAACAGTTAATTAAAAAAATAGAAATTTTTATTACACTGTTTTTAAGATTAATTTTTAAGAAGATTTAAAAATTGGTATAAGTAATTTTATAATTATTTTTCTCATAAAATATATGATTTAGTCGTTTTTATCAATTTACTTTTTTACATCTTATGTTGTTATAATTTGATACGATATTAATTTAATAATTTTATTTTGTACGTAAATATGGTATTGCTAATAAATATTATTGTATTTTAACAAAGTTTAAAATATGTATTATGGTATATTTAACTTAGACTTTTTAAGTTTATTTTGAATGTAAAAGATCTATGTTATATTCAGTTTTTAAAGTTAAAATATTATATTTTTTTATTAATATTTTATACATTAGTTTATTATTATTATTATTATTATTATCATTATTTTAGTAATGTTAATTTGACTATGTTTGAATCAATAAGGTTTGAATTACATATTTTTAAATTATTTACTTTTGACACTATTACCCATCGAAAATATTATCTATAAGTTAATTAAGTTTTTAATGACTAGTTTAAAATTCATATAACGGTGTAAAATTCTTTAACACAGACAATAAAAAAAATACACTTTTTGATAATATATTTTTTAGTAATATGATTTTTAGAATATTTTTTTATCATGATAATATAAATTAAATTTTTTTAAAAAATATTTCGTTTCATTCAATCATTTTGTGGAAATTAGAAACAAATGTTAAAGGATCCTTGTGACGGAGATCTTTTCATCATTGAGTTGTTTAGTACAATAATTTATCGAAACAAAATCCTATGCTTAAAATATATATTTTATAATACATTTTTCTACTTTTAATGACTTATAATTTTATGTAATAAGATTCACTAAATTCAAATATATATATATATATATATATATATAACTATTTAAATTTTAAAATTATTGTTTACTGAGTATTAATATTGATTGCAGTTTAGTTTCATTGATTATATGAAAGTAAAACCACTTAACTTTATTATGATAGTATTAAAACTAAATTCAGCTTTGATAACTATAGAAATAGGTTAATTTTTTTATTTGTTTTTCAGATGTCAATAAATGAGATATATAACCCATAAATATATTCAATAAATCACTTCACTAAACTATAATATTTGACAGAAATTTTTTTAAAATCACAACCTAGAAAACTTAGAATTCATTATTTAAAGTACATTATAATTGATAAAATATACTTCTTAATGCATATTTACATATTTAAAGTATATTATCATATATTTATGTACTTAGCATTTAAACGATTCCTTTAACTCTGGGGAAAGATTAGTTCGTTTTGGTAGCAAGGAGTTTTAATAAAGAAGCAAATTTAGCTGAGTATGGTGGTTAACATCAAATGGTTTGATTTTCAACAGCTAGGAAACCTTACCTAACAGATACTAACATACGGTTAAAACTGTAAATCTCAACTTGAGAGAATGGGTGAAAAATATAAATAAAATATTAACAAAATTCATAGTAGAAGTTGACATGAATATGAATTCAGGTGAAGAAGTATCCTATAAATCATGGTACCTTAGGAATCTATGAACCATCTCTATTCGGATTGCTCAAATGGAACTCGAACAAACAATTGTCCATGCAAAGTCACCACAGCAGAAGTCTGATGAGTATCAATTCTTGAAGGCAAACTCACAACCTGAATTAAATATGGAAAGCACACAAGCTACTTATTCTCAACAAGTACTACAGCTTCACAACTTTTGTAGACAGAAACTATAATCCATGGATACAAAGACATCAAAGATTGAAACAACAATTTTTGAAAATAAATAGATCCTTCGTATCATAGCAAAGATAATATACCTTCTTGAAAGGTGTGACCCCCCATGGATTATCAGAATGTTCAGGCTCACCGCTTATGACCAGGCGTCCAGCTGGGTCTGATTGAACACGCACCTGATTTCATGAAGTCAATAATATTCTCCATTCAAAACAGTTCAAATGCAGTTTGGTAGATTACACTTCTAAGTTCATAGCTTATTGCATCACAAGCTAAGAGCACAAAGGAAAAGTTTCACAACTACCAGATCTTACAAAAAAGGTAATATCTAGAAGTAATTTGGGTCAGTGAAAACACTCTCCTGTAATTTCTACAATATTTAATTTGAAAAAAAATGGCAACACGCAGATTTTATTGAAATGTCTTTTCTCCTGACAAATGAGGGTAATTTGGGTTTAGTTTTTAATTTTAGTCCATGACATACTTTCTTTTGACCATCATAGTTAATATAAATGACATTGTCATGTCAATACAATTTATCAAATCAATTGAAATCATAAGAAATGTCACATCATGATACTATCATAAACTAAAATAAAAATAATAATGTATTTATAAACACCACAAGAAAAAGTAACATCTTTATAAAAAATTAAAACAAAACAAAAATTGCAGTGTAAAACATAAAGCAATTTATTAAGACCTAAGGAAATAAATAATAATAAACATTAGAGTTTTCGATGAAAATAGACATTATCACAACTAAAGGAAAGTAAGAAAAAAGTAAATTATATTACTGATTTAACTAATTTTCAAAATGAGTTCTTGAGATGTTCAGTAATTATAACGTGTCTGTCTAGAGGTGTCCAAAAACAGCGAGGTGTTTAAAACAGACAGCCCTGACTGATAGGTGAAAAGTATGTCAAATTAACCATACCTATATTCTAAATAGGCTGCAACACAGTTGGCCTATTTTAAAGCTTTATTATCACTCATTGGAAATTTACTTAAATCTAAAAATTTTAAGATTAACATAATTTACCCTTTTTTTTAATCTTGTTCAAATATCACAATGTTTATTATTATTGTAAAAATTCACAAGTTAACAAAACTACTTTTTCATCTACTTAAATATATTTTATCTTTCATTTATTACTTTACTTCTTCTAAACAAGTTACTTCCTACGTCTAGTCCTTACTAATATATTTAATTTCTTTATTCTAATTTTAAAATTTCATTTTTAACTTTATTCCTACAAAACTGTATAATTTTTGTTCTTAGTCTCTAGAAATGTTTTTTTTTTCAATTTTTTTTCTATAAATATATTATTTATTTTAATTCCTTATCACATCAGCATTGTAGATTAACAGTTCTTTATAATCAACATTAACTTTAGCGGGTCAAATTAGACAGGAATGGTCTTCAAAAAATTGTCGAGGACTAAAGTGAGAAAAAAAAAGTGTAAGGACCAAGACGAAAAGAATCCTATTTTTTAAGGAAAAGACAATAAAGAGTAAAAAAAGATAGCATGGCATTGTTATACAGTATTTTGTTAAAAGGGGCATGGTCAGCTTTGAATGCATTAAGTTCATTATATTTATATATTAATATATAAAAAGGAGGATGAGACTATTAGTATCCTTGCCAATTTATCACAAAACAATAAAAACAATACGCCAAGATTTCAACGTATGTGCAGAATTATTACAGAGAAAAAAAAAATTCTTTTTATTACCTCTTCCCGCAGAAGGCCAGGAACCAATGCATACACCTCAAAACAATCTTTCTGTACACAACTTTCTCTTGATGAGTAAATTACATAATTAAACAGATTATATTCTATCCAAACACAAGATAAACTTACAGTTTTTTGCACATTGATTTTTACCCAATCAGCAGGAGGTCCAATGTCAATCACAGATGTGTCCAATCTTAGTCCATCATCATACACACAGACAGAGGCAAGCATGTCAGCAAATGAACAAGAAAGCAAGTAACATCTCTATCAAGAATATAAATTAATAGTACAGTTTATGGGTTGTCAACTATATAAATAGATTTCGAACAAGTATAAATCGTTCATGATAAAAAGAGAAAGAAAGTAACGTGTCTTAACTGTGGTTTAGATGGTTTACTGTGAGCAACTTTGACTGCATTCACCATGTCTGATGATTTCTTACGTTTAAGTACATCTGAGTAAATAAGTTAGGGGTGGAATATTTAGAATCATTCAGCACTTTAATAAGTTAAAAATGATAGTACGATGATGAAGATCATACTGATGCTTCTAAGCTGCTTTTCACGCTTTTGCATAGACAAAGAGCTCCTGTCCTATGAAAAACAAGTTATTAAACAATTATTTAGCAGTAAAAACAAAATTAAGGAGAATATGAATCATACCAGCACAATTTAACCAGACCTTAATAATAGGATCACTAACTTCACCATTGCCCAGAAGACGTTGTGAATGCCAACCCTGCATAGCCCTAGCCGCAGCATCTCTCCGTGCCCTACCTGATGAAGCTAATCCTTGGACACACTTAACAGGAAAGAGGGATTGTAAGATACAAATAAGTGTAGTCATCACAGTAATACTGCTTACGACATACATATTCCACTAGCAAAGCCTACTGCAAGTAAACAGATTTAGTGTCTTGCAAAGTAGAAATTCAAACTATTTTCAAATATTAACTCAACACAAAAGACGACTCTGTTAATGATGCCTTAAATCCAATATCCATTCATTACTTTCCTATGCTTAGAAATCACCTTTTTCTAACCTTAATGGAGTGCGGAGAAGATATAATTTGGAAATAGACAGGTAGAAGAACTGGACCAGTGTATTAGAAAATCTGATTAATCTATTATGAAACAATCAAACACTGCACTGGTATCAATAATATATGGAGCAAAGATCAAGAGCACAGGTAGTGCAACAGAGAGAAATTCCACCCTCCTTAACCCAATTATTTGAAAGACAGTTCTCTCCTTTCCAATTTCCTCCTCCCAATTCTAAGCAAACTCTAACATCCTTTCTATCCACTTTTTTATTACGGAACACAAGTAGCTATTTCATTATCAACACAGTTAGCCTTCTTATTCTATCTGACCTACACCTGTTATTCAGGAAACATGCTAGACATAGTCATGACTAGAGGCTAAAGAGAAGAATTTTTTCAAGGGGAGAGGGGACAACTCTCAATATAATTTAACTTTGCCAAGGAAGCAACTATAAGATAATATTGCAAGGTGCATCAATTGTTCTAATGGCGTAGGTTAGATGGAGTAAGTCATAATTGAATAGTGGCACTTGGACTCCTACGCTCTTAGTAGAAAGGGCTATGCTCTGATTTTGACCTATATCATTTGGCCTTATAGTAAGTGCTCAATCCAACAATTGACATTAAATCCAAGGTCACGAGTTTGATTCCTATTGTGGTAATTGTTGAGGGGGGAAATGTTTGCAGGTTGTATCAATTGTCAATTGCCAAGAAAGATATTAGTGTAGAGTACACCAATTGCCTTATGGCGTAGACCACGTGGGTCAAGTCACAATTGAATAATGATATTTAGATTTTTATGCTTTTAAATAGAAAGAGTTGTGTTCAAAGTATGAGTTATAGTTTTTGGCAATGTGATAAACGCTAAATCCAACAAGTAATAATATTACGTCATTTAATTTTCAAATGATCCTTAGAAATGACACATATCAGCAACTAAAACTATTAGAAAATGTGCAGCAATCTGAACTCATAGGGAGATCATAAAATAGTCCCATCCATAAATAAAGACAAATAACTTTCAAAGAATGTGCATGGGAATTCCATCCTCTTACAATATACAGACAGCAGCAGGTTAAATAATAAAAATGGAGATGCCTAATGTGGTTTTCCAAAATATCCATATTTTATTTAAGAGAATAGTCTAGCAGTTCATAAAGTCAAGATACAAAAGATTGATACAGTTGGCCGTTATATTATTGCTCATGAAAATGACATTAAACACAAATAAATATTACCTGATTTTCATTATTCATTGGCTCTGAATTAGAAGTAATAGGCACATTCAGCTCACCACCTTTTGTTTTATGCCTTTCATAGTCAAGAAGAGCCTGGAGTAGCATAAAAAGAAACAACTATAGTGAAATAGATTTTGAAGATAACAAAGTTTAGAGTTTTACACAATATTTGATATTGTTTTGACAGTTTCGAAATAGATAAGATGCTATTTAAATAAGCCCATATGTCATTGAACTGTAAAACAAGAATGATTAAAGAACGGATATTTTGGCCAACAGAAAATGTACCTATGTACTGGTTCATTCCAAAGAGCATGTAGGAAGTAAAGGAACGTAGAAAGCATTACACAATATTTTTGGAATCTAGAGTGGCAAAGTCCCTACTGGTTATCAACTTACAATAATTTGATTAGAATGCTTTTTCTTTAAGGGATTAACATGCACCAGCACCAAGGAGTAGAAAGCTTGTTATTGGCAGCAGTTAATACTCGATAACACCATCTTCATTACTTCTTAAAGAATGCAATTTTAATCATTAGTAGTTCATAAAGATTTTTCAATTTTACACATTTAAGTAACAAGATGACCAAAAAAAATACAAACAATGTAACATCATTCATTGGGAGAAGCAAAAGAAGCATCTGGTCTGGGCATGGGATAGTACATAAGTGGTCAAATTAAAACACTAAATCGTGCACCTGTTATGTGGCTTTTTCATACTAACCATTCATATTTTGATGCAAATCATGATTTGCTTTCACATTTCAAAATATACAATAATCTCAATTTATAAAGACTACATCTTGAAAAGAAATCAAGGGTAAAATCATAGAAAGGACAACTTTTTCTTTCCATCCTTTTCTTTTACAAAATTTCAATACAGACTTTAGAAATAAACTGTTTAATTGAAACTAACAATTCGTTGTTTAAATTTCATTCTTAACAATTGCCGTAAGTTTATAATCTTACTTTTTTATATGGTTTTACTTAAAAACTCGCAGAAAAATCTCCAAAAGAAGAATAAAAATTTCCATCACCATGCAGCATGCTACTAGTAACGCCAAAGTGTATATTATACTTTAGATATTTGAAAATTTCTATTATAAATGCTGGTAATAACTATAAACAAGAGAAATATGACTCGGAAATATAATGATAGGTGCAGGATCACAACATAAAGCTAAGATAATATAGCGTAGTACTCAATCCATACCAATGAGGAAAAGTATGATATAAATCATAAAATATTTAACAAAGAAATCTGGGCAAATGTATGTCAACTAGATCAACATTACACTTTTGTGCCAAAGAAAACAATCTACTTCTAAGCTTTATTCTTCTTATACTTCAAATATTATACTTTAGATATTTGAAAATTTCTATTATAAATGCTGGTAATAATTATAAACAAGAGAAATATGACTCGGAAATATAATGATAGGTGCAGGATCACAACATAAAGCTAAGATAATATAGCGTAGTACTCAATCCATACCAATGAGGAAAAGTATGATATAAATCATAAAATATTTAACAAAGAAATCTGGGCAAATGTATGTCAACTAGATCAACATTACACTTTTGTGCCAAAGAAAACAATCTACTTCTAAGCTTTACAGGAATGTTGAGTTTGCATGGTAGCCTGGATATCTTGGAAACATATTTGCCAAATAATCTTTTAAAAGATAAGAAAGAGCTGAAGACTAATGTACACCTTATTAATCTAGAATCACCTTCTCATAAAAAACCCGAAAAGTCCATGAAACTGTGGTACATGTCCTGCAAAAATTAACAACAGAGAGCCTTATTTTCACATGTCATAAATAACCTTAAGTTATCCAGATCACCCATATGCATCCCCCCCGCCCCCAAAAAAACACAGAATTACATAAAGTACAACTAATAAAAGCATGCTTAAGAAATGTGGAAATAGTAAGAGAAATTCAAATACTAATAATGAAAAGTGCTTCAAAATTATGATTTCCAATCAATAAAGGAACCAAACAATCATGCATATTAAATAAAATCATCCAACCCAAGTTTGTTTTCCATCAAGAACTACAACTCAGATGGACAACTTAATTTTTCTCAACACCTTTTCCAATACAGAATATGACTCAGCATCCTTCTAAAATACATAAAAAACACAAAAAATTTAACATTCAATAAAACTCAAACAAAAGCTAAGCAAAAGCTTTTCAGAGCCACCAAGAAGATTGAGACAAGAAATTGCTAGTTGTTCCTTACTTTGGAGGTTTGAAAGACTCTCCCACTTGCCGCCACAATTTACATGAGGTGACCTATTCATAAATGTAACCCCAATTAGGCATATGTCTTGGTAAATTGGCAACAATGAAAACAACTTCTCTGAACTTTGAACTAAACAAACTTGAAACTTAGAGTAATTGATGTTAGTTTGCCTCAAGAAACAACCTCCAAAGCATTCCAGTTGCCCAAAAATAAAACTGACATTGAAATGCAAGTAAATTCAGTAGTAGAGACATTGTTATTTAACAACGTGGTATATCACAAACTGGCATCAGAATACTCATGCTAAATGCCTAATAAAAATGTAAATCTCTCTGCTCCTGACTGTGTGAGAGAGTAAACATGTGTTTTTGTAATTATTTACTTAATTTTACTTGCATTGCCAAAAAAGCTACCACTATTAACAGATTTACGTCCCGAAAAGGAAGAACCATGAAAAAATGCACGCTGTGAAAGTGCCAAACTAGTAGCCACCATATGGAATTATTAAGGTCCTCTAATCTAATTATTTACTTGTAATCATATACTTCTGATTTCACATAAAATTGATTACATAAAGTTGTATTAGTGCTTCAGCAGAATAATGGAAAATGAATACCTTATCATAGCCGCCCAGTCTGTTTACAGATCTCCATAACCTTATACCCAGCCAATTAAGAATTAGGATAAAGTAATATGTCAGAGCTTGGATTATGTGTTGCATATTTAAATGTAGAAGAAAACTTAAACAAACTGGTATAACTCACTTAAGGCAATTAAGCCCCTCTTTATAAAACTTGGGTGGTTTGAATTCCATGCTCCTCTCCCTAAAGAATGTTTCAAGCTCCTTCATAAAAGCTGACTGCTCATCTTCTGTTCCCGACTCATTACCATCATATGAATACTCAGGATCCAAAAAATACAAGTTCTGTGAGATTGAGTTTCCATTATCTGCATGTGCAACAGCAGCCTGCCTTTCATTATACTTATTCTCATCGTCTAATCCAGTCTTGACTTCAGCTCTTATATCAGTCTGAACAGCATGTGGTGTTTTAGGTTCGTTATGAATAGGGTGTGCGGAATTGGAGTCACCATTATTGCAATTTTTACTTTCAGCCACTTCAAAAGCTTTGGGCTTCACCTCCACAGTCATCTCAGCAGGATCAGCATTATTTTGACAAACATTAGAATCATTTGCTATGTCCTTATCACTCTTAGGAAGTTCATCTACTTTGCTCTTCACATCTAATGCATTTTCACCTTCGGTTTTATTTAAAACTGGAACATTGTCCATTACAGGGACCGACTTTATTGTATTTTGACTATTTAGGACATCTTGTTGCGGAATGCACTCTGAATTGGCTTCTGGTTTCACAATTCTATCCTCCACAGGTGCCTCTGCCTCTACCTTCCCATTTTCAGCATGATTTGAAGTATCCCCTACGGACAAAGGAGCAGCCAAAACTTCTGGTTCAACCTGTGCTTCAGCCAAAACTTCTTCCACAGCCAACGGAACATTCTGCCCTGCTTCTTCATTCTCTTTTGTATCACTCATCTCCAAAACTTAAGCGCACACACACGAGAACGCACAAAAACCTCCTACACCGACCCGTAACAAAAATTGAAAACAAATAAGAGGTCAGAAAAAATTAAAAAACGGATTGAAGGAACCCTTCTCCGAACAAGCCCCATACTCCATTTCCTTTTGTCCAAAAATTAATAAAAATTGAAGAAATGTTAAAAAGAGGGAGAAGGAAATTTACACACACAAAATCCCCCAAAAAATAATCCATCATTACAGGTAGCCAAGGTAAGTTCAGTAAGCTACAAAAGAATTTGATTTCTCGGACTTCGACGTCGGCGTTCAAATTGAAATGAAAAAACAAATAGATACGAAGAAAGAAAAAGTGATGCAGCATTACCTATATTGAAATTCAATCGTATTCCAGAAGAAACCCACAATGGCAGATGCAAAAGGGTTGAATTTGTTAAACCCTAATTCTGCATAAAAAAAAATTGTAAGAAGACAAATTCTAAGGTGGCACGCCATTTTAACCTTTTATTTATTGAAATTTAAAAATTGAAAAACGCCTTATAAAAAATATAGTTTGAATATATTTTATTCCTCTATGAATTTACCAAATTTGTTTTTTAGCTATTAAATTTCTTGTTCTTTTCAACTTTTAAATTTCCACATTTTAAAATAGGTGAAATTTGTGACATGCATAATAAATGAGAGAAGATAATAATAAAAGAATAAAATATGAATATAATAAAATAGCTTTATAATTTTTTTAGAGGAAAGAGAGGAAGAGAAACTATGAAAAAAAACTTGCACTTCATTTTTCTAAGCTATATTCTCGCTCAAATTTTCAATTTTTAATCTTCTCCTCTCATTTTTTTTTCATGTCGATCCATTTTAAAAATTGGTAATTTGCACCTCATTTTTTTTAAGTTATATTCTCGCTCAAACCTTCAATCTTTAATCTTCTTCTCTATTTTTTTTTCATGTCGAACTATTTCAAAAATTGGTAGAATTATCGAGTAGTCAAATGGTTAATGATTATTTTAAATCAATTGGATTTTGAAATAGAGTAAGTTCAATTTCTACTATTCTTCTTCCAAACAACATGTTTTCTCTTTTTTCATGTATCATTATTTCATTTACATTAGGTTTTATGCCTTTAAGATGGTATTATATTTATTTGTAATCTTAGAATCACGCTCTAATCATTGTGTAGATCTTATTACGTGTGTAGAAAGAGAAAAATTCAAATAGAAAAAAGTTGTGTAGAGAGTGACATGTTTTAAGAACCACATTAAGCTAAAAGAAGCTGATCATTTAAATTTATTTTAAAATGATAATTGATAACTGCATAAATGCAAAAATAATTTGGTGCAGTTTGATTAAGTGAAATTATGAACTTTTGGTGATATGTGTCGTGTTTGGAGATGGATATATATTTGATTGATAATGAGTTATAGAGTGATTCTTATACATTAATGATGATTAGAAATCTTTTTGATGAGTACTGAATTTGTACTACTGTATGGTGGTGATGGTGTTGGTGTGATTGCAAATTTGACAAAAAATATATGACTAAATATCTTGAGAAAAATTATTATTGGTGAAAGGTGTAAATGTATTAATTTCTTGTTATAGTATGAGAGACATCGAGCTAATAAAAGCTCATATGTTAAATTGTTATGAGTTTTTTGTGTTTATTTATGACAAATTGTGATATAAAACATATGTTGGAATTGTTGAAAGGTGTAAATTTGAGAGATTGATATTCCTCTAAAGAATAGAGTTGATAATTTGAGTATGATATTAGGGTAGAAAAAAAAACTTTAATTTTGTTTGTTTAAATTGTTTATGTTTTGTTTAGCTTAGAACAATAAGTTTGGTGTTTATTGATTGTTTTCAAGGGAAAATATTACTATTTTATTTAATATGTCAAAGTTTATTGAGAGGGGATTTCAAATGTGAGACTATCCTGACTCAACTACTCATAGGTATGATATCTAGGTGGTATGAGTCAAAGGAGGCTCCATATGGCAAAATGGTATAATATGAAAAATGATCATATTTAAGGAGCTAGTGAAGTTAACCTTGTCAATGCTTGGTTTGGGGACATTGGTCTTGAGCGATGTAACATTAATTGGACGATTTGGTAGCAAGCATGACAAGTGCAGGATTTCACGAGCCAAATCATTTGACCAGTCTTTCGGAAGTAGAGTCGAGAATTGTTTTTGTTCTTTGAGTAACATTAGGCTAATATATTGATTCATGGCTAATTTCTTTAACTAAGATGTTTAGTTATAATAGTGTGGTTTGACGTCAGACAATACATGTTGAATAATTTTGAATTTTTATGTTGGACTTTAAAGAGGATGTCTACTGAATGAGTGATTGAGAAGCAGATATATGAAGAAATGAGGAAGAATGGTTGATTTCATGAATGACAAACCTATAAATTTTATATCCATATTTATTTATAAATTATCTTTTCATTATTTTTCTTTAAATACATTAGCTTACCCTGATATTTCTTGTTGGTGTGTTGTTTGTTTACTTAAATTTACAAATGATCATATGATTATATGCGAGTAGCAGTAGGTGTAGGTAGACAGAGCTATTAACTTTGAAATTGAGACAAGATTTTGAAGACTAGATAGTATTAGTTAAATAAGAAGCACCTCTAGTCTTTTAGAAGGAATGTATTTAAAAAAAAAAAAACTTCGTCTTTTGTGAAACTGTAAACTATTATTATATTCTGTTTGTAATGATTCTAATTGACACAATTGGATTTTATATATATATATATATATATATATATATATATATATATATATATATATATATTTATCACACGGCTAAATATACGATTTTTTTTAAGAGAATTTAAGGATGGTACAAAATTGGACACACTAAAATGAGGACAAAAATCATAATTTTTAAATTTTGCAAGAGATTAAAAGTAGTGAAGGGCCATTATATACAACAACTCTAGCTACGCATACATACACTCTCACATTTTAAGGAATTGTTGGATTATTGACCTTTATTTTTTTCCACAATAGATCATTCACAATTAATAGTTTTTAGGTATTTTTTATTAGGTGAAGTATATTCTTTTTCTCTAAACTTTTACATAAAATTGAAATTTGTTCTTTTAAATTTTGATATATGTTGTTTCTAAATATTACAAGTAAATGAATATAAAATTTTAAATAAATTACATTAATTGTTTGAACTTATTCTAAACTTGCATTTGAGTTATAACATAATCTGTATAAATAATTTAAATATTACTTTAAAATTTGTTTAATATATAAAAGAAATTAAAGACAATTAGATTAAAATAGTTACATTTATTATTTTTAAATTTAAAAATTAAAATGTATCAAAATTTAATCATAAACGAATGTTGATTTTGCATCCACATTTACAAATTAAAAGCATATTTACCTCTTATTGTTTAGTATTTCAATAATTAATAAAATACTTTTATGAATCATTTAAGGTTAACATTTATACATAGCATGCTAAAGAAGGAAATCCAATCATTTGAAATATATTTATCACGATACTAAAGATATAATAGGATAACATATTTTTTACATTATATTTTAATTAATTTATAAGAAACATTAAAATATAATTTTCTTATTTTGTTAGTATAGTTTTTTTTTTATGAGACAATAAAATAGAATAGTATATCTCTCTTTTATTCTTTTCCTATCTTATATAAATTATAATTACCATCATCTATAACAATATATAAAAAAAATTCTCCTTTTTGTGTCCACATTTCAAAATATCAATTTTATCCTTTAAATATAATAATTTATTAAATTTTTAAAAATTAATCGTTATTTTTACAAGTTTTTTTATAAAATCGGCTATCTTTGTTTTTTCTTTATTTATCAATGGTTATTCTTTCATTTATTCTTATATATTTCACTTTATTTTGAATAAATATAATTTTAGTTTATATATTAACTTAATAACATTACAATATTATCACCTACTAATATAATATTACGCATATTTAAAAAATGTATATATATTTTTATTTTATGATATATTTTACTTTATTTTGAATAAATATAATTTTAATTTATATATTAACTTAATAATATTATAATATAATATATATTTAAAAAATCATACGTGATACGCCTGTGTTTACCTGATCATACATAAATATTATTATGTTTCGTACTACAATCACTATTTTTAATTATTATTATTATTATATTCTTTTTATCATTATCAATGTCCACTTACAGCAGTCATTATTAATTTTACCATAGTTGTTGAAACAGATACCACCGATTTAACAACAAACTTTTATTATCATTTCTGTTATTGTTCTCGTGTGATGTCATGTCATCTCCACTGAAAAGTATAATTACAGTTCCATTATAATGAAATCAGATAATGCTTTCCATTAAAAAAATCGTAACTTCTTTTATTTTCATTTTCAATCATTGATTTATATTTTTCAACATCACCGCTATCATTACAATTATTTTATTATCACCGTTACCATCACTTTATATTTTTATTTATTCGTTCTTTATCGTGTAGTGAATACTCCCCGTAATTAATATATATTTTTTATTTTTATTCTAATATATTCCTATCCTATTCGTTTACAATGTCGCGTATATTACCATAACCCAAAGCTTTATTTCTTAATTGAAAATTTTCATATAAATGTGGCAAACTGCATACCACACTAGTCGTAATATAACGGAAGAATTAAAAACACTTTGGTTAGGAAACGGACACAGATGTTGTGTAAAATAATTTTAAATATTGAACTTAAATTTGTATAGGAGACTGAATGGTTTAATCACGCAACTTTAACGTTTACACAAAACTATCCCATTATATTCGGCACACATGGTAATAAATTAAAATGTGCAATGAAATGAATAAGTTAAAATAGAATTAAAGATTAAATATATTTTTGCTTCTAATTTATATTTAATTTTAGACTCTTTATTTTTTTCGGAGATTTGACTTTGTTGTCTTTAAGCATGTGATATCTTGTGCGAGGAAGTTAAATTTAAAATGTATGAATCCTTGTGAAGTTTTGAACTAGTATTAGTAAGAATTATATTCTTCATTACGAAAGCTTACTTGCTATATAAGAATTGCTATATAAGGCCCGAGAAAATTATCAAAGCCATTATAGTCATTTGAAGAAGGTTATTATAGAATTAAGGTTGATAAAAACGGATCAATTTGGTCCATTTGGTTTGACATGGAAAAAGTGAGACGAAATAGATTATCCGTTATAATATAATAAAGTGAGATTAAAATCTTGATTTATTATATAAATATTTTTTAAATTTTTAATTAATTAATTAATATCTCTAATAAGATAAATAGAAATAAGAGTTGAATATAGTTTTATAACGAAATTTTTATTTTGGTTCTTATAGAAAACTTTGCTCATGTTAGATCATCATACTTAAGAAATATATGGATGTATAGTCTTTCTTGTCCAAAAATGTTAACTTTTCTTTTACATGGTAAATAACCTTTAGCTTGTTAACAATTGTGGCCCCCACCATCTTTCGTTTAGGGTGGAAGTAGGGGTGACAATATGGGCATGACTCGTCCGTCTGGCCCGTAGGTCCACAAAAATAACACGGGGTGGACCAAGATAGTGAACCCGAAGGCTTGGACCCGCAGAAGCTTATGGCCCGTGCGAGCTATCTTGCAGTTCCGCATAAAAAAAACTTGCACTTGTGTATATCAGTTTTTTTTTTTTTGGACTTTTGCATTAACGTTCCAAATACTTGTATGGCTGGAAAAGACAAGTATTGTGTATTTTTTAATGTGCTAAAATTTGAATAATACATAGTGTATGTCAAAGTACGAATATGAATATGATGAAAATGTTGAATTATTAATTTATCATCGAACTCCCCAATGTCTTTGTTTAATTTTGTGAACTTGTAAAAGTTTTACAATTTTTTGAACATTGAAAGTTTTATTATAAGAATTTATAAAAAAAACTTTAAAAAAAGCGGGCTGGCTCGCGGACCAGCACTTATGCAGGACAGACCAGACTTTTCAGTCCACGTTAAAAATGTGGGACGAGCCAAGGCGGCCCGCATTACCACCCCTAGGCGGAGGTAGGGAGAGAGTGTGGAGGAAGAGAAGGAAGAAAAATGAGAGGGGGAGTGGAGGACACACATGTCAAAAAGTTAAAGACCAATATCTATAGTAAAAAAACCAATGTGACTTCTTGTTTGCCATGTAAAATAAAAAGTTAACGTTGTTGGGTGAGGAAGGTTGCATCTAGAGATGGCAACGGGGCGGGGCGGGGACGGGTTTCGCTATCCCATACCCATCCCCGCATAAAAAATTCATTCCCATCCCCATACCAAAACTTAACGGGTATCAAACTTTTGTCCCATCCCCATCCTCAACGGGGGTAACGGGTATGATCTCGTACCCATACTCGTACCCGTGTTCTAACTATTTCAATATTAATTTTTATAAAAGAAAAAAAATTACGGTAAAGAAAACATAATATTATCAAATATTCAATATTAGGAGGATGATTATTTCTTCCCTATCAAATACTTTGAAATAAATTATAATTGTCTACATTTTAGATTAGAATACCAAATAAAATTTCATGAGAACCAAAACATTTATTAAATTTGCAAACTACAACATTGATGAAACGTAGTTGATAAAATTAAAAAATATTTCAAAAAAATATAAAAGGAAAACAAATATTCAAATTAAAATATATTTTAAATGTTTGTTTACTTCAATCTTTTAAATTCTAATGAATCTCTTTTTTATAGACT
>Ga0214542_1003455_pt1 | contig 32248 bp, 18 predicted proteins | sample CNSS1metaG_FD_160096 | JGI IMG/M metagenome (GOLD analysis project Ga0214542, IMG submission 160096) | Root nodule microbial communities from cowpea collected in UCLA plant growth center, Los Angeles, California, USA - CNSS1 | ecosystem: Host-associated > Plants > Roots > Nodule | place: USA...
TTTTATTTTTTGTTTTTATTTTTTTTTATTTTGATTTTTTTTTTTTTAAAAATTTATGTGTTTTTTTTTTTTTTTTGTTTTTTTTGTTTTTTAAGATTGAGTTTGGTTGGGAGATTTAAGAGACATCTTTGAATTACTACTTTTCACCTAGGGTTTCTTTTATAGATGCTAATAAAATTTATTTTTTATTTAAATCATTAGAATATTTTTATTGTTATAGATTATTATTATTTCTTGCTCAATATTTTAATTAAGATATTTTTTGTCAACATTAAATAATTTTTAATGGATGTGAACTAAAAATTTTCTATTCATAACTATCATAATTACTTTTTATCAATGTCTACAATAATTGTTTTGTTAGATCTCAACACACATTTTTTTTTTTTTTTTTTTTCAATAGTTTGATAGAATTCTTTTTTTCAGATGTTGACTGAAAATTTTCAGCCATGATTTTTGCCCATGTGGATTAGAAAACTTTTCGACTCACATCAATTAAAAAGTCTACAAAAACAAACCAATTATCAATGTCATAAAATTTGTCTATATTAATTTTAGTTTAACTAATTGTAAGACGACATCAATAAAGAAAAATCTTCGTCAATATAAATTAGAAATAACTGTTCAATATTTAAATATATATATATATATATTTTTTTTTTCATTTGGTTTTATTTGAACTTCTTTGTTCAGAAATTCAAATTTAATAAATTTGAAGTGACTTATCAAAAACAATATTTACATATAAACCCATTCAAAATGAGATGAATTTAACTTTAATTTATGTGAATTTCTTAAAATTGTAAAATTTATATCTAAAAAATACCTTAATTTGTTAATTTTATTGGTATCATATCATTATAATTTTTTTAGTGTTACTTATTAAAAAAAACAAATTACTTAATAAATAAATATTTAAACTGAGATATGACACAAAATTTCATAATCATCAATTATTTAAGATAGAGATGGATATATGTTTGTACTTCGGAAACAATATTAATGAATAGAGAATAAACCCCTGTAATTCCTAATCAAATCAAAATCAAATCCATTTTGACTATAAAAGAAAATTATCAAGCACACATCGAAAGCTTGTAAGACAAAATATTTAAAATTAAATATACTGGAATCTGGATTTTTTTGCTGGTTTTTATGTATTGTTTCGTTATTATACCTTCTAAATACACTTATGAATAATTTTGATGTTTTAAAATATATTAAATTTTTTTTAAAGTATCAACAATGATCAACATGGAATAACAAAAAAAAATCTGGTAAGAAAATCTGAACCTGCACAAATTGATTTCACACACAAATATAAATTAGAAGAATCTTACACACATTATCAAACATAAATGGTTTGTATAAAAACAATAATACTATGATTTTTATTTTTTAACTTTCATTCTTTCTTTTTTGACGTGAGTTAATTAGGTCATTTTTATAAAAAAAATTAATAATACATACTAAACCCCGTTGGAAAATAAAGATGGAGTTCATATTATTTTTCCTTGTATAAATGTATTTCTATAATCATATATATCATCAAATTTGATAACTTATTGTGCCTCCTTATTTATTTTGTACTCTGATTTAAGTGTGTGAAATTGAAGAATATAGAAGGATCAAACGTTGAACAAAATGAAAGACTTAGCTGGAAATAACAATGGGAAGGTTGACTGAGTCTGTGTTTGGTGATCTTAATTGAGACGTTGCAGAGACTTGAAAGTCTTCCCTGAACCCTTCTTCACGCCTTCCTCCTTTAATGTCCAATTCCTCATCATTCTTCTCTTCACTTTGAACTTTCCATTACAATGCCAACCATCACTTCCTCACACTTCTTCCTCATCCTTTCGCTCCTTCCATTTTGCTTCACATGGCTTGCTTTTGGAGACACACTGTCAGAGAATGAAGGTACCAAAAATGCATGCAAATGTATCTCTTCTTGTGGTCACATTGGTTATAGAACTTCAATTTATGTGTTTATGTTATAGTGTGGGTGCTGAAAGATATAGCTAAAACACTTGGAAAGAAGGATTGGGACTTCAATGTAAATCCATGCCACTGGAACAACCAGACAGAAAGTAATATGATTCTTTGCAATTGCAAAATAACCAATCGCAGCTCCTGCCATATTCAGAAAATGTATGTCCCATTCTCTTCCCTGTCTTTAATTTTCAGAGTTTTTCGATCTTAAGTTAGTTTGCATTTATCATATCTTCAAAAAATTTATGCTGCCCAGTCTTTTCCTTATTGATATCCATTTAAAAAATATTGGTCGAATTTTTAAATTTACAGAGATATACGTAGATATTGACAAATATTTAAAAAAAATATATTTTATAAATTGTTAAAATAAAATTAAAAAATATAAAATAAAATATATATTTTATTTTACTTTTAATTAAATATAATTTAATTAAATATGAATTAAATTTTAATTTTAATTTTTTATGGATAATAAATATCTATAAATATAAATAATGTAATATTCACTCACATCTCACTGATTTATAAATAAATATTAAAATATATTTTACTCGCGAGTATCATTTATCTACGAGTACCATTTATCTTGGCTTTTATTTGTGAATCTTCGAGTAGATAAGTATTTTTGTCATCTAATCACACACCATGGAAGAGAGTTTTTATGCTTTTAAAGAAATTAAAATTTTTCGTTTCAAAGACATTTTAGTAGATTAACATACGAATGTGTCTATTAATTATTTGGAACTGATGTGGAATTTTTTAGAATGTTCACTCCTGTTTTAGATTGTTTTCAATGAAGGATATATGCAAAGGTTTTATTTTATATATTTAAGATATTATTTTTGTAAGTGTTTCTTATCAGCTTCTTATAAAATTCATTCATGTGAGACATTGTATAAAACTCTTAGTTTAAAAAAAAAAATTCAATGAAAATAACTTGTATATTAAGACCACCAAAAATTATTAAATATGACAATGTGATAACATTTAAGAAATATGATATCAAATATATTTTTTATTTACATGTTGTGTTTAATGATATTAAATTAAAAATTATTTTTTTATTACAAGAAAAATGTCTTATTAATTAACAACTAATTTTAGTAACAAAAAGATGTTAGTTGACCAATTTATAAAATAAAAAAAATTATTGATTACTAAAATTGTCACTATTATGAATAAAAAGTTATAATTGATCATTAAATTGACCACTAATTAGAGACTAATTTAAGAATCAATCCTTTTGGTAATAAAAATCTCGATAGATCATGTTTAACCAATTTACTTTGGTAGTTAAAACTTTGATTGCTAAATTTTAGAAACTAATGTAGAGATCAATTATAATTTTTTATTGATCATAGTGATTATGTTAGTAACCAATACTTTTTTATTTTGTAAATTGGTATCTAAATTGGTCACGATAGTGATCAACAACTTTTGATCTTTAAAATTATTTGTTAATGAGACATTTTTTTTTGTAGTAATTATAATGTTTTATTATTTTATATTACTTTATAATCATTTGTTTGTGATAATTATAATAATATTAAGTTATAATAAATAATATTTTAATTGTGAATTTTATAAGATGTTTGTTAGACACAAGTCGACCTTGATAAAATGGTGTGCAAGTCTTGCATTGTTTTCTAAATAAAAAATATAAACTCAAGACATATACATTTACATTCTATAATGTACCAAAATGAATTATTTTAATATTTTTTAAACTCAAATTGTGCTTATCCTAGTCAATATGAAGTTAGTTAACAATATTTTATCTTGTGTACGAGTATAAGTTTTCTATTTCACCATTTATAAGTATTTCGTGGGACAAATATAGACAAACACCAAAATATGAAACGATATAAATATGTTGTATTATAAAATTTAATGAGGAAGAGATTAAGGACTTGTATGGTAATATTCTTATACCAACTTTTGTCCAATTCTTCTTGCTTTTGAAATCGCGCGCTTGAGCATGCTTGCACCCATGTGAGTGAGGAGGTATCGTAGAGAAAATGCATTATAGGTTTAACCACAACAATGTGATTGTGTCTATAAAGGTGTGAAAGGCACACTCATATACACAAAAAGTAGCTTCAAAGATTTGATCAAGGGTTATGAAGTGTCTCTATATGTGTAGGAGACACACGATTTTTTTTATTTGAGAGTCCATCAAAATTGTAAAAATTGGTCGATTGATTTTTTTTTTTTGTAAAATAGGGTCAAGTCATCATGAGTATGGACGATATTTCAGTTGAAATCGTCTTGTATCATTTCGTTTTTTTTTTTAAAACAAAGTCGTTAGAAGTCAAGTCAGTTTCAGCATATGGAAAAAGTAAAATTGTTAAGACTCATGACGACTTCACCTCAGTTGTTTTTAATATAATTTATTTAAAAAAGTAAAGTCGTCATGAGTCCTGACGACTTTACTTTTTCCATACACTGACTTGACTCCTAACAACTTTGCTTTTTTAAAAAAAAAAAAAGAAACCGACACGATAGAAGACGAGTTTGCTTGTAATGTCGTCCACACCTGTGACGACTTGATTCTATTTTACAAAAAAAAAAATCAATCGACCCATTTTTACAATTTTGACTCCAAAAAATTCTAAAATAAAAAAAAAATTGTACAACAAATTTAACTAAAAGGTTGTGGTTATGTCCATATATGTGTGAAAGACACACTCATAAAAAATTATACAAGAGAATTTAATTGTAAGGTTGAGATTGTGTTTATATGGGTGCTAAACAGGCTCACAATAAAAAATTGCACAAAAGATTCAACAACAAAGATGTGACTAGAAGTTTGACCACATTTGTGTCTATTGACCATAAATTTACATCCTTATGAGTGTGAGAGATGTGCTTTTATAAAAACAAAAATCATACTAGAGGTTCGACCATATACTTGTGGTTGTATTCATAAAGCTTTGAGAAGTCACTCACTGTAACACCCCATTTAATTAATCAACATAATTAAAGGAAGCGTCACACTAAAATAATATAGCACAACAGTCCAAGAGTTTAAGCTTAACTCCTTACAATTATCCAAGACACATCACGATGCCAAAACTAAACCAGATACAAAGTTCATCGGTAATCAAAATAGAAAATTAAAAGATAGACTAGTACATGGGCCATAACCCCAAAAAGAAAGCCCAAAGCAGTAAAATCCAGCCTAGATGGCTAAGCAGCGGAACCATCACCTCCCTGTTGACCACGGGCGTTCCTCGCATCTGCTCACATCAACAAGTTGATGATCATCGCAAAAGAGAGAATCACACATATAAATCATACAACAAACAAACAGAAGGGTAAACTAACGCCAAAAGTGGTTTTATCATGCAATCAGATATACTTTCTCAATCAAACATACATACATCATCCAAGCATGTTATGACCTTCAAATCAATACACTAAGACTCGACTCGACTCATCCGGATACGTATAATTTAGTCGGATTCAGCGGATGCTTGCACTTGTGGTAGATATCTCTGCTCACCCTTGAGCTAAGTGTTACAAGTGTTACAATGTTTTAATCCCTCACACACAAGGTTAGCCCTTAATGAGTTTCAGGCCTCATGCTACTCTCACCACAAGAGTCAGTCCGCTCGATGTGAGACTAACTGACTCCTTAGAGCGTCAGGATGCAACCTTACCTTGAATCCTTACCAAATTATATAGATGGGGCACCACCATGAACTCCCACTAACAGGGGTCATGGAATTACGTCCCGACCACTGAAGCACGACTCTGAGATCTCACCTAGAGATCTCAAGGAATTACGTACTTACCACATACCAGTCATATTCAAACAACCAAGTAATATATTTATCATGCATATACATCTTACGTCGACCTTTATAACCAACCTCTTTTATATTCCAGGTCAAACCCATACCAACTCCTCATACTCCATCCATAAAGATAGAATTTTAACTCATCTCATTACCATGCCACTTTCATAACCAACCATTTCATGTTCATTACATGCCAAGAATTATTCAAGTTCGTCATTCACAACTCATACACCCTCCCACTCATGAATATTTATTCCCCTCATGTCATTATATAATAATCCAATCAAATACAAGCCAAACACCCAAGAACAGGGAAAACACCAAACCAGAACGCACTCTCGCCCAGCTCTTTGCTCAGGCTGAAGGGTCTCGCTCAAGCAAGAGGGTCTCTCGCTCAGGCGAGCTCCCTTCACCTAGGCGAGAGCTCGACTCGCAGAAATAATGACCTTTGCACATTCTCGCTTAGGCAAGACTCCTCTCTCTTGAGCGAGACGCTCGCTCGCTCAAAACTGAGCCGGTTGCCTGAGCGACCACTCGCGTGAAAAGGTCTGTGTGAGTCTCTACTCATCTCGCCTAGGCGAGGCAAGCTCGCTTGGGCGAGATTATCAGATCTCGCCACTATTTCCCTGCAACAGTCACACATACCAATCCAAACCAACATACTAACATTCCATGCATTCACAACATCACACCAGCCATAGACTCATAAAACAACAACAGAACAATAGGAAAAATCAAAATACATGAGTAAGCCCTACCTTCCCTTACCTAGAATAAGCTAGTATAAGACCTCGACACCAACCACAGACACAACAGCTCTAGGAATAGGCTTAGAAGGCTGGAAAAACACAAAAATATACTAAGGGAAAAGTGGTATGAGTTGGAGAATAACTTACGCGGGCACGAATAAGCTTGAGCGGACTTGACGGAGGTTGGGGATCAAACCCTAGTAGAGGGTTGCGGCTACTCTAGAGGGGATAGGAGAATTGTTTCTGCAAAGTGAGTGGAATGAAAGCGTTATGACAGATTAGGGTCTTTAGCTTCTTATGGGTCAACCTTAGGCCCAACTGAGTTGGGGTAGCCCTTTGAATTTAGGGTATAATAATAATAAGAAATTTAATGGGCCTTACACTCACAAAAACCGCGCTAGGAATTGGACCAAAGGAATGATCTTTTTGAATGAGTTATTGGAAATGATGGAACTTTTGAATTGGGTTTTTCATAGGAATGAACTCTAGGTAAGAGTGATATTTGAATATCAAATAATCGTTCACTTATGAATAAGATGAATAAGGGAGGTAAAATGAGCTAACTTAATTCTTTTTATTTGAAACAATCACATTATCATTTTAAATAAAATTTGGATCAAATTAATATTTTTCAAAATATTGGGACTATATGAAAAAATGTCAAAATACAGGGATAAAAAAAATCCTACCTAGTTTATATATATATATATATATATATATATATATATATATATATATATATATATATATATATATATATATATATATATAAAATTAAATCTAAATAATTAATTAAGAATTAAAAGAAGTATTATATATGTTTTTGTATTAAATCATTTAATTTAATTAATATTTAAAATTTATGTTGTACGTATTATTTATTTAGGTTACAATATTATATCATTTAAATAATAAATTAAAAAATTAGTATTAATCCAAATTTGTCACCTTATTCAATATCTACCAGTGAAAACAAATGCGTTATTTGCATGTGTGTCCACTCTACTTTTGTTCTAACAAAAAATTGTTTAATTATAAAATAGTTTATATAAGTTTTTATTATTAAATATTTTTTTACTATAAATAATTGTTTGAATTTAAAAAAAATATTTATTAAAAAATAAAATAGTAAAATAATTATTTTAATTTATAAAATAATTTAATTTAAATTAACGGTTGAAATGATAAAAGTAAAAATATAATTATTTTAACTTAAATAATGGTTACTTTAAAAAAAATTTAAAAAAATGTTCAAAACGAATCATCTATCAATATATAGGTATAAATACTTAAATTAGTAAGAAATAAAAAATAATAATATTATGGAATACAACAATATGAATATGAAACATATATACAACAATATGAATATGAAACATATTATGGGTTAAATATGTTTTTGGTCTTTTAACTTTAAGTAAATTTTGGAATTAGTTTATTTCAAAATTTTAGACCAATTTAGTCTTTCATCTTTCGAAATACGTGAATTTAGTACTTTTAATCAAATTTTATTAGGTTTATTTGATGTTTTGTACACATTTCAAAATTGTATCTTGTTTGACACATTTTTGCTTTAATGTTAAGTCAAATACTATTATAAAACGTGTTTGAAATGTCAAATAAACTTAACAAAATTTGATTAAAATGATTAAATCCACGTATTTCGAAAGATAACTAAATTGATCCAAAATTTTAAAATTAACTAATTTCAAAATTTACTGAAAGTAAATAGACAAAAAAAATATTTAACCCTAAATTTTATTATCTAAATGGCAACATAAAGATTAATAAGATAATAAAAATTATTTAAAAAATCATAACTTTTTGAAAATACGGTTTAGACGTGAAAATGACATACATGAGTACCTTTTTATTCTCTTTTTCGACAATAATTATTAATTCAGTTTCAAAAAGCATGAATAATAGTTATTTCTCGGTGTTTGGTTCAAATAGAACAGGAATTTCTTAAATAATTTTTCAGATACGTTAGACATCATGAAAATTTTATTAAAAAAAAGAAAAAATCATAAAAACAACATCAAATTCACAATAAAAAAATTTATCATTTAAAATCAAAGAAAAAGAAAACGAACAGAAAAACATGAGAACTACATCAAATTCACCATAAAAATAGGTAAAAGATAATGTTTCAGATTTTATGAATGGAAAAAATAATATTGGTGTAGAGATTCCATCAAAACTATTTGATAAAATTCTTTAACATATATTAATCATATTAAAACTGAGAAGGAGAAAAAGAAATATTTGCATGCACAAATTATTATTTGGGGATTTCTTTTGTTCCATCGCCTGTAGTTAGATATATTTAAATACTCTGTTTTTCATCAAATTCATGTGTATAATATGTATGTATATGCACACTTCTAACTATTTTTCATTTTTTTTTTTGTGACAGAGCTCTGAAATCACAGAGTCTTCAAGGTGTTCTCCCCCCACAACTGAACAAATTACCTTATCTCCAAGAAATGTATTTAATACTCTGAAGAATAGTGTGAAGTAGTGTGCATGCTAATGTTTCACTGTGAATCTGATTCGTTGCTTTCTTTTATTTTTACCTCACTTTGGTACAGTGAACTCAGTAGTAACTACATTAGTGGTTCAATCCCTAGAGAATGGGGCTCCTCCAACCTTCAAAAAATGTGTGCTTCTCTTCCCACTTATGAATTATTTCATTATGTCTTCAGCATATGATTGTTACATGAGGGTATTGTTTTATATGGTGTTGTGTAGCTTGTGTGTGAGAAAGACTATATAATTTAGCAATACACCCTTTAACATTTTTATCTCGAACATTATTGAAATTCATGAGTTTCATTCCTGAGTTACTATGTTTCATGTTACATGAATCTACTTTGTGTTTTTCTGTAGTTCACTTCTTGGAAACAGACTAACTGGTCCAATCCCAAAAGAGCTGGGAAACCTCACCAATCTTACACGCTTGTGAGTTTTTACTTTCCTCATTGATTGAGTTTCTGTGTATAACATTTCAATGTAACATAATTTCAAATGCACAGGATCCTTGACTTCAATCAATTATCTGGAAATCTTCCTTTAGAACTCGGAAATCTTGTCCTCATTCAAGAACTGTAAGCCCTACATTTTTAGTTCACACTGCTGTTTCATTTCATTCAATTTTGCTGTTTAGTCATCGAAAAGACTATGTGACTATGTCAGGAGGACAATGAAAGTGGATTTTTTCCTCTAATGTTGACATATTTGTGTTTGACATAAAAAGTGTTTCACCTGAGTTTTGTGTATAATAGCTGTTAAGTTTATGATAATGAAACATATCAATGCTGGTGATTTATTGTTACTACAGGCGTCTAAGTTCCAATAACTTCACTGGTCCATTGCCAGCAAATCTTTCGGTACTTACTGCAATGACGGATTTGTATGGTTCTTCTTTAAATTTTTGTGTAGTTACTTTGAATAGTGTTATAAATTTTGGTTTGGAACTGACAGTAACTTCGCATGATTGTTCTCACATGTGGCAGCCGAATTAGTGACAACCAGTTATCTGGCAACATACCTGATTGGCTTCGAAATTGGACAAGTCTTAGCAAACTGTACAAAACATTTTCTTTTTCTCTTTTTTTGTTATTGAAGTTTGATTTCATTTCAACTGTTGATCCTTAAATATAATAAAAATGTATTCTAATTTTGAAGATATATGCAAGGCTCTGGTTTGAAAGGACCAATTTTTTCTCCTGGAATTTCACTCCCACACTTAAACGACTTGTAAGCATGAACTTCTGCTATCAAGTTAGACTATTTATTTAACTTTTGTAAGTTTTATAGTCTCTATTTAAGAAAATTTTTGGGTGAAGTTTTTACATATGCATAAAATTTTCTTTTTTGGCCTCTACTACTAACACCAGACAACATTTTCTAATGGTGGAAAATCCGTACACAAGTTTACTAAATTTCTCTCTAACCGTTGTTTTTTCATCCTTTAAATATGATAATGCAGGAGGATTAGTGACTTGAATGGACCTGATTCAACTTTTCCACCACTTGAAAATATGAAAAATCTGAGTATTTTGTGAGTGAATTACTATAATTGTTTTATTCTAATTTTTTTTCTTGAAGTCAGAGCCTCACTGTAGGTACTGATTTGATAACGACTAAATCTAAAGAATGAGATATCGAAACTTTTTGTTGCAGAATTCATATATTTGCTTGTTTGACAGGATATTAAGGAGTTGCAATATCAATGACACATTTCCTCAGTATTTTGCAGACCTGCCGAAATTGAAAATGTTGTGAGTTCCAATTCACTTTATTCCCAAAGATATGTTGATTTTTATCATTTTCTAAGATCCTTACAATTTGAAAAGTCTAAACCAACTAATAAGAATCTTGGGTTTGTTTAGAGTTAACTTCTTCACAAATAATTTCTGAAGAGAAAAATAAAAAATGAAATTAGTTTTTTTTACTCTAAAATTAATTAATTTGAGTAAAAATCAGATTTTTAAAAAGTTGATAATTTTTTTCAAATTAGTTTGTGCATAAACTAATTCTAAGTGGAGGACTGATATTATTTAAATTCTTATTTTTCTCTCAAATCAGTGCATTTGGATTCTCCAAACAGATCCAACAAATGTTTTTGTTTCAGGTCTTCTGCATGTTGAACAGTGTCAAATTGCATGGCTCTGCATTTTATTCTCTCTGATGGATATAACATAGCATGCTTCTTGTGGTCCTCACATGTAGAAAATACATATTTTGATGTTTATTCTCAGCACTTTTTTTGACATACTCTGGATAAAATTTCTCTTTCAGAGACCTAAGCTATAACAAATTAAATGGACAAGTGCCAGGAAGCCTTCAACAATTCAGTGCAGCAGCCAACATGTAAGAATTTTTACATTTCCTATTAATTTTAGTCCAAAACAGGAATAGATATATTCTTTTGGTTGCTGAATAAAGTAAGATGATATTTAGATATTGTACTTTTGCTGCATACTTTGCAGAAGCTACTTTCAATTTATAGATAATCAAATGATCATTTGGTTTCAGTATTATACCCTCATTTTTCCTCTTTATCATATCTTCATATGTCTATTTGTATAACAAATTTAGGTTGCCTTTTAGTATTAGTTGTTCATTAACTAGTGAGTGCTTGAAGGGAAAGCTCAACTCAGACACATGTAAAATTGATATCTTGGAAGTGTAGGTAAACCAAGGAAAGTCTCTGATAAAATGGGGCATTTCTATGAATCATTTGGGAACCCTTTGGAAGATGGATAAGACTATGTAGCAGGTTCTTATCATACTGTATTTTATTAGATGAGGATCCTTTATAAAGTTCGCATTGCAATTTAGAAAATAAATTGCAAAAACTAGTAATGAGAAAATTATCTGTGAATACATGTATGTTGTTAACAGAAGATTAGTAAACGAGGATCCGATCTATTTTCTGTTGATCACTCTATTTTCTAATCCTTCCTCATTTTAAAGATTCAAATTTGATGTTTAACTTTTTTCAAACACAACATTCTTTAGTTGAATCACCCTTTTTAGACAGGAATCTTAATAAAAATGAGCTTGTAAAAGATTTATGCGGTAGTAGTGGCTTAATGTAAAAGAATTGGACTAATCCCTAAGCAATAATTGAGAAAACGAAAAGGTGACAAAAACAAATATGGTTCATAAATACAAGTTACTTTTTTTTATCATGTGAAATGAGCATACACATCGAAGTTTTTAAGCTTCTTAAAAGTTCTGATCTATTCATATGATAGTGTCTCTCCAAGCACAAAATAAGTTTTAGGTTATACATGGTTTCAAATGTGAATTAATGTCATAAATCTTTAGAGTGAACATCTCTAACTAAATTAAAATGAGTGCAATTGTGCTAGAATAAGTTATGTTAGGGGGAGGAATAATTCAAATTCATATTCTACTTAGGAAAGAAAAAGAATGCATGGTCGGGAATCATTACAGTACAGATGACTAGCTTATTTATCTTTTGATCAGCAACTGATGTGCTCCCAGCTTTGGTTCTTGTATCTTATTTTACTCTAAGTATTGATAAAATATTTTTCTTTAGATATTTAACAGGAAACTTCTTCACTGGATCGGTGCCTGAGTGGACAATGGACAATAACAGAAGTTTGTGAGTTCTAATTTGAACATTACACATATTTTTACATTCACTTACCTTCTTTTTCTCAAAGCCAAGTGACAAGACTTCATATATTTTTACTTGGAACTTTAAATTTACTTTTTACATTTTGTATCTCGTACAGACATTTAATCTGTGTATATTATTCTGCATTTAGAAAGACGTAGTAGAGTATCCTGCTATATTCAATAAATAATATTTTAGATGTCCATGTAATCATGAAAATCAACAAGGATAATCAAATAAGTTATGCTCAGGAATTTAGTTTCAGAATCACCTCTTCTACCATCTGAGTTTCCAAGACCTCCACAATGTTTATCTCCTATTATGGATTTGTTTAACCGATATTTCAAAACATCATTGTTATCGTAGCTTATCATTTCTCGTTTCATCATCAAATGTTAGTGTAATGTTTCATTTAGCATTATTTCCAAAAAATAATTAATATTTCTATATAGTTAGCAAAAATAAACTTATGATTTACTCTTGTAAATCATTTTATGACTTTTTTGGTCTAGCATTCAAGTTGAAAATTTCCTTCGGAAAGCAAAGCAAGAAGTATTTGATATCAAAAATAATTTTATTGACCTAATGAGATTGTTTCATCTTCTATGCTTCTGAATTACCCTGTTCAAATTGTGCAGAGATCTTTCATATAACAACTTCAGTTTTGGAAACCAAGAGCCTAAAACATGCTACCAGCAAAATGTGTATGAAAATTTATATTGATGTTCTCTTTTATTTTCTGTGCTCTTTTGTTTTCTGAGTGTTAACCATCTCTTTCTATGTCATAGGAACTTGTTTGCAAGCTTTTCAAGGAATAATTTGTGAGTTTTATATCTCATGTGCTAACTTTTATAACATGTAGATATAGGCTCTTTGACTTTTTATTTCTCTTGTGTAATTTATGTTGTGATTTTTATCCACTTTGTGCCCCCTCAGAGGACCAGTGTCTTGTAACAGCAGCAGTAGAACCTGTACTGAAAGTAAGTTAACAAAATGTGTAACTTCCGTAAACTAAATTGTCTTACTCAAATTGTAATTCTCTTTTGCCAACGTCTGGAACAACATAAGTTATCTTTCTTGTATGGATTCCTTATATTCTATTTGATTCCTTACCTTCTTCACCATCAACAACAGAAAAGAAAAGGGCACCCTGGGGCTATAAAGTTAATGTAATGTTCATGTCCAGGGAAAGCAGAAAAAGAAAAGATAAAAGTAGTGTGATGAAATATTATAATTTGAATGAATTTCCTTCCTTATCACTTTCATTTTGTGCTTGACTATTTTGTAATGGTTTTGATGATTGACCCTCTTTTTCTTGTTCCAGAAGTTAAATCTCTACATATAAATTGTGGTGGAAACCAGACTACTATTGGAGGTATAACATATGATGAAGATATATATCCTGCTGGACCAGCAGTATATAGACAAAGTGGAAACAATTGGGCATTGAGCAACACAGGTCTCTTCATGGACAATAATAATACTCATCAAGGACAGCTTCTACCCTATACCACAAAAAATGAAACTAGGCTTTACATGACTAATGCTGAATTATATAAGAATGCACGTGTTTCTCCTATGTCATTGACTTATTATGGATTTTGTTTAGCAAATGGAGTTTACACAGTAAAGCTTCACTTTGCTGAGATAATGTTCACTGATAATAGCACATTCAGGGACTTAGGGAGGCGTGTATTTGATGTATACATTCAGGTACTGCATTTTAACCAAATAGTCACTAGTTTGGTTAGGATCATCATTTAAAAGTTTAGAGAAGTTATATGAGAACATTTACAAAATTAGTTTATGCATAAATTAATTTTAGCTTATGGAGAAACTCATTTCATTCTTTCTTCTTATTTTTCTCTCCTAAAAATCTTTATATATGTTTAACCAAACAGAAGAGCATTAGTGCAATCAGTTCATTGACTTCATAAGCAGAATCAGTTGCCACAATAATTTTGAATAGAATTCATTAACAAAACTCATTTAGGCTTGTATTTGAAACGTTATAGGGAACGCGAGTGTTGAAAGATTTTAACATTGCAAATGAAGCAGAAGGAGTTGGAAAGGAACTCATAAAAGAATTTCTTGCTCGTGTGAGTGATAATGACCTGGAGATCCGCTTCTACTGGGGAGGCAAAGGGACAACCTCTATTCCATATAAATCAGTACATGGTCCTCTTATATCTGCCATTTCTGTCACGTATGGTGGGTTTTCACGTAAGTGTTATTTTTTATATGGTCACCTTTATGGTATTATCTGATTCATATGGCTCTATGTATCTAATAACCAAACAGATTCCACAGGTGGATCCAAAACAAAAGAAGACTCAGAAGGTGGCATGTCTGCAGGAGTTATTGCTGTAATTGCAGTTGCATTGGTGATTGTTGTCATCTTGGTTACAGTTTGCGTACTTTGTTGGAGTGGTTTCATTAGTGGTTGTTGTCATCCTGATTCTTGTTGGCATTCTTTGCTGGAGGGGTTAAGGACAAACTCAAGCTTCGTACGTCATTTTGGTGGAAATGAACATTTATTGATGCAAGGTAATCACAAAGTAACTACATTTGCTATCATGATTTCCATTCTTCAAATATTTACTTGAACCATTTGAGAATCATCAAGCACCACATTGATTTTTTATTCGAGATTTAACCATTCATTCTAGTTGCTTATCTTGCTAATTCTAAATAATAAAAATAAAGAACAATGAATGGACAATCTAATCAAAACAATGATATCCACATGTTTCCTCATTTTCTTAGTCTTTTCTTCCAAAAGCTTAATATGTATTTTTTTTCTTTTACTGGCAGATCTCAGGGACATAGAACTGCAAACTGGTGTATTTACCTTGCATGAAATCAAAGTTGCAACAAAGAACTTTGATATTTGCAATAAGATTGGAGAAGGAGGCTTCGGTCCTGTTTATAAGGTATTCCAATTATATAATTTTGTGTAATTTTATTTTTATTTATGGATATTAATGACCAAATCTGTGTTGAAATTCCACAAAAATGTATACCATGATTCAGGGCATTCTGCCAAACGGAAAACCAATAGCAGTTAAGCAACTTTCTTCTAAATCAGACCAAGGAACCCGAGAGTTTATAAATGAGATTGGCATGATCTCTGCTCTGCAACATCCTAATCTTGTTAAACTTTATGGTTGTTGTGCTGAGGGTGATCAATTGTTGTTAGTGTATGAATATATGGAAAACAATAGCCTAGCACGTGCTTTATTTGGTAAGTCTTTGCTCTGATATGCTCTTGTTTGGTTCTTTCAATCTTAAAAAGTATTCACGTCTAAATGATTTGCTGTCTGATTTTTGTCACTCTCAAAAGACTCAGAAGATAGCCATTTAAAATTGAATTGGGCAACAAGAAAAAAAATTTGTATTGGCATTGCTAGAGGTTTAGCTTTCCTGCATGAAGAATCAACACTGAAAGTTGTTCATAGAGACTTAAAGACCTCTAATGTGTTGCTTGATGAAGACCTAAACCCGAAGATATCTGATTTTGGTTTGGCTAGACTTCGTGTGGGGGAAAATACACACATAAGCACCAGAATTGCAGGGACTTGGTGAGTTAGTATATTATATTTTTTTTAGAAAAATGGGATATTAACTGTTAGTATAAAGTGGTTTTACACTGCCATTCAATCATAAATCACCATGACAAGTTTGTTGACTTTGATGATCATTACATTAGAACTTAGTATGATTTCTAATCGGTTAACAGTATAAAAAAATTTACACTGATAGTGTAAGTTCATTAGGCTCAAACTTTTTATCTAGATATTTTTTCAAAGGTGATTGTAGACTTAAAATCCTTATGAAAGCCAATCTAGAAAGGTTGCTTGAATTCGTATTTCAATTGTGCAGGGGATACATGGCTCCTGAGTATGCAATGCATGGTTATCTAACTGAAAAAGCAGATATTTTTAGTTTTGGAGTTGTTATCTCGGAAATTGTAAGTGGAAAGAGAAACACTATTCGGCAGTCAAAAGGGGAAGCTTTCTATCTTCTGGATTGGGTAACTTCTTTTGTCAACATTCTCCATTGTTGATATCTTTCTGAATATTCATAAAAAAATATACCTTTCTGTGGTGTGTTAATCTATGATTCAATTTTCGTGTTGTGCAACTCTAGCAGAAAAATATTGCATGCATTTCACCTTTCTATGATTTTACTAAAATGTTACTAATTCAAGTCATTCAAATGACACTATTATAATCTTTTGTGAAATTCTAGATGCAATCAAAGTGGCCAAATCCTGTGATTCAGAATCTTCACACTTAAAACAGTGTTACATACTTGCTACTCAGCATAGGTTGTGTTTCAACAATATAACACTCTCAAATCAAAACGTTTTTTCTGTTTTTCTTCAGGCACGTTTGTTGAATGAGAGAGGTAACATAATAGAGCTAGTTGATCCAAAGTTAAATTTAGATTTCAATGAAGATGAGGTAAGGTTGATTGTCAAAGTGGCTCTCCATTGCACCCATGTTAATTCAAGCTACAGACCCTGTATGTCTTCAGTGCTAAGCATGCTTGAAGGCAGAACAATGGTCCCAGAGTTTGATTCACAGTGTAGTGAAGTGATGGATGCGATGAAGCTGGAGGTAATGAGAGAGTTTTACAGTCAAATGGATGAAAATAAGACAAGTGACACAAGAAGTTTGAGCTTAAAAGGTGTTCCATGGACTGATTCTTCTTCAACATCTACAGACCTTAATTTGACTCAGCTTGATGCTTAAAACAAACTGAGAGAGTATGTGAATTGCATCCATTTGCTTGATTTGCTGAGATGGTTGGTCATATCATAGTTCAAAAACAAATGATTTAAGACATGGTAAAACCAACATTACTAGTCAGAACACACTAGATTGAGTGCAGGATTAAAGAAAAAGTAGACACAATCTTGGTTAACAAAACCCCATGCAATTCCGAAGTGATGTATGACTTGATGTATTATAGATATTGTGCTGTGTTTCATGATAAGTTTAACTATATTCATTTGTTTTTTTGTAGTTAAACAAAATTTACTTTTTGATTCTTATATTTATAGATTATCTTTTCTAACTTTTACATATATGTTCTTTTTAAGCTCATTTAGTATCTACAAATTTATGTGATAGAAAAATAGTATCTATAAATATTGAAATAAGCAAGATGATATTATGTAGAGAGTAGAATTAATAAACTTTAGTATCTTGTAATAGTTTCGTTTTTTAACGTTATCTTAGTCTAGCTTTTACAATTTAAGTGCTTTCACCTTTTTATTATTTGTAAATTTTCTTCTTCTTTTTTTCTTTTTTACATAAAAAGATTTAAAAGCTTAATTAGTGATTTAGTCTTCTAATTTGTTATTTTGATTCATTTTGGACCTTTTACCATTTTTGGATTTAATTTAGTCCTCCAATGTTTCTAAAAAGTTCAATTTGGTTCCTTTATTATTTTTTATTCAATTCAGTCCTCATTTTTTTTAAATGATCCAATTTTTTTCTTTTCAATTTGAGATCAAATTAGTAATTAAACTTAATTACAACTTATATATACATATTAAAATGGTTTTTTATATCATTCCACCTAGGAATATCAAAAAAATTCGTATTCGTGAATATTTGCGGATAAAACCCGCAACAAGTAAGAAATGAATATTATAAATGGATATCCGCGGATAACGGGTACGAGTATTTTTTTATACCCGCATATTAACGTGGCGGGTATCATAGTATCTGTACCCGTAAATATTCGTACCTGCTATATTTTAATTTAAATTAAAAAAAAATAAAAAAACATCACTAAAACATTAACACATTAAAATTAAATGGGTTATTTTTTATCAATTGGTTTTAAAAAATCTTCAATTTCTTTTTAAATTGTTATTCAACACTATTTAAATGAATTATTTGCATTTTGTTTGAAATTTATAAATATTATGGATTGTATTTTTGTTTGAATTTATGATTAAAATATATTATTAGATATTAAATTTTTCTTTTGTAAATACCCGCGGGTACCCGTGGATATTAAAAAAAATTTGTGAGTATCCACGTAACGATACGCGCACATATATAGGTACGGATACGAGACAGATATTTATCTAATGGGTAGGATATGCCCTACCTGCCTCATTGACATCTCTAATTCTATCTAAATACTCAAATTATTTAATTTTTTACGGTCATCCTAAATATTCAAATATTTTACATTTAAGTGGAGTGATTTGATGTATATATTTTAAAAACTTATTTTAACATGCATTACAAATTGTAATTAAACTTAATTATTAATTTAATCTCAAATGGAAGATGACAAAATTTGATTGTTAACAAAAAAAAAAGGAAGTAAATTGAATAAAAAATAATAAGCAAATCAAATTAAACCTTTAAAAAAATTGGAGGACTAAATTAAACTCAATATTATAAAGAGATCAAAATGAACCGAAACAACAAATTAAAGAACTAAAAGCCTAATTTTTAATTACAAATCTTATTCAAACAGGGTTTTATTTATCCTATTATTAACATTATATATCTAAAAATATTTTAATTTTAATTAGCATACAAATCAATATAATAAAAATATACATTTACTAGTGTGAATGTTAGTTCATTTTGTTTTAAACCTGGCTAAAAATTCTTCTTTAATGTATTATCAAATTCAATTCAATAGTAAGATACATAAGAAAAAAAATCACAACTATTTCACAATGTTTTATTAAATTAAATTTAATAAATATAAAAGTATGATACAAACATAATCCTATTTTCTATTCTATAATTTCTACGAAACATTAATAATACAATAAGATGACTTCACAGTTGTTAACTAATTCTTCAACTTGTATTTTTTTTTTCTTATCTTCAGCTTACTTTTCAACATGGTTAAAAAAAATTCTTGCTTTGCACCTACTTATAATATTTTCATACATCAACATTGGGCAAAACATTTTACATTCAATTTTAGTAAAAATAAAAACACTTTTAACACGTAATTTTAATTCATGATCCTCTAAAAATTCTGCCAAACATTAATAATATAATAAGATGACTTCAGAGTTTTTAACTAATTCTTCAAGTTGTACTTTTTTATTTTCATTTTCAGCTTACTTTTCAACATGATATATAAAAAACAAATCTTGCTTTTCAACTATCAACTACTTATATGATATTTTCACACATTAACATTGTGCAAAACATTTTACATTCAATTTTTGAAAAAAAAAAAACAGTTTTAACAAGTAATTTTAACTCAAAGGAACCTAGAACCCTAGTAAAATCTAGAAGCAAGAGCCAATAACCCAACTATCAGACATATACCAACCTTTCAAGTTTAATCTAGGACAGGAAAGACGAAAGGAAAAGAAGACAAGCAGCAAGAATCTTAAACAAAAAAAGATTATCATTTACTTCTACTCAAGGCAACAATAAAAATCAACTACAAGAAATATAGAGAACCGTTGATTAAACTGCAAAACCACCTTGAAATTACATTTACTCTTGATCACAACCTCCTAAAAAGGCCGTTGTAATCCTCCTAAACCAAATAGAGAATGAATGAAAGCTGATTCACTAACCAAAGGGATGCTCACAAATGTTCCCAGAAGCGCACACCTTATGCACTTTATCATTATAAAAATAAATGCCAATGCAATACCAGCCCAGTAATATGACCCCAATGTGCCCCCTGGGAAGTGTATAAGTGGCATGAAGTTGCTTGCAATGTACACTATCTGTAGAGCAAGTTCCAGCAGCATTCCCGTCATTACATGGAATCTGAAGATAAGAGGCAAGTCCCTGTTTTTCACCACTCCTACAATAGCCAGATAGCAGTATAACATGGGAAACCAGATTGGTAATCGGTTGACACCTCCTGGGATATAGAAGATCAAACTCTGAAAGAATGGAAATTTTTGAATGATAGGTTCTAGATAAAACCCAGTTGCAGACATCTGCAATGCTATTAGGTAGGGAATACAGGATAAAGCTCTCCACCACCATTCTGGCTTCTCAGCATTTTCTGGGATTCGGAAACCAGACGAATGATATATATATGCTTGTCCACAGAACTTAGAATTGCCTCTTTGAGACATAGGAGGTTTGAGTGAGAGGCTAGCTTCTTTATCAGAAGATAGAGGAGATGAAACAGTAATGAGTTGGATAGCTGAATTACCTGATACAAACAATTTAGGGATTAAACAACTAGAAAGAATCTGTGAGCACTGGTACCAAATAATACATACCAATTGAGAAAAGTACAGCACTAATAAGCATTAAGCAAAAGGTTGTGAAGAGATTAGCTAAATCAACATACAAGTCTCAAATATCCCATCATTTCATTATTCTTATAGCAAATATTTTGCGATCTATTGTTTTATGAAAATCAAATTAATGAACTTTTTAAGTATAAAAATTAGATAGAAAATTAAAAAAAAAAAAAAATTGGGAAACAAGATGCTAACTTACGAAGAGCATTGCCTGCAAAGGCTGTCATGGTTTGATTATTTGTCCTGTTGATTATAATCGAATCTTTATTCCTGGTTTAAAACCAATAACAAAGAAAAGGTGAGTTTCAAATGCAAATAGATAAGCAAGTGGAAACATCATATAACATTAACAACCCATCAGTTGAGGCATGAGACAAACAAGTATACATTGACAAAAGTCACTCCAACATGAACATTTACTACACAAAAACTTGATTTTCAAATTCCCCGTTATTATAAGGTCTTTATTTATAGAAGCTCTCAAAACCATGCTACTCACTATGTATTTTAGGAAGTTTATTATTTTATCGTTGTTGTAATTTTATTATTTATTAAAGGTGTGTCTTGCTGTTAAAATTAAGATTGTGGATAACAATCCCATAATTACAGTGATTTGAGTCCTTAGAATAGGCTCTATATATTTCCTAAAATACACAGCGGGCTAATGTATGATGAATATCACCCTAAGAGGCTTCAGCATGGCCATTGACCAGGCCCATTTTTCTTTCTATGTTCTTAAATAATAAATAAATGTATAATAGGAGTGGTGGTGTATTTGGTAATGTTCATTGGGGCTTGTATTCTGGCCCATGCTTTCTAATGTGGTCCACGAAGCTGCATCCACTAGGAGTGGTGGTGTATTACATTTACTCTTGTTTCGAGTTTTCTGCTGCATTTTCTTCGATTCACACCGAAGAAGATTGGAGGTTGAATGAGGATTTTCCACCGTTCAAAGCACTATTCCGATGAGTATACGCGAAGTGCTTGTCATCAATGTATTAATAGGAATGCAGCCTTCGTTACTGCACCCTCTTGAACATATTGCAACCTTTGTTGCTGCGTTACTTTATTCATATTGCTGACTATATTGCTGCATAATTCACCTATATGGCTGAGATCATGAATTCTAGAATGGAAAATAGAGACAGATTCCAAACAGCTAGAGAATTGCAGAATGTTCAGCCCACATGTACGAGCTCTCTAACATATTCTAGCAAGTTTCCATTTTCTTTGGGTCATAATGCTTCAGATACTCCTTTTTATCACTATTAAATACTAGATTCTCGAGCCACTGACCATATCACCCACTACCCAAATACTTTTTCACATATTTTTCATGCCCTAACAACAAGAAATTTTCCTCAGCAAATGGGAGTCTAATAACAAAAGGACAAGGAGAGGTCCAAATAAGCCAATCCTGAACCTCAAAAAGTGTCCTTCATGTCCCTTAATTGCCCACTATTGTGACTGTTGTACAAACACTCATAAGATCTTGTTAGATATATTAGATATCTTATCTTCTATTTTTAGTTTCTTGTTATTATTATGTATTGTATATCGAGCTTAGCCCATGTTTCCTTTACTATAAATACATTACCCTACGTCACCGCCGCAGGAGCTGCCACCGCCATCACTGTCATTGGAGCACCAATTTTGGCCAGTGACCACACTGTTCTGATCGTCTCGACTAGGCGACCTAACACCGTTGGTTTCGCCATTTTCGAAGGTCTAACGATTCACACACGCTGTTCAAACGTCATAGCCGTCGTCCGATTCTGCAGCACGTGGCAGCACGTGCACCATCATCTCCGGCACCGATCAACACCGCTGCACTCACCTCAGCCTCCTCTTTCCATATATGGGCTTAGTGTTTCCATTGGAGCATTTTCAATTTTTAGGGTTTCTCTCTCTCCTCCATGGCGTCATCTGCTACTGCTTCTTTCGCTTTTGTCGCTTCTACTTCCAATATGTTTGACACTTGCCCATTGATAAGTTAGATGGCAAGAATTATACAACGAGGGAGTCTGACGTTAAACTTTGGCTTGAGAATCAAGGGTATCTTGATCATCTTACTCTCAAAGTGACTGATGTTGCTCCTGATCATGTCAACCTTCCAATGATACACTTGTTTTTGCCAATGATTCTTCTGTTTTGGCATCTCAATGTGATGATCGCAACCGCTCACGCAAGCCAGAAAAATGGCGTCACAAGTGTGAGCATTGTGGTCAGCTCGACCACAACATTGATCGGTGTTACGCCTTAAATGGCTGCCTTCCTCGATCTATTGTTGTTGCTTAGACTGATCCTCCATCACAATCATCTACTACGGATCCTCCTTTATCTGTTTCCGCCACTGACAAATCTACTATCATCAATGAATTTCTTAAATGGAGTGAGGATCGTAAGTTGTCTAGTTCCACGACTTTTGTTGCCCACACAGGTACATCTTTTGCTGGTCTGACTAGATCTTCATCTATTGGTCCTTGGGTGTTAGACTCAGGCGCCTTACTAGTAACAAATCTTTATTTTCCTCTTTTTCCTCTCCAAATAATTTACCTTTTGTTATAATGGCTAATAGGTCTACTGTAGCTCATGGTGTTGGGATTGCCAATTTTTTTCCTTTTCTATCCATTGATAATGTTGTTTATGTCCCTGGATCTCCTTTTAACTTTTTATCCATTAGTCGTCTAATTCGTTCTCTTGATTGTGTTATTTCCTTTACCCAATCATCTATTTGTTTACAGAACCAGAGTTCGAGATAGGTGATTGGCACCGGATATGAGTCCCATGGTCTTTATCATCTTCGTCGTTCTTCCCATGTTGGCGTAGTTATGGAGTCTCCACATCTTCATGCTGAGTTAGATCATCCTAGTCTTGCCAAATTGCAGTAGCTTGTCCCTGCCTTGTCCAAGTTGTCCAAGTTGGTGTGTGAGTTGTGTCAATTAGGATCAAAGAGTCCCATGGAAGTCCTATCCATACATAGATTCAACAAATAAACTCCAACCTAGAATATTTGGGTGTGTATCCTTTGTGTATGTTCATAGTAATGGAATGAGAAAATTGAATGAGTCTTTTTGTGTTAACACACCTCAACAGAATGAGATTGCTGAAAGGAAAAATGGGCACTACTAGAACAAACTAGAGCTCTACTTTTTAATATCATGTTCCTAAGAAATTTTGGGGAAATCCTTCTTGCTACCACTTATCTCATTAATAGATTGCCCTCTAAAATCTTAGGACCAAAGAGTCCCATGGAAGTCCTATCCATACATAGATTCTACATATAAACTCCAACCTAGAATATTTGGGTGTGTATCCTTTGTGCATGTTCATAGTAATGGAAGTTGAAAATTGAATCCTAGGGCTATCAAATGAGTTTTTCTAGGATACTCAACCACACAACAGGGAATTAATGCTATTACCTACCACCCAGAATATTGTGTCAAGAGATTTCACCTTCAATTAACAAGAGAGATACTTCACACAACCTCATCTTAAAGGGGGAGAATGTTAAGAGAGAAAGATGTGCCTCAAGTTTCCAAATATAACATTTGAACCTGCACCTAAACCTCCAGAATTATAGAAATTATAGTATTTGGGGATGACAAAAGGGAGCAGCAAATGTTAAGTCAATGCTTTGTCACAGAATTTGAGATTAAGACATTCAGAGGATTTAAATATGAAATTGAGGTGGCTCATTCCAAAAAAGGAATCTTCATATCTCAACAAAAGCATGTTTTTTACTTACAGAAAAACGGGAAACAACCTACATATGAGCTAATACTCCAATTAACCCAAACATAAATTTGACAAGTGCAGAGGATATTGCAGTGGACAAAGAAATGTACCAAAACCATGTTTGTAACTTATTTACTTATTGCTTTTGTTGTGGGTCCTGTAAGCCAATTTATAAACCAACCACAGAAGGCTTTGCTCCTAGAATTGTTCAGTATTTGAAATAAACTCCTAGAAAAGGGATTTAACGAAACAATAGTGTAAGTGAATGTACACTATGCGGGATCTGTTGTGGATAGGATATCAACTGTTGGATATTGCACCTTCCTTGGTGGAAACCTAGTGACTTTAAGGATCAAAACATAAAATATAGTAGTGAGGTCAAGTGCTAAAGCAGAATTTCGAGCAATGGCCAAAGGGACACGTGAACTTCTATGGTTAACAATTATAGTGGAATACCAGAAGATAAAGTGGGACACGAACCTATGAGGTTATATTGTGACAATAAACATATTGAGATGTATAGACATTTTATCAAGGAAAAGCTACACTATGATATGATTAGCACCCCATATATGTCCACTCAATATCAATTTGCAAACATACTCACCAAAGGGCTGAATTGCATTAACTTGAAAGATTAATAAGCATGATTTCCAGACTTAATTTTATGAAATTTAAATCAACCCTTGTTAGAAGACCTATTTCCAATAACCCTTAATATTTTTGACAATGAAAAGAAGGTTACATAAAAAACTGATGGGGATTGGTCAATCGCCAAATTCAATTCAATTGCTTGTCTATTACATGAAAACCACTAGTGTTACATCACTCAGCATACAAGGATACTATATTCCGTTAAAGTATCAAACTAATGACATATAGGTCTTCTTAAACCACAGAATTACAAACATGGGTTTCCTCATCATACAAATTATAAAACATGTGCAAAACATGACGAGGAAAGGCTCCACTTACTTGAAATCATTGTGGAGAGAAAATGATTTATAAGTTAAGAGCAATAACAACCATAAATTAATAATGATGATGAATGCAAATATAAATATATAATGACAGCATATGCCTCAGATGAGTAAAAATCATGTAGTGAATTGTAATTGGTGAGATACAATACCTTCCTAAACCAAGAGATGTAGCAGAGGGAGGAATACGGGGAAGAGAAGAGTGGGTTAATGCCAATTGAGGTGCCATCTTCTCTCTTCTTTGTCACAGGGACTATCAAATGAAGAGAACAAAGTCATAGACATACACCAATGCTTGCAGCATGACATGATAAAAACACCAAAAGATTAACAGCTATATCTTTCAGTTTAATATGTGTGAATTATACTTTAGACACCAAATACATTTCAGGAAAATATCCCAAGTTGAATCTGACACTTATAATGAATCAAAGTATTTTTACACAGCTTAGATCATGAACTGTATGACCCCAAAATGCAGAAAAACAGAATTTAAACCAAATAAATACAAAAAACACAGAAAAGAAACACCTCTCTAATAAAAAACTTAGAAAAAGAAAAGCAAAATATAATCACCACCCCAAGATTCAGAAAAGGGGCAGAGAAAGAGGTCACAGCAAATTAAACCACGCCCCTGTAAACATCAGAATGCTAGAATACCAGCTGATTAACTATGTAAATTTTATAGACAAAGACGGCTTGGCTGCAAGGGTTTTATGGCAATCAACACCACATAGAGAGAATCACTAATGTAGGACATGCACTTCAGTGAAAATAACCAGATCCGTCGGCAATGGTTTTTCACAGCTGCAAGCAAAACTAAACACCAGAAAATTTTTCTTTGCAGGTGCTGCATGCTAAACTAAACCCCTGAAAATTTTCAAGCCCTACCCGCATACTTTAAGAGACAATAAAAAACAGAGACTGTTAAAATCTATCATATGTTTCCATTCCAGATATTAAATTTGAAGAGAAATCATAGCATGCACATGATAATTAATATGGTTTCTTTTCAGCTAACATCCACGCAAAAATTTAGACTGAGCATCGCAATCATCACTTACCACCACAGCACAAAACTAGCCATCAAATTGAAAAATTAAAAACGTACTAATATAAGAAATTGCAGAACCAGAGGTAGCAATTGACATCAACTTTTATCGTCACCCCATTCAAAATCCTCGTCAAGGAGAAAACTTTATGCACGCAAAGTTATGCACTTCACATTTAATAACTTTTCTGAACCTTACCTAGCGGAATAAGGCTTACCAATAACAATAAAAGAAAAAAAATTGTGATTGGGAACAGTACACAATCACAAATATCAATACACCAGAATCAAACACTAACTAGAGAAATTTAAAAAACCCTAACAACATAACGGAAAATTTTCCGATACTTAGTCGAAAATTCTTATATTAGCAAAAGGATAAACATTCTCTGATCAATAACAGAAAAAATGACTCAACGAATGAAAAGGAGTCATCTCCACAAAATGAACTTAAGTAAAAATGAATAAAACACCAAAAACAAATTCTGAAAACCGCAAATAGAAGAGAAAATTACCAACGAGGAAAGGGAGAGAGAGAGGGGGAGGAAGAGAGAGAGAGCACCTTATTGTATTTACTTTTGCTTTAGACTTCTAGTTATTGCGTTATTACCTATGTGCCTCATCTTCGATCTTTTATTTGGAGTTACACTTTCATATATTTTCAGCATTAATTAATTTTTAAACTGATTATTAAAAAAAAATTAAGAATCATATTATGATATTCTCTTTATACAAACATCTATCACTAAAATATAAAATCTCTTCATTAAAAATTGCAACTTTTGATATACTTTATTTCTTTTTAAATAAAATTCTCCATTCGAATATAATTTCAAACAAATCCATGATACAAGATAGTTTTGTTCGTCATCTATAATCAATAAGAAGTTTTAAGTCTGATTGAAAAATCTTTATATTTAGAAATCATTTATTTTAATTATTATGTATACTGCTGCTTTAATTCTTAAAAAACAAATTTTAATTTCTCTTACTCTTTATACTAAAAAAAATCGTTCTAATGGAGATTTATTTTTCCATTGCTAGGATTAAAACCTCTGTCAATGTTAGAGTTTCTCCAGGTAAATTATTACTTGCTTGGCAATGTGTTTTGGAAGTTTTTTCCAAGACGCTTGTATTGTACAAATTATAGCTTCAAACAATAAAAGCATGAATAAAGACTAAAAATATGATGTTTAACTTTTAAGAATTAAAATATAAAATGTATCACATAATATCTGAAAAACATTAAGTTAGTATATATAAATAGTTCATAATTATTTAAAGATATTATAAAATTGTTATATATATATATATATTCCTTAAAATCTATTTACTTCCTTTATTTTTACTATTTATAATTTCACGTGCTCCTTGCACCAAATCACAGTCATAATAAAATTACTAAGGATATTATTCAAATATTCCTATTTAAATCTTTGACAGTTTTTTTTTTGTCATTTCACAATTTTATTTTTCGTTAATATCCTTATTGTAAAAAATTCAGATTTGATTTTGCTATCATTTAAGCTTTCTTTAGTTAATTTACCATCTTACCCCTCCTTTTACTCTTCAAATAATTCAACATTTTTTTACTTTTTGGTCTTTCTCTTTACAAATTAATAAGCATAATTGAGATGACGTGACAGACTTTTCAAATTTCAATTCCAAATTACAAAAACATTTTTGAAGCTTCTTCAGCTAAAACATGTTTCATTTCTCTGTAATCTTTTTTGTCTTAATTTGTAAGGTTAGGTTTTTTTCTTCTTCTTTATCCAAAGCATTATTCTTCTTCATCATCAAAGGTTCTTCCTTTACATCTTTTTCATCAAAGGTTAGGTTTTCTTGATTTGGTTTTCATATCTTCTAATGGAAAGAAGTATTTTTTCTTTTGTATGTGTGTAATAATAACATCCAAATTAATTCTTCTTCTACTTTGTTTAGAGATATACTCGGTCTTGTTGTTCTTAGTTTTTGGTTTAGTGTATGTATTTTTAGATTTTATGTATTTTTAATTTTTGGATTGAGTTTCTTCCTCTTTGTTATAACATATACCTATCCTTACCAATCCTTAGTTTTTGTTTGGGTTGAGTTTCTTTTGTGTCTGTGCAGGTAAGCATCAAGGGTTATATTTGTTATTTTTTTTTTTGGATTTGTAATGTCACGGTTGGTTCAATTTGTATAGTTTTACTTATTTAATCATCATGTATTTTATGTTTTTGTTCTGAACTTAGGGGTTTGTTATATTTCGTTCAAAAAAGCTTTGGTTTGTGCTTGGTATGGATTTTGTGGATGAAAGTTTGAAACTTGTATGCAAGTTTTAACCAAGTTGACAGAGTGTCAGATTGTAATTGGAGTTTGTCACGATCCTGCACAGAAAAAAAATTACTTTTTACATTTTCCATGTTTATTTTGTTCTTATTTTGTTTATTTCTGTTATTTTTTTTTTGTTTATCTTGAAAGCTTTGATGGCTTTTCGATTATGGTTTCTGGATTAGTTGTGATTTATGGTTGAAATGCTAAATAAATGTTAGTTTTTTGTATTTTGGTTTGTTACATTCGAGGTAGGGCTTCTCTATTTTTTGTTTTGTGGTCTTTTGGTATATATTTCATAGTTTAGGGTTTGTTAATGTTAACTTTAAAGGGTTTAGAGATGAAGAATTGAAATTAATAGGTTAGATGTTCCTTAACATCATTTCTTTAACCTTTCAATTATTTATGCTTAGTGGTTGTATGTTTGATGAAAGTTTTTTTTATTGGTTCTTACGGTATGAGTTGAATATTGAAAACCAAAAACAAGTTAGATAATTTTTTATTATGTTTGCTACTGTGTCATTATTTGTTGGGATTTGCTGGAATTTTGTTTTAAGTTGTGGCAAGAACCATGCATCATTAAACTATTTTTGATTGAGAAATTGTTTTCCTTGTTTACGAATCATTTGGTTTTAGTTTTTCATTAAAAAATATGTCTATTTATTTTTTTCTAATTATCAACTATATGTGTTTTATTATAACTTTTTATTCTTACACTATTTTGCATTTGGATGATTCTAGACTTTTTAAAATAGGTTTATTTTATTTTAAATATATGTTAATGAAATAAATCAAATAGTTACATTGTTGTTATTGTTACCTTTATTATGACTTTTTTGGTGACATTATATTAATTAAATTCATATCATTCAAAGACATAATAATATTCCTATTATTAAGGGATATAACAAGGTTGTTATTATTTAGGGGTATAATCATATTCATATTATTCAAGAATATAATTAGACTCCAATGACTTGGGGATATTGATAATCTACTAAATATAAAATAATAGAGTTTGTATTCCATACCAAGCCTTAAAGATGGTTAACATTTTGTATTTGGAAAACTATTATTACGAGTTGGATATTGTAATATGTTTACAGGTTGTTTAAGTTTTTTTTTTTTTGTTTAAATTGTTTTTTCTAACTACCTTTGACCACATTTTTCATTTTATTTTAGTTTGTTGTTCTCTTATTATATTCATAATATTTAGGTAATTTGTTATGTTTCTTCATTCTTTATGTTTACCATTTAACTTTTTTTTTTCTATGTGCCTCTAAGTAGCTAGGGAGCCTACAAGATAGGGTAAGATGTTTGCATTTCTGAAACTAATATTACATATTGGATGTTCTTATGCGTTTATGATTTTTTTAAGTTTTTCATTTAAATTTGTTTTTTCTAATTACCTTTGAGTCATAAATTGTGTTTGAGAGTTAATTGCATTTTTAAATTACTTTTGTTGTAGTCACTTATCTTTTTATTATATTTTGTTATAAAATAAAGCTGATAATAAAGGAGAGAATAAAATATAATAGAAGGAAGAATAAACAATGAGAGAATAGGGAGCAACTCTTCTATGTATTATTAATGATAGGAGAATGTGCCTCGTTAAAACCTTACTAGGAACAACCCTTTGAGATAAAAAAACCTAGTGAAGGAAAAAGAGTACAACATTTTTTATTCTTTAATACAATATTGTTCATCACATATTCTATTTCTCCCTCTCATGTAAATTTACATAATTAAGGTGACAGAGTCCAAACTTGTGAATCATTTGCTTAAAAGTTCTTCTTGGCAAAACCTTTATAAATAGACCTGCCATATTTTCACATGAATGAATTTTTGGATATCTATATTATCCTTTCAATTGAACAATATACTATGTCTTCATATATGGTTGTTGATTTCCATCTTTGTCGGGGATAACCACAAGTTTCTTGCACATGATGAATTATAGACCTTAACCAAACATATTCACAACTTTCCTCAATATTCTATATGATTAGACGATGTTGCTACTATGGTTTGTTTCATATACATCATGAAACCATTGCGCTACCACATGTGAACAAACATCTTGTTTGTGATCAACCATTGAGACATTGTGAGAATATGTAAAATAACATGCATATACATAACCCATTAGGTCTGATTTTGAATCATTTGGATGGAATAAGCTCATATTCATAGTACCCTTAAGGTAACGAAATATATGTTTTACTCCAAACCATTTTCTTCTTGTAGTTGAAGAACTATATATTGCTTAACAAATTTATAGCAAATGCAATATCATATTGAGTATAATTAGCAAGATACATTAGTGTTTCTATGACACTAAGATATGGTGTTTCTGGACCAAGAAGATCTTCATCATTTTCTTGAGGTCTAAGAAGAGCATTTATCAACATCTAACGACCTCAAAACTATTAGAGTGCATAAAGAATGTGACTTGTCCATTTAGAACATTTTACGCACCTTAATTATATAAGCCTCTTGATGTATAAAAACATCTTTGTTTAAATACTCAATTTGTAATCTCAAAAAAAAATGTCTTTTCAAGATCCTTCATCTCAAATCCTTTTTTTAAGCAATCAATTGCCTTTGTAAGCTCATTAGGAGTTCTAACGATGTTTATGTCATTTTCATAAACAATAATTATGGAAAATTCATTTTTGGATCTTTATATAAATACAAGAACACATATGATCATTTCTATATTCTTCTTTTAATAAGTACTCAATAAGACGGTTTATGTCACACACATCCTGATTGCTTTAATCAATAAAAGGGCTTGTTCAATTTTATTGAATAACCCTCTTTAGAATTTGCCTTGTTGGGCAAATAAAATCCTTAAGAGATTTTTCATATAAATATGATTCTCAAGAGAACCTTACAAATAAGTTGTAACATCATCCATTAGATGTAAATGCAAACTTTGTTGTACAACTAGGGTAATCAAATATTGCAATGTTGTTGCATCCAATACTAGAGAATATGTCTTTTCACAAATCAATATAAGGTTTTGTGAAAAACCTTGAGCAACCACACTACAAAAAAAATATTATTTAATGGAGGTTATTTTTTCAATCTGTGGGGGTTTTCACCCTCTGCAAATTAATTTGTGGAGGTTTTCTAAACCTCCAAAATTAGAGTCGTCACAAACTATTTGCGGAGGTTTTGGACGACCCCTGGTATC
>Ga0214542_1003459_pt1 | contig 32229 bp, 9 predicted proteins | sample CNSS1metaG_FD_160096 | JGI IMG/M metagenome (GOLD analysis project Ga0214542, IMG submission 160096) | Root nodule microbial communities from cowpea collected in UCLA plant growth center, Los Angeles, California, USA - CNSS1 | ecosystem: Host-associated > Plants > Roots > Nodule | place: USA...
TTAAATTAATAACATTACAATATCATCAATTATTAATATAATTTAAAAAATGCGTACACACAGGCGCGATAGCGCCTGTGTTTACACTAGTATATATATATATATATATATATATATATATATATTAGCCGATAAAAATGAATATGAAATTTTTTTACAAAAATGTAGGAAGAATCGAGAAGAACCTGCAAATGGCCTATTCCACCGTTTCGTTATTGTGGCCTCATAATAAATCAATTTCAGTTGGATGAAACTAATTTCTACAAAAATTTATAATGTGAGAAAAGGATAGAAATATTAGACATATTTAAGATTATAATTAGTGGAGAGAAAATATAACGTATAAATAGTTATAGGAACAGTATAAATCTATATTTATAACTTTTTAAGTTAAATCTATATAATTCTTTATTTAACAATTTATCAGAGAGATATTTTGTAGAATTACTTGTCATGGCGTGTAAAGTTAAAAAGTCATTATTTATATGTAAATGCTTTCTATCCTAAAAATGTTTATTTAAAACAAATAATAAATTGTGTAAACTAAAGAATAAAATGCAGATACATTATTTTTCTGATTAAACCTCCAAAAAGAAAAACTCAAGATAAATATTCATATGCATTAAAATATATGTATTTGATGATATATAAAAATTATTCAAAACTAAATTATAAAAATAAATTTAGAATGAATAGATATGTATCTCTCAATGTCACACCTTAATCAAAACATCTCACACAGTGAAGATAAAAGAAATAAAGTTCGTCATTTACAACCTTTTTCTTTAACTTGTCTTGTAATCACCTATCACAATGTTTATCAGTACAAACAAAATAGTGATAAATATATGGATGATAATATTAGTCGTTTCATTTTGGTTATTGAAACGAATTAACTCATATAAGGTTAATATCTGAGTCACTTCTCATAATTGCTTGTTTGCAGGCAGACTTGTAAAATTAAAAATAAAGTTTATTGTAAGTATAATAATTATAAAAATAATATTTAAAAACTAATTATTTATTACAAGTAAAAAAATATTAATTAAAGTGAGCCATGAAATCGTATATATATATATAATGTTGATGAAATAATTAATAAAAATATTTAATCATATTCCACATATAGACAATATTACACAACTATAGAAATTTAAAAAAATTGTAAGGTGGGGGTGGACTAACTCACATTTTGTCCTCTAGAGCTAATGAAATGTTTATCATGTCTCGTATTACCATCACTAATATGTCATGTATGTTAAGACACATATAACAAGATTGAAATATCTAAGCATACCCTTGTCTTAATTCCAAATGCATTCGGAACAATTTTTAACAAACAATTCCAATTAATGACTCAAATGCACCTGCTTTATGGAAAATTCTCAACACTTCACATAAATAACAGTCTATGAGTACACGGATTGAATCTTCAACTCTCACAATTCACTCTAAACTAAAATGAAATTTACTAGGATCCAATCAAGGTAGAATAGTTGGCTAGTCCTTTCACTGTGAAGATGTCATCGTTGCTGAAAACGCTGGTAACCGCGACTTTCACTGTGAAGCGACTACGACTACCACCGTCAGTGACGATGACTGCGAAGGGGGAGCACCCCCGGTGAAGAGCCCATGCACAATGATGATGCTTGAAAGAGATGATGCGAGAAGGGAGAGTGTGTTGCTTCATGTGCAAGAAGGAAACGAGAGAATTGGGAATTTGGGGAGTGAGGAAGCTGCGCAAATTTAGGTTTAACCTTTGTTTGTTTCTATCAATTTACTGTAGCAGAGGATGGAAACATAGGTGTCTGTGCTGTTTGTATCAGGTGATTTTGGATGATTTGTAAGGATATATTTGGATGAGTGAAGGAGAGAGTGAACATCTGTTAAGTGAAGAGATTTGACTGGGAAGTCAGCTCATTATTCATACCATTATTATTTTTTACTTTTCACTTCTACAACAATTTTTAATTAATTAGATTTAATTTTAATTATTTTTTTACATGATTATATGAAAATAATATTAATCATACAAATTTTAATTATTGAAATTGTAATTAGTTAATATTTACTTGAATGGTAGATTAGTCAATTTTTAATTAGCTAAAACTTACATTTATGTCTAGATTAAATTAGTTAATACAATTTTTGTTAAAATATTATAAATTTGTAGATCTAGGTCGTGTTTGAAGTGCTATTTAATACAAAAGATGTTGTTATCAATTTTCAATGTGGACAATTACAGTTAAATTATTTTCATCGATATATAAATGTTTATAATAAAATTATCCCATTGAATTTATATTAATTTTAAACAACCACATTTCAATCTAAAATAATTTTATAATGTGAAATTATTACTTAATTTAATTTAAACTAATCTCCAAAATTTATTTAATCTTAATTTATAAAAATCATATTTTAATTTAATATATTTTATTAATATTGATTTCTTTTGATTTAAATAATCACTCGCATTTCGTTACAGTATAATTTGCATTATTTATAATTTAAGTTAAAATTATATCTATATGTAAGGGTTAAATGATAATCTTATATTTTTATTAATTAAATCATTATTTTTAATTTGTTATACTCATCATATCTCTCGTCCACTTTCATGAATTTATGTCTCATTTCTCTATACATTTCACTATCTTTTTTCTTTATTTAAACAACCAAACTTTCATCTCTATTTCTCTTCAAATCTATTTAAATTCACTCTTCCAATAAAAAAATTAAAAAATTAAGATTTTGTTTAGTTAGCAGGCCGGCAAACCAACCCACTTTACCCATCCCAAGCCCACATGAACTGCGAGTTATTACGAACTGAACTACTACGAAGTTTAAAATTATGGTCTACCTGACACTTTTCTTGCAAAGAGGCTAGTCTGTCTCATATTATCATCTCTACCTAAAAGCGAAAAATAATAATAATAATACATAAAAAGAAATTAAAAAAAACGTAAAAAATCCTAATTTAAACACTTTTACATGCTATTCAACCAATCCAGTGTAAATAAATTTTTTTATTTACAAAATATCTCGACACATTTTTTTATTTATTTCAGGGTTTCCTATTTGTACAGCGAAAATTATATAACGCGAAAGGTTGATATTGTATTATTGATAATAATATTATCACTATTCTTGCACACTCTTTTATGTTTTAATATTTTGGAAAGTAAATTTTTTATTACAATAGTTTCTTTTTATATTCTGTAAATTTTCTAATATACTTTCAATTTTTAGTATTCAATAAAATAATTTTCGAAACATAAAAATAAAAACTATTAGATAAACAAGGTTCATAAACTCCCTTTACTGAAATGTGTCAGTCTGCTCATCCATATCATTCTCAACTCACCAAAATAATTGAATTTTAATTATTTACAATAAACAGTTGGCAAATCATTGCGTATAAGTAGTGTCTGCCACTAAAATTTAATGGTCAGTGCATTTTCATTTGTTAATTTTCGCAGCGAACCTTGATTATATTAAAACTATTCTTTTAGAATGTTAATGCCGTGATATTAGTTGGAACTTTAATTTTTTTAATCCACTAAAGTAACATTTCAAATTCATTATAGAATATTAAATTATAAAGCTAATCTATGAGGGAACCAATAATTACGTTTCAAATTGTGGCCATATTCTTTTCTTTTTTTTCCTCTCAAAATTATTGATCTTTCATTTATATAAAGCAAGTGAAGTCTTGCCTGAAGCCTCCAAAATTTTTGTAAACATGGGGTAAATGAGATAAATAAAGTATATAATAGAGATATTAGAATTAAAATATAAGAACAATATTTAATGATTAATATTTAATAAATATGTTAAGTATACGAATGTATTTTCTTATAAGAAACCTCGAGTTTTTCTATAATAATATATTTTAAATTATCTTTTATTATAATTTAAAAAATAATAATTGCTAAATAATATAAAATCCAAATTTAAATAAAATGTTATATCTATCGGACATAAAACAAATCTATCAAAAAGTGAGGTAAGACTCAAAATAAAATAACTAAAGAATTTTTAATTTAAAAGAGTACACAAAGTTTTTTTAGATTATTTTCTTTACTCTCCGTTGGATTTATTAAGTGCATAATATCTCTTTAAATTAAATACATAAAGTGAATATCATAAGTTCCTTGAGAGATTATCTCTCTTGAGTATTAAGAATTATGAAAGAATGTCAATGGATTCACAAATTGCCAATTTAGCATGGAAAATTATTTTTAATTAATTTCTCATTACTCAGTGAAGGAACAGTAACAGAAAAAATATTGCAGCTAACTTGAAATCAATTAATTACGATTTAATAAAAATATACCTTTGTGTGGTTCAGGTCTCTCCTTATAGAAACCTCCTATTTATTTGGGAAAGAAATCCTAAACTCAAACTTCTTACTAAGTCATTGAACAACACAATGTGGTGTGGGGAGAATCATGGTTAGCGGTGAGTCACAGAGACGGGAGTCACGGTAAAGAGCGAGTCATGGTGATGAGTTGAAACACGAAGACAAGAGATGAGCAGATCGTCACAAATTGCTAAAATGGTGTGTAGGTCACAAGCAAAAGACAAGAGGGAAGGGATGAGATAGTGGGCAGGATTTTTTCATTTGGGGAATTTGGGGAAAACATTTACTTTTAGTGAAATTCTAGGAGGCAAGTGAGAAAATTTTTGGGGTAAACAAAAAAGTAAAATAAATAAATAATATAATAATAATTAAATAATATAGTAACTAAATTGATAATCAATATCTTGTGACTAAAAATTAAGTCATTATTTTGATCATGTGACCAAATTTTTCAATGACTAATTTCAGTTATTATTTAACAGATTTCTAATAGTGTGAGGAGATGAGTTTTATTTTCTCTCTCTCAAATTCATTTTCATAAATTTTTGCAAATCCCTTGAATTGAAACAAATTAGAGATATCCTCTTCTTCCTTTCTTATTGAATAACACATCCATAGAAGCAAAGAGGTCCTTATATTATGTTCATTCGCATTAATTTATTGCGCAAAGGAAATACCAAGGCATGATTTGAGGGTGAAACACAAGTTCACTTGGTAGTATTTGAGAGGAGAGAAGGAAATGAATAACATGATTATTTGATTTTTCGATCTCGTCTTCATTGTGCTCATTTGAGGGTGATTGATGGTAAAAGACTCTTATATCCTCCACAACTATAATAATAATGTAAAATTATGGTTTTTAAAATCACACTTACAACAATAATTAATACCTTAAATTTCTAAATTGTTTACAAAACAAAATTTTAATATGTAAATATATTGTATTATTATTATTTTTTATTAAAATAATTATACTTTTTCAATTTATTCATTTAAAAGTTTTTTATAAAATAAAAGCCAACTCATCTAAATTTAATTTTAAATTACTTTCAACGTCAATCATAACAAAGACATTTATTTTAAACTATGAAAAGATGAAGATGGAAAAATTTGAAGTTAAAGTTTACAAAAAATTGTGAATAACGTAACATGTGATAGATAAAAGAAAATTTAATAGATAAAATTTTTATATTATAATTCATCCTGTTGATTAAAATAATATAAAATGAATTTTAATTATTATTAATAGTGATATGAATATTATTATTATTTTAAATTACTCAGAAGGTTTAATAATAATAATTTTTCCTTCAATAGTTTTAATTTCCAAATTAATATGATCACAATTGAAATTTTAAAAGAAAAAGGATGGATATTTAGATAAAGCATAAATCTTAAGCTGTCGCAAAATTATGTATGTTGTCCGAAAGCAAAGTGATTTCCTTCGTACTCATCCATCATTTTCCGTCCTATCAAATACTCAAATATCCATATCCATAACCAAACACAACATAATATATTATATTGGTGGATAGTCTGTAAATGTCATCAAATTCTAACTTTTCATATGTTTATTATTCCTTCGGGAGGAGAATTAAATTGTCAATTTTTTTACTAGATTAAGAAACAATTATTTAAAATTAATTTGTGTGCAGCTGGATATTGTCAGACAAAATTGTAAATGCAGCAGTAAAAGGGCCCTTGAACTGAATCCTGCTGACCGACGAATTAAACTTGTGTCGCCTCTGTGCTTTCATCAGATACTTACTTACTGACACGTCACCCTTCTTTTATTGGCTATTCCTTTTATATGTTTTTTCACAACTGTTGTGAGATATAATGAGAAAAGGTTTTCATAACAGCTCACAATATTTATACTCTCCAATATCTAATAAAAAATATTTCTTTCTCTTTCATAATTAATTTATTTTAAATAAAAATATTATTTATTAACGTTGAATATATATTAAGTAATTAATAAAATATTTATGTATCATCACCAAATTAAGAAATACATCACCTACTCTAGAATAACTACCACCTGAACCGACCATCACACATAAATCACTACGTCACGATTTATCTTTTCAATTCTGGAAATCTCTCATTAATATAGAATTATAATATAAATGAAAAATGTTAAGTGTTTTGTGATATAATTAATGATTTTAATTGTATTATATTTATGCTAAAATTTTAAATAATTATTTTTATTAATTAAAATAATATAAATTTATATAATTGTATAATTTTTTATTTCGTTACATTTATGTTGAAAAATAAAATAATTAATTTTATTAATTAAAAAATATAAACTTATATAATAGATTTATTAACGTGAAAAATAGTGTGAAAAAGTAGATATCGAATTTGTGGTCTACTTTATATGACACACAAAATTTTTGTAAAATCTTCTTTTATCCTGAAGACTTAATCTATTTAGAAAAGAATTATAAATCAATTTTTACAAATTTGATTTCAAATAAACTCTCAGATAAAAAACTGCAATCACCTATCCATAGTAAAAAATGTTGAATATCAAAAATTTTGAAAAATAAACGATAGAGAGCAAAACACAATAAAGAAAGAGAGTAAAAATATTTCTAAATGACATATTATAATTATAATAAAATAAGATATATTTCACAATTTCTTTTAAATACACACAAGTCAGAACCTTTGAATTAACGCTATGTTCGCATGGAACAATTATTCCATCTTACTAAAATAGTGTAGATTTGAAGAAATGAATCATAATTTACACAAATATCCTCCTAATACTATTAAAATATATATATATATATATATATATATATATATATATATATATATATTATAGTATAATAAAATAATAATAAAAATATATTTATAATTAATAATATATAGTTAATAATAATAATAAATAATGTATATGTATAGTAATTAAATATAATAAAAATAATATATACAATAATTATTATTATTATTGATAATCGTTTTAAATAATAGTAATTATTATGAAAATAATAATAGTAATTTAATGTAATTTACTTTTTAATAATTTTTTATTAAAATTTATTAAATAATAGTTTTTAAAATTTAATATTTTTAACTAATCTAAAAATTATTTTATATATTTTTCTATCAAGGACATTTTAGTAATTTTAAAATTTTATCTATTATAACTTTTTATTTTATCTATCAATCATTCAAACCACTCGTCAATTCTTATAAAATTTATCTTTAAATCCATCCACTTTACTCTCTAAATCTACTCAAAAAAACACACATCCTCATCCATATAAATTCATACAAATCTATACAAATTCATCTTCATATTTTTTCTAAAATCGATCTCTTCGTATAAACACAGCCTAAATATTTGATTATGTACTCAGAAACAAACCCCCCGATACTAAAAAAAAGTAATGAAACTCTTAATCAAGATAACAATTCCCAAAACCCAAAAAACAGTATACCTGATTTTCCATCTATAAAACACCTCAAAAATTTTTCTTAATCGTCTCTTTTATTAGAAATAAAAAAATAGAAAAAAAACATAATTCGTACTCTTGTAACAGGACTATAATCCTATGTAATTTCTTTCTTTAATTTTTTTATTTCAATATTTTTAATTTAACCTTTTTAACAAATTAAAATATTACATCATTTATAATCTTTGTACAACAAATTTCATAACATAATAATTTCATATATTTAATTATTTATTATATATAAAATCCAAATTGCTGATAAGGACATGTCCATAAAATCCAAATTGCCGACAAAGACATATCCATAAAGTACTAAATTTCCAAATCTTTTGAGGATTAGGTGAATCTTTCGGGCCACTGGTTGTCGGGACTGGCAATATTTCAGTTGTTGCGGAATTCTAAAATAATTGCACCAAACCCCACTCACTTGAATTATTTTGAATCACAGTAAGAGATAATTAATCAGATTTAACTGAAGATTAAACCTTGGTGTATTTTTAGCTATAGTCTTTGCGCATAGTTTTTGTATTTTGATGATGGTGACTATTTGAATATTACCAAGTAGGGTTGGCATGTATAAATAAAGGTGTGATGGTGAGAGAAGAGAAGTGAAGAGAAGAGAGAGATGGGGGAGATAGAGAGAGAGGGAGTGTTGTCGAGGGAGAGGGAGGTAGAAGAGGAAGAAGAAGCGGAAGCCTCGGTGGAGATATGGAAATACATATTTGGATTTGTGGAAATGGCAGTGGTGAAATGTGCGATAGAGCTTGGCATAGCTGAAGCCATAGAAAAGCATGGAAGGGCGATGACAGTGTCGGAGATATCATCAGCTCTGGGGTGTGATCCTGCTCTTCTGAAACGCATAATGAGGTTCCTGGCGCACAGAAAGATATTCAAAGCCGTAACAGTGGGCGGCAGCAATGGCTATTCACAGACACCTCTGTCTCGGCGTTTGATGAGAGAGGGGCCACAGAGCATGGCCGCTTTTCTTTTGCTGGAAAGTAGTCCTGTAATGCTCGCACCATGGCACAGTCTAAGCGCTCGCGTCTTGGCCAATGGCCATCCCTCATTTCAAAACACTCACGGCGAAGACGTGTGGCGCTATGCCGCCGCCAATCTCGGCCACAGCAACCTCATCAACAAAGCGATGGCATGCGATGCTAAGCTTGTCATGCCTGTCATCATCGAAAGTTGCAACGAGGAATTCCGTGGTCTCCAGTCGGTGGTGGACGTGGGCGGGGGCAACGGCACCGCCATGCGCATCCTCCATCAAGCTCTCCCTTCCATTCGAGCCATCAATTTCGATCTTCCCCATGTCATCTCCCAGGCCCCTCACTCCGATGGCCTAGAACACGTGGCAGGAGACATGTTCCAGAGTGTTCCTAAAGCCGATGCTGCTTTTCTGATGGTAGGTTTCTACTTATTTGCATTTGCACTGTGTTTGTATATATGCGTTTTTGTAACAAGAGAAAGACATGCAGTGGGTTTTGCACGACTGGTCGGACGAAGAGTGCATCGAAATCTTGAAGAAGTGCAGGGAAGCGATCTCGAAGGAAAATGGGTGGGTGATGATCGTTGAGGCGGTGATCGGAGAAGAAGGAGAAGGGAAGCAGAAGGTCCTGGAAGACGTGGGGCTGATGCTGGACATGGTGATGATGGCTCACACCAACTTTGGGAAAGAGCGGACCCTGAAAGAGTGGGAATATGTTATCAAAATGGCAGGCTTTAGCTCATTCACTGTCAAACACATTCACGCGGTTCAGTCTGTGATTCTTGCTTTCTACTGATCCACTTTCCCCTCAAACAAAATGCTTTCTTTTTAATTAAATAAGACATCTCCTGTGTCCATCTATGTATGCACTCTTTCACGCCACCCAATAAACTTCACTGCTTTCTTATGTCTCTTCATCATATTTTTCTTTCACTCTCTTCTCTCCATCCACATTTTGCTTATTTCTCATACTCATCATATACTCACCCTAATTCAACAATACATATTTTACAATATTTATTTATCTACCATGTTCAGCTGAAATTTATTTTTTTCTGAAGAGAAAAAAAAAACATGTTTAGTCCATATATATTTAAGTGCTCATAGTCATGTATTTAATTACTAATTTTAATCAGAATGTTGACTGGGTTTTTCAAAGTTAAAAAAATGTAGTGTCATTGTGTATGTACAAGTTGACATTATTATTAGGATTATGTCTCTAACAAAGTTCACATGTTTGGAGATTTTTATTTTAGATAATATTGGATATGAATGTCTTATTTGAATTTAATTTATATTGGTGGAACTTGTTTTTAACAAAATTAATCAAGTTGAACATGTCTTTTATATATGACAAATAAAATTTATTAGCAGTTAGTTGTGTTATATTATTATATTTTATTTTTTTGGAAATTTTATAAAATGTAAATTATGTGATGGTTAGAGTAGTATGGTATATACAAGATTAAATTGATTTGTATATGTGTGTTGTGATTGAATTGAGTAGATTACATGAATGGGTTCTTGGAATAATGTTAAAAAGTGGTATATATATGTATGCTTATTTTCGGAATAGTGATAAGTAAGATTTTTTCCGCTTAATTTTACTAAAGTTGGTTTTCTCGGAGAAGCTTTAGAAGAGATGGGAAATGGGAAGAAACATTTAGTTGGTGTTTTTGTTTTTTCGGTTGTAAGGCTTTTGGATGAACATAGAAAGTGTACGTCGATTATAAGGGTGCGTTCTTTTTAGTAAAAGTATTTGAGGAGGAGGAGAATGATCGGTTTGAGTGGATTTGAATGTAAAAATTATGTTTTTTTTTTCCTTTTAATTTAGAGGTTACAGGATCGAGTGGATTTGAATGTAAAAATTATGTTTTTTTTTTTCTTTTAATTTAGAGGTTATTGAAGTAGATTTGAGAATAAATTTTGTAAAAGATTTTAGGAATGTGATTAATAAAAAATAAAATTTAATTAATGAAAAAATTAAATTATTAAATTATCTTAAAAGTATTTTAAAATAAAAATTAGATAATTATAATTAATTTTGATTTTTTTAATAATTAAAAATATTAAAAATATTTATTAATTGAAAAAAATAATATTATAATATATTTGATTTAAAAGAAATGAAATACAGTTGTGGATAAATTGATGGAATCAAGTACACCCAAAATAGTACTATACAACCAAAAACATAAGCATGTTCAAATAAAATTTACGTTTTTGTAAGAACAAGGATATTATTGTAAATGTAAATAAATCACCTCAAATCTCTTTGGCACATGTGAGATGGAAAAAAGTAAAAAATTTCTTTGTTCTGCTCCTTGCCTTGCTAAAAAAACTACAGAAAAGAACACGATTTAAAGCACGAATCCATCCTGCTATTTCTTTGTGATAGAAAAATCCATAGAAAGAACAAGGCCTAAGGCTTGAGAGAAGCAGGAAGAGATTTTGCTTGTAAGACTTCCAGAAAGCAGGGGAGAAGGGGCCCTGTCCGTAACACTTGTAAGAAGTGGGAATGGTGGTTTTGTTTTGGTGAGGAACAAATGTTGGTAAGTTATGTACGAATGTCTAAGTGTGCGATAACAATACTAATATTATAGTGTGGAATTGTGGATATAATAGTTGCGATTTTGTGTGATTATTTTTGTAAAGCTAACTAGTTAGTTGTTTGTTGTTAGTAGGTGGGTAAAAAATTCAATTTTTATGATCCAATCCATTTTTTCTATGATCCAATCCATTTTTGTGAAGTTGAGTTAAGCTTGAAGTTTACTTCTAATATGGTATCAAAGCTATTGTTTGAAAAAGCCTATCCTAAGCTTGAAGTTGGGCATTCTATTCCACCCGTTATCGGGCAGCTAACGAACTATCCATTTATAGACACGAGATGTATATACCTCGGTGTGAGGGGATGTGCTGGAAGTCCCACATTAACTAGAGATAAAATAATTTCATAGTATATAAAGGGAATGTAAATCTCATCTTACATTTTATGCTGTTGAATTATGCTTAAAGTCTACTTCTAACAAAGTTGAAAGAGAAATGATCAAAATTGAATTATTAAAAACTTATTTTCCAAATAATCAATGAGAGTATAAACCCAAAAACTAGATTTTTTTTTTTTAAATTGTATTATTGGTTATGTTTATCTTTGTTCAAGACATAATTATATAATGAGAATTTATGCAACATAAATATTCTTGTTTACTTAATCGATTATTCTAGGTTATATATATCATTAACATAATCAATTATGTTAATAACGTTTCAGTAATATTTGTATTATGAAAATATAACTACTAAAATAATATGTAAAAGGAAAACTAAGTAATAATAATATATTTATCTTTTTAATTATTTTTATTCTTTTAATTCTAGCAACCTTATTTTTACTCTCTTTTATAATCCAATTCAATGTTTATACTAAGTGTAACATTTCTTTTATTTAAGCTTAAATTTATTTCAATCCTTATAATTTTTGTGACGGTATAAAATTAATTTTGTAAAATTTTAACTGCAGATTTAATTTGTAATTTTAAAATTAAGTAAATTCGAGAAAATATTAATATATTATCTAACTACTTACATAAAGTGATAATAATAGTAATTACTCATTTAAATATTTGATCATTAACTTCATAATGTTAAGATTTTTCTTTTAACAATTAATTGATATAGTAATGGTAGATGAAAATGATTTAATTTAGTGATTTAGAGAGTCAAAACTATAATTAAAAGTTTATAAGGATTAAAAGTGAATTTAGTACCCATATTTATTATCTTTTACTAGGTTTTAATTTGGTGTTATTAAATATAAACAGCTTGGTTAATATTAAAAGCAAAATAAGAAGAAAAAACAGAAATATGTCTTTCTAATTAAATAAAAATTAGAAAAACCATGTGAGAAAGTTTTTATGAATTTATTTATTTATTTATAGATTAATTTTTATGAAGAAACTAATTTCATTTATTTTCTAAACGTGATTAGAAAGAAAATTATTCAAGGAGGTGTGACTAAAGTAATGATGCTAAAGTAGTAGTGTGAAGGCCAAGGCTAACATTTAAATTCTAATCAGCATTGTTTTTCTTTCTTTCTGGGCATGTCATACTTTTAAATTCTATATATTTTTTACGCAGAATTATTTTACCAAATATTTAAAAAAAAAATCAATTCACACATCAATATATGCACTCTGTTATTTGAGGGGAAGATACAAAAACACAAGAGAAATAAAGATAAATATTTGTATAAATTAATGGATAAATAGTAGGAAAATAAAGATAAATAGGAAAAAAAAAGATAAAATAGGAACAAAAATGTTATAATTCATGAGTTATGTTCTCACGGAAACAAGCAACCAACTCCTCCCTTGGAAAAGCTAGTTTATTCGTACTTCCGGAAGATGAAAAATAAGGAGAAAAAAAAAAAATAGGGAGTGAGATTCACCAACCTTATGAATTGAGACTCTTTTCACGATAAAAATATCGGAGAGAAATTTGGTATGAATAAATTTATGACCTACATTAAATAATTAATGACGAAACAAAGAGGTTGAAAAGAAAGTTTTTGAATTTTGATTGTATGACATCGCATTGTACATTCAACATCTCATCACATGTCTAAAAAATGGTATACAATATCCTCTAATTTCTTTTACACTCACCTGCAAAGATTTATCTCCCTTCCTCCTAACTTTAGTAAACCTCTATATCTATCTAGAATGTAAATTCTTAAAAAATAGATGCGTTTCACTCAAACTTTTTCGTAGAATAAAATGTATGCCTCACAGCGAAGAACTTCATCAAGGGAAACTTCACGCACATATGCATCACTTGCCTGATACCATGTGAAACCCTCATTCTCTTTCCCACTGTTCCTGTGCCCTCCTCTCACATAGGCAACATAGTGACCCCCTCTCATAGTTCCCGAATGCTCCACTAAACCAACCAAGTGGTATTCATACTTCTCTTCAATTGTGCACCTGCTTTAATAGAATTGCGAGTGAATTACAAGCCACTAGATCAGTAAAGTACTAAACAAAACAAACAGCTAGACTTCTAATCATAACTGCATTTACAAATCCAAACTGTTAGCAATTGAAATGATGTGAAATTGTCTCCTTGTGCTACAATTAAAAAGACAATTCACAACACTCCAAGAAAAAACAAGGGTAAATGTAAACTAAATGAAAACACGTAGACGCATCTGTGAAACATCTACAAAGTATACAACAATGGGATGCAATATATATGCGCCCCTACTAAAAATAGCTTAAAAGCTTTACAATTTTCATATGATAATGACCATCACAAAAAAGATACTTAGAAGGATTATACTACATATGGGCAAAGGACCTAAAACACATTGACGTCTGGCCACCACGATTGTGGAGGAGCATCACCAACAACAGATGCCCCAGGCACATTTGGCAACAACAACCACCAATATTGAAGGACAACAGCAACCACCACGATGAGCAGCTACTTACAACCAAGACAACAGTAAGGTTTTGGGTACAAGGATACTTGTTTTCAATAGAAAGGGCTCCAAACTTCATAATATTTTAAATGATTTCAATTTCTAAATAATTGTTTAAAATGTATAGTACTATTTTATAGGAGTGTATAAAGTGTCTAGTTAGTCAATAGCAGAAGTTGGCTTGTCTTCTAAGTGTCTAGTCAAAGAGAAGGTGTTGGGCTTGGGTCACCGCTCTCTTAGCCAGTGTCCAAGAGGTGTCTGAGCAGAAAATAAATTAGTTTTTAATTGCGACAGGTAAAGGGATATTCGACACATGCTCAAGGCAGGTCGACGGAGTGCCAGCGCTGAATAGTGTCCGACATGCTGATATACCATTCTGAAGGGGCAAGAATTGCGCACTTATTAATTGTTCAAACTTCAAACAAGATCTAGAAAAGTAACAAATTACCTGGGATCAATATATGGTCTAATATCCATTTTTTCTCTGAAATTGACATGGCCGTTTAATTTACTTAAGCGACCACGAGCATCTTGGCTGAATCTCTTTAAATGAATGGTCAAGACAGGCGGAGCTTTATATATGAGGACCCTCTTGGTTGCATCCCTTTTCACTTTCACTCTTTTGGAGTCAGCATCCTCCAAGTCATTGTTATCATTATCTATCATCGGAGAATCTCTTCGGACAATTTCTGCAGTACAAGAATCGGCAGCTAAATGACTGGAGCTTTCTTCATTGCAAGCATTATGAAACCTCGAAGACTGCATCTCATCGTTAGGAATATCTTCTTTTTCAAGTGACCCACCATTCCTTTCATTAAGGATTAAACAAAGCTCATCCCTTTGACCATTTTCAAGCTTTGTGTGATGTTTCTCCCGTGAGACCGAACTTTCTATGTTTTGATCATTTTCTATGCTCCCATTTCCATTAGTTCTGACATCAACAGAAGAAGAAGTAACTGCATGCCATGGTTCATCATGAATTCCAGACTCGTTTCCATCACATACAGCTCTTGCCTGCTTTTCTTCTTCCATCTTTTGAAGATGGAGAACTTTTGAACAGTTCTCACAATGCCAGGCATTTTCGTCTGAGAGAAGCTCAGGTTTTATAAAATGTGCCAAGCAACTCTCTACAGAGACAGGGGAATCTGTGTCATCTACTTCATCAGGATCAGACTCACTGTTACTTCCAACGATAAAACTAGCTTCCACGACCTCACTACAAGAAGATGGTCTGGGAGCAGGACCAGCAACAACTTCAGGCTCGTTGAATAAGTCACCAAAGCCATCAATCTCCAATTCTTCTGGACGACCACCCAAAACAGATGAGGAGGCCTCGCCATTTCCTCCTGTGATCTCAGCAGCCGAGGAACTTTCTTCTTTGTATGGAAGTAACAGCACTTCTGAATCTTGAACTTGTAATGGAACCTCATCTTCCCATCCATTTGCTGAAGAAAATTCGGGTCCTAAGTTCTGATCATCCGTAGGAAAACAAACAGGACCACTGGATTCACTGCTGGCCTGTCCGTGGAATTCATTTAAACAATCATCTTTGCGCTCAGTATCCTGTACCTCTGGAGCATCCCCCTTTTGGGAAATAAAATCACACTCATCTATCATTGATCCAGCTTCCACATAATCCAACCATGAAAAATCTTCTGATGTTCTCGTTGCACCATTGTCAAGCACTTGCATATGTTGAGGCTCTCCAGAGATAACCAAATTTGGTGAAGACAAATCTTTATCAGCCACGCTGTTTCTTTGTTCAGAACCCAATACTGTAGAATCACCAGAACAAGTCCCCATATCTCCGGCAGCTGACATGACAGACTGATCAGGACATTGTGATTGGTGGCTGGATAATTGGTTTGATAGAGTTTGAACAGGTAAAGGATCAGTATCCCTGTTAACTTTGACTCGAGTCTTTCCACCTCTTTTTGGTGGAAGTTTACCTTTTTTGGTTCGAGGTACTGGTTGGACCTTCCGAAGAGGAGGCTTCTTAGTTGGAACAGAAAGTGAAAGATCTAAAAAAGGTTCATACACTGTTGAGAAATGCCCACATTCTATGCAACGTACAGTACTTGATATCTGACCCCCAAATAAAGTATCAACTAACGTATTGGAAGAGGTCCCATCTCTCTTTGGAGCACCATTCTGCTTTCTTCCAGCCAGTTCTTCAGTACTTAACCCATCGAGTAAACATCGGAGCAATTCGTGACTGTCATGTTGCTGATATCCTCGAAATTGGGGAGACTTGGAACAGACACAGCCAAAAAAGGATCTAGGATTTATAACATTTTTTAATCCTGATACAGGATTTGTTTCAGTGAAAAGCTTCTTCAAGGAACTAAGAAGTGGCCCAACTGGAGCATCTAACTTTAGAAAGCTGTCCCGCAATCTGCTCATGGCCAGCAGATTTTGCATGACTGAATTGAAGAAGCAAGTATTCCCCAGATTTAGCATACCTCTAACTACATAACCACCTTGTACAGTCGAATCATTAGTGAACAGAGCTCTTGACTTAATTTCCGAAGTAATACTGCAATCCCCAGCGGAAACATCTTCAATATCCACTGAAGATTTTTCTTGTGATCGTCCTCTCAATAATTTCACAACATCAGATAGAAGATGACTCGATTCATCAGTTTTTTCAATTTTATCATCTTGAATAAGCATTTTGCAAGGAAAACACCAACACAGTTGAGGCTTATCAAAATGAACAACCAAGGGGTGCCGGCTTTTCCTCGCGTGCCCTACCGCATGGCAGTGAGGGGTTATTGGCAGCCCCACGCCACCACAAGTATATTGACCACACTCCAAACACACCCATATTGATTTTGACTCAGATTTTGAATCCAGTGATGCACCACTTTTCTTCTTCCCATGTTTACCTTTTCCTTTACCACCCCTTCTATCAGCCGCACCTTCCCTACAATCTTCACACCTTATGGATCCACAAGACTCAATCTTGGTGGACAATATGCTTAAATTAACACCTTTTACGAGATGAGGGCAATAATTTGTCTCTTTTGCAACCAAAACGCCTTCATCAACAGACTCGACAGTCGAGTTGGTAGATTCAATAACCTTTTTTGGCAAATGGGTAGCAACCCCTTTCTCCTTGGCAGAACCTCGACTCTTCTTTCTGACTTTCTTCCCCATCAGTTACTGTAATAAAAAAAAAAATGAATGAGCTGGGTCAGCATACAACAGACAGGAAAACAGACATCCAGTCCCTATTATATTAAATAGCAACATACGATACCCGTTGTTCACACGCAAATACAGCCGGTGGAAAAAGTACAAAAGGGGACGACGAAAATAGAGAATTGCAAGTGTGTTAAATACGCGAAGACAGCAAACTAATGTAATGCAAACGTTTAGGTCTCGGAGTATGTAAAAGACATAAAGAATTTAATAGAAGATCAGAGGGATAAGGCCGGATTCAGATATCAGTTAAAAAAATTTACTGAGATGCATAGAGAAACGAATTGGGATACATTGATGGGTCCCTACTGATAAATGAAGAAAATAATGGCAGAAGTTGGAAGCATCAGATCGAGATTAGGGGAGGATAAAGTCGGTGTGATAGAGCGGAATTGTGAATCGATGAATCGTCAAAAAATAATACTATAAAGGGAATACCTGCGAGTGAGTGGAAGGGAGTCGAGAAGGGGTGGAAGCTTGGGTTGGTGAGTGAAGGCGAGTGAGTGAGTGAGAATATAGATAGATAGATAGATGAATTCAATAAGAGATATAAAGGAATGAAGAGTAACGGGAAGAGGAAGATGAAGAGTATATGCGTGGTCTGTGCTGTGAGAATGCCTCTGACGAGAGACGTGCAAGGTTTGGTTGGGTTCCAGTCCAGAAAGGGTCACCACCCGATCCGCCCCTCTTCTGAGAAGACAACACCAGACAATATACCCTAATCTTAATCTATTTCATCACCCTTTCACTGTATTTCCATCTCTATTCCTAAATTCAATCACTATTTTATTTCCTTATACCCTACGTGCTCTTCTTAAATCACTACAAAAATTAAAGGAATTGAAATAAATTTTCATTTTATTCAATCCTATAAATTTAATCACTTATTAATACTTTATACGGATGAGTGTTTTAGTTTTAATTACCCAATCGGTTTACTTCACGAATTAAATGGATTTTAATTAAAGGACTTATGCTCTCACGATTTCTTTTTTACAAATTAATATAAAAGGCATAATGTTAATAACTAATATATATAGTTTAAATAAAAATAAATATCTTAATATATATATATATATATAAATTGTATTGTTTTTATGTTCCATAACACTTTTATTTAGTATAAAATTATAAATTAAATAAATGTCAAAAATATTTATTAAATACCTTAAAACTAAGAATGATAAATGAATTGATCCGGTCTATTTTGACCCGTCTATCCTTGATATGTCAAAAATGATTAGATTGGGCTCGCTCCAACCACAAGACATGTTAACGTGCTGCTATTTTATTTTTTAATTTTTAATTTTTGACCCGCCAATTAGGCAGGCTAGGTGAGTCAAGCAAAAACAGACTAGCACATTGAAAATTTTAACTCGACCTGGCGCTCAAGGTGCACAATGAGTTTGTTCATAAGAAAACAGAACTATGAGAGATAGAGGAAGCAAAATATAAAGTTCTACTATATTCGAAAATAGAGTAATCGAACATGGAACTGGAGAATGCTTATATAATACCTACCATATGTTGAATTTGACGCATCATTGGACGGAGAAAATTGTACGGGTACATCAAGACCCATAACAAATGGCTCTAATTTAAAACCCCTAATGTTGGAAAGAACTTGTTGTTTCCACACCGAAAAAATTTCATCCTCCAACTTGATTGAAATTGTTGAGTAGAAGACAAAGATTGTTGAGATTGAGTGGAAAACACGATGATCTTAGAAGTTCTGGATTCCATACAAGACAATGCACCAGGAGAAAAAGGAAGCAAAAGATAAAATTATGTTATATTTGAAAAAGTAAAGTCTCCAAACAAAGAAAAAAAAATGCCTTATAAAGACACCTAGACTTTACTAAACTAAGCAAAATATTAAAACAATTATACATTTGTTTCTTATACATTGGGGTTGGTTCTAAGATTTATGAATTGTCACATCTCAATCACAATGAGGTATATATATATAAAAAAAATTGTATTATATTTGAAAAAGTGAAGTCTCCAGACAAAGAATAAAAGAATGCCTTAAAAAGGCATTTATACTAAACTAATCAAAATACTAAGATAATGTACATTTGTTTCTTTTACATTAAAGTGTTGGTTCTAAGATTTATGAGTTGTCACATCTCAATCATAATGAGGTACATATCCATCCTATCAAACTTCACAAATGCATCACTACTACATACAACATCTTCATCACTATTAATGACCAAATATGTATTAGATAAATCAGAAAGTTGAATGACAAATGTTTCACATGATTGTGAATACTCATTCTACTTCAAATTGCATAATCAATCAATTCTAGAGCATATACATCATCATATTTAATTAAGATTTGAGATGTATGACTTTAGCATTAAAGGTCATTTAGACAATGAAAAAGAAAAATGTCAAGGAGAACTAGGAAAAACAATGAAACTTAAGTAAAAACGGAGAATATCCCTAGTAAAGATTATGCAAAGATATTACAAGGATTATAGTCTTTTAAGGCTTATGAGTTAATTCTAACTAGAAAGGACGATGATGTGAGGGCTAGAACTAATATGTTTTATATACAAACACTTGTCGATAAGAATATATAAGATTCAATAAAAGTTTTGAAAGACAAATAAGAGATGAAATTTAAGAAATTCATTAAGCGAAGAATATTATAATAGAAATATCAATAACATGGTGGTTAAGATGTAAATAATAATATATAATATAAGTAAACTAATAATGTGAATTAAAGAATTATGTGAGATGCTGTATAAAAAAAATTCGAAGTTATTATGACAAATTCATTAAATTCAACACTAGTGGTATTTTTATCACTATTACTAAGGGGATCGATAACAAACTCGTCTTAAATCACGATCACAGATTATCGCGATAATAAAATAAGTTATGAAGTCGGCATTAATAGGAGTATATGCATATTGTAGGATAGTCCATTCGGATCCATTAGCATGACCTAAAAACCAGCCCAATAAAGACAGTCTAGAGAGGGTGCGAATAAAAAGTAATACCCTAAAGATATGCTAGGAGAAAATAAAGGAGTGGAGAAGTTGGTTATATCTGAAAATTCGGTGGTGAGTGAAAAACGGTTGCCAATGGAAACTTTATATATGAAAATTTAGTAAATAAAAAAGGGCATGTGAAAACAGGAAAAGGGAGGGGCGAGTGAGAGAAAAACAGTGAAAAAAGGAGTCCTGACTATTGATTGATAGTGAAGCAAATTTGTCAACATTGTTCTGACTCGATCGTCAATTCGAAAAGGGAACAAGTATGAATACCAAAATATCCTTAAACACTTAAAATTACCATGGCGGCACCAGGCTATGATGGACTGAATCATTTTTAGGATAGAAAGGACAGGATCTTTTCAGGACAGAAATACACAACTTTTCTAATTATAAAGCTAGGACAAGGTGTTCGATCATTATGAACCATTGCATGCTGAGAAGAATTGTTGATAGTTTGGTTTAGCGTGCCGCATGTTTCACTACCGACGATGTTGGGACCCACGGACAAAGATGGTAAGGTTATTTTGAGGTCATGTCCATGTTCTCATTGTCTTCAGTTTTAGGACAACGAATAAACAGGCAATTGTGAATGTGTTTTCCAGGGTTAACTGCAAAATAGACTATAATGTCTACGAAACATAGTCGTCGTGTTTTTATGATAATCAATAGCATTAAATTACAACATCAAAAACCTACCATCAATATTCAATGACAACCATCGTAAAAAAAACATTTTCAAATATTACCAATGACTATATCAACATCCAATTAAAAACTAGATGAAAATAGTAATAATATTCAAAATAAAAAAGGGTCTAGACTTCCCTACGATGTTTAGCTCAAGCAACAAACATCTCTGTTCTATAGAACCACAAATCAAAATCCAACTCCAATATATCAGACTTCAGACAACAGAAGCAGTAATGAGCCCAATATTGTGACAAGATCAAGCATCTAATATTGCAAACTAAATCTATTTTTCCCCCTTATCACTGACTGGGGGACCTACCACGGGCTGGTTCCCTAACATCACGGTCCGGACTTGGACTTCTGCTTCGACCTGGACCCTTTGCAGGACTGTGACTACGACTTCTCGAGCCCCCATTATAAGGTGGAGAGCGTGAGTATGACTTCTCCCTACTATGCTGCGAATATGATCTTTCTCGACTGTACCTTCTGTCCTCAGGGGAGAGAGATCTACAAAACAAGTCATGCATCATACAAGTGAAAGTGCAAAACTGACCTTACATCCATCAATCTGTACAAACCACATACCTCGAATAATCCCTTCGTTTAGGAGGGGAATAATAGTCACGACTCCGAGAACGAGATCTATGGCGTGGTGGTGGAGATCGAGAATAGCGGGGTGAACGAGAGTAACGAGGAGGAGACCTCCTTCGATCATAAAATCGACCCCTGTGAAGAGACAAAATATGAAATCAGTACTGCACCCTTCCCTATTAGCTGCAATATGCTGAAACAGAAAATTAGGAAGAACAAAAATGAAGCATAACACTATGTTTTAGTAGATAATAAATCAAAGAACGATTCAGTACAGCAATTTTCACCTTTTCGACCTACCCAACTAACCCATTATTGGGATTGACTAGGAATGTTAATTTTAAGAGCTGAACCAAAGTGGGAAATATATTATCACAAACAAAGATTCCCACGTAAATAAAATTTCACTTATACTAAACGCCTCTAACCGCAAACAAAGGCACCTTAATGGCGCAATCAAATCACTTTTGAACATGATACGTCAGGTTAAAAGTATGTTTGGTTGAGATTAATTACAGGGAAACAATAATTTGATTTTCTTCAAGATCCCTAAAGGTTAAGGGTAAAAATGAAAGTATTCTTAGCTAAACCTGTGAGAGAGTAAAACACAGAAGCACTAACGATTTTTGCAATATTTCCCAAACAAGAAATTTTAGATGGGCATTTCATTCAGATCTTGACTTTAAACTAATATTTAAATAATTAGAAGAGCCTCATGAATATAAACATATAAGATCTACATGCTGGCAGAAACTAATCAGAGTTTGTCTAAGCTATTATAGATTGCAGAAGAAATGCAGTAAGTGAAACTCAGACATAGAACAAAAAGTAGGTAAAGAGAAAAGTTGTAGCACCTTCTCTCTCTCGACCTCATCTCAGTTGGCTTCTTTCTATTCTCCTCGGCAAAGACGACAGTGAGCTCCCGACCAAGAAGAATTTGGCCATCCATATGATATTTAGCATCGGCTGCATCAGCAGGATCGACGTATTGGACAAAACCAAACCCCCGAGGTTCTCTGCACAGAAGGAAATGCGAAGGCACAATCATAACTAGCATTGGTCGGAATCCGATAGGAAACTGGTAATGAGAAGAGTGCACACTTTTAGGAGGAAAATAGACCCCAATGATATGGATAATAAAGCAGGCAAGCACTAGGCTGCTGACCTTTGTGTCAGTTTAAAGATGAGTGGAAAATCTTCAAGACTTGGAACATCTTCATAATGTAATGAAAGTGAAGTAGCTTGAACTCTTGACTACCAATAACATCTTCTACTTACTTGATTGATTGATGTCTTCAAAACTCTAAATCACTGCTAAACCTAAGAAGGTGGCTATTACAATAGCAACAGTCTCAAATAAAAGACCCTAATCGAAAGTGTGTAGTGTTTTAAAGATGACAGTGGATGCAGAGTAGAGAAGACGGAGGAGGGGATAAAAGGGAGGAAGTGAAGGGGAGTGACTCACCCAGAGTAGTAATCCTTAGGCAGGTAAATGTCCTTCAGAGGACCAAATTGACCAAATGGTCTGCGAAGATCCTCGGGCCTGAAAACCGTTGGTTGGAACATGGATTAGGTCGGAAATTAGAATGAAAGAATGAAGGTAAAAATAGAAAAGAAAGGTAAAGAGGCGCGCCTGCAGTCGTGGCGAAGGTTACGAACAAGAAGGCTGGTAGGGAGATCTTGTTGTCGGGGGCGGGTAGGGTAGCGGCCTCTAGGGCTGGGACTCCTCCCTCCGCCTCTTCTGCTGTAACGCGGTGGCGAAGGACTATAGCTCCTTCCTCTCATCTCTCGCGCTTTCGCTTCTCTTATCTTCTCTTCTCCCTGCAACTGCGATCAATCCCTTTCCCCCACTCCTTTCTCTTGATCTTCTAACACACCAAAACCCAGAGCTTTTTCATTCCTTACCTTAACCTAATAACTTAACAACATTTAACACCTCTGCTACGCCGCCCCGCATCATAACTCATATCCCTTCCCTTTTCCTAGGGTTTACCTATATCATTCTTCTCTGGCCCAAGCTCTCTCCTCCGTCCAACCTTTCGGCCCATTTCCCCAATTTAATGGGTTTTCTTCCTGCACCTCTATTATTACTAAATGGGCCCCACACTCTTCTGCACTTTGGAGGAATAACTGAAAGATAAATTAAAATGGATCTAGCTTTAATTAGTGTAATTTTGTGTAAATATTTACATATTTCTTGCATTAAGGAGTTGATATTCAGGTCAACATTATTTTTCAATTAAATTGTGATATTCATCGGGGCAAACTAATATTGGATTTTACTATTAAGTTATTTCTAGAATAAAAATATTGAAATATAAGTTAATTTTGTAAATACAATTCTCTAAGCACTCGTTAACCCACGACAAATAATTTTATATCTTAAAAAAAAATGGACAAATATAAACAATAATTGTTATACGTGAAAGTGAAAAGTAATTTGTAACTTATTTAGTTTAAGGACAGAAATTGAGTGAAGGACAAATAAATTGAGAAAAAGAACTAGTTATAAATAATTTAATTGACTATAACATTAGTTTGATCAATTAATTTGTGTTTATGTTTCTAAAATTAATTTTGACTTAATTAATAATTTAGTTTCTATATTGAGATCTAAGATTATTTTTTTCTATATTTATTTTTTACTCAATTGAGTTCTTGTATTTTTTAAATAGATTCAATGTCATCTTATGTCAAAATGAACACATGAACTTTCTTTAAAAGTGTACTTCAATCGGAGTTGCACATGTGACAACGTTGTCTCTATTTTATGGAGGTTGTTGTGTTTGTCCTACTCATGGTGGTGGGAAGAAGGGTTCGACAATAACATCCATTTATAATAGAGGTCTTTGTTAAGAAAATTTTGAAAGTCCTTACAAAACTCGATCAAGAGTGACAAGAGTACATTGTCGCAACAAATATTATTCTGACCTTTGTTCGCTTTGGAACCTGAAACTCTTATGACTTTATCCTTAAAAAACACATCAGAGGGTTGTATGGGGAATGGGTATTTAAATTACCCTAAGCTTGACTTTTAAGCGAAATGAAACTATTGGGCGTACTAGAACAACCCCCGCAATCAAGGACTATTTGCGTTTCAAGACACTTGTTTCTGTTAAGATTAGTGTTCTAGATTTAGGAGTTCACGTTTTACTTAATTATTTTGTGTAATTATAGTTTCTATTCCCAATTGAGACATTTTGAATTGTTTTACACAATCAAATCATTGCTTCATTTATTTCATGGTTACATACGAACCTATCTTATACGTTGCATTCATGAGCGTACACTTGCATTTGTCATATTTTGATATTTTGCATATAATTCTTTCTTTTCATTTCTAGTAGTTCTAATTAGTCTTAATTGTGTATTAGGATAATTTCAAATTTGTCTATAGAATAGTTGCATTGCATAATTCATATCCATTTCCCATTTTGGCATTTTCACAAACACCATGCATGGATTATGATTCTCTTAAGCTTTTCATCAAATAGTTTGCATATAAGCATTTCCGTAACATTTTAGTTAAGTTTAGTATTAGTTTAATTAGATTTCCTCCATTTACACAAAACACACTGAAAAATCATTCAAAATTCACTTTGTCTTTTCTAGGATTGATCTTTGGTTTCACACTATACTACACTAGTGGAGAAATCAATTTTATGAGTTGATCAGTCCTCCAGTACAAAATGTCCACAAAACTCCCTTGATCTACGAGAGTTTTCATGACTGTAAAATTTTCTATTTCAACTATTATGATCATAGAATCATCATGTTGATGATCTATTGCTTGAAAGTCATCATATTTACACGTGATGGGTGACATCATCCTTCTTGAGTATATGGAAACAACATTAACACTTTGTACGACTCTAAGATATCTTTTACATAGGTGAGCAACTTCATCAACAACGACTTGTTACTTTCGTGGTTCTAGAAATACATTGGCATGGCATGGTGGTGGCATATGGTGTCATCAAGCATGCAACTGAGAGTGTGGAAGAGCTTTTGAACTTGAATGACACAATTGTTAAGCCTAGGAACAAGATTATGGAGCAAATGAAATAATGGAATTACAAGATTGCCTATAAGATTTCTCAGCTTGAGAGGGATGATGATGTTGTAAAAAAGGTTTCAATTGTTGATGTTTTAGAGGAGGGTTTGATTGTTAGGTTCAAGAAGTTGAACGAGGTTGTGGAGAATTTGATTAAAGAGCAAATTAAGGCTTTACGACCGAAGGAATTTATGGGTGAGTGTGAGAACAATTTGTTAGACACCTTTCCTATTCCTAGTTGACTATGTAATGTTGTTAACAAATAAAATTACATTAAACCTATTTAAAAAATATAAAGACTCAATTGACTAAAAAATAAATATAAGAGAAAAATTAAATCTTTTACCCACATATAGTCACCAAATTATTAATTAAACAATTGATTTTACTAGATTATTTTAACATTATAATTGATTCAATTTTTGAATAAAATTTAACTAATTAGTAATTGATTGAATTAAAATAATTGAACCGTTGATTTGTAATATTTCTTTTATAATAATATATTATAATTTACTTGATTTATAATATTTGTTTAATTGATTTAATCACTCTTTCATGTGTACGAAACATCTTTTAATGGATTATTTTAGTCAGAAGCTGAGACATACGCAGTGTGGAGACGACAACTTCATGTTTATTCAGAGTTTGCCATTTGATAACTTTATAGTACTAAGTGTCGACTTCAATTAATATATATTTTATCATAACTTGTAAACTTAAACTATCATACCAAAGCTAATAAGGATAACATATCCTATTATATGTACTCTCTCCGACGAATCCGAGAACGGACTGTAGTATTACTTAATGAGGTTGAGCAAAAGTTAATCTTGAGAAACATGCCCCCAACAAAATTCATCACTACCTTAATCACACTACCGTGTAAGATTCCAAGGTTGCTAATCATATTAGATGAATTGTCTCACATAAACAGGTCACAATTTGTAACTATACAAAAAATGAAATTCAATCTTAATGGAAGCCAATGGAGATATGTACACAATTTCAATGAGTTGAGCAGCATCAACAAACTGACAGATAGTGAATCAATTAACAATTGAGGTACTGGATGAGGATTTAGTATGGCGTGCCACAAATGACTCTACAAGTGGGTTCACAAGATGAGGTGCCTCATCCTTCATGAAGTGCACAATTAATACAATTTTGTCAAAAACATGAAAAATTAAACATCAAAAAATGCAGGCACAAAAAATAAAGACATAAAATTCCATAATGATGATATGAACAGGATTATATAGATTTTATTAACATAAATTCGTGAAAAGGATGACATTAAATGGCCCTTCACTGTTCTCTTGGATTAAAATTCGATTGTCCTTAATAATTTTAACCATTCTGGTTTCTTAAGATTATATAATACTTCATTATTCTTTTAGTCCTTGTAATTAATTTTCAGCAAAAAAAAAAAAGGGAATTTTTAATGCTTCTCGCCCTAAAAGGATACCCAAAAAATTAGGATTAGAAAAGACGCACCGAGACTTCTCACCAGAACTAAGCAGGAGGCAAGCATAAATATGGGATTAGGATAACATGTGATTGATTCCAAGCAAACTAATTAACATAATGATAATTGTCATCTATGAATATTTCTTGAATTATTTTAGAGGCAATTATTTGATATCTCACTTTATCTAGGTAAGAAGATAAAGAATTATTTTATTCATAACAATTACACCAATTACATTCTCGTCATCTTTATTTGTAATAATCAAAACCTTTAAAACCTTTAAAACAAGGAAATAAAATATGCTATATTTTTTCCTAATCTGCTATTTACAACAATTATTATTTTTTGAAATATAATTGTGCTAATTTTAGATGATATTCTTTTTTTGGTTTTAAAGGTATTCGTTGAAGGATCAAGTTGGAGAGAAGCTAAGAGCTTTCATCGACATCAATGGAGAGATTAATTTTGGAGCATACTGGATGGTTCCAACTATCCAGAATTAGACGACTTAAGCTTATTCATAAATTTGAAAAAGAAGCTTGTTGGTGGTGATTAAGCTCATTTTGGATGGCTAAAGCACAAACCAAGATATATATATATATATATATATAAGCTAAGAGCTTTCATCGACATCAATGGAGAGATTTGGAGCATACTGGATGGTTCCAACTATCCAGAAGTAGACGACTTAAATAAATGTGAAAAAGAAGCTTGTTGGTGGTGATTAAGCTCATTTTTGGATGGCTAAAGCGCAAACCAAGAAATATATAAGGTCATTTTTGGATGCTTAAGCAATCTATTGTTTGCTAACTTATCCATCTATTTTCACAAAAATCCATGTACAAAAAAGACCTAGTTCCTATAAAACCCTCTTCTTGCATTTTCAAAGATAAAAAATGTTAGAGTTCTAGATGTCATTTATGCTTAGTAAGAGATTCTTCTTCATTGATTCCTCATCAAGTATTCTCCCGCAATTGCTAAGCATAGTTAATTCTTATGTTTATAGGGGTTTAATGTAATTGTATCTACTCTCATCACACTTTTATTATTCAATTATTCAATAAAGGATTATTGTTATTTCTCTTCTATGTTAATGCTTGTTCTTGACCGGATTGTCTAATTAAATAAATTATTTATTCAATTAAAATTGGAAAATTTGATTTAATTATAATCTGATGAGAGCAAATTATACATTTTAATTAAGCCTAGGGATAGGGTCAAAATGATTGATCATTATTAGAACTCTTTTTCTTAATGCAAGGAAGTAACTTGATTAAGCTAATTCAAATAGTTGATTGCAGAATCAAGGGAAGGGGTTATGATAAAATAAAATTGTGGGTTGATGATAACATAACCCTGCTTGAATAAAAATATAATAATAGCATGACAGGAAGTCTAATGAAATTAAATGTTGACAAACTCATTCATCTAACTTACACTCACTGTATTGTGCATGCTTATAGTTCAACGAAATAACAAAATCCAAATTTCTCACTTTTCTCTTTCAATTTCTATGCATTTGTCAATTAATTTAGTTACTTTAATTCTCTAATTCTCATAGTCTGGAAATGATACTTTAACTATCCAAAAATTCCGCACAGGTCCCAGTAGACACAACTTATCACTTTGTTACTTACAATCGGGTACTCTTGCCAAATCACCAACAATTTACAAAAAGAAAGCAAATATCACAATTTAAAGCTTTGAAATTCGATGACACAAGTAATTGCAATTGGCAAGGCCTTCGAGGAGACAGTGAGAGCCATGAAATTGGTTAGGCAGGAAATAAAGGAAACTTCCTTATACTAATTAATAGCTTCCAATAAAATTAAATAGTTGTAAATATTCGTTGAACTAAGTGTCATTGGTGAGTCATTGATGAATGCGGAAATTAAGATTAACTAGGTAAAATGATATATATTCCAGTGATTATACTCTAAACACCTTGTATAGATTATTTATGTCAACTTTAAGTTGTTACTAATTTAAGAAAGGCATCAGGGAAAATGATTATTTATGCCAAAGGAACTCTTACATTACATGTACAAGGAAAGAGAGAGAAGGAGAGAGAGAGAGAGAGAACCTGGGGGCAATGTCCAACATTAGGAAGGACAATGAAGTCTTCAACAGAATCAAAATTTTCATAATTTCTTCCAATCTCAATTGGTTCCCAAGGATCCTTGTCACCCCATGCTATCAGAACCGGGCACTGAAAAAATAAAAATTAAACACACTATATCGTTGCTGGATTTTGGCATCTCAAACTTACATTCACTTGTTCTATTACCACTTCCTCAACTACTGGTGTTTGGAGGCTTACCTTTACTTGAGGTAGTAGTTCCTCGGGAAGAGGACCACCTGAATAGCAAATGAACTCAAGAAATACCTCTGCAGCACCAGGTTCCAGACCTGGACCAAGGATGATCTGCACTAGCTCATCTGTCACCTTGGAGGTGTCATGATAGCACTGTCAAAGCAATACACATGAAATCATAAATTGTGGGTAATAGCAACCTCAGTTGTCAAATTACAAAGCATGATACCACCTTGGAGCTGGCCACTTCCAGCTCCAGTGATAGATATGCATCCCTACTAACATGGGTCTAGAATAAGAAAAATAGGAGGGAATGTATGAGATTAGAGGCTGTGTTTGGGTAGTGTGCAAGGGAATGTATGAGATTAGTAACAACCTGACCACTTAGCAGTAGGGTAAAGACAGAAGAGTGAAGAGGGGAAAGGCAGAGAATTGTGAGTAATGTTTGGAAAGGGAGGAAGCCAACCCACTACCCCTCCAAGTACCTGCAATGTTTCTACAAATATTTTACGTTCCTGTTTTATAATTATAAGTCTGTTTCTGTGAATCTCGTCATGCACATGCCCATTGGACTCCTTATCAATCAGATTTATTCCAATTTATTAGCAGTCTCATCTTACACACTTCCTTTCTGTTTTTCTATCCAGCCTACCGTGTTCAAGGCATGAGTTTCTAAAGAGATGAAATTGAAAGTAAAGCGAGAGGAGTACCTGGCAAAGAATGTTCCTTACAGATTCTTTTGTGGCAACAGTTTTATAGAAGAATTTTCCTAAAGCAGTATCCCTACAATATAAAACATGATAATATGCGTAAATCCTCTGCTCAAGGCTTGAAATATCTTAAGTCCAGGTAAAGAAACTTGGCTTTCAATTTTACCTAAGCAATCTCTGGAATGATCTGATGAAAGGCTTTCCGTACCAAGGCTGCTTCTTTATATGAAGCATACGAAGAGATATATTGAGAAGGATAATGCCCCGACAAATGTGTGGTGCTACCGCAGCTGCTTGAAGACCAACAACTCCTGTACAACAAATAAAGAACAATATGAAACACGGAAGCAAGGCAGTGATTATTTATGAATTTATGAAGGGAAGGTAGTTGAAAAGATTCACCTCCAATAGAATTGCATAAAAAGAATGCTTCATCCTTTATGACACCAAGACAAAACTCATTTAATTGAGAGGCCCACGTTTCGAAAGTGTAAAAAGAATGGTCTCCTATTTGACGAGGATTTGGTTTATCTGAATATCCGTATCCAATGAGATCAATGGCGTAGACCCGGTGAGATTGAGCAAGAACTGAAATGTTGTTCCTCCAGTGGTCACTGCAAGAAGTAAACTCTAGAATTACATTGTGGCATAAAAAAACGAATTGAAATAAAAAAAAGAATTAAAATAAAAAAAAAAAAAAGTGCGGAAGCGAACAGATGAAATTTAGATTTAGTATAAAACATAAACATATGACGTCCATCCAGACTGCAGACCTAGTACCTGTTAGCTCCAAAACCGTGGACTAAAAGTAGCGCAGGGCCATTGTTCCCAGAATGTTGATAGCGAATAGAGTAACCCCTCCAATTCCAAACGCTACGAGTACAATAGAAGGTCTGAATCGTTTATTCACTGTTCCAAAAAATAGAAAAAATAACAACTATTATCCGATACCGAAAGAAAATTACCGGGTCTGAACCTCGTCCTCCGCATCAATGTTTAATTTGGAAACGAATCGACGGGGGAAATAGATTTTATTTTGAACTGGAGAGTGACAGCGAGAGCGGTAGCGAGGGAAACAGAGACTGGTTATGGTGGTTGATGTCATACACACGCTCATCGTCATTGTGCTTGTGACCATGGCCTTTCTTTTCCACACCCATTCACCCCTCCCCCTTTCTTTCTATATCTCATTTCTCGTCGCCACGTTTCTCTGTTCTAGAGCACGCCACGTACTTTAAGACCTAGTAGCACAATTCATCCATTCAAAACTGACATGTCAAAAACCATTAATCCTAGGACCTTTACATCATCACATTATATTATTACAAAAAATTAAAATAAATAATCTAAAGGTAAATAGATTAGTGAGTAAAAATGGATCAAAAAATATGGACTAAAATATTATTTTTCTTTTATTTGGAGAAATGGAAAGTATCTCCTCTGATATCAATATATACTAGTATTTTTATTATTAAAAAATTAAAAAATATTTATTATATAAATTTAAATTTATAGAAATATAGCTAAAATTTATTATAAATATTTTATTTTGTAAAATTAAATTATAATATTTTAGTATACCTAATTTATTTATATATTTTCTTAATAAAATTTATATGTTTAAAAAAAATATAATTTACCAAACATATCTAAGTTATTTATATATATTTTTTAATAAAACGTATTTCATCATATAATTGTTTAAAAAATAATATTTAATAATTAATCAACTAAAATAAATAAATGAAGTGCCAATTAATAATTTTACATGTTTTTTAAAAAAATTAATGAAATATTGTATTTTGACACATGAAAATAAAATAATAGTTTTATAAAGTTAAAATAATTCAGTGACAAAAAATATATATATATATA